>Ga0315282_10000734_pt1 | contig 64131 bp, 44 predicted proteins | sample YL17G07_20_MG_FD_203693 | JGI IMG/M metagenome (GOLD analysis project Ga0315282, IMG submission 203693) | Sediment microbial communities from Yellowstone Lake, YNP, Wyoming, USA - YL17G07_20 | ecosystem: Environmental > Aquatic > Freshwater > Lake > Sediment | place: USA: Wyoming | collected...
CGCACCGGAGACCTTGCCGTGGCCATGGCGCCGGCAAGGTCTCCGGTGCGCGCCTGGGCCTCGGCCATCTCCCGATACCCCCACGCCTTCACCGAGGCTTCCTCGATGGCGGCTACGGCCTGCTTGGCGAGGTCGATTGCGTGCTCGGAGGTTGCCGTGTTGCCGAACTTGGCCTGTGCTTGCGCTATGGAGCAATAGGCACAGGCCTTGTCCCAAGCCTCCTCGATGCCCGCTGCGGTCTCCATCGCGCCCGCAAGATCGCCGGCTTGGGCCTGCGCTCCAGCGACCTGCGCAACGGCACAGGCCCTGTCGGAGCTGTCATCGATGGCGGCTGGAGCCTTCTTGGCCCTGTCCAGGAACCAGCGGATGTCGGCAGCCTCTTCGGGGTGCTCTTCCCCCCCAACACCGTGGGTGCCTTGGCTGGACACGGACTGCTCCCTTTTCTGCGGGGTCCCAGGAATTGCGCAGCCCAATTCGCCGCCACCGCCTTACGGGCAGGAGTATGGTACCGCCTGGCAACCTGGATGCCAAGGTGAAGGGGGAATGCAGTCGCCCTCACCCCGCGCCCGCATCGGGCTGGCGGGCACCCGCTCCCAGAAGGAGAGGGACCGGGTGAGGGCCGAGCGACGAAGTCCCACGTGTCGTCACGTCGGCGGTTGACACCTCGCGGGTGTGCTGGTAGCCTGCCTGAGCAGCCAAAGAGGGAAGAACAGCTCAGCGAAAGAAAGGGGTTGCGGATGGGCTACGTCTACGGCCACTTCAGCGACGACGGCACGGAGTTTCTCATCACCCGACCGGACACCCCGCGGCCCTGGCTCAACCACCTCTCCAACGAGGTCTACGGCCTCTGCCTGAGCCAGTTGGGCTTCGGCTACAGTTACTACCGGGCCGAGATCGCTCTCCGGGTGACGGCGATGACGGTCGATACCTACGTGCCCGTGGACCCGGCCTCGGGCCGGTTCATCTACCTCCGCGACCGGGAGACGGGGGACGCCTGGCCGGCGACGCCTCTGGCCAACTCGGAGTTCGAGAAGTACGGCGACTACGTCTGTCGCGACGGCCTGGGGGAGTGGCAACTCCAAGCGTCCCGCAATGGCATCCTCACCACCATCCACATCTTCGTCCCCCAGACGGAGGACCCGGTGGAACTCTGGGAGGTCACCTTCGAGAACCGCTCGGCGAAGGCGCGTCGGCTCCGCTTCTTCCCCTACCTGGAGTGGTACCTGAGCAGCCACCCGGCCACCTACACCGACGTCTTCGCCTTCAACCGGGCCGACTTCGACGCCCGCACCGGGAGCATCATCGCCCGCATGACCAACCCCGAAAGCTGCGTGGTCTACGGCGGCTTCCTCACCGGCGACTACCGGGTCGTCGGCTACGATGCGGGGAAGACGGCCTTTCTCGGGCGGGAGGGGAGCCTGCTTTCGCCGGAGGTCCCCCGGCGGGGGCGGTGCCGAAACTCGGCGGCCTCGGCGGAGCGGATGGTGGGGGTCGTGGCCGGCGACCTCACGCTCCGTCCGGGGGAAAGGAAGTCGGTCCACATCCTCGCTGGCGTGGCCGATGGCCACCGGGCGGTGGCCCGGCTCAAGCGGAAGTACCTGGCTGCGGGGGCGCGGGAACGGGAACTGATGCGCCTGCGCCGGCGGTGGCGGGACATCATCGCCGGTCACCGGGTGGAGACGCCCAGCCTGCCCTTCAACCTCGCCGCCAACATCTGGCTCAAGTACCAGCTCACGCACACGGCCAAGTGGACCCGGGGGCTTGACCGGGGCTACCGCGACGTCCTCCAGGACGCGATGGGCGTCTCGCCCTTCTGGCCCGAGTACACCAGGCGGCGGTTCCTCCAGAGCCTCGGCTATCAGTTCCGGGACGGGACGGCGATGCGCCAGTGGTCGGAGATAGGCGGCCCGCACGACCTCCGCAAGCACCGCGACAGCCCCAGCTGGCTCATCTGGTGCCTGGAGCAGTACCTCCTCCAGACCGGGGACTTCGCCATCCTGAAGGAGCACGTTCCCTTCTTCGACGGCGGCGAGGCGAGCGTCTACGAGCACGCGCTGCGGGGCGTCCGCATCCTCTACCGGGACCGGGGCGCCCACGGGATGTGCCTCATCGGCGACGGCGACTGGAACGACGCCCTCAACGAGATCGGGAAGCGGGGGCGGGGGGAGAGCGTCTGGCTCAGCTGCGCCGCGGTCCTGGCCGCACGCAAGGTGGCGGCCCTCGCCCGCCACATCGGTGACGGCAAGGTGGCGCGGGAGATGGAGCGGAAGGCCGACGCGCTCGCCCGGCGAATCAGACGCGTCGCCTGGCACAAGGGACAGTACACGTATGCCTTCGATGACGACGGCCAACGCATCGGCTCACCCGAGAACCCCGACGGCAAACTCCACCTCAACGTGCAGACCTGGGCCATCTTCGCCGACGTCGCCGACGAAGCCCAGCGCCGACGGCTCTACTCCCTCATCGACCGTCGGCTCGACACCCCCTACGGCCCCGTCCTCATCCACCCGCCCTACGGCAAGTACCAGTCCTACGTAGGCCGGATTTCGGGGATGGTGCCGGGGATGTTCGAGAACGGGGCCATCTACAGCCACGGGGTTTCCATGACGGTGCGGGCTGACTGTCATGGCGGTCGGGGAACCAAGGCCTTGGAGACGTTTATGAAGGCCCAGCCCGCGAACCCAGCCCACGACCGGGACCGGGTGCTCGTGGAGCCTTTCGCCTCCACGAACTTCTACATGGGGCCGGGAGCGGGCGAGCGGCTGGGGGCATCGCTCTACAGTTGGCACACGGGGAGCATCAGTTGGTTCTTCCTGCTCGCCCACCAGTTCATCCTCGGCCTCCGGCCCGAATACGAAGGCCTGCGCATCGACCCGTGCATCCCCGCCAAGTGGCGCGAGGCAGAGGCCTGGGCCACCATCCGCGGGGCGCGCTACCACCTCGTCGTCCGGAACCCGCACCACCGGGAGCGGGGCGTCGCCCGGCTGAGTGTGAACGGGAAGCCCGTCGCGGGCACGCTCCTCCCCTACGCACAGCGGGGAGAGCGCGCGGAGATCGTCGCCGAACTCGGTTAGGGGAGACCACGGATGGCGGAGCACGCGTTCACCGTGACCGAAGGCCGGATAGCCATCGGGAAGAACGGCCGGGACGTGAGCGGACTCCACCTGGGCCGGCGGGAGTTCCAGGTCGGCCGAGGGGCCTACGTCTCCCTGGGCACCATCGGAGGCGTCTCCATCGGCCGTGCTTCGGCGAACGCCAGATGCGAGGCCAAGCCGCGCCTGCTCCCCCTGTTCACAAAGGCTTGACAGCGGGGGACGCGGGCTCCACAATAGCGGGCCCCGGACGGGAGGAGGTCCGGGGTTAGCCGAACGCGTGAGCGAAGAAGGGGAAGAACTGCGACTGCAGGCTGCTGCCCCCTGCTACGGCCGAGACGTGTGGGGGGCCGAGAGGAGCTCTCCGGGGCTGAAGGAGAAGACGCGATGACGGTGAGAAGGGTGGCTCTGGTCTGTGCTCTGTGTTTCCTGGTGAGCTCCGTGGCTGCGGCCCAGGGGGCCGCCCGGCCAGCGGCCAGGACCGCCGCTCTGGTCGTTGACCATACCTGCACGGACACCGCCAAGGTCCCGGTGTCCTGGGTCGACGCGGCGAGGCGCAGGTTCCGCATCTGGTACGGACACACCTCGCACGGCAGCCAGGTCACCAGCGGCATGGCAGCGACGAACCGGGCGCCGTTCACCTTCAGTGAGGACGGTAGCGGCGGCGCGCTGGCCTACCGTGAAGTCGAAGCCGACCTGGGCACGCAGGGGGACCTCGCCTGGGTGGACATGACGCGGGAGCAGCTGAACCAGCCCGGCAACGACCGCAACGTCGTCGTCTGGTCCTGGTGCGGCGGCTGCAGCGAAAACACGGCGGAGGGGATCAACCAGTACCTCGAGGCCATGAGCCAGCTTGAACGCCAGTACCCCCAGGTCACCTTCGTCTACATGACCGGGCACCTCGACGGCACCGGGCTGCGGGGCAACCTGCACCAGCGGAACGAGCAGATCCGCCGCTACTGCCGGGCACACAACTCGGTGCTGTTCGACTTCGCCGACATCGAGAGTTTCGACCCGGACGGCCGGAACGTCCTGGAGCGGGGCGCCGACGACGGCTGCGCCTACGACAGCAATGGGGACGGCCAGGCCGACGCGAACTGGGCCGAGGAGTGGGTCGCCCGGCACCCGAACCACGGCATGGCGTTCCCCGAAGAGGCGGCCCACACCCACCCACTGAATGGCGCCCTCAAGGCCCGGGCTTTCTGGTGGATGCTGGCGAGACTGGCCGGCTGGGACGGGAAGGTGAGCGGGGTGGCCGCACCAGCGCCAACCGCGGCCCAGGCGCCGCCGGCGCCGGTCGCGCAGGCCGCTCCGCCGGCGGAACCAACCCCCGCCGCACCGGCGCCTCTGGCCGCGCCAGCACCCTCGCCGGCACAGCCGGCCCCTGTGGCGCCGCCCACGCCGCCAGCACCGGCGGCGCCTGCTCGAACCACCACGGGCGTTCCCGCCCAACCCACCGGGGTGGCCGCCCGTCACCACAGTGGACAGACCTTCATCACCTGGACCGAACGGGCGGACCTGAGCGGTGAGCGCTACCGGGTGTACCGCCGCGGGGAGCCCATCACGGCTGCGACCGTGGGTCAGGCGACGTTGCTCTATGAGGTGCCCGAGGGTTCCGGGCGCTTCTTCGCCGACCGCTACAACGCGGAGGGAAGCGGCACCTGGAAGGCACGGTACGTGGACCGCTTTGTCGTCGAGGACGGCGGGAAGCAGCTCCCCGCGGAGACCGGGCTTCTGGTCTGGACGCTGGCCCCCGCAGAGGTAGCCGCGGCGGCCGGCGGCTACTATGCGGTCACCACGGTGGCTGCGGGCGGAGGGGAGAACCGGGTGGACTTCGGGGCGGCCAACGCCGTTGGGCCGGTCACCGAGTCGGTGGCCGACCCGCTCCCGGTGGAGGTGCCCACGGCGGCTCCCCTCGCGCACGTCTTCATCCAGTACATGGACCTTCACTACTGGAACCCCACCTTCCACGCTCCCCGCGAAGGCAACCAGTACTACGGCCTCGGGCCCGAGGACGCGGGTGTGCCCGGAGCCATCCAGTACGCCTATACCTACACCGTGAGCGAACCCGACCCGGCCACCGCCGGCGGGACGGTCCCCCGGCAGGTGCCTCTCATCGTCAACCTGCACGGGTGGGACGACAACAACTACCCGCCCTTCCTGGAGGCGACGGCCGACGTCTGCGCGTTCGAACTCCGACCGGTCGACGTGAGCGAGACCTGGTTCTTCGGCTTCGCCCGCAAGCACGATTACCGAACGGGTGACGCCGTGGCGGCCGGGGACACGGTCTGCAACTACACCGAGGAACGGGTGCTGCGCATGGTCTACGACCTGCTCCGCCACCCCAAGGTCGGTCCTCGTGTCGACCGCAACCGCATCTACCTGTGGGGCCATTCCATGGGAGGCAGTGGCGCCCTCGCCCTGGCCCTCCGCTACCCGACCGTCTTCGCCGCCGCCTACGCCAGCGAACCGATGACCAACTACGCCACCTCAGGGGAAGGCGGCGAGATCAACTGGCAGGAGAACGTCGTGCCCAAGTGGGGCGCGGTGGAGTTGAACCTGCCCGTCGAGATACGGGCCCCGGGCGACTGGGCAGACCACCTGCACGTCTACAACGGCACCGGGGTCTGGGACTGGCAGAACCATCGGGCCAACCTTGCGCGCCGGCTGGCCGACGAGTTCGTCCCCTTCGGGGTGGCCCACGGCCTCGCCGACACCGTCATCCCGTGGAAGACCCAAGGGCAGCCGGCGTACGCGGCGTTCGACGCTGCGCGGCGCGCCTGGGGTGGCGCGGTGCTCGACCTGGACCACACCTGGACGAGCTTCGAGGGGCTGCCTCCCACGCTGGGCCTGCATCCCCAGTTGCAGGAGAACCTCTACGGCCTTCAGGTGGTCCTCCACGAGAGCGTCCCCGGCCTGGCGAACGCCAGTGGGAATCTCCCGCTCCCGCCACAGGGGGCGGGCGGCTACAACCTCACGCTGGAGTGGTCCGCAAGTTGGGACCCCTGGGACGGCCCGCCGGTAGACACCGCCGAGGAGTGGCGCATCTCGCTCCGCACGACCGACGGCTCGACGAAGACCGTCGACGTGACGCCACGCCGCCTGCAAACCTTCCGCATCGTCCCGGGCGCAGCATACGCCTGGGAGAATCGGCGGGTCAGCGACGACACCGTCGTGGCCAACGGCAGGGTGACCGCCGACAAGAACGGGCTCATCTCTGTCCCTCACGTTGCCGTCAGCGCCGGGGGCAACCGACTCACCATCCGTCCCGCAGGCGGACGGTGAGCCCCGGTCCCGTAGGGAGAGGTCCCAGGAGCGGGGCGTCGGCGGGCTGGGCCTGAACGGAAGACCCGTCGTCGGCACGCTCCTCCCCTACGCACAGCGGGGAGAGCGCTCGGAGATCGTCGCCCAACTCGGTTAGGGGACACCACGGATGGCGGAGCACACGTTCACCGTGACCGAAGGCCGGATAGCCATCGGGAAGAACGGCCGGGAGGTGAGCGGACTCCACCTGGGCCGGCGGGAGTTCCAGGTGGGCCGAGGGGCCTACGTCTCCATGGGCACCATCGGAGGCGTCTCCACCCGGCGGGAGTACCGCGGCCAGGGACTTTCGAGCGCCGTCATGGCCCGCACCCTGGCAGAGATGCGCCAGCGCGGCCTCGCCACCACCGGCCTCTACACCGGCACCCGCATCGTCGCCCACCGGCTGTACCGGCGCTTCGGCTACGTGGACATCTTCATCCCGCACCTGCGCACCCTCATCCTGGACATGCGCGCCTTCCTCAGGCGACAGGCCCGCTCCTGGCTTCGCCGGGCGGAAAGTGCGCCCGCGGGTGCGCGCGCCGTCGCCCGGCTTCGGAGCCGACGGATGCTACAGCCTGCGCCTCGACGGTAGCGACGTGAGCGTGCGCAAAGGCCGCTCCCGCGCAGCTGAGTTGACCCTGAGCCTGAGCCAGGCAGCCCTGGTGAGCCTCTTCGCCCGCACGGCGAGCAGCGCCGAACTCCTTCGCCGGGGGGAGTTACGGGTGAGCGGGTCGAAGGCCCTCTGGCAGCGGCTTCCGGGGACCCTCTTCCCGCGCTGGGAAACGCCCATCGAGGAGGAGTGATGACCATGGCACGACGGGGCGCCCCCAAAGTCCGGCACTATCAGCCTGGCGACGAGCGCGACATTGTCCACCTGTTCCACGCTGCCTACGGCTCAGCGACCGGGCCGACGAAACTCACGGCCAAGGTCTGGCGGTCGATGCACGAGCGCGGCTGGTGGAACAGACCCTCGGTGGTCGAGGACCCGGAATGTGTGCTCATCGCCGAGCGGGGCGGGAAAACGGTGGGCTACCTGGTCTTTCACCAGCGCACCCCCAAGGCCAGCCAGGCGTTTCTCCAGGAACTCTGCGTCAAGCCGGGACCTGACGCCGAGGCCATCGCCCACTTCCTCGTCGAGCGCGCCCTCGCCATCCTTCGCCGGCGAGGCGCCGACGCGGTCACCTGGATGCTTTCACCCGAGGACCCCTTCGCCTCGGGCTTAGCCGACACTTTCGGCTTTGAGAAACTGCTCCGGGAGCCGACGGTCTTCATGGCCGCGCTGGTCTCGCTGGCGTCGGCTCTGAAGGAACTGGCGCCGACGTTAGGTGAGCGTCTGCGGGCAAGCGACTTTGGCACCTGGGCAGGGAGCATTGTCTTTGACATCGGTGAGGAGCAGGCTGCCCTCCAGGTTGACCGCGGCAAGGTGCGCCTCGCCGACGCGGCGCCGGCTGAGCCCGCCCTCACGGTGCGGACGGAGCAGGGGACGCTCTGTCGGCTGCTCATGGGTGCGCTCCGCGCAGAGGAAGCCTACCAGCAGGATTGGCTTTCGCTCCGACCCATTGAAATCAACGTCGATGGGGAAACGCGCCAGGCCCTCGAACTGCTGGACGTCCTCTTCCCCGAGAACCGCTGGACCCTCCCCCGCGCCCATTCCTGGTGAATGTGCGGGACTTCTTGACTGGTCCAGGCTCGCGTTGTAGAGTGCGTTCGGTCACAGTCCTTGGAGGGGAGACCATGAGACCGAACAGAAGGTTCTCCTTCGCTCTGGCCGTCGTGTCGTTGGCTTCCTTGCCTTGTGTCCTGTTGTGTGAGTTCGTGCTCGCGCGTCTGGTCCTCGGCGCTGACGCAGCGGCTACGTCGGAGCAGAAGGCGGGAAGCGCGGAAAGCCAGGCTGAAGCGCTCTTCAACCGGGGCAATGAGTTGTCCACCAAGCCGAAGCCTGACTTCGACGAGGCCATCCGCTGCTACCAGAAGGCCTTGGAACTTAGGCCTGACTACACGAGGTCCTGGAACAACATGGGCACGGCTCATTTCCGGAAGGGCGACTTCCGGGAAGCTCTGCGCTGTTACCGGAAGGCGGTGGAACTCAAGCCTGAGTATTACGAAGCCTGGAACAACATGGGCAACGCCTACAATTGCACACGCGAGTTCGACGAATCTATCCGCTGCTACCAGAAGACTGTGGAACTCAAGCCCGACTACGTCGACGCCTGGTGCAACATGGGCCTCGCTTACTATTACAAGGCCAACTTCCAGGAGGCTCTCCGCTGCTACCGAAAAGCAGCGGAGATTGAGCCCGGATTCTCAGGGGCTTGGTACGGCGCAGCGGTCGTCTCGGCGCGCCTTGGGGATGCTCAGGGTGCTGTGGCGAACCTGCGCAAAGCCATCGAACTCAACCCCGAGTCCCGCGAGAAGGCGCGCACCGACAAGGACTTTGATGCCCTGCGCGACAACCCCGACTTCCAGGCCCTGGTGGGCGGGGGGAAGTGAGAGCTTCCTGCCGAGCAAACCCGAGTGAGGGCCCGCGGCGGCGGGCTCGGGGTCAGCGGAGGACGGCGGTCTCCACCTCTCGTCGGCGCGCTTGCAGTTTGGGGATGAGGCCGCTCGCCGGGTAGTCGCGGGCTAGACGGTCGAGCGCCCCGCGCGCCTCGTCGCGCTTACGGAGAGCGAGGTAGGCGTCAGCCAGGGTCCAGAGGGCCTGGTCGGCGAACTGGCTTTCGGGGTTGACGCGGAGGAGGGCTTCCAACTCCTCGGCAGCGCGCTGGGGCGCCTTCAGCTTGAGAAGGAGTTTGGCCAGAAGCACGGTGTGGTGGCCCGCCAGGAGGTCCTCGGGATAGTACCAGGCCCAGGTCGCCAACTGCTGCCAGGCGTCCGCCGAGACCTCCGGCTCCTCCCGCTTGAGCGCATCCTCCACGGCGCGGGCCCAGGCGCTCCGGCGGACGACCAGTTTCTCCGCGTTCGTCTCACCGACGGGGATGGCCTGGGCTTGCGCGAGCCACTGGCCGGCCTCGGTGCGGTTCCCCTGCCAGCGGGCGACTCTCCCCAGGCCCAGGTACGCTCGCCGAGCCTCCAGCGATTTCTCCGGCCGATGGTAGACGTCGCGCACCTTCCCGTACGCGGCGCGAGCCTCCTCCAGGCTCCGGAGTTCTTCGAAGAGGATGTCACCCTGGGCCAGGGCGAGTTCGGCCTTGGTGCGGCTGTCGCCCGCCTTGGCCTCGGCGGCAGCGTAGAGCCGAAGGGCCCGTTGCGGGTCGCGCTTTGCGCCCGGGGGAAAGCCTGCCGGGAGAAGCACGTCCTCCAGGAGGTGAGCCACCCGGAGGAGGGCTGCATCCGGAGCCGCGGAAGGCGCGGGCTGAGTCGGCGAAGTCGCCGTCCCCGAAGAGGTCGGGGAGCCGGTGCCGGTGGGTGGAGGGAGGAGGGCCTCCCCGGCCCGCAGGGCATCCTCGGGCTTTCCCATGACGAGGAAGTATTCGACAAGGTTGGCGAGCGAGGCAGGGGCCAGCGTCTTCACGTCGTACTTGCGGAGTTCCTCGTAGTAACTCGTCCGGTCCTCGATGCGCTGGGCCACCTGGGCCTCCCAGTCTTCGCTCACCTCGATGGGCTGGCTGGCCTCGTAGCGGCCGGACCCGATGAACGTCAGGGTGACGGTGTAGGTGCCCGCGGCCAGGTAGATGTGGGTGGGGCTGGCCTCCCGGGAGGTGGTGCCGTCGCCGAAATCCCAGGCAGGCTGGTAGTTGAGGAGAGCCGCAGACGGCGAGGTGTTCTCGAAACGCACCCTGACCAGGTAGCGGTCACCCTCCGGGGTCAGGGTGGCCTCGCCGGCATACGCGATACGGAAGTCCGGGGCGAGCCCCTGGCCCCTGACCTCGAGCGCCTGCTGGCTGGTGATGGCCAGGGCCGGGAAGGCGCTCTTGGGGATGACCTCGAAGTTCTGGCTGCCCGGGAGTTTCCAGGCCGCGACCGAGGCGGGCTGGCCGCCGGTGAAGATGCCCACGTAGCGGAAGCGGGCGAGCCCCTGCTGGAGCGCCACCTCCCGGTTGTGGCGGGCGTCGCCGACGGGGCCGTGAGGCCCGGGCCAGTCCACCACCCGCTCGCCATTGATGAAGAGGAAGGAGGCATTCCCGCTGGTGGTGGCGAAAGTGTAGGTGCCCGTGACGGGGCAGTAGAGACAGCCCTCGTAGATGCTGATGAAGCGCTCGGAGGGGCCGAAGGGGTTATGGCCGTGGAAGACGCGGTCCACGGGCCCGGCGCCGAAGGCCGGCCCGGCCCGCCGGAGGGTCTCTTCGGCCTGGGCCCAGTTGTTGTAGCCGCCGCCGGTGTAGGGGCGGGTTTCGAGGATGAGGGCGCGCTGGGGCTCCCAGCCGCCTTCGGGAGCAGGGGCGTCGGGGTTCCCGTAGTAGACCTCGTACACCGGGACGCCCGGGAGGAGTTCGAAGAGGATGCGGGCGATGCCGGTCGTGCTCAGGTGGATGAGTTTGTGGTGAACGACCCGGTCGCCGGCCACCACCCGGATGTCGCTCCCATCCGGCTTGAGGTTCCCCTGTCCGTAGAGTTCGAAACAGGCGGCCTCGGCGCCGGGGTAGGAGGAGAGTTTGGGTGGAAAGACCTCGAGGACGCGCCGACAGCGCCACGCGCCATCCCACCAGCGCGTCTGAGCCGAAAGGCCCGAGGCGAGGAGGAAAACTCCTCCCAGGACGACGAAAAGATGGGCGAGTCGCTTCATGGTGCCAACCTGCACATTCCGGCCGCGGCGTCACCCCTCGGTCGCGAACGCTCGCGGCGAGAGTGAGTTTCGGCGTTCCTCCCAGGTGCTCCTGCCTCCGTCTATGGTAGCCCGCGCGGCGCCCCCGGTCAACGGGCGGCGAGGGAAGGCGACCTTGAGTCCTGGTCAGCCACGGGCTACGATGCGAGCGACCTTCGCAGGAGGAACGAGGTGCTGCAAGCCGTGCTCTTCGACCTGGACGGGACCATCACCCGTCTGAACCTGAACTTCGACGCCGTGCGGGCGGAGATAGGCATCCGGGGCCGCACGCCTATCCTGGAGTGGCTCGCTGGTCAGTCCGAGGCCGAGCGCGAGCGGGCCCGGGACATCCTCGACCGCCACGAACTCGAAGCAGCGCAGACGGCCGAGCCGGCCGAGGGTGTGCGGGAGGTGCTGGCCACCATGGCCGAACTGCGCCTTCGCTCCGGGTTGGTGACCAGGAACAGTCGACGCTCCGCCGACCTGGTCATCGCCCGCCTGGGGCTCCGTTTCGACGCGGTGGTGAGCCGGGAAGACTGCGCCCCCAAGCCTTCTCCAGAACCGGTCCGGGAGTGCGCCCGTCGGCTGGGGGTCCCGGCAGCCGCCACGCTGGTCGTGGGTGACTTCTACTTCGACATCCAGTCGGGTCACGCCGCGGGGGCGCTCACCGCCCTGGTGGGTGTCAACCCGGGCCCTCCCTTCGCCAGCCCCGAGTCCGTCCCCCAGGCCGACTACCGCATCAGCACGCTCCACGACCTCATCCCCATCCTGCGCGCCCTCCAGGCCGCCAACCCGCGAGCGGGAAGTTAGGCGGTCGCCTCCGGGTGTGGGTCCCAGCATCCTCATTTTGTTTGCTTCTTGGCGGCGGCGCGGTAGAATGCCCCGGTTGGCGGGGGAGGGGCGTAACCAGCAGCGAGGTGAGGTTCGATGGCTGTGCTGCGCAGTGACGACGACCGGGTCACGTTCTACCTCCGGCCCCTGGCCGTCGAGTTTGAGGACGAGGAGCCGCGGTGGCTCGAATATGAGATGGGATTCCGGGTGGCGCTGGCCCCGGGCGGTGAGTTAGTCGGAGGCTCCGAGGGCCTTTCCCTTTCCGTCATCGAGAGCGAACTGGTGGAACTCATCACCAGGCTGCTTCGGCTGTCAGAGGCGCCGGGGGAAGGGGTGGTGCGCTACGAGGGCACGGACCCCGACTTCCGCCTCCAGGTGACGCGCGAAGCGGCCCTCCCGGAGGAAGGGGAAGAGGAGGCCCCCGCGCGCACCTCCGCTGAGGGGTCGGTGCGGGTGGAAGTCTGGGTGGACCTCGCCTGCTTACAACGCACGGCCCCGGTGCTGGAGCCGGGGCGGGCGCGGGCCGGACTCCAGTTTCACACCACCGGGGAGCGCCTGTCGGCCTTCGTCGAGCAACTCCGGCGGGAGTTCGCTCAGGCCGCGGGCCGGGAGTTCCTTCCCCGGGAGGAGCCGACCCTCCCGGCCGAGGTCCCCTTCAGCCGAATACTCAACCTCTTCAACCAGAAGGATTGGCAGGAGCGCCAACTGGCCTGTCGGCTCCTGGAGCGAAGCGGCGAGGCCCGGGCCATCACCCTCCTCCTCGCGGCCCTCACTGACGCTACCGCGTGGGTCAGGGAGTCAGCAGCACACGTACTCGCCCGACTCACGGGGCAGTCCTTCGGCTACGACGCCTTCGCCCCGCTCGTTGAGCGCCACCAGGCCGTCCTCCGAGTGCAGACCTGGTGGCAGGCCAACCGCCTCTCCTACGTCTCCCCCAAGCGGCGTCCACCCCCATCGACGTGAGGCGCGGTTCGACAGGCCCTTCGAGAAGCTCAGGGGCCCGAGCAACGTCGAGGGACTCACCGCCCCGAGCGAAGTCGCGGCGCTGGCGGCCGGGCGAGCGGGGACTGCTGGCGAGTGACGTGCCTGAGGCTCTCCCGCGGTGAGAGCCGTAACCTGGCCGCGGTCATGCGGCGCAGTGGTCGGAAGAGGCACCGTGGCAAAGCGAGGCATCCCCTATACGAAGAGGGAGTTGTATCGGCAAAGCGGGCCGGTGACGTACCGCGGGCCGAACCTGGGGGAGATTGCTTTCCCGCTGGGGGGCATCGGCGCCGGCTGCGTCAGCCTGGGTGGCTGGGGACAACTGCGCGACTGGGAGGTGATGAACCGCCCGGCCAAGGGGAACACCATCCCCCAGGTCTTCTTCACGCTCCGGATGCAGGTCGGCCGAAAGCCCCCCGTCCTCCGTGTGCTCCAGGGCCCGCCGGGAGGCCCTCTCGCTCAGAGCGGCCACTCAGCACCGCGGGCCACGGGCGAAGGGCTGCCTCACTTCCGCGAAGTGTCTTTCACGGGGCACTTTCCCTTTGCCGAGGTGGCGCTCTCTGACCCCACCGTGCCCGTCCGGGTGCGCCTGGAAGCCTTCAGCCCCTTCATCCCCCTTGCCGACCGCGACTCCAGCATCCCCGTGGCCATCCTCCTCTACCACCTCACGAACACGCGCCGGGAGACGGTGGCGGTGACCGTTGTGGGGAACCTGACCAACGTCATCGGCGACCGAAGCGAAGCGGGGCGTGTCAACCAGGCCCGTTCGGGTCGGGGGCTCACGGGCTTGTGCCTCACCGCGAAGAAACTGCCTGCCGACTCCCCCCGCTTCGGCTCCCTCGCGCTCTCGACCTGGGCGGCCCAGGCCAAGGTCTGGCCCCGCTGGCGGGCGAACGAGTTGTGGAAGTTCTGGGAACTGGTGGAGGCCGACGACCTGCCGCCTCGGGGGCGCGGGACTTCCGACACCGGGAGCCTCATCGTCCGCCTGAGACTGCGGGCCGGAGAGACGGCGACGGTGCCCATCCTCATCACCTGGCACTTCCCCACCTTCGAGAAGTATTGGGGCAGGGGGCAGTCGGCCGAGCCGGCGCCGACCTGGCGGAACTACTATGCCAGCCAATGGCGCGATGCCTGGGACGTCGCCCTCCACGTCCGCAAGCACTTCCCCCGCCTCTACCGGGAGACCCGGCTCTTTCACGACCGCCTCTGGAGCACCACCGCCCCCGACTACGTCCTCGATGCGGTGAGTTCCCAGCTGGCTATCCTCCGCTCCCCCACCGTCCTGCGCCTCGCCGACGGCACCTTCTACGGCTTCGAAGGCTGTAACAACACCGCGGGCTGCTGTGAGGGTTCCTGCACCCACGTCTGGAACTACGCCCAGGCGCTAGCGTACCTCTTCCCGGCGCTCCAGCGCTCCATGCTGGAGGCGAGCCTGCACCATGCCCTGGAGAAGGACGGCTGCGTGCACTTTCGGCTGCCTCTGCCCCTGGGGACGAAGCCGGTCAAACGCTTCTTCCCCTGCGCCGATGGGCAGATGGGGCAGGTGATGCAGGCATACCGGGAGTGGCTCATCTCGGGCGACGACGGGTGGCTTCGGCGGATGTGGCCGCTGGCCAAGCGGGCGCTGGAGTTCGCCTGGAAGTACTGGGACCGCGACCGTGACGGCGTCATGGAGGGGATGCAGCACAACACCTACGACATCGAGTTCTAGGGCCCCAACACGCTGTGCGGGAGCCTCTACCTGGGGGCGCTCCGGGCTGCGGAGGAGATGGCCCGGGCCCTTGGCGATGAAGCGAGCGCCCGAGGCTACGGGGAACTCTTCGCGCGAGGTTCCCGCTGGACCGATGCCCACCTCTGGAACGGCGACTACTACGAGCAGAAGGTCAACCCGCGGGCCCACGAATCCTGGCCCCGGGACCTTCGCCGGATGGCCGAAGCGCGAGGTCGGGACGACGGCTTCCGCACCTGGCCCCGCTGGCAGTTCGGCCGGGGATGCCTCTCCGACCAACTCCTCGGCCAGTGGCTGGCCGGGACGCTCGGGCTGGGCTACGTCTACGGCCGCCGACGTGTCCGCAAAGCCCTCCAGAGCATCTTCCGCTGCAACTGGAGGCCTCACCTCTGGGAGCACCCGACGACCCAGCGCGTCTACGCCACGGACGGTGAAGCGGGGCTTCTGCTTGCCACCTGGCCGCGGGGCGGTCGGCCGGGCTACCCCTTCCTTTACTTCGATGAGGTCTGGTGTGGCGTCGAGTACCAGGTCGCGAGCCACCTCATCGCCGAGGGCTTCGTCGAGGAAGGCTTGGCCGTCGTCAAAGGTCTGCGGGAGCGCTACCGGGGCGACCGCCGAAACCCCTGGGACGAGATCGAGTGCGGCCACCACTACGCCCGCTCCCTGGCCTCCTACGCCCTGCTGGGTGCCCTCGCCGGCTTTCACTACCACGGGCCACGTGCCCGCCTGACGCTCCGGCCGGTGGTCGCCCGTGGTGAGTATCGCACCTTCTTCTCCGTGGGGAGCGGGTGGGGGCGGGTTTCCCTCCGTCGGGAAGCGAGGCGGGTGACCCTCCGCCTCCAGGTGGACCTGGGCCAACTCACGCTCCGGGAACTCGTCTTCCCCATGGGCCGCGGCCGGGAGGTCAAGGTGACGGTCGCGGGTCGAAAGTGTGGGGCGGCCAGAGCGGGTCGGGGCCCGACCGAAAGGCTCTGCTTCGCTGAGCCGGTCACGGTGAGCGCGGGAGAGACCCTCACCGTGACGGTGACATAGGCCGCCAGGGTCCGACAAGCTCAGCCCGGCGGGAGGGGTCGGGCGCCTGCGGGTCCGGGAACGCCCGGCCCGGGCACACGCACTGGCTCACCAGCCTGGTACCGCTCCAGGTGCGCGCGAAGGTCAGCGACCAACTGCTCCTGGCCCGCGGCTTGAGCCAGGCGAAGGGCATCGTTGGCGACCCGCCTGGCGTCCTCGAACCGGCCCACCTCCGCATAGGCAGCAGCGAGGACGGTGAGGGCGCCGGGGTCCTGGGAGCGGGTCCGTTGCGAGAGCGCTTCGGCAAGGGTCACCGCCTCCGCGCCCGAACGCACACCGTCGTCGGGTGCCGTCGCGAGCAGCCAGGCCAGTCGGGCGGTCGCAGCAGCGCTTCCGGTGCGCGTGACGTGGTCCCGAAGTTCGCGGACGGCCTCGGCGTAGTTCCCCTGGCCTTCCAGGGCCTGGATGAGGTTGAAGAAGATGCGCTCGCGCGCCGGGGCCTGAGCGAGGGCCCGACGGAAGTAGTCCCTGGCGCCGGCGAGGTCGCCCGCACGGGTGAGCAGGAGGCCGAGGCCGTTCAGGGCTTCGGGCTCTTCGGGCCTGAGGGTGAGCACCTGGCGGTAGGCGCGCTCCGCGCCTTCCCGGTCGCCCAGTTCGCCGAGGAGGTTGCCCAGGCTGAGCAGGGCAAGAACGGACGTGGGGTCGATGGCCAGGGCGCGCTGGTACATCTCCTGAGCCTCGGTGTAGCTACCGGTGCGCTCGAGGACCATCGCCAGGAGGATGTGGCTTCGGCTGTCCGTGGGGGCGATGGCCACCGCCCGGCGGAGGTGGGTGAGGGCCTCGTCGGTGGCTCCCTTCTGGGCGAGGGCGAAGCCGAGGTTGGCGTGGGCCTGCTGGAGTTCCGGCCCCGCTTCCAGGGCGGCCTGGAAGATGGCGATGGCTTGCTCCAGGGCCCGCGGGTCGTTGATGCTGGGGTTGGCGGCCCGGTTGAGCATGACCACCCCGACCAGGTTGTACAGGACGGGGAGGTCCTCGGCGAAGGGGACGAGGGCGAGGGCTTCCCTGGCGGCCTGGGCCGCACCGCGTGGGTCGCCACTGAGGTCGAGGGCCAGGGCCTTGACGGCCCAGAAGTCGCCGATGCGGGGCAGGCGCTCGATGGCCCGGTCGATGGCGGCCAGGGCCGACTGCGGGTACCCCTCATCCAGAAGGATGGTCGCCGCCTCCGCCTGGAGCAGGGGGTCGCCGGGAAGCTGCTCGCTCAGACGAACCACCTGCTGGCGGACCGGGACGGAAGTCTCACCCGACAGGGCATACATGAGCCAGTCCGGAGGTGGAGGCTGGGGAGCTGGGGGAGGAAGCGGGTTCTCTTCGCGCGCGTGGAGCTGGCGAAGCAGGCTCCGGGCCTCCCGGTCGCCGGGGTTGATGTCGAGGGCGTGGTCGAGCAGTCGGCGGGCGGCCCGGACAAAGCCCTTGATGGCCAGCACCCGCGCCACCTCTTTCATCCCCCGGGTGTTGTACGGGTTCCCCACCAGGAGCTTCCCCCAGGAAGCCTCGGCGTAGTCCAGCGCCCCGAGCGACTCCATCACCCGGGCATTGACCGCCGCCCGCCCGTAGACGATGCCCGAGACGGTGGCCGAGACGGCCCGGATGTGGATGAGGGCGGCAAGCGGTTCACCCCGGCGGGCGTAGTAGAGGGCCATCGCCGCCGCCGACTCGCTGAGGTCGGTCACCGCGGGAGCGAAGAGGTGGGGGAGGGCCTCCTTCATCTCCCCCCGCTCCAGGTACACCTTTCCCAGGGCCACGGTGGCCCGGGGGCTCTGGGGGTTGAGGCTGAGCACGCGCTCCCAGTAGCGGACCGGGTCGGCCCAGGCCGAGGCGAGGAAAAAGGTCTCGCGGCCGAGTGAGAGCACGAGAGCCAGGACAAGGCCCATCGCGGCGACCGCCGCGAGGCGCCTCCTCCCCCCCGCAGCGGGAACGGCCGAGGTTCCGGGAGAGGACCGGGGCCACAGCGCGCCCAGGACGGACGCCGCCAGCAAAGCCAGCCCCGCCAGGGAGACGTAGAGGTTGGTCCAGGCAATGGGCTCGGGCACCTGGTTCCAGGCGACGGAGGCGAAGGGGATGGGCCCAAGGACCAGCAGCATCAAGCTCAGCCCAAGGGGGCTTCGCCGGCGAAGGGCCCAGAGCCCGGCCACGGTCAGGGCAGCCCAGCCGACGGCCCCGAGGAGCACCCGCCAGTCAGTCCAGCCGGCCACCGACCCGGCCAACTCGCCGAGAGCCGCCGGGACGCCCGTCCCCAGGAGCAACCCGCGCCCGGCCGGCAGAAGCGCAGCGGCCGAGGACGCTATGCTCATCCAGCCCGCACCTTTGGGGAAGGGGTGGTAGCGGTAGTGAAGCGGGTCCGCCTGCCAAACCCACCAGAGGGGCCAGAGCACAGCCACCGCCAACAGATAGGGGAGAAGCCGAAGGAGCGCACGGCGGAGCCCGCTTCGACGGAAGCAGAGGTCGTAACTCAGGAGCGCCGCCGGGAGCGTGAAGCAAACCTTTGAGGTGAAGATGCCCGCCAGGAAGAAGAAAAAGGCAAGGGCCTGCCTTCCCGGCGAGGGCGGCTCGCCCCCACCTGACGGGCTGCCACCTTCTCTGCCCGGGGCGCCCGCATCGGACTGGCGGGCGCCCGCGAACAGGCCGGGGCCAAGGTAGAGGGCCAGGGCGGCGAGGTAGAAGACCAGCCCGAGGAGGAGGTGGAACTGGTTGATGTCCAGGGCAGCGGTGGCCGTGAGGGGGTGCAGGGCGAAGAGAAGGGCCGCCAGCCCGGCGGGGCCGGTCGCTGGCAGACGGGCAGCCCGAAGCAACCGCGCAGCCACGACATAGACGAGGGCCGCCGCCAGCCAGACAAAACCCAGGAGCCAGAGGTGCCAGAAGAGCCGCTGCTCCGCAGGGACCACGGTCCGGAGCGCAGCCAGGAGGGCGTAGGAGAGCGGGCGGAACTGGCCGTCAGTGAACATGAGAAAGTCGCGGGTGAAGAGGAAGGGGATGCTGCGGTAGGAGGAGACCAGGGGGATATCGACGGCCGCGCCCCCTTCGTAGGCGCCCGGGTCGCTGGGGGTCAGGGGACCCCGCAGGGCCGCAAAGTAGACCACCAGAAGCGTAGCCCCCAGAAGCGCAGCGATCAGAAAAAGCGCCCGGGCTTCGACAGGCTCAGCCCGCCCTGAGCGTGTCGAAGGGCGGCCGGGAGCAGGTGGCGAGGAGGGCGGGTGACCAGGCGACGAGGCCATCCCCTCTTCACCTGTTCTACTGTTCCGCTCGCCGGCTCCCGGGGATGGGCGACGGGGAGACGCTGACGGATGGCTGCTCAACGCGGATTGCCTCGTACAGTTGCCGTTCGGTGACGGGGGGGCGCTCGGCGACGAACTCGGGGATGTTGAAGGACGCCAGCCGGTCCTCGCGCACGGGCAGGCGGACCGCCGGCGAGGCGTGGCCCTCCGTATCGATCTCAGTGAAGTAGAGCCGGGCGTACGTGCCGTCGTCGCGCTTCGTGGCGAAGACCAGCCAGTGGCTGTTGCTCGACCAGCTGTGCCAGGAGTCGGCGGCATAGGGGGCGTTGGATTCCAGGCGGTGGGCCTGACCCTCCAGGTTGGCCGGGAGAAGGTAGATGTCGCTGCTCGGGCGGATGAGGTCACCGCCATCGCACTCGCAGAAACTGAGCCAGCGGCCGTCGGGGGAGAAGCGGGGGTAGTAGTTGCTTCGCCCGTTCGCCGAGGCGCCCGGGATGAGCCGGGGGACGCCACCCGCACCGTCGTTGTAGGGGATGACGGCGAGGTCGAAGGGGACGAGGGCCGGGTGGTGTCCCGGCGAGGCCAGGCAGAAGACGATGGCGCTGCCGTCGGGCGTCCACTGGGGGTGGATTTCCAGGCGGTCGGGGCGGTCGGCCCCGGGGAGAAGCCAGGTGCGCCCTCGCGCGAGGTCGTAGATGGCGAGGTCGGAGGTGTTCTCGCCGGCCAACTGGGTCTCCAGGGTGATGGGTTGTGCGGCGACGATGTACTGGTTGGCGGAGAGGGCGAGAGTCGTACCGTCGGGCGACCAGGCGACGAAGGTAGTCATCTGGATGGGGTAGGGGAGTTCGGCCCGCCAGCCCCGGCCGCTGTCAAAGTCGTAGATGGCGAAGTAGGTCCGCAGCGGAAACTGCTCCGGGCCCAGGTAGCGACACTGGTACGCTACCTTCCCCCGGACGCCCGTCTTGGAGGAGAAGTTGTGACAGTTGAAGCAGTACTTCTCCCGGCCGAGCAGGAAGGGACTCTCCTCGAAAGTACGGATGTCGCGGATGAACGTGTCGGGGGCGCGCTGGATGTCGAAAGGGACGCCGACAAGACGGTACACCAGGTAGTTGTCGGCTGGGTACGGGGAGATGCCGAGGTGCACCGGACGGGAGGCCTCGACCGCCGGCGCGCCGGCCGGGGTTCGGCCCACGGCCGGGCGCCTGACCCCCTTCACCTGCACCCAGAATCCCCGCCCGGCCGTCAGCGGGCGCCCGCCGGCGTTCCCGGAGTCCGCCGAGGGGTCGGAGTGAAGGTCCTCCCAGAGGTGACGGGGGAACCACCACCGCCGACCGTCGACCACTTCCTGGTACTGAGCAGGCTGGCCCTCCAGACCCACCGAGACCTGCCAGAGGTCGTTCCGGGGGTCCTCCCATTCCACCTCGGGCTCGCAGAGGTTGGCCGGGAACACGGCCCCTTCGGGCGGATAGGTGATGGTGAGGACGTCAGCAGGTCGGCGGTCCAGGTAGGTGCTCGGGCAGGCGAGCCGGGCGATGAGGGAGGCGCTGGTCAGGGCGTCGATGCCGGCGTACGAGCGCATGTCGTAGGTAGGCCGGGGGATGAAGCCGCTCTCCCCAGCCACCACTTCCGTCGCCGGGCCGTCGAAGAGGCGAGCGAGGGCCTGGAGGTCACGACCTCGCTTCACCCGGACGACAGCGAACGCAGCGGCCGCGGCCACCAGCACCGCGAGCACCGCCCAGAGACCGTATCGACGTACGTGCATCAAGCCCGCTCCGTGCGCGCAAGCCCCGCAGTGAGGGAAAGCCCGTTTGAGCGTGGCCACCGGAAGAACGCGGCGGCACGCCAGGTGAGGTCGCACCTCCCATCCCGCCCTCATTCGGGCGGCTTCCTGCTGGAACATCTCCGTCCGCGCGCAGTATACCAGAACCCCGACCGGTTCGCCAAGGCCAACCCGCCGGGGACGGATGTCCCTCACCCCGTCCCTGTCCCACGGGGAGAGGGGGAGGGGTGAGGGCGGGTGCGAGAGCGTCGTAGGCGCGCCGGGGAGCAGGCTGGAGCAGAAAGGGAAGGGTGGGGGATGGCGAGCAACTACCTGGAGACGTGGTGGGGGCGGAGGTGGTTCGTCCCCGTCGTGCATTTTGACCCTCGGGAAGGGGTGACGGTGGTGGAACCGCCCGGAAGCGGCCCAGGGTACTGGGCCGGCGCCGCCAGCGTCCTCTACGACTGTCCCACCTGCGCGGAGGCGCCACCCCCGCGTGCTTCAACCTCTGCTGCCGGCGGGGCGACCGTTCCCGGGTGCCCGCCCCCGGACGGGGGCGGCACCTTCTCCCTCTACTATCGTCTTCGTCGGCCACGGGAGGAAGGTCGGGGGTACGTGTGCCGGGTGGCCCAGAGCAAGGACGGGGTGGAGTTCGCCACGGTGTGGGAAGCGAGGCGGGAGGAGTTCGCTTCCCCCTCGGTGGAGCGGGCGGCTCTGGTCGCGACGCCCGCAGGGCGGTTTCGCCTCTACCTCAGCCTGGTCGATGGGACGGACGGGCGCTGGAAGGTGGAGGTCATGGAAGCCCGCTCGCCGGCCGAGTTCCGTCCCGGGGAACGGCAGCGGGTGCTCGACCCGGTGGCCCTCGGACTGGCTGGAGTCAAAGACCCGTACGTCATGGTGCTGGGCGGGCTCTACTGGGCCCTTCTCAGTTACGCACCACTTCCCCAGGGAAGGGAGGAAGCGGCGCTGCACGCGACCGGCGATGTCTACGCCACCGGGAGAACGACGTCCCACACCGGCCTGGCCACGAGTGCTGACGGCTTCCGCTTCGACTGGCAGGGCGACGTCTTCTCGCCTGTGCCGGGGCGCTGGGATGCCTACGCGGCACGCATCGGGACGGTGGTGCCCGCTGGGGCCGGGTTTCTGGCCTTCTACGACGGTGGCGCGAGCGTGGAGGAGAACTACGAGGAGAAGTGTGGCCTGGCTGTGACCCTTGACCTGAGGCACTTTCACCGGGTGTCGGTAGCCGGCCCGTTCGCCACCTCCCCGCACGCCTCCAGGTCGCTTCGCTACCTGGATGCAGTCGTCGTGGGGAAAGAGGTGTGTGCCTACTACGAGTACGCACGACCCGATGGCAGCCACGAACTCCGCATGAGCCGGCTTCGGCTCGGTCCGGGGGCCTCGGCAACGTGGACCTCAGGCTCTTCCTCTCACAGGGCCGGCTGGACCAAGGCGCTGTAGGACGCCGAAGGCGTCCGAGCCGTCGGGAGAGGGGACCCGAAAAGGGTCCCCGGCCTGCCGAAGGCGGCCGAGCCAGGCCGCGGTCAAGGAGTTCCTCGAACAGCTCGGTCGGCGCATCCAGGGCGCTCTGCCACCGGAAGAGGAAGGGGGGTTGGTCCAGGAACTGCGCAGACTGGCCGAACTCTACAAGAAAGGCGTTCTGACTGACGGGGAGTTCGCTCTGACCAAGAGACAGCTCCTGGCGGACTGAGCGGCGGTCCTTGGCTTCTGAGGCATGCCCATGGCTCACCCATGGCCAGGCCGGCGGGCCGCAGGCTGCCAGAAGAGCAGAGAGTGCCGGCGGTGGGGGCTCTTTTCGAGCGCGAGAAAATGGTGGGGCTCCCGACGGGTGAGCTTGTCCACCACAGGGCTTCGACAGGAGCGAGAGGGATGAGGTCTTCGACCTCTTCGCCCTCGGTGCCCGTGTATGAGGAGAAGAGGGGTCCGCCGTCGGGAGCCCCATGCTACGCTCGCCCACGTCCCGGCTCTGCCCCGGCTTCCGCCACCGAGGCCGTCGGGGTGATGCCTTACAGCCGCGACCGGTCCATCAGCCTCATGAGTCGCAGTGCCCGCAGGTGCGTGTAGTAGGCCTGCAGGCGGTCGTCCGTCAGCGTCTCCAGGTACTCGCGGCTAATGCTCTCGTTGAGGTAACAGATGACGTCGATGAGGTCTTCCCGTGACATGTTCACCCTCCCGGCCGCCGACTTCGACGAGCCCAGACTCCGGCGAGCCCGTCGAGCCACGCGCCCCGCAGTGACTCTTGAGACGACCCCTCTCGCCCAGCCCATCCGTCAGCCGACGGACGGGTGACCACTCTTGCTATCGTCCCGCCTGCGGGTGACCCTTGAGACAAAAGCGCAGGTCCACGCCCACGCCTTCGGCTCCGTGGCACGGTGGGCGACTCCCGGACGCCGCGCTGCGACATTTCCCGGCCTTCGACCCGTGCGATTCTGATTGCGCCGCTGGCCGTGGGCTGGCAGTGTTGGGGCCGATGGGGGTGGGGGTGCTGACGGCGGCCGGTCGGGAAAAAACCTGACTCGCTTCGCTCGGTCGGTCGAACTCGTCCAGTGCTCTCCTGGGCCCGCCCTTTCGCTGCTCTCGTTTCTGTCAGCCCACGGTGACGGCTCCCTTCCGGCTACCAGAGCGGGCTTCGACCCTTCGGCTTCGCTCAGGGTGGTGAGCCTGTCGAACCACAGACTCAGCCCGCCCGACTCGACTGAGCTCGTCGCAGGCTGAGCGTGTCGAAGGGCGGAGTCGGCCCGCGCGGCACGTCGAAGCGCGCAAGACATCGGTCTGTCAGTTGACGGATTGACAGCCCTGGGCTCCCTCCGTAGGATAGCGCGTCAATCTGAGGAGCCGGGTTCGAGTGGAGAGAGGCTCGACCAAGGCGCTGGAGCACGCCGAAGGCGTGCGAGCCAATCGCGACCCTCTCGCTTCCCCTCCCCCCGGGGGGGGACAATGTAAGGGCAGTAGAGGGGAGCCGAAAAGGCTCCCCGGGGCCACGTGCTCTGCCCGCCCGGGGCGGGCTGGCACTCGTTCCGCCCGGCGGGGCAAGCGCGTGCAGTGCTTGCCCGCGCTCGCGGCGGGCCGGGAAAGGGGCTGCATGCGTACCATCCAGATTGGGGCCAAGCCGCTTCCCTACCTGACCTGTAAGCTCCTCGGGCGGTTCTTCCCGGCCCTCTATTGGTCGCCGGTGAGCAACCTACGGCTCCGGGAAGTGCCCGAGCCTGAGCTGCTGGGAGCGGACTGGGTGAAGGTGCGACCCATCCTTTCAGGGGTCTGCGCCAGTGACCTCGCCGGGGTCACCCTGAAGCACAGTTTCGACAGTTTCATGAGTGCCTTTGCCTCCTTCCCCATCGGTCTGGGCCACGAGGTCGTGGGCCGGGTGGTCGAGGTGGGGGAAAGCGGGTGCCCGTCGGTCGACGGGCGCGAAGTGTCCGTGGGCGACCGCGTCAACCTGGACCCGCACCTCCACTGCCGCATCCGGGGCATCGACCCGCCTTGCCCCTCCTGCCAGCGGGGCGAGACCGCGACCTGTCAGAACTTCCACGAGGGGAAGCTCCCACCCGGTACCGGCATCGGCAGCAACAACTTCACCCGGGGCACCTGGAGCGACGGCTTCCTGGCCCACCGGCGGCAACTCATCCCCGTCCCCGACGGGGTGACCGACGAGCAGGCCGCGCTCGTGGACCCGGTGGGCTGTTCGCTCCACGCCGTCACCAAGCAGTTCCCGGCTGACGGGGATACCGTCATCGTCTACGGCTGTGGGACCCTGGGGCTGGGGATCCTCGCTTGCCTGCGGGCCCTGGGCAGCCGGGCCCGCCTCCTGGCCATCGCCCGCTACGACTTCCAGGGCGCCCTGGCCCGACAGTTCGGCGCCGATGAGGTGTTGGTGGGGCTTGCGACGCGGGCCCTCTTTGACCGTGTGGCCCAACTGACGGGTGGGAAGGTCTACACCGGCTTTCTCCCTACCAGCCGAATGCTCGTCGGGGGCGCGGACGTGGTCTTCGACTCGGTGGGAAGCACCGAGACCCTGGGGAACGCCATGAAGTTCACCCGTCCCCACGGGACGCTCGTGGTCGTGGGCATCGGCTACCCCAAGCGCCTCGACTGGACACCGGTGTGGCTCCAGGAGATACGCATCCTCGGGACCCTGGGGCAGGGGGTGGAGTCCTGGCAGGGCGAGCGCCTCCACACCAGCGTCCTCGTCCACAGGCTCATCCAGGAAGGTCGCCTCGACCCCACACCCATGCTCACCCACCGCTTCAACCTTTCCGATTACGGACGGGCCTTTGCCACGGTCCTCGACAAGAGGCGAAGCCACGCCGTCAAGGTCGCCTTTACCTTCAGTTGACTCGTGTTCGCCGCGGGGGCGCGTAGGCAGAGCCGGTGTGAAGCGAGCGGGAGGACTCTCTTCGGTACGAAACGCGAGCAGGTGACGGGGTGATAGGGTTTCGCTCTCGCAGAGGGGAGGCGGAAAGTGGAGAGGAGAGAGGAGACCCCAGGAGAGAGTGCCGGGTGGTGCTCTCCTTTCTACGTGCTGCTTTCTTCTGCTCTACCCGCCTTCGGCGGGCGAAGGGAGACGGTCCATGATTGTCGACTTTCACACGCACCTCGGTCGCGGCGAACCGGGCGCGGATGAACTGCAGCGGGACATCTTGCCGGAGCGGCTCATCCGGGTGATGGACGAGGCCGGGGTGACGAAGGCCGTCTGCTTTCCCGTCACCTACTCCAACTACCGCTGGGGCATCACCGAGATTGCCGAGGCGGTGCGGACCTACCCCGACCGGCTCATCGGCTTCGCCCGCGTCGGCGACACGCCCGACGCCAGCGACATCCTCAGCTGGGCGGTGATGGAGATGGGGATGCGCGGGCTCAAGCTCCACCACGGCTGCGACCACATCGACCCCGACAGCCCCAACCTGCACCGGGTCCTGCTCCAGGCCGAGGAGCTGGCCATCCCCGTCATCTTCGATTGCTTCGGCGAGCGGGCCAAGCTCGTCATCCCGCTGGCCGAGCGCTACGGCGCCCCCATCGTCCTCGGCCACATGGGTGGCCTGTGGAACGTGACCTGGATCGACACCTGCATCGCCGCCGCGGCCCGGCTCCCCCACGTCTACCTGGAGACCAGTTCCGTGCTCCTCTTCGGCAAGATCGAGCAGGCGGTGGCCCAGGTCGGCTCCCAGCGCATCCTCTTCGGCACCGACGGCCCAGCCATCCACGCCAAGCCCGAGATCGAGAAGATCCGCATCCTCCACATCCCGGAAGAGGACAAGGTCAACATCCTCGGCCGAAACGCCGCCCGACTCCTTCACCTGGAGGAAGAGGCCAGCCCACCCGCGTAGACCTCAGCGCTGGCCTGCGCCGACCCTTCTTCGCGTGGCCCTTCGACCACAGAAGACACGGAGCGCACGGAGGCTGGCCTCCCGCTGACCAGAAAGACCTCTCTGGCCTGGGTGCCCCCCGTGGTGCAAAGGACACTGCGAGCCACGGGGCTGCTCTCGGCAGCCGGGTGTCCACGCAAGAGACGACCCTCTCCGTTCCCCTCTCCCAGGGGGAGAGGGCCGAGGTGAGGGCTTGTGGGGCTGGGGCGCGCGCCGGAGCACACCTCAGGGCTGAAGGACGCGGCCGTAGGTCTCCGGTCGGCGGTGCCGACGGAGGTCAGGGGAGCCGAAGCCTCGCCGCCGTTCTTCCAGGTTGACGAAGGCCGTCGCTACGGTGGCCCGCCGGCCGGTGTCGGCGAGCACCATGCCGTCCCAGTCGATGATGGTGCTTCGGCCGAAGTGGACCGCAGCGGGGTCAAGGCCCTTCTGGGTGTAGTTGGCCGCGACGAGGAAGACCTGGTTTTCAATGGCCCGGGCCCGCATGAGGATGTCGGTGACGTGGGCCCGGGGCTGGGAGAACATGGTCGGCCAGAAGATGATGTCGGCCCCGTTGAGGGCCACCGAAGTCGCCGCCTCGGGGAAGTTGAGGTCGAAACAGATGAGGCAGCCCACCCGACCGAAGTCGGTCGCGAAGACCGGGTAGGAGTCGCCGGGGACGGCCCACTTCTCCTCGCCCGGGGGCAGGTGCACCTTGGAGAAGGAGCCGATGTGCCGCCCCCCGCGGTCGAAGAACGCGGCGGCGTTGTAGACGCGGTCACCCACCTGCTCGAAGAGCGGTCCGACGACGTACATCCCCCACTTCGCCGCCTCCCCGGCGAGGAGGGCGGAGATGGGCCCCTCGCCGACCACCTCGGGCTCGCCATGGTTGGCGGTGCGCTTGGTGGCGAAGGCCTCGGGCAGGCAGACGATGTCGGAGCCTCGTCGGCCGGCCTCCTCGAGGAAGCCTTCGGCCACGGAGAGGTTTCGCTCCTTGGTGAATAGGGGCACGTTCTCGTTGGGGTCGGGAAGTTCCAGCGAGATGCTGCTCACGACGACCCGGGTACGGTCAACCATGGGTTCTCCTTCGATTCTTTTCGTGGGAACTTCTCTTGTTTGAGTATAGCGCACTTCCGGGCCGCGCGCATCCGGTTTTTGCCGCTTGCGGCCTTCGGGAAAGCCGGGCTACGATAGGCATTGGACACGGGGCGGAACAGTCAGGACAGCGATGGTGACCCAAGAAACCGCATCCGAAGTTTCCCCCACAGGCGCGGACCGTCGACGGGCGTTACGGGAGTTGGCGGCGCTCTTTCTTCGCCTGGGAGTCACGGCCTTCGGCGGGCCCGCGGCGCACATCGCCATCATGGAGGACGAAGTCGTCGGGCGTCGCCGCTGGCTGACCAGAGAGCAGTTCCTGGACCTGATGGGGGCGACCAACCTCATCCCCGGGCCCAACTCCACCGAGATGGCCATCCACATCGGCCATCGGCGGGCCGGGTTCCCCGGCCTCCTGGTGGCGGGGACCTGTTTCATCGTGCCCGCGGTCATCATCGTGAGCATCCTCGCCTGGAGCTACGTGCGCTTTGGCACCTTGCCCCAGGCGGCGGGGATGCTCTACGGGGTCAAGCCGGTGGTCATCGCCATCGTGCTCCAGGCGCTCTGGCGACTGGGCCGAAGCGCGTTGAAAGGATGGCTCCTGACGGCGGTGTGCGCGGGCGCGGTGGCGCTCGGGTTCGCCGGGGTGAACGAACTGGTCATCCTCTTCGCGGCGGGCCTCTTCGTCGTCGCCGCGCGGTCGGTGACGAAGCGAAAGTCCGTCCCCGGCCCGCGTGACGTCCCAGACCCCCAGAGGCCCGAAAGCCCGACGCCCCCCGGAAGCGGCTGCACTCAGGCGCCACCGGTCCCGCCCACCGGCAGCCGGAAGCCCGGGCGAAGCCTCCCCGCGCTGATGTTGGGTGCGAGCCCGGCGGTCCCGGCGGCTTCGGCCGCGGTGGCCGCGGCGGCGCCTTTCGGCCTCTGGCCGCTTTTCCTCTTCTTCCTGAAGGTGGGGGCGGTGCTCTTCGGCAGCGGCTATGTCCTCCTCGCCTTCCTGCGGGCCGACCTGGTCGAGCGCTGGCACTGGCTCACCGAGTCCCAACTGCTGGATGCGGTGGCCGTCGGCCAGGTCACCCCCGGCCCCCTCTTCACCACGGCGACCTTCATCGGCTACGTCCTCGCCGGGCCCTGGGGCGGGCTCGTGGCCACGGTGGGCATCTTCCTCCCCGCGTTCTTTTTTGTGGCGGTGAGCGGACCGCTCGTGCCCCGGCTTCGGCGGTCATGGGTTGCCGGCGCGGTGCTCGACGGAGTGAACGTGGGGTCGCTCGCGCTCATGGCGGTCGTCACCGTGGCCCTGGCGCAGGCTGCGGTCCACGACGCCCTTACGGGCGCCCTGGCGACGGTGAGCGCGTTCCTGCTCTTCCGCTACAAGGTCAACTCGACCTGGTTGATCGCGGGCGGGGCCGTGGCCGGCTTGGTCATGTCCACCTTCAGGTGACGGACGGCCAGCAATGCTGTGGCCGCGAAACCACCTTCCAGGGGCCCTCAGCCCGGCCGCAGCTGGGGGCTTGCGCGCCCGGTCGGACCTGGGCTACCATACGCGCAGGCATTCCGGGGCAAGGAGGAGAGCCATGCCTCTCGGCGCACACATGTCCATCACCGGCGGGTTCGACCAGGCGCTCCTGCGGGGGAAGGACGTCGGCTGCGACACCATCCAGATGTTCGTCAAGAGCAACATGGCCTGGAAGGTGACGCCCCTCGCGGAAGAGGCGGTGGCCAAGTTTCAACAAACCCGCCTGGAGACGGGCATCACCCCCTGTGTGGCTCACCTCTCTTACCTTATCAACATCGCCGCCACCGACCCGCGAACGCTCGCCCTCTCCCACCAGACCCTGCCCATCGAGCATGAGTACACGGAGCGGCTGGGCCTGGAATACCTGGTCATCCACCCGGGGGCGCACATGGGGGCAGGGGAGGAGAGGGCCCTGGCCGAAATCGCCCGCTACCTGAACGAGGTTCACCGCGGGACCAGGGGCTACCGGACCAAGATCCTCCTGGAGACCACCGCCGGGCAGGGCACCTACGTCTGCTACCGCTTCGAGCACCTGGCCCGCATCCTGGATTTGCTCGAAGAGCCGGACCGGGTGGGCATCTGCTACGACACCTCCCACACCTTCGCCGCCGGCTACGACATCCGCGACGAGAAGGCCTACCGGAAGACCTTCCGCGAGTTCAACCGCATCGTGGGGACGACGCGCATCTGCGCCTTTCACTTCAACGACTCCAAGGCCGCCTTCGGGAGCCGGGTGGACCGCCACGAGCACATCGGCCGGGGACACCTGGGCCGGGAGCCCTTTCGGCTCATCATGACCGACCGCCGGTTCAGGAACCTCCCCATGATTCTGGAGACGCCCAAGGGCGAAGAGAAAGGCGTCCCCTACGACCGTATCAACTTGCGCACGCTGCGGAGCCTCCTCACGTGACCGCTGGGCGAAGGCTCCCGCCGTCACGAAACCCGAAAGCCATGGCCGGCTCCGGCGATGCGCCCGCGGCGAACGACGTGCGCCGGTGGGTGGCGCGGGTGACGGCGCTCCTGGAAAGGCGCTTTGGCCAGCCTGACCCCTGGCAGCCCGAGGAGGACCCGCTGGAGGTGCTTCTTCGCACCATCCTCTCGCAGAACACCAACGACCTGCTCCGCGACCGGGCCTACGACCGCCTGCGGGAGAGGTTCCCCACGGACGAGGTGCTCCAGGCGGCCCCGGTCCGAAGCATCGCTTCGGCCATACGGGTGTGCGGGCTTCATCGGCAGAAGGCGCAGCGCATCAAGCGGGTGCTCCGCTGGGCGCAGGGGCGCTTCGGCACGCTGAGCCTCCAGGCGCTGTGCCCCCTGCCCGTGGAGGAGGCGTTCGCGGCGCTGGCTTCGGTCAATGGCGTCGGGCCCAAGACGGCTGCGGTGGTCCTTCTCTTCGGCTGCGGACGGGACATCTTCCCCGTGGACACCCACTGCCACCGCACCGTCCGCCGACTGGGCTTCCTCCCCTGGAAGTTCGGCCGGGAGCAGACCTTCCGGGCGATGCAGCCCCTGGTACCGAAGGGGAAAGCCCTCTCCCTTCACCTCAACCTCATCCAGCTCGGGCGGACTATCTGCCGGGCGCCCCGCCCGCGCTGCCACGCCTGCCCCTTGGTCGCGCAGTGCCGATTCCCGGACAAGGTCATGGAGCCGCTCCCTCCCTCACCCCGCCCCTCTCCCCCTGCGGGTGCCCGCGAAGCGGGCGGGTAAGGGTGCGGGCCTCAGGCGGGCGCGCCGGTTTTCTTCTTGTCCCCGCGCGCGCTCCGGCTACAATGCTGGCAACGTTGGCGTGGGGCAGGAGACGGTCGTGCTTGCGGGAGTTCCCGCCTGGGGAGGGGAGGTGGCAAGATGAGGACCGCTGGCGGGTTGTTGCTGGTGCTCTCTACGGCAATGCTTCTCTCGTCCTGTACGACCATGGAGCCGCCCAGCAAGGTGACTGAGGGGAACCTGGAACTTTCCATCGAGCCGCTCCGGGAAGGTGACGTCGCGCTCAGCCCGGGCATCTCCATCGATAACCAGTTCATCGGCACGGTGTCGCAACGGAAGCCCATCCTCTACCTGAAGCCGGGCCGTCACGACGTCCGCCTGGAACTGCCCGGCTACAAGCCCTGGCACCGGGACGTCTACATCCTGGGCAGCCCCAACATGCAGTACCTTCACGTCCGTCTGGAAAAGGTCGCGAACCTGGCCGAGCCAGCGGAGACGGCCCCGCCAGCGAAGCCCACGGTGGAAATCGTTCCCAAGTAACGGTCGCGGTACGCGAGCGGATCTCCCTTGGAGAAGCAAAGCACCTGGAGAGGAGAAAAGATGGAGCGGAGGAGCGTACGGAGGGAGGCGTGGCGAGGTCTGCTGCGCCTGGCGGTGGGTCTGGCGTTGGTTCTGGGGGCTACCGGCAGCGCCTGGGCGCAGGCGGTCAAGGTGTTAGAGGACTTCGAGGACCCGGCCGAGCTGGCTCGACTGGACGAACCCCAAGTGGGTGAGCTGGTGGCGGAGCACGCGACCCACGGGCAAAAGGCGCTGAAGGTCGCACCGGGCAAGGGCCTCACTTCCAGCCGATGGGACTTCTCCGGGGCCGCCAACTACGACTGGCTGTCCGTGGACATCTTCAACCCGACCGAGGAGGTGCGTTCGGTCCTCGTCACCATCAAGGACTCCATCGGCCAGAAGGAAGGCTACTGGGGCCGCCACAACGAGACCATCGCCCTTCGGCCTGGGATGAACGAAATCAAACTCCCCATCAACAACCTCTTTCGGGGCGAGCGGGGGAGCCAGCCCATGAAGGACAAGGGCCCCATCGTCGCCCAGGACATCAAGCAGGCCAGTTTTGTCCCCGACTACGGCTCCCGTAACCCCAGCGTCTTCTTCATCGATTACGTCCGCCTGGAAAAGGAGGAGCGGGCCGCGGAGGTGGCCGGGATGGTCAAGTTCGACTTCGGCCCACCGACCCAGACCGTCTTCCCCGGCTTCACCGCCGTCACCTTCGACACCACCTACACCAAGGAGCGGGGCTTCGGCCTCCAGCACGCTCAGCCGGCGGGGGTGGCGCGCGACGACCAGTACCCCAACAGCCTCTACGGCGACTACGTGGCCCTGGACGACAACTCCTTCCGCGTGGACCTTCCCGACGGCCAGTACGTCGTCCAGGTCGTCTATGACGACCCCGGCTACTGGGGCGGCGAGTTCCGGCCCTTCCACCTTCGGCAGATTTCGGTCGGCGGGAAGGTGGTCGCCGAGGAGAAGTATGACGACGCGGGCGCCCTCGCCCGCTACTTCCACTTCCAGGACACCGAGCCTCTGCCCGGGCAGGACATCTACGAGACCTACGTCACCTACCGCTACCAGCCGACGACCTTCACCGTCGCCGTCACAGGCGGGCAGTTGGAACTCGCCTTCAAGGCCGACGCCGGGATGGTGTGCAAGGTAGCCTCCCTCGTCATCTACCCCGCCGGGCGGAAGGCTGAGGGCGAGGCCTGGCTCGCCGACCTGGCCAAGCGGCTCCGCAAAGAGTGGGAAGGTCTCTGGGTCTACGTGGCCCCCAGGAACCCCAATGCCGGGGCGACGTTGCCCGCCGACGTCCTGAGCAAGGACTACGTCCTCTTCGTACCTCCGGACGCCGACGTCAATTTCGCCTACACCCCCAAGCCCGAGGAACTGAAGAAGGAACTGGTGGCCGCTTGCGCCCGGGGTGAGTACGAGTCGCTCCTGGTGGGCCTCCGGCCGCTCGCGGACCTGGGCGCGGTGCGGGTGGAGGTGTCCGACCTCGTTTCCGGCGCGGAGAAGATACCAGCGAGCGCCGTGGACGTCCGCGTCGTGCGCAACCTGACCAGTCGGCAGGGCGAGGGCCAGTTCACCATCGCCCCGGCGGTCCTCCTCCCCGCGAAGGAAGTGGAGTTGAAGAAGGACCTGACCCGGGCCTTCGTCCTGACGGTGCACGTGCCGGAAGCGGCCAAGCCCGGCGAGTACCACGGTGAGGTGAAGCTCCAGATGGCCGGTGGGAAGGCGGAAACCCTCCCCGTCAGGTTGACGGTGCACCCCTTCACCCTCGCCGACGCCGACTTCACCTTCGGCCTCTTCTGGGTGGAACCGAACGTGGGGGAAGTCTACGGGCCGACGGCAGAGCGCTACTGGCAGGTGGAGGAACAGGTGCTGCGGATGCTGCGCGAGAACGGGTTCACCAGTTTCACCGGCTCGCCGCTCCCCGCTATCAACGGGGTCAAGGCGGGCAAGGTGGACCTCGACTTCGCGGCATTCGACCGCTTCTGGAAGCTGGCCCTCTCGCTCGGGTTCAAGCGCGATTACCAGTCCTACGGCATGGGCGTGAGCGGGCTCTCCAAGGACAACGCCCAGAAGTTGAGCATCAGTTACGAGGAACTCATCCGCCAGACCTTCGCCCAACTGCGCGAGCACGCGAAGGCGATGGGCGTCCCCTCGATGACCTACTCGCTCTGCGACGAGCCCCGCACCGAAGACCAGTACCAGCAACTCTACGCCGAGTTCGCCATCTGGCAGAAGGCCGCGCCCGAGGTGATGGCCGGCTACATCAGCCTCCAGAAGCAGCAACTGGACGAAGCAAACAACCCGCACCGGAAACTCTTCGACATGCTCACCGTGCCCATCCTGGGCGGGCACGACCAGGCCGTGATGGACTACGCCCGGAAGCAGAACAAGCGCGTCGACATCTACAACCAGGGCACGAGCCGGTTTTCCTTTGGCCTCTACCAGTGGCGGGAGAAGTTGGCGGGCGTGGGCGGCCGCTGGCAGTGGATCATGAGCATCTCCCACGCCGACCCGTACTATGACCTGGACGGCCGGGAACCCGACCCGTCCTGCATCTACTTCCGCTCCGACGGCATCGCCCCGGCGGTGCGCCTGCTCGAAGCCCGCGAAGGCATCGACGACCTCCGCTACATCACCACCGCGGTGGAGATGGCCAAGAAGGCGGAGGCCTCCGGCTCGGCCGAGGCCAAGGCCGCGGGCCTTGCAGCCCTGGCGCGGATCGACGCGGCCATGGCCAAGCTCCAGGTGGGCCAGAGGGGAAGCCGGGACATCAACCTCGACGCCTTCCGGGCCGGCCTGGCCCAGGACATGGCGACCATGAGCAAGTAGCCGTCCATACAGCCGTGTGGGAGAGAGGCGCACGGGCTCCGACCCGCGCGCCTCTCTTTTTCGACCCTCCGACGGACAGACCTGAAGGTCTGTCCCTACATTGTAGGGACAGGGCGGTTGCCCGCCAGCCCGACGGGCGCGGCGAGTCCGGTCCCGTGGCCAGCGCAGGCAAGCCTCAGTCTGTCGCCGGCCGCGTCGGTTTCGCCGAGGAGTTCGACGACTTCGACGGCTGGCAGACGCAGGGCAACTGGCCTCACGGCGACCCGTTCGAAAGCGTCGAGCCGAAGGACGGAACCGTCACCATCAAGACCCACTGCGGGGCCCTGGATCACCGCATGGTGCGCGCCGACTGGCCCGAATGGCCCAAGGAGCCCTACGCCGACGTTGTCTCTGACTGCCAAAGAGCAGGCCGCCTAGCCGTATTTTCAGAGCAGAGAGCACGGAGCACGCAGATCTGGCCTTGGCGGAAGTTCTCGGCCTCCGTATCCTCTCTGGTCCAAAAGACCCGGAGAGTGAAAAGCAGACCGGAGGCAGCCCTTGGCTTCCAGAGCAGGCCCGAGCAAGGCGTGGTGGCACGTCAGCCGACGGAGGAGCCGTGACAGCCAAGGGGCTTAAGCCCCTTGGCTTGAAGGTGAAAGGCCTCCCCGAGCGGAAAGGAAGGCGAGCCCTGGAGGTTGCATTCGCCGGCTCCTTGCTGTAGCCTTCATCGGTCCATCCGCGCGAACTGTCGGACGGTGCTTCGCAGGGGTTCTGGATGAAGGAAGGAGTCCACAGGTGGGGGTTCGGCGTCCTGGTCTGACATCTCTGTTGCTCCTATTGCTCGCGGCCCTGCCGATAGCAGGGGCCGATGAGGCCACCTACAACCTCAAGCTCCTGAGCAACCATGCTCCGGACCTGACGGACCTGGAAAGCTTCTGCCACAGCGTCACCTCCCGCTGGGAGACCAACGACGAGAAGGCGGCGGCCCTCGCCTACTGGTTCGGGGTGTTGGGCAACCAGAGCTCCCCGCCCTACGACTGGATGCCCGTGGAGCCGATCCTGCACTTCAATACGACTATGCAGGCGCAGTGCGCCTTCTGGACGGCGCTCTACGACGCCGTGGGCGAGGGAGGCATGGGATGGGTCGGCCGACACTACGAGACCGGGGACCACACCATCCCTGAGCTGGAGTATGATGGGAAACGCCATTACTTGGACAACACCTACAAGTTCTTCCCTTTGGCCTGCGACGGGAAAACCATCCTGGGCATCACAGACCTGGACAAGGTGGCCGGGCCGTGCGAGCGGGGGCCCGAGTGCAAGTACCACTGGCTCCTCTACCATACCCCCGAGGCCATCACCGAGGACCGGGACGGCTACACGCCGAGCAAGCCTGACCGGGCTCTTCTTATCGGCGATGATACCAGCCTCATCCGCGCCTGGCTGAGCGGCTCGTGGTTGCGCCGAGACGCAGTCAGCCGCGCCTACTTCGCCCGCACACTGGACGACGACTGGATCAAGGCCCACTGGAAGGAGTTCGTCACCGAGGGCTGCCACTCCATCTACCGCTACACCCTCAACCTGCGCCCCGGTGAGGAGTACACCCGCTACTGGAGCCACCAGGGCTCCACGCCGGACTACTTCTACCCCGACGGCACAGGCCAGGACCCCGACGACTCGCTCAACCAGCGGGCCAATGGCATGTGGCTCTTCAGGCCAGACCTGCACTCCGACGCGTCCTTCGAGTCCACATTCGACATCGCCAGGAGCGAGAGCCCGCTCGTTCACCCGCGAGCGGCGGGTCAGGAAGCCCAGGTCGTTGTTGCGCTCCAGTCGGCCAACGTGACCACCGGGTCGGTGGTCCTCGCCGATGTCGTGCGCAGGACGGAGGCCGACTCCGTGGTCATCGAGGCGTCTTCCAATGGCGGCCATTCCTGGTTGCCCGTCTGGGAGAACGGGGCCAGGGGGAAGGTCCACGTCGAGGAGAGTATCGGCGACAACGTGCGGGGTACCTTTGCGGGAGGCGACTGGCGGCCGGTGCTGGACTACCTGGTGCGCGTGCGCATGACAGCGGCGGCGTCGCCGCTGGACGCCGGCCTCAACTCCATCACCATCAAGACCATCACCGTCGCGAACCGCATGGCCCTCCCCTCCCTCGACCTCGGCCGCAACTTCATCACCGTTGACTACGACCGGAGCCGCCAGCACGAGACGCTCTCGCTGCGGCCGCTCCTGAAGAAGGACCTCTACCAGCGGGACGCCGTCGAGTGGACCAACGTCGGCACCCTGGACAAGCAGGACTCCTGGTCAGCGGTCCTCTTCGCCAACAACGCCGATGAGGAAGGCCACGTCACCTTCGAACTGGAAGCGCCCCGGCCCATCTTCAGGCTGCGCATGGGCGGCTCCCTGTGGATCGCCCGGCAGGCCGTCAAGACCGACTACGTGCGCTACCAATACCGTCTCTTCACGGGCAGCTGGGGGGAGTGGCGGGACGCCGGGCTCTTCAATTGGGATACCCGGGACAACTACCACCGCCGGCGTAACCAGTCCAAGTACGTGGAGGTGGAGGTCAATACGCCCGGCGTCACCAAGGTGCAGTTCAAGTTTGTCTTCCGCTCGCCGGCCGCCGATGCGCAGGGGGCCGGGGCCAACCTGCTGCGCATGGAGGTGGACTACCCCTCGCTCTACGTCACTCCTGCCCCGGTCGAGGTGACCTACAACTGGACCGAGTACTACGAGCCGCTGCCTGCTGACCCGGACGCCGGCGGCGTCACCCGCCGCCACACCGAACGGGTCGCCAGCTTCCCCCACTCCTACCAGATCAACACTGGCGGAGACGTCCGCCCGCGGATGAACTGGGTGAGGGTCAACCTGGTAGGGTCATCACCTGAGCCCAGCACGCCGGGATACTCCGACGGCCGGGACGTGGGCGCGAGCTTCGAGATCCCCTCGGTCCACTACGTCTGGGGCAACCTCCTGTCCCAGGGCAAGCCCTACACGGTGTCCAGGGCCCCCGACGCCGACGCCTTCCGGGCGGAAGGTGACGACCAGGAGCTCACCGACGGCTTGGTGCAGGAGCCTCAGGTGGAAGGTCCCTGGCCGGCCACCTGCCTCGCCCACTGGTCCGCCGGCGTCGGCACGGTCGCCGTGACGGTGGACCTGGGTGCCCAGAGCACCGTCGGTGGGGCCAGGCTGGACGCCTTCTACCGACCACCCAAGGACAGGTTCCCCAACTCGGTCATCGTCGAAACCTCCCTGGACGGTGAGACGTTCACCCCCCAGGGGCGGGACAGCCATCATGCGGCGCGTTACGCCTTGAACGGCTGGCCAGCAGACTGGCCACTCTACCCTCGCTTCGACTCGCCCCCATGGGGTGATTTCCCCAACTACGGCTTGCGGGGGAACTACATCTTCCTGCCCTTTGCCGAGCCGGTCAAAGCCCGCTACGTCAGGTTCCTCGTGGAGGAGCAGCCCGGCTACGGGTTGATGGTGAGCGAGGTCGAAGCGTGGGACCGCCTGGAGCGAGTGCCCTGGACGCCTCGGTTAGCGCACGACCCCAGGTGAGTTGCGACCCAGGAAAAAAGCGGAAAGAAAAAAGGGGACATTCTCCTGTGCCCGCGCAAGGCATCGTAGCGGGAGTAGCTTTTTCCGGGAAGAGAAGAATGTCCCCTTTTTCCCGTGGAGGAGAGGGGCAAGCATGGACGACAGGCTGAAGAGTTGCGAGCACGTCCGCATCTGCTCCGCCCGGGACACGCTGTGCCACTGGCCGCGCTTCGGAGGCATCTGGTACTGGCCCGCGGACGGCGAAATCCTGCTCGGCCACATCCATTCCCACAGCGACTACCGAAACCCCCAGGACAAGGCCCACGGGGAGTTCGGCATCTGGCACCGGGGGAGCAACCGCTTCCAGCGCAGCCTCGACCACGGGGCGACCTGGCCGGAGGCTCTCGCCTTCGACCTCTACAACAACCGGAAGCACCTGGAGGAGCACTGGCAGTGGCTCGGCCTGGACACGTTCACCCGGCAGCCCCTCCGGCCGAACGACGCCTACGAGCGTCCGCACATCGACATGACGAGCCCCGACGCCGTCTTCTACACCAGTGGCATCTGGTGCGGGCTCCCCTCCGTCCACGACGGGCGGGTGCACCACGAGCGGGTGCTCTGGGGGCTCCGGTCCCCGGACCGCGGGCGGACCTGGGAGAAGCACCCCATCCTTCTCCGGCCCCAGCTGGGCGACTCCCCCCTCATCTACAACCCCGCCTACCTGGTGCTCCCCGACGGCAAGGTGCTCTGCTGGTTCGGGGCCGTCGTCCGGGGGAACCTTACCCCCAAGTGCGTCCCCCAGCTCTACCTCTCCACCGACAACGCCGTCACCTGGCACTACGTCTCCACCATCCACTTCGACGCCAACTCCCTGGAGACCGCGTCCTACGCCAAACTGCTTCTCCTCCCCTCGGGCAGGCTCTTTTGCAGCCTGGGGATGTGGGCCGGCTCGGCCGCGGTCCGCTACTCAGCGGTCACGTACAGCGACGACCTGGGGAACACCTGGGCGCCGGCCCGGCGCATCGACCGCTGGTCCGTCTCCCCCTTCCCCGTCCTCCTGCGCGACGGGCGCATCGTCATCGTCTACGTCGTCCGCTGTCAGCCGCCGATGCGGATGTGCTGCATCGTGAGCGAGGACGAGGGGAAGACCTGGTCCGAGGAAATCCTGCTCCGGGACGACTCTCCGCCGAAGAGCGACGAGGATGGCGGCTACCCGGTGGCCGTCGAACTCCAGGACGGCCGCATCTTTGCCGCCTACTATTGGCAGGTCCAGGAGGACGACATCGGCTGGCCGGGCGGCCGAAAGCACATCGCCGCCAGTTTCTTCGAACTGAAGTAGGGAAGGGGGACGCCCCTCCGACTTCACCCTTTCCACTCGAGAGACTCGCCGGGGTAAGCACTGGACAAGCTTGCCCCTCCGAGCGGAGCGAGTGCCCGCCCGGGGCGGGCAGAAACGCTGACGCCGGGGAGCCTTTTCGGCTCCCCGCCCGCATCGGGCTGGCGGGCGCCCGCAACGGCTCGGACGCCTTGGTCGAGCCCCCTGCGTCCTCTGCGTCGAAGGTTTCTCTGCCGCACGGAGAGACTTGGGGGAGAGGATTACGGACTCCGTTTGCCCCGTGGGCTCTGTGGACTCTGCCCTTCGACTTCGCTCAGGGTGGTGAGCCTGCCGAACCACGGCTGGAGCTCTTGGAGAACGTCTGAGGAGAAGCGAATGAACGTCGTCCTCGTCATCTCCGACACGTTTCGCCGGGACCACCTGGGGTGCTACGGGAACGAGTGGGTGCACACCCCGAACCTCGACCGCTTCGCCCGCGAGGGCATGACCTTCGACCGGGCCTACACCGGGAGTTTCCCCACCGTCCCCCACCGGGCCGACATCATGACCGGCCGCTTCACCTTCACCGAGTTCGAGTGGGCGCCGCTCGCCCGCGAGGCGGTGGTGCTTTCCGAGACGCTCTCCCAGGCCGGCTTCACCACCTTCATGGTGGCCGACACCCCGCACATCCTCCAGCAGGGCTACAACTTCCAGCGCGGCTTCAGTGGCTTCGAGTGGATCCGCGGGCAGGAAAACGACCGCTGGAAGACCTACCCCCGCGACCCGGCGCTCCCCTGCGCCCCGGAGAAACTCCGTAGCCCCCACGGCACCGTCAAGCAGTACCTGCGCAACGTCCACGGCCGCGTCCGCGAGGAAGACTACTTCGCCCCCCGCACCATGCGCCGGGCCATGGACTGGCTGGAAGAGAACGCCCGCGAAGGGCCCTTCTTCCTCTACGTCGACACCTTCGACCCGCACGAGCCCTGGGACCCGCCCCGCCACTACACCGAGCTCTACGACCCGGGCTACGAGGGTGAGGAGGTCATCTACCCCGCCTACGCCCCGTGCGACTACCTGAGCCAGGCCGAACTCAAGCACGTCCGCGCCCTCTACGCCGGCGAGGTCACCCTGGTGGACGCCTGGGTGGGCAGGCTCCTTCGCCGCATCGACGAACTGGGGCTCCGCGATTCCACCGCCGTCATCTTCACCACCGACCATGGCTTCTGTCATGGCGAGCACGGACTGATGGGCAAATCCGTCATCCGGGAGGGCTTCTCCGCCCACGTGCCCCTGTGGGAGGAGATTGCCCGCATCCCCCTCCTGGTGCGCGTGCCCGCCAGCCCGATGCGGGCGCCCGGGCTCGCAGCGGGGAGCCGGGGCGAGGCCATCGTCCAGCCGCCGGACATCACGGCGACCATCTACGACCTGGCCGGGGTCGAGGCACCCGCTTCCGTCCAGGGACGGAGTTTCCTCCCCGTCCTCCGGGGTGAAGGGGACTACCTGCGGGACTTCGCCGTCTCTTCCGGCTCCATCATCCATGGCCCCCGGGCGCGACGCTGGAGCACCCTCAGCACGCCCGAGTGGAGTTTCCACTATGCGGGGAGCGAGGTGGACCAGGCCCGGCCGGCCGTCGCTGCCACCGTGGACAGCGTGGCCCGCTACGAGAAGGCCGAGTTGGGCGGCGCAGGCGAGCCCATGCTCTTCCACCTCACCGACGACCCGGGACAAGCGAAGAACCTCTACCCCCGCCGCCGGGCCGTGGCCCAGAGGCTCCTCAAGCAGTACGTGGAGTTCCTGCGCTCGTTGGGGACGAAGGAAGAGTACCTCGCCTGTCGACAGCGCCTCCCGTGAGCCGTAATATGGGTCCTTGAGAGTGAAGCGGCATGCGCTCCGCGGTGCGCTCAGACTCGTGCACGAAGGACGGGTGGGAGGGAGGAAGCCATGTCAGCCAAGGTGCGCGCTCTTTCAAGGTCTGTGCTGAGCTTTTCTGTTTTGGCAGCACTTGTCCTCGCCTGCTTTTCTTGCCAGCAGGGCGACAAAACCGCGAGCCGAGCAACCACTGAGCCTAACCCCACTCGGGAGTTCCACCTTCCCGCCAAGACATACGTGTATGTGGACAACCCATGGCCCAAGGTGAACGAAAGCGCCGACAAGACCACCCAAGCCGTTAGGGCGATGGAAAAGAAGTATCCGTACCTGCAGAAGGAGGTTAGCGTCACCATCAAGAACCTATCTCTCGAGGACGCGATCAAGGTGGTTGAGGCAGCGGCCGGTGGGCCGATTCCCTACCGCCTGGAGGGGTCAGACTTTGTGCCCATAAAGAAGTTCACAGTCGAAGACGTGCGCGCTTCGGACATCATCATCTTCCTCGCCGACCTCGCTGATGCAACGGTGGACCTTGACGAACGCGGGATCCTGTTCGTAAAGAGGTGACACCTCTTGACTCTTCTCGATGGCAGCCTTGAGACAGTCGGTGCCTTCCGCCAGTGCACGTGATGGTGAGAAGCCCTCACGGGCGGATCCTTCCGCCCGGTCTTCAAACGGCGCGCGCTCAGAGTCCTCCCTTCCCTTCAGTGGGGGTTCCTGCTCGCGTTCATCGGCAGCCCGGGCCTCTCGCCGGCTGAAGCGAAAAGAGCGTGGGGGTTCCGGAAACTTTTGGGGGGGGCCGGACGTCTAACTTCCTGAGCCGTTCGACAGGCTCACGGCCCTGAGCAGCGTCGAAGGGCTGAGGTAAACGCGAAGGTGACTGTGGGAGGGCACAAGGAATGACACGGCACGGGTGGAAGGCGGGGTTCGTCGGTGCGGGGCTGCTCCTGGGGTTTGCGGCCGGGCTCTGGGCGGTCGAGTTGGAGTCGACGGAGCCGGGGGGCGGGGAGTCTGGCCGTCGCATCCCACTTCCGCCGCCCCGGCCGGAGCCGCCGGTGTCGGAGAACCCCCTGACCCGGGCCGTCCGCGGCATCGAGGTGGGAGAGCCCATCTGGTACAAGGGCCTCGGGGTCTACCCCCTCTTTCAGAGGCGGGTCACCGAGAAGCGGGACTACCTGAGCCTGGACGAGGCCCTCAGCCGGGGCGACCTCATCATCAGGGAGGTGGGGAGGGGAACCGTCTCCAAGGTCTCGGTCCGGAACACCTCCGACCGCTACGCCTTCCTCCTAGCTAACGAGATGTTAGTGGGCGGGATGCAGAACCGGATGCTGCGCGAGGACCTGCTCCTCCGGCGCCGTTCGGGCGAGGTCATCGTGGAAGTCTTCTGCGTGGAGCAGGGCCGCTGGCACAACCCCGAGATGCAGTTCGAGCACTCGGAGGCCCTCAGCGAGCAGCGGATGCGCAAGGACGTGGCCAAAGGAGCCCAGCAAGGGGAGGTCTGGCGCAGGGTGGACCAGTTCGCCCGCGAACAGGAGGTCTCCAGCCCCACCGGCGACCTCAAGGCCCTCCAGTCTGACGGAAAGGTGGCCCGGGAACTGGCTGAGTACGAGCGGGGCATCCTGCCCAAACTGCCCGAGGAAACGGTGGGGCTCGTCGCCACCCGGGGACCCTCCATCCTGGGGGCGGACATCTTCGCGAACGAGGCCCTCTTCCACAAACTGCGCCGAAAACTCATCCAGAGTTACGCCCTCACCCGCATGGACGAACCGACCGTCGCCGTGGTCCTGGGGCGCCGCGAGGTGGAGGATTTCTTGCGGAGAGCCTACCGGGCGGACTACAGTGAGTGGGAGGCCCCCGACGTGGGTCGTCGGCTGCGCGTACGGGGTGCCGGGCTGGTGGGTGGCGGGCTCAGTTTCGAGGGCAGCCTGGTCCACGCGGTGCTCTTCCCCGAACGGGAAGTGGAGCTGCTGCCCGAGCCTGAGCCCCTGCCCCGGCCGCTGCTCCCGCGTCGGCCGAGTGACTTGGGCGAGTAGCGCTCGTCAGCGAGAAGGAGCAACCAATGAAGGCGCTCAGGTGGTTGGCCGTCGTGGCTTCGGTGCTGGCCCTCGCGGATGCGACCTTCGCCGCGGGCATGCTCATCCCCAAGGACCGGGACGTCCCGCCGCTGGCCATCAAGAGCCACCGGGTCACGGTCACCATCCGCGACCAGGTGGCCGTCACCAAGGTGGAGCAGGTCTTTGAGAACTCGACCTCGCGCGACCTGGAGGCGACCTACATCTTCCCCGTCCCGAAAGACGCCTCCATCACCGAGTTCGCCCTCTACATCAAGGGCGAGCGGGTGCCCGGGGAACTCCTCCCCAGGGAGAAGGCCCGGGAAATCTACACTGACATCGTCCGCCGCATGCGCGACCCCGCCCTCCTGGAGTACATGGACAGCCAACTCTTCCAGGTGAAGGTCTACCCGGTGCCGGCCAATGGCCGACAGAAACTGGAACTCCAGTTCACCCAGTTGCTTCCCCGCGACGGGGAACTCGCCCGCTACGAGTACCCGCTCAAGACCTCGGGCGAAGCCGCCCGCACCCTGGAGGACTTCTCGGTGGCCGTGGACCTCACGGCCAAGGAAACCCTGACCAACATCTACTCCCCCAGCCACAAGGTGGGCGTCACCCGCAAGGACGACCACCACGCCGTCATCGGCTTCGAGCAGGACAAGGCCCTGCTCGACCGCGACTTCCTCCTCTACTACGCGGTGAGCGAGAAGGACCTGGGCCTGAACCTCATCACCTACCGGCCCAACCCCGAGAAGCCCGGCTACTTCATGATGCTCATCAGCCCGCGGGAGGAGATGGCGGAGGAGCAGGTCCTCCCCCGGGACATGACCTTCGTCTTCGACACCTCCGGCTCCATGCAGGGGGAGAAGATTCGCCAGGCGCGGGCCGCGCTCCGCTACTGCGTCCAGGGGCTGAAACCCCAGGACCGCTTCAACATCATCGCCTTCTCCACCACCACCGCCCCCTTCCGCGAGGGCCTGGTGGAAGCCTCTGAAGAGAACATCAAGGCAGCCCTCGCCTACATCGAGACCCTGGACGCCCGCGGTGGCACCGACATCAACTCCGCCCTCACCCAGGCCCTGGCCACGAAGGGGAGCACGGAGCGACCGGCCACCATCCTCTTCCTCACCGACGGCCGGCCGACCGTGGGCGTTACCGAGCCCGCGGACATCCTCAAGAACGTCCAGGGAGCCAACAAGGCCGGGACGCGCATCTTCGTCTTCGGCGTCGGTGACGACGTCAACACCCACCTCCTGGACAAGGTTTCGGAGGAGAACAAGGGGCTGAGCGACTACGTCCGGCCCGACGAGGACATCGAGGTCAAGGTCTCCTCCCTCTTCAACAAGATCAGGAGGCCCGTCCTCGCCGACGTGAAGTTGGCCGTGGACAAGGTGACCATCCGCGACCAGTACCCCACGGAACTGGGCGACCTCTTCGCCGGGACCGAACTCACCCTCCTGGGCCGCTACGATAAGCCCGGCGATGCCCTCATCCACCTCACCGGCACCGCCCGGGGTGAGAAGAAGTCCTTCGAGTACGAGGGCACCTTCGCCGAGAAGGACGTGGACCACCAGTTCGTCGCCCACCTCTGGGCCACCCGCAAGATCGGCTACCTCCTGGACCAGGTCCGGCTCCACGGGGAGTCGAAGGAACTGCGGGACGAGGTGGTGGCCCTGTCCACCGAGTTCGGCATCCCCACCCCCTACACCAGTTACCTGGCCCTCCCGGAGACAGAGCGGGGGCGGTACCTGTCCACAACCGTGCTGCGCTCTCGTGGCGGCGAAGGTCCGGTGCCAACGGAGGCCCTCGCCGCCCCGGCTGCGCCCAGCAGCTTCAACCAAGCGCGCCGGGACCGGACCGCAGCGGCAACAGGCACTGGCGGAGGCGGGGGTGGAGGTAGCGGAGAGTCCAGGGCAGGGGCGACGGCTGCTCCGGCCCCTGGCGGCGGCGGCCGCTTCACTCGCGCGGAGACGGGGGCGGAGGCGGTGGAAGCGGCCAAGAGCATCGCCGACTTGAAGCAGGCGGAGCGGCCGGCAGGCCTGGCCGTGAAGAAGGTGGGCGAGCGCACCTTCGAGTACTGGTCGGGCTTCTGGGTGGACCGCCAGTACAAGACCGACATGCCCACCGTGGAGGTCAAGTACCTGGGCGATGCCTACTTCAAGATTCTGGCTGCTGCTCCGGAACTGAAGGACGTCTTCGCCCTGGGCGACCGGGTGGTGGTGGTCCTCAAGGACAAAGCCCTGGTCATCCAGGCCGAGGGCAAGGAAGAGATGTCCGACCAAGAGGTAGCTGAACTTCTGGGGAGGTGAGCACCCGCCCTGGAGGTTTACGCTAGCGCCCGGGGGAGCGGGGTCGCACGACCCTGCTCCCCCCTGTAATTGCTCTTCTGTCCGCCGTGGCGATAGGAACAGGGCGGAAGCCTGTCCCTACGGGGCTATCCCTCAGATTCCTTTCTCTGCCACTCTGCGTTGGCAAGGCGGTCTTCCCACGAAGGGCGGGCGCGAGCAAAAGAAATCCTTGACGGCTGCCCAGGCCGTCCGTATGGTACGGCTTTTCGGAGCATGGTGGTTCGCCGGGGGGCGAACCTTCGGGGGTTGCGACTGGACTGTCTTCGACCCTGAGGCTCAGACCCGAAGGGAGCCTGTCGAAGTCAGCCCCTGCGACTCTGAACTCGGTGCCCCGCGCCGGTTTCGGGGCAGGTAGCTCTATAGTGGTGAAGCGAAGCTGCGTTCTTGGGCTGCTCCTGCTCCTCGTCGTCCCAGCCACAGGTTGGGGCTGGGGCGAGGAGGGCCACCGTATTGTCATCGAGTCGGCGGCGCAGGCCCTCTTGGGACCGCCGACTTCGGCGATTCCGGTCGAGCCGGAGACGTTCTATCGGGCCCAGCTTCCCTTCCTCCTCGAACACGTGACCGACCCGGATGACTGGTCCGTCATCGACCCCGACGAAGCCCGCCGACACTACCTCGACCTGGAACTTCTCGGCGAAGATGCTCTCTCCAGCCTCCCGGCGACCTACGAGGAAGCCCGGGCCCGCTACGGTGAGGAGACGCTCAAGCAGGCGGGCACCCTCCCGTGGACCATCCTGGAGTTTGTCCGGGGCCTGACGGAGGCGGAGCGGCAGGGGGACTGGGAGCGGTCTGCGCTCCTGGCCGCGGCGCTCTCGCACTACGTCGGCGACGCCTGTATGCCTTTGCACACCACGGTCAACTACAAGGGGCAGGAAACCGGGAACCTCATTCTCGACGACCGCACCGACCACCGTCACGTCCACCTTCGCTTCGAGGTGGCCATGCTGCGGGCCTTCGAGACGGAGGTCCGCGCCAAGGTCTTCGCCCGCACCTCCAGGGCCAGGGAAGTCACTGACCCCCTCGCCCTCGTCCAGGAACTCCTGCGCGAGAGCCACTCTCGCATCGACCCCATCCTCCAGGCCGACAAGGAGTTGACGGCAAAGTGGCAGGGGCGGTTTACGCCGGAGTTCTATGGCGACCTCTACCAGCGGACGGGCGAGTTGGCGACGGAGCAGTTGGCGCGCGCAGCGGAGGCCACCGCTTCGCTCTGGCTCTACGCCTGGCAGGCTGCGGGCCGGCCCTCGATGCCGGAGAAGCGGGTGGCCTTCGGGGAGGGGGTGGCCTTGGTCGAGCGGATGCCCATCACCGAGCCGCGCGAAGCAAAGGGGGCAAGCCCGGAAGTCTTGGAGCACCGGCAGACCAAGGTCTTCCGTTACCAGGGCGTGGGGTACGCCATTGTGACCGCTGACTGGCGCGCGGCCGGCCGCTTTCAGGCCAGCCGGAAACTTCGGGAGGAAGAGTACCAGGGGCTTTGGCAGGCGCTGGAAGGAGCGGGGGTGTGGGAGGTGGCCGAGGCGAAGCCGGAGGCAGGGAAGCCTGCCGTCACCCTTGCCATAGCCCGCAGCGGCCGGGAGCGCCGACTCACCCTCGTCCCCCAGCCCGCTGGGGCGGGCGGTCGGCCCACGGATGAGCGCCCGGGGCGCATCATCGAGGCTATTCGAGCCATCGCTCCAGAAACGCCTGGCCCGGGGAGGTCCGCTTCTCCTGGCCTGCCGGCGCCCGGTTCGAGCGCCCCCTCGGCCGCCACGGGGGCAGAGACGAAGGGTGCCCCGGCGGTGCCTTAGCAGAAATCTTGCGCAGTTAGACCGGCCATTGGCCGATGAGTCCTATGGAGAAGATGGGCTGGGAGGCCTTGCCTCACCGGCAGAGAGGTGTTCGCAGGAGGAAGGTCGATGGTGAGTGTCAACTGGGAAGAGTCCTTGACCGTCGCCCGCAGGGATGGCGAGTTGGTGCTCTGCATCAACGGCTCCTGTCGGGAGTTGCTGTTCTTCGCCATCAACCGGCTCCCCGAGCGCACGGCTTCGGCCCTCAGCCGGGAAGACATGGCGACCGTCAAGCGCCACCTCATCTCCTACGGGTGGGACTTCCTGAACAACGACTTCGTCCTGGGTCGCCTCCTTACCGAATCCCGCACCGAAGCCTGAACCTCCGCAGACGGGGAACCGCAAGAGGCCCTGCCTGTAAGGAACCGACCCGCCATGGCCCTGGGTCGTTCAGTCGCATGGAGAACGGATGCAGCCGCGACTGTCTGATGTCAGAAGGTGGGGTCGCCTCTTGGCTGTCTTGATGCTGGCGGCGCTACCGCTGACAGCCTCTGCCGACCAGCCGGCGTCCACTGAACTCGGCTCGGTGGTCATCGACCCTGGGCACGGCGGGAAAGACCCAGGAACACACAGCAGAACTCACGCCCTCGAAAAGGACATCAACCTGGCCATCGGCACCGCGATCGCGGCCAACCTACGTCAGCAGGGTGTCCATGTGGTGCTGACTCGCAGCAGCGATCTCTTCCTTTCCCTGGATGAACGCGTGGCCGTGTCCAATACCTCTCAGGCAAAGCTTTTTGTGAGCATTCATTGTGACTCGACCTTGCACACTTCCGCAAAGGGCTTCTCCGTTCTCATCCCGCATCGTTTCTCAGAGAAAACCTCCGCTGCTGCCGGTGCCATTTCCCGCTCCCTTGCATCAGATGGCATACCGAGGCACGCCATCCGGCGGAAGACGCGTAAGCTGGAGGTGCTCAACGAGACGCAATCGCCCTCGGTACTCGTCGAAGCGGGTTTTCTCTCGAATCCACAGGAGGCCGCCAACCTGGCTACCCACGCCTATCAGGAAAAGCTTGCCGCCGCAATCGCCGATGGCGTAACCGAGTACTTGCGGAACAAGTGAAGGTAGCCTCACCCCGAACCCAGGCCCCATTTCCCGCGACTCAAGGCGCAGCGACCTGACCATGTTCTTAGGGGAAAGCCGGGGAGGTCAAGAAGATGAACGTCCGCTTTCCTTGTCCATCCCTCGACGAAGACTTTCTCCGGCGTGCTCTGCGGGTCAGTCGGTAAACCTATCTCCCTCTCGTCCGCGGCCGGGCTTGCCTCAGCAGCCCAGGATGTCGTCCACCGCCTCGGTGTCGACCTCCATGATGTGGGGGAGGCCGGTGGTGGAGGCGGCTTCCCGGGTCAGGGCGCAGACGTCCTCCCGGCCGAGGAGCCCCACCGCGAACTTGCGCGACCCGCACATCAGTTGCCGAAGCCCCTGGGCCAGCCGCTGAAGGTAGGTGTAGAGGCCCAGGCCGCCTGCGGGCAGGTCCTTGAAGTCTTTGCCCAGTTCCGCCTTCAGTTCGCTGGCCAGGATGAAAATCTCCTCCAGTTGGGTGCCGAAGGTCTTGAGGGTGTTCGGCAGCCGGTCTTCAGCAATCATGAGGCCGAGGGTCCGGCCGACCATCGCCGCCGTCAGTGGCGCCCGGGCCATGCCCACGGCCTTGACGTACGGGGCCCCCAGGGCGAGGGCCTTGAAGACGTGGTCCTCCAGGGAGAAGCCGCCGGCGATGATGATGTCGGGGACGTGCTTGCCCGCTTCCGCCAGCCGCTGGGCGTACTGGCGGGCGAGCGACTCCAGTTCGAGGGTGGGCACACCCCACTCGTTCATCATCCGCCAGGGGCTCATGCCCGTGCCGCCGCCGGCCCCGTCCACCGTGAGGACGTCCACCCCCGCTTCGGAGCAGTACGCCAGGGCCCGGGCGAGGTCCACGGGCCGGTAGGCCCCGGTCTTGAGGAAGACGTGCCTGGCCCCCGCGGCGCGCAGTTGCTTCACCCGCGCCAGGAAGCCCTCTTCCGTGACCATGCCGATGCGGCTGTGACGCTCGAACTCGCGGAAGGCCCGGTGCTCGAAGGCCTGGATGACCCCCGGGTCGGTCGGGTCGGGGAGGACGATGTACCCCCGCTCCTTGAGCATCTGGGCCTTGGGGAGGCTGCTGATCTTCACCTCCCCGCCGATGTCCTTCGCCCCCTGGCCCCACTTCAGTTCCACGATCTTCACACCCAGTTCGTCGAGGGCGTATTCCTGGACGCCCAGGCGGGTGTCCTCCACGTTGGCCTGGACGACGATGCCGCCGCGGCCGTCCCGCTGCCAGCGGCGGTAGAGCTCCACCCGCCGGCGAAGTTCCTGGGCGTGTTCGATGGCGGCCCCGTCCACCTTGGCGCTCTCGTCCATGCCGACCACGTTCTCGCCGATGGCGAGCAGCACCCCGGCCAGAGCTGCCCCCGAGGCCATGCCCTCCCAGTGGACGCGGGCGATGTCGGTGGAGCCGAGCGCCGGGATGGAGAGGGGAAGGCCGAGCCTGATGCCCCCCGCGTTCCCCAGGGTTTGCTCCAGGCGGACGTGGGTGAAGAGCGCTTCGTCACTGTCCGCAGCCACGCCATGGGCGCCCACACAGGTGCCCATGATCTGGATGTGGGAGAAATCGACCGGGTAGTCCTTTTCCGACCCGGCGCTGACCGTCCCGAAGGGACTGGGGTAGATGACCTCGGTGCCCCGGAACGCCGACTTCCCCACCTCACACAGCCCCGGACACCCCTCGAGACAGGTGACGCAGAGGCCGCTCACGGGACTGGGACTCACGCGGTTGCGCGTCAACGTCGCTGCCGAGGCGTTCGGCTTGCTCAGGCTCATGGTGCAGCATCTCCTTCACACGTGCGCCGACCAGGGCCCCACCAAGCCCTCACCTTGACCCTCCCCCAATGGGGGAGGGGAAGGGAGAGGGTCGCAGTTGCCGACCGGGCCCCAACACCAACCTTCCGGACGATTATCCCGGTCGAGATACGCTACCGGGCGGGTCAAGTCAAGCAGAAAAGGGTGATGCACAACCCCGCCCTTCGACCAGCTCCCTTCGGGTCTGAGCCTCAGGGTCGAAGACAGGGCGGGCTGAGCTTGTGGTTCGACAGGCTCACCACCCTGAGCGAAGCCGAAGGGTCGAAGCCCGCAGCCAGTGGAGCGTGGCTCCGTCAAGTCTGCTGGCGGCACGGGACGCGAAGCAAGCCCACCATCCGCCGGGAAGCCTGACCGTTCTCCTCAGCCGAAGGGCTGGTTCGGGCGGCGCGCGGTAGTGCGAACCCTTCCGGTGGCCGGCGTGTCAGTTCACATCGCCCAGGTACGCGCAGGTTATCCCAGAAACCCCGTTCTTGAGGATCAGGCGGAGCACCTTCGGGTACAGGCGAAAACGCTCCAGGTCGGACAAGGGGAGCCAGACAACGCCGGTCTGGCTCGTGTCCGGGGTGTTCCCGTTTCCGGGGACGTAGGCAGTGTCAACCTGGCACTCGAACATGAACTCAACCTGGTGCGCCTCTCCGTCGTGAGCGGCGAACTCGTGGTTCCTTCCTATGTACTCGCGGACCAGCTTGAGTTCACCGACTTGGACGCGGGCGCCCATCTCCTCCCGACACTCGCGCTGGAGGGCCTCCGGCAACGGTTCTCCGTGAGCCTGTCCGCCGCCGGGCAGCAGGTACCAGTCGCCATCCTCGTCCCTGCTCCGGATGACAAGGAGGCACGCATCCCGGATGATTATCGCCTTTGCCGAGTTCCTGATGGAATTCATCACTTCTCCTCATGGACGACCATGGTCCGGCGGCCAAGCCAAGCGAAAAGGGCCTCCGCCATCCCCAGTTTCCGTAATGCCTTATGTGACGGGAGGTTGTAGTCGTCAGGAAGACACCGCCACCGCGCAGCGAGTGGACCCCGGTCCCGTCAGAGCCCCTGCAAGTCATCAGGGTTGCTCCGTTTTCTCCTTGTGGCGGCGACTCCGCATCAGCGGTACAGCTTACCGCCCACGCTGGACTTGTCTTGTCAATCCTTCTCAACGAGGATGACCCAGTTGCGCCATTCCTTCTCGAAGTCCTCCTGCGAGCACGTCCGTAACCCCGAGAGCGGGTTACCGAGGGTCACTTCGTCCTCCGTGACCGAGAGCACGGCAACGTAGTGGTCGACCAGGAAGCCGTACTTGATGACAGCGATGAAGGGCTCCTTACCTCGGAGTTCCGCGACGCTCCGGCAGAAGACGGTACGGCAGGGGACATGGTAGGCGCTGCGGATAGCTGCGCAGAGGGAGTCCATGGACGTGCCGGCGAAGCGGTTACTGTGTGCCCGGATGGCGAGTTCTCCCTCTTCGGCCGGAATCCCAATCTTCCGCAGTACGGTCACTGCGGCCGCAGGGCCGCAGGTGAATCCGTTGCCCTGAAGGCACACGCCGTTGTCCATGGTCGTCTCCAGGCGGGAAAGCCGGGCGTATTCGAAGGCAGGCATCAGAAAAGGCAGAACGGAGAAGCAGACGATGGAGACGAGCATGAGAAGAATCACCGCGAAGCGTTGGCCTCGCCGTTGCGTTCGGCAAATCAGCGTCGTGAGCAGCGTGGCGCAGATAGGCGCGAATGCCGCGAACCCCACACGGCCAGCCAGGAGCCAGCTGAATGGCGGGATCGGCGAGACCCAGAGTCCGTGTCTGTACAGCGCCATGATTCCAACAAGCAGCAGTGGGACGACGTACCCGACCAGCCAGGCCCGACTCCGCAATTGGGAGAACCATCGCCCGAGAGCGACCCCCAGTCCGGCGAGCAGAGTAACCCCGGCGGTCTCTGCCAGCGAAATGAGTATGTATTTCATAGTGACCTGTCGACCCAACTATGCTTGGACGGACTGCTACGGATGCTCCTTGGTCTTCGGGGTGGCCCTCCCAAACAACTCCATCACTTTGGCCTATCCGCTGCGCTTCCTCACTGCGGGTGGGTGAAGTGCGAGTAAACCGTGGCGAAGATATTTCTTCTCCCCGGACCTGGCGTACGTAGCCCACGAACGTACAGTCCGCCCGGCGCTTCTTCTCCGGCGCATTCCAAGAAATCAATGTGTCTCTCATCAAGACGCGCCTTGAGCTCCTCTGTGCTCTCTGGAGCCAGCAGTTCCGGCCAGACCCCCGAGTAGGCGTCCTCGCCATCAGGAATTCCAAGGGTCTCCAGAGCGTCAATCCGGTTTTCCCGCTCCACGCAAAGTTCGCCTCCGTCGAGTTTGCTTTCGATGCCCGCTTTGCCGAGCCGGTCAACGCACCCTTGCAGGGCACCAGCATCGGCCTCCTCAACGATGAACACCCACTGGTCCTCCAGGTCGCGAGGAAGAGAGCGCCTGCACTGGGCAACGTCCGGCCCCCAGATGAACAACCTGTCCTCTCTCCGCAGGCACGTAACACCAACAGAAGAGAGGCATTGTCTCCAATCTTCTGCAAGCCCTTCTGGCAGCCAGCGGCAAAGTTCGTACCAACACGTCGGTCCTGTACCGATGATCTCCTCACCCCGCCAATCCACGAATATAACAACCATTCTTGCCTCAGGGTGAGTCAGCTCGATGCTGGCGTCCGTGACTTGATAGTTATGCCCATACTTCTCAAGTAACCTCACCGCCTCCCTATCCCAGCGGTCCAATCGCCAATAAGGAGGCCAGAACAGAAACGGGTTCAGGTGGATACAGACAGCGAGGCACACCACAATAACTGGCCCCAATGCAAGCAGACAATACTTTGTCACTTTGCGCATCTGTGGCCCCGACGAAATCTTGCGCAGCCTACGGGGTCAATGGGGGGGGTAATCCGCCTCCTCCTGACAGAAACATATGCGCCTGCCGGTCGGCGGGTAGCGGCGCTCAGGTCTCATTCCTGCGCGACGACCAAGTCAACGCCTTGCAGCAACCCGGAGGGGCGGGCGTCGCGGCGAAAGAGGTTGTGGAGCGTGTTGGCGATGTGCAGTTCGACCTCGTTTCGGCCCGGGCGAAGTTTCCCCGTCACCTCGACGTCGTAAGGCGGCCACGCGCGAACCCCGACAGCCTCGCCGTTGAGGCGGACGTCCACCAGCTCCGCCACCAGGCCGAAGCGCAGCAGGAGCCGGCCCTCGGGGAACCGACGGGGGGCGTGGAAGGTCGCCCGGTATCGGCCGACGCCGCTGAAGAAGGGGTAGCCCTGCTCAGCCCAGGAACCCACGCTCAACTCCCGGCGGGGCGGGGCGACGACCCACTGACGGCCCCGCCAGGCGAGGGAGAAGTCCCCGATGAGGTACTGGGCCTGGTCCAGGTGGATGGCTTCGCCCATGCCGCCCCGGCCGCTGATGACCAGTTCGTTCTCGCCCGCACGGAGGAGGTCGGTGACCTCGGCCTCGAAGCAGAGCCGGTCATAGTGGGTGCTCGGCTGAAAGTCGGGGACCTCCTGCCCGTTCAGCCTGACGGCGACGGGTTTCCGCGCGCGGCCCTCGTAGAGTTCCTGCCGAAGGACGCCGTCCAGGAGGAGCCGGGCCCAACGGGGCTTCCGCGACACGCGGAAGCGTGTGCGGTATTCGACGGAGTAGCCCAGCCACTCCCTGCCGGTGTCGTATGAGTCGGGGACCATTTCCCAGGAGGCGAGGGGGAGGAAGTTCCCCCCGAGGGCCTCGAACTCCCACTGGCGAGGCAGGCTGGCCAGGCGCCTGACGACGGGCAGAACCCTGGGCCGCGCCGGTGCGGCCTCGACCTTCCCGGGCGCCAGGAGCAGCACGCGCGAGCCCAGCCGGGGGAGGTCGAGCGTCACCCGCACCCGGCCGTCTTCGACGGTCGCGGCGAGTTCGTGGAGACGCCCGGTCTCCGGGTCCAGTTCGTAGGCCTGACCACTCCCGTCAGCCGACGGGGACCCCGCCAGGGCCACGGGAAGGGCTGGGTAGTCGGTTTCCGGGGAGGTGTTGGTGAGGAAGTAGTATTCCCGGGGAGCACCCTTCGCCCGGCCATGCTTGCCGGCTGGGACTGCCCCACGGCCGGGCGAGACCGGACGGGCCCCATGCCGGTAACGGAGGGCGAGGACGTCCCGGTTGTCGGGGATGAGGCAATCAGGCTCGACGGCACGGGCCAGGGCGCTCACCAGTTCCCGCCGGGCCGTCCGGACGAAGAAGACGGTGTCGGGGAAGCGCTCCAGGAGCGCGTGCGACCACTCCGCGACCTGGCGGTCGACCCCCTGCTCCAGGCTGGCGTCGGGGAGCGACTCGACGAAGATGAGGATGCCTCCCGACTCGGCGAAGGCCTCGAGCACGGGGAGGGTGGCCGAGGCGAGGACGCGCACCCGGGGCAGGACCAGCACCCGGAAGCTCTCGAGCGCCCGACCGCCCTCACCCGTGATGGTCAGGGCGCCCTGGGCGGCCTGCGCCCGGGCGAGGAGTTCTTCCGTGACGTAATCGAAGTCGTAGCGCTGACGCAGCAGTTCCTCGCTCACCGATTCAAAGGTATGTTCCAGCTGATGCAGTTCGTCGGCCCGCTGCTTCTCCTCCGAACTGGCGAAGTGGGGGCTCGCGGCCAGGGGCGCCTGGCAGGCCCACCCACTGGCGGTAGGGACAAGGACCGCCACCTGGGCGACGTGTTCGCCGCCGGCGAACAGGGCGGAAAGGCGGGCCAGGTAGTCGGCGAGGAGCCTGTAGTAGGGCCAGTAGGGTTCGTGGTAGAACTCATCCGGCGGGCACTCCCACTTGCGGAAGCCCTCCAGGCTGTAGTAGACGGCATGGGGCATGAAGTAGTTCGTGCCCAGGGCCAGGTGGAAGTCGCCCAGCCGCTTGAGCATCTGGAGGTTCGCGGTCCACCCTCCCGCCAGGCCCCAGCTTTCGTTCATCACCCGGGGTTTTTCCTGGAGGTGCCCGGCCGAACTGGCCATCTTGCCGGCGACGAGGTTGTTGTCGTGACCCCGCTCGGGCCAGGTAGCGTTCCCCAGCGAGTCCAGCCCGCTGTAGTGCATCCAGCGGACGGGGCCGAAGAAGTCCCCGTGCTGCCTGACGATGGAGCGCAGGCGGTCCTCACCGTTCAGGTGGCCGATGGAGGCCAGGCGGTTGCGCGCGCACCAGCGGTAGATGGGCTTGTAGAAAGCCTCCAGGTACAGATGGAGGACGGTGCGCATGAAGTCGCAGCGGAGCTTCAGGGTCTTCTCCCCAAAGTCCAGAAAGAGGGCCGGGAGGGCGTGCGAGAAGGGGAGGCCGGCCACCCGTTCGAAGGCCCGGGGAAGCCCGGGAGTCCAGGGGATGGCGTCGGGGCGGTTGCTGTAGCAGGCGCTCGGCTCGTCGGTGAAGATGCCTTTGATGACGGTGCCGAAGTAGCGTCTGAGGGCGCTCCGGTAGCGCTCGTGGGTCGCCGTCATGAACGCGGCGACCGCCTGGGGGTTGAGGAGGTCCAGGTAGTGGCCGAAGAAGGTGCCGCGAAAGACGCTCCGGGAGAAGGCGAGCACGAGCCAGCGTCCCTCCGGGGGCTGCCAGCGGAGCCTCCCCGCCTCCACCCGGTCGCTGATGTCCGTGACGCTCCTGAGCGTGCGCAGGCTCCGCTCCGTCTCCCCCGCCACGGCGAGCACGCAGACGAGGCCGTCGCCCACCTCCACCGGCACGTCGAGGGCCTGGCCGCTCCGCGCCCGCCATTGGCCGGACATGTAGAGTTGGGTCATGCGGAACTCGGGGTGGGCGTCGGTGACGGCGCCCCCGGCGGGGCCGCTGGGCCAGTTGTCCTCGTCGTAGAGCCAGACCCACATCCCGAGGCGCTGGGCCTCCCGGCAGCAGGTCTCCAGGCGCGCCATCCACTCCCGGCCGAGGTAGGGGGTGAGGCGCCCATGGCGGGCGTGCAGGATGAAGCCCCCGAAACCGGCCTGGTGGAGTTCGGCGACTTGCCGGATGAGTTCCTCGTCCGTGAGGCGGTGGTTCAGGAACCAGAAGGGGGCGAAGCGGAACTCGGTGGGAGGGTTGGCGAAAAGTCCGAGTTCGGTCTCCAACTTCCTCGACGCGTCACGGGCCACCGGCGGCCTCCTTCTTGGACCTGGGACCTTGCGACCCCCGCGCTGGGGGTCTTCCACCTCCCCCTTCCGCCGGCGGCCCGGCGGGCACAGACGTGAGCGAGAGAGACCGGCAGCGTCTACCGGTTCGTGCGCCCGTCAGCCGACGAGCACGCGCCCGCGCACGGAGAGGGTAGCAGAGACCGGCCCGGCCGGCAAGGGACTTGTCCTTCACTCGCCGCCCCCTCTCCCTGGGCGAGAGGGACGGGGTGAGGGCTGGCGGGGTGGCGCCTACTCGGGGAAGAAGGGCATCCGGATGATGACCCAGTGACCGTCCACCTTCCTCAGCTGAAAGCGCTGGGCAGCGAAACCCGTGGCCGGGACGAGCCGGCTGGGGTTGAGCCAGGCCCGGTCACCGTCCTGCTGGACGTAGTACGCCTTGAGGAGGTCTTCCAGACGAAGGGCCTCGGGTGGGAAGGTCTCCCGCATCGCCTTGCTGGTGAGGATGTCGAGGACGATGGCGGAGAGGGCCTGCGCCATTTCCTTTGGCACCTCCTGCTCCCTCATGAGGCCGCGCAGACTGGGGGACAGGCCTTCCCAGCGGTCCAGGCTCTGACCGATCCACTCACCCATGATGGTCTCCAGGTCCAGCACCTCCACCATGCTCTGGCGGTCAGCTTTTCGGTACGCGTCGAAGAAAGCCAGCACCGTCTGCACGGGGTCGCGCTCCGGTATGGGTCGCTCGGCGACTTCGGTGCCGATGCGGGCGCCGTGCCAGGGGCAGTACTTCCAGTCGGGCTGAAAAGCCTGGCCACTGATGGGACAGGCCTTGTAGGGGTTGACAGCCCCCGGGCCGGGGGCCGCCGACGGTAGCTCGGCCCCCAGGAGGACGCCCAACAGCAGGGCTGCCGCCAGGCATCCAAGGAACAGCCTTCGGTTCTGCATGCTCTCATCCTTTCCCACCAGGGTGAACGGGCTCACCCTTGCTTCGCACCCCGGGCGAACCGGAGCCTCCCGTCCGGCACAGGACCGTCCGGAAGAACGCGCCCCGCGACCTCTCCTATATTATCGGCTACAGACACTCAGCAAGATACGCACCAACACCCACCGGCCGCCCGCGAAGCGGGCGCCGAGGCCACAACCGCAGAGCAGCGTTCGCCCGCCCGTCAGCCGAAGGTGCCCGGGCTGCGTCTCTTTTTGCTGAACCTGCTCCCGTTCCTCAGCCGATACTATGGGCGACGGGGCCTCAACCCTGGGGCCGATGGGTGCGCCGGAACCTGTTCAACCCCTCGGGACGGGTTCAACTGCACCGCGGCCTCAGGGCCGAGGCGCCCGGCACCGTGCGCCCGCTACGGGCCTGCTCCGCGAAGGAGCGCTTCGCTCGGCAGCACAGACCGCCACGCAGCATCAGCCCTTTGCCCCCCACTGGCCCAAAGGCCCCCCGAATCGAAGAAGCCGTTGCATCCACCTGCACACCTACTCGCCTCCCTCCTTCAGCCCCTTCGATGCCGTCGCGCCAGCAAGATAGAGCTGTCGCCTATCCGCGTAGAGCCGGTTCTCCGGTTCGAGCAGGAGTGCCCGGTCGATGGCCTGCAGGGCTTCGGCGGAGCGACCTTCCCGGAAGTAAACCTCGGCCAGGAGGGCTTGGTGGCGGGCCACCCGCGGGGCCTCCCTCACTACGGCCTCGGCCAGGGAAAGGGCCTCCGTCGTCCGACCGGTCTCAACGAGCAGGCTGGCGAGGGCGGCCCGGTAGCGCGCTTCACCGGGAGCCAACTCGGAGGCTCCACGCAGGTGCGCTTGCGCACCCTCATTTTCGCCCGCCTGAGCCAGCGCAAGGCCCAGGTAATAGTGGGCCTCCGGGTCGTCCGGATGCTCCGCCAGGAGCGTGCGGAAGGTCTCCACTGCGGCCCGGGCATCCGCCTGGGTGCCCGCCGACCGGCTGAGCGCCCGGCGGACTGATTCGTCGTCGAGGCCCTGCTTCAGGGCGTGACCCAGGGCCTCCCGGGCCTCCGGCGACCGTTGCTGGCGGAGGAGGCACAGCCCCAGGCGGAGCCACCCCTCGCCGTCAGCGGGGTGGCTCCGGAGGAGGTCCCGGAGCACCACTTCGGCCTCGCTCAGGCCGCCACGGGCCAGGAGGCCGTCGGCGAGGTTCGTGAGGGCTTCCTGGTCGCGGACGCCCGCAAGCAGCGCCTGGCGGTAGTGGTCGATTGCCTGCTCGCCGGCGCCGGAGGCCCAGAGGACGTGCCCCAGGTAGACGTGGAGCCAGGGGCTGCGGAGGCCCGAGGTCTGGGCCGCCTCCAGATGCTGGAGGGCGCGGGGAAGGGCTCCGGCCCGGTAGAAGGCCACCCCGGCCCGGAGGTGCGCCTCGCCCCGGGCGTCGGCCGGGAGTTCCCCAAGGCCCCGCTGCTCCAGCGCCGCGAACCATTCCGCTGACGTCTCGTATTCACCGAGTTCCAGGGTGAGACTGGCAATGTTGAAGAGGGTGGTCGCCGACGCCCCCGGGAGCGATGCGGCCCGCTCCAGGGCCTCGTAGGCTTCGCCCAGTTGCCCCGTCGTCCAGAGGACGGCGCCGAGAAGCGCCCAGGCATCACCCTGGCTCGGGTCGAGGGCCGTCGCCTGGCGCAGCGCCTTCGTGGCCTCGGGCCAGTCACTCAACTTGACCTGGGCGACGGCGAGGTTGTAGTGCGCATCGGCCCACTGCGGCGCCTGGGCCACGGCGAGAGCGAGGGCCTGGCGAGCCTCCGCCCAGTCCCCCCGGCTCAGGGCTGAGGTGCCCGTGGCAAAGGCCGCCTCCGCGCTCGCCGGGACCGGGTGTGGCGGCTGGCTCGCCGGCCCGCCCGGGCGCTCGACTGCTGACGGGCGCGCAAGGGCCTCCGCCGACCGGCGGGCATCGGGGGCCTGTGGACTCAACTCAAAGGAGGTCGAGCCCCCCGCCGCCGGGGCGGGGGGCTCGGGAGCCGGACCCGGAGCCGGTGCGCTCGAAGCAGCTCCTGGCGGCGCTGCGGAGCCCGGCTCCCCGGGTGCGGGAGCAGGCTGAGGAGGCGGAGCCGCCGGCTGGGGAGCAACCGGCTGGGGGGCAACTGGCTGGGGAGCAACCGGCTGCGGGGCCAGCGGGGCTGAGGTTGAGGTTGGCGGTGCGGGCGGGGCTTCCGGGGTCGGGGCGACGGGGGCCGGAGCCGGCGCTGGAGGCGGCGGTGGAGCCAACTTCTGGGCCAACTCCTTGGGGGCGACGGGCTCCACCTCGGTCAGTGTGCTCCGCACCGAGTCATACCACTCCCGCCAGCGGGCCACCTGTTCCCGACGGACGAGGCCGGTGGTGCGGGCGTTGAAGGCGAAGTTCTTCCCCGAGAGGCTGACGAGGGCCCGGTGGGCCCGCAGGCGCACCAGGTCGCTCTGGTCATCGAGGGCGTCCAGGAGGCGGCCACAGGCTCCTCTCACCCCCAGGTCGCCGAGGGAGGTGGCGGCGTGGGCACGGACGTAGGGACTGGGGTCCTGGGTGAGGAGCCAGAGGAGGGCGGGGGCGGCCCGGGGGTCCCGCAGGTTCCCCAGGGCGACCCCGGCGTAATCGCGGACCTGGTCCACGTCGTCGCCGAGAAGCTTGACCAAGGCGGGGACGGCCCCGACCTCCCCCAAATCACCCAAGGCGAGGGCGGCATAGGCGCGCACCTCACCGTCGGGGTCGCTGAGGGCGGTGACGAGGGCTTTGGCCGCGTCCCGAGCGCCCAGGCGGCCGAGGGCAAGGGCTGCTGCCCGGCGGATGCGGGGGGAGCCGTCGGCAGCGAGGCAACCCTCCAGGGCCGGCCGGGCGGCCGGGTCGCCGATGCGGCCCAGGATGCCGATGAGCTGTTCCCGGCGCTCTTCGGAGCCCGTCCCCAGGGCGGCAAGGAGTTCCGGGACGGCCTTGATTCCGCGTTCGCCAAGGTCGTCGGCTGCCTGGTCGGAGGTCTCGGGGTTATCCAGTCGGCCGATGAGGTCGGCCACGCTGGGCGCCTGCTCCGGCGGCGTTCCGCCAAAGAGCGCCGGCGCCAGCAGAAGGCCGCCGACAAGGCCAACCCATAGGGCTACAGAACGGCACACGTTTCCCCCCATAGCCTGCGCGCACTCCTCGCTGGTCCTCATCGACACCGACCGGCCGAGACCCGGAAGTCTCACCTGGTTCCTCGCAAGCGTTCCAGCCCGCAGCGTCAATTCAAACAGAACGGACGTCTGAAAGGCAAGACTGCTTCAAGGAAGACGCCCCGGCGAGGCTCGGCCGGAGGCTCGCCCGCGACATTTTTCCAAAGTTTGGGGTTGCGGGGGCCGATAAGAGGGAGTACATTGAGGGGCAACAAGGGGGAGGGTGTGCCCACAGGAGGGGGAAGAACCCCGGAGCTTACGCAAGGGAGGCGCTGAGCATGAAGGCGAAGTGCGGAAGAGGACTGGTCTTCTTGGCTCTGGTCCTGGCGGCGATGACCGCGGCGACGGTCGTCGCTGACGTCGTGGGGAACGTGTACTTCGGCAACCCCCGCAACTACCGGAACCCGGCCGAGCTGGAGGCGCTCAAGGTCTTCCAGGTCATCCCCGAGTACCAGGAGTTGGTGCGGCGAAAGTTGGACAGCTCCGACCCCCGGTACTGGAGCCTGATGGACAAGGCCAACACCCGCTTCATCCGCGCCCTGGTCGGCGTGGCCAAGAAGTACAACTACGACCTCATCGGCGAGAAGGGCTTCCTCGGCCGACAGGACGTCACCGACATCACCCTGGTGGTGCTGGACGAGATTCAAGGCAAGACGCCGACCCAGTAATCGGCTCACCCGTCTTTCCCGCAAGAGACGCGCGCCTGGAGCGGTTCGCCGCCGCGAACTCGACAGACGGTTCCGCGTTTCCCTTTTTCCCTTTCTTGGCGCAGGGGCCAGCGTTCTGTACCAGCTCGCGCCTTGAGGTGGAGCCGGGGGCTTGGGGGCGGGGAAGGACTGCGAGCCCGATGGCGCCCACCCGGAAAGGAAGCCGGGGCTTCACCTTCCCTCGCGCCCACTCACTCCTTCGCGCTACGGAGCGGGCCTCGCAGAGCAGGGCCGCAGGTACCCGGGCTGCGTCCGCTTCGCCGGTACCCGGATGCTACCAGTCCATCACGTAAATGCTGCTTACGATGCGGTAGGGACGGTCGATGGTGTCGAAGTCCGCGTTGCGGAAGCGCTCCCGATGCTCCTCCCACCAGCGTCGCCAGACCACCGCGGCCCGCTGACGGTCGCCGAGCAGCATGTAGTATTCGCAGAAAAAGCGCATGCCCGAGATGCGGCGCAGCCGACGGATGGCGCTCGCCCGCAGGAAGGGGTCGTCACTCACCAGTTGCGTGAGGGCCTGCTCGACGCCCTGGCGTATCCACTCCGACTCCGGCTGCTCCTGGTTTCGGCGCCACCAGTTTATCCACAGCGCCACCCGCCGCGCGGCCTCTTCGGGGCGGAGGTCCACCCAGAGGTCACCGAAATTTTGCCAGGTGAGCAGTTCCAGGGCGTGGGCCGACCAGAGGGAGGTCACACCCTTCTTGGTGACGATGTCGTCGAGCAGGAGCCAGGTGACCGAACGGTCCCCCAGCCGCCGCAGGGCCTGGGCCACGGTGACGTGGGGGACGTAGCGGGGATCGTTCGGCTCCCGGAGGAGCAGGTCGCGCAGCATCGGGACGACGCTCGGGTCCCTCATCAGCCCGAGCAGTCTCACCAACTGCTCCCGCAGGGTGCGCTGGGACTGGAACTGGCCGGTCGCCACCGGCTGGGAGAGTTTCGCCGCAACCAGTGGTGCAGCGAGCGGCCCCATCTGGATGAGGACGTCGGCGGCATCGTCCGCGTTCGTGTGCGGCCCGCTCGGCGGACGGGGGACGAGGAAGGTCAGCCGCCAGTACGGACATTCCTGGACGAGGCGGGGGTAGGCAGCCAGGTACATCCACCGCCAGCAGTAGTACTCCGCTTTCAGCCACGGATAGGCGAGCACAGCCGCCGTCGCCAGGATGGCGGCGAGGCCTGGTCCCAACCAGACCGGCAGCCTGAAGAAGCGGAGTTCCGGCCGGCGCTGGCGAAGCACCGGATAGTACACCCGGCGGAACCGGGCGAGCACCCAGAGGCACCAGCCCAGGGCAAGGCCGGCGGCCACGTCAAAGGCCATGGAGTTCAGGAGGCCGCGGAAGTGGTCGTGCCCGTAGTAGAGCGGTTCAGGCTCGGACCAGTTGGTGATGTCGTCACCCCGGCCGCCGTCATCGACGCCATTCGCGCCCACGCTGTGGAGGTCAAAAGCGTGGGTATTGAACGCACCGGGGTTCCGGTAGAGGAGGGGGCGCTCCCAGCCGTCCTTGTCCACGTCGGTCATCTGGAGGTCCACGTTCCCTTCGGTCAGTTGGGCCAAGGTCGTGGGGTAGCGCCCGCGCATGACCCGGAAGGTGTAGGCCAGGGTCCCCAGCGTGGTGAGGTGACGTTGGGTCACCAGGACTTCCTGGTCGAAATGGCGGTACGGACAGGGCCAGGTGGGAACGAAGACTTCCAGAAGCACGTAAGCGAGCAGGCCCGGTACCACCAGGAATACCCGGGGCAACCGTCGCCGCCAGAGCGACCGGAGCGCTCGTCCCTGGCTACCGGTCGGCTTGGAGCCCGCATCGGCCGTCACCGTGACCTCCTTCCCACCAAGGGAGAGCATAGCACCGGCCGGCGAGCCGGTGCAAGCCCCGGCCCTTCCGGTTGACACGCGCCGGGGGGTGCGAGTAGAGTCGGGCGAAGGAAGGGGGCTCCTTTCCGGCTCAGCGCTGTCTCGAGGGAGCGAAGGTACGTCGGTGAAGGTCCTGCTCATTCAACCCACGCACCGGCCGCTGAGGCGGCCGAGGCTCCGGGGCCGGATACCGCCTCTCGGGCTCATGCTGCTCGCCGCCTACACCCCCAGGGAGGTCGAGGTGCGCCTCCTGGACGCCTACGTCGAGCGGCTCGACGTGGAGGCGCTCTCGCGCCCGCCCGCGCGGCCCGACCTCGTCGGCATCGGCGCCCTCACCCCCCAGGCCAACTACGCGTACGACATCGCCGACGAGTTTCGCCGGCGGGGTGTCCCCGTGGTCATGGGAGGCATCCATCCCACGGCCATCCCGGAGGAGGCCCTGGAGCACGCCGACAGCGTCGTCCTGGGGGAGGGGGAGGAGGTCTGGCCCCGGCTCCTCGCCGACTTCCAGGCCGGCCGGCTCCGGCCCCGCTACCAGGCGGAGCGGCACCTGGCCCTGGCGGGGCTTCGGCGGCCCCGGCGGGAGTTGGCCCCGAGCTGGCGCTACTGGGTGAAGCGGCCGGTCGAGACCAGCCGAGGGTGCCCCTTCAACTGCATGTACTGCTCCGATTCCACCGTCTTCGGCTTCCGCTACCGCTTTCGGCCGGTGGAGGAAGTCGTGGAGGAAATCCGTTCCCTGGGACGCCCGGGGTACACCTTCTTCGTGGACAATAACATCGTCGGCAACACCGACCGGGCCAAGGAACTCTTCGCCGCCCTCATCCCCCTGGGCATCCGCTGGACGGCCCAGGCCTCCATCACCATGAGTTACGACGAGGAGCTGCTTCGGCTGGCCCGCCGGTCAGGCTGCATCGGCGTCCTCATCGGTCTGGAGACGCTCAAGAAGGCGGTTCTGCGAAAGATCGGCAAGCCCGTGGACCCGGCCAAGTACCGGGACGAGATCGCCCGCATCCGCAGTCACGGCATCCTGGTGCAGGGGGAGTTCATCTTCGGCTTCGACGAGGACGACGCCTCCGTCTTCGCCGAGACGGTGCGCTTCGCCGAGGAAGCCAAACTGGACTCGGCCCGCTTCGCCATCCTCAAGCCCTACCCGGGGACGAGGCTCTTCGAGACGTGGATGAAGGAAGGCCGCATCACCACCACCGACTGGTCGCTCTACCACACCCAGCACGCGGTCTACCGCCCGGCCCAACTCACCCCCGGGGAACTCGCCCGGGGGCGCGACTGGGCCTACAACCGCTTCGGCTCGGTGCCGAGCATCTGGAAGCGCGTCGGCCTGAGCCGACGCTACGCGCCGCTCGTCTGGGCCATCAACTTCGGCAACCGCGCCTTCAAGAACTCCCTGAGAAGGAACAAACGGGTTTAGCAGAGAGGACGCAGCGTTTCCCCGGTTGGGACAGGGTGTGAGCCCTGTCCGCAGGCGGGCCTCAAGGCCCGCCCCTACATGTGCTGTGCTCCCTGCGGTTCACTCTTTTTTCTCCGCGTCTTTGCGCCTCGGCGCTGAGAGGACGCTGCTCGCCTCCTCTGCCCGCCCGGAGGCGGGCGCCCAGCCTCCCCGGCCGGGCACCCGGGTCCGCCTAAGGCGCCCCGGGCGTTTCTGGAGATTGAACCCCTTCCGCCCCGGCTGCGAGCGACCTGAGTTTCTTCTGAATCTCATAGGGCTGGTCGACGTGTTCGAGTACGATCCGCCCCAACGCCCCCCTCCCCCTGCCACCCATCCATAC
>Ga0315282_10000735_pt1 | contig 64122 bp, 61 predicted proteins | sample YL17G07_20_MG_FD_203693 | JGI IMG/M metagenome (GOLD analysis project Ga0315282, IMG submission 203693) | Sediment microbial communities from Yellowstone Lake, YNP, Wyoming, USA - YL17G07_20 | ecosystem: Environmental > Aquatic > Freshwater > Lake > Sediment | place: USA: Wyoming | collected...
GATGCCGATGCGGATGGGGTCGCTCATGAATGTCCTCGTGTTCCTCCGCCTGCGTGGAACGGATGAAGGGGTCGATCCAGGTCGGCCTGCCTGGCGGCAACTGCCGCCAGCTCAGTGGGTCAAACGAAGGTGAAGTCGCCCCGGTAGAAGCAGAGCACGATCCACTTGCCTTTGTAGTCGGACAGCTTCAGGTTCTTGAACAACTCAGGCCCGTTTCGCTCGCGAGGCGGGCTTCTCCTTGGGGAGGTTTCTCACCTCGCGGACAAACCGAGCCATGGACCTGGACACGTGATCGAGGACCTCCGCCCACTCCTCGAGGTGCTGTTCGCCCTTCGTCGTCAGCCTGTAGACGCGCCGGGCGGGGCCGCCCGTGTCGACGTCCCACGCCGACGTGACGTTGCCATTCACCTCGAGCTGCCGCAGCACCCGGTAGAGCGCCGCACGTTCGATCTCGGCGTCCGTCAAAGCGTGCTCCTGCAGGTCACCCGACAGATCGTACCCGTAGGAGCGCCCCTTCTTTCTGAGGAGAAGCAGCACCACCGGCTCGACGAATCTGTACAGGTTGCCCATCGCACAGGTACACGGGTAATCCCGTCCGTGACGCAGGCAGACTCGGTGCGACAAATCCTTCTCTCCTGGAGCGGCGTTGGCAGGCACGCCGCTCGGAGAGTCTAACACGGCCGGTCCATAGATGCACATTGCATCTAGCCGCGACCCGGCCGCCCCCCGCTTCTCATCGGCGCCAACGGATGGAGAAGCCCCCGGCGCGCGACCACGAACGCGACGTCAGACCGGCCTGCCCGCACCGAGGATCTCGCGGATCTTCGCGAGCAGACCCGCGCGGTCCGGCGGTTTGTCGAAGTAGCCGGCCGGCGGCCGAACCTGCCGGCGGGTCTCGATGAAGCTCTTGAACTCGTGCGAGATGCCGGTGACGATGATCACGGGGATGTCAGCGGTCGCGGGGTCGTTCTGGAGGTCGCGAAACATGCGGACCCCCGATTCTTCCGGCATCGAGATGTCCAGAGTGATCAGGTCAGGGTGGCTCGATTTCGCCTTCTCGAAGCCCTCCTGTGCATTGGCAGCCGCGATCACCGCGAAGCCGTTGTCCTCGAACAACGCGCTCAGATAGGCGACCTCGTCGGATTCGTCTTCGACGATCAGAATGGTCTTCGGTGCCATCATGCATCCCCTATTTCTTTCGCAGTGCCTCCAGTGCGCGTTGCAGGGCACCCTGGTCTGCGCCGGACAACGCGCGCGACACGGCGTCGCGCAGGTCGTCTGGCCCGGGTTGTGGCAGCTCGGGGTTCTCGATTCCCAGCAGCGCGCGCACCGCGGAGACGTACGCCCCCGGGTGTACCGGCTTCTCCAGATACACCCCTGGTCCGCGCATCGTCATCTCCTCGAAATCCGGTCCGCCCAGTTCGTCCCGGGCGTGGCCGGTGACGATCAGCACGGGAATCCTGGACAATTTCTTGTCCTTCTGGAGTTCCCGGTAGAACTTGGCACCCGAGTGACGGGGCATCACGAGATCCAACGAGATGGCGTCGGGCGGAGTGCGTCTGACTTTGTCCAGCGCCTCGAGGCCGTCGCCGGCGGTCTCCACCACGAAACCGCCGTCCTCGAGGGCGTGCCGCAGGTAGTCGCGGACGTCCGGTTCGTCGTCCACGACCAGCACGCGTGCCTGCCTGTTCTGGCTCATGGCTTCCCCTGTTCTGTCTTCGTCCCCGCGACGGACGCCGCGGCCAGCGCCTCCAGGTGCTTGCGCGGCAGCCGAATGCGGAAGGTCGAGCCTGCGTCAGCGGCCGATTCCACCTCGATCCGGCCCCCATGCTCCTGGATGATCTTCCGCGTCGTCAGGAGCCCGAGACCGGTGCCCTTGCCCCCCTTGGTGGTGAAGAAGGTGGTGAAGATCCGCTCCTTGACCTCCTGGTCCATGCCGCAGCCGTTGTCGGTCACCTCGAAGACGAGATCGGACCCGTCCTCCCGCGTCCGGACCACCACCTTCCCACCAGGCTGCTCGCGCATCATCGCGGCATCGATGCCGTTCGAGACGAGGTTGGTCAGGCAGGTCTCCATGCCGTTGGCGTCCAGGGGCGCCTCGGCGACCTCCTCGCCGGCTTCGAGCACCAGTTCCACTCCTTGTTGCGCGGCCGCTTCACGATAGAGATCGACCACGGCGCGGGCGAGCGCCGTCGGCCGCGTGGGCCGGAACTCGGGCAGCCGGCCCTTGGCGAAGCTGAGAAAATCCTTGACCAGGGTCGTCGTCTTCTCGAGGTTGCGCTGCAGGACCTGCCAGCCACCCGCGATCCGCCCCGCGTCTCCCCGGCGGAGCCCGCTGTCCAGCATGTACATTCCGCCTTCGAGCCCCATCAACAGGTTCTTGATCGTGTGAGCCAGCCCGGCGACCGTCTGACCCACGGCGCCGAGGCGCTCGGCCTCCAGCTTCTCCTGCTCGAGCTGTTTCACCTCGCGGAGGTCCTGCATGAACGCGGCGCGGCCGAGCCTCTTGCCATGACTCTTGAGCTCCACGGCCGAGAACCGGACCGGGACGTCGCGGCCGTCGCTCGCGTGCAGCAGGGCTTCGGGCCGGTCGAGCGCTTTCCCGTTTCCGGTGGGCGCGGCGAAAAACTCCTCCGGCAGCATCTGCCGGAGCCGGCCAGGGGACGGCCGGTATCCGGCTCTCCAGTTGAGCAGCGCGCGCGCCGCCGGGTTCATGATGCGCGGCCTTCCCGCCGCGTCCACCACCAGGATGCCGCTGGCCGAGTTCTGAACGAGGCTCTCGTAGAAATCCTGGGCCTTCTTCAGCTCCTCTTCCAGCCGGCGCACCTGGGTGACGTCGGTGGCCATCTCGATCACGTGCGCGACGCCATCCTGCCCGCGCGAGAGCGGCGAGGTCGTGACCACATAGTACGCAGGCGAGCCGTCCTGATGAACCCCGAACTGGCCGGAGATATGCTCCGCCCCGTCCTGGAACGTCAGCCCGGCGGGGCACTTCGCGCACGGCTTCCTGCGCCGCTTGTACACCTCGTAGCAGCGCTTGCCATCCGCCTCGCCGAAGGTGGCGCGAAGCTTCTCATTGGCGCGGATGACCCGGAAGTCCCGGTCGATCACCGAGAGGTAGCACGGCACGCGCTCGAACAACAGGTCGTATTCACGCTGCCACCGCCGAGTCTCGGTCAGGTCCGTCGTCATCTCGATGACGTACTTCACCCGCCCCTCGCCGTCCTTGAGCGGCGTGAGGTGTACCACGTAGTGGCAGGTTCGACCGTGGCGATCCACGCCGGTCTCGTCCGACACCCGGACGCGGCCGTCTTCGAAGGTCGCCAGCGCGTGGCAGCCCACGCACCCACGGGTCGAGTTCTTGTAGACTTCGTAACATCGGCGGCCGCGCCAGTCGCCGAAATACTCCTCGAAATTCCCGTTGGCGGCGACCACGTGGAAATCGGGATCGATCACCGCCACGTTGAACGGCACCAGCTCGAACATGCCTCGTCCGAGCAACGCGTCGAGCTCGGTTTGCGGCAGGGCGTTCATCGCGTCGACATCCGGGGCAACACGACACGGGCGCCGATCTGCCCGCGCGGGACGAGGTCGCGAGCATCGACGAAGCTCCGGCGCTCACTGTGGCAGGTCGCGCAGCGCGCCAGCGCGGGCTTCGCCTGCGCTTTCGCCGCACGTGCGTGGCAGCCGATGCAGAGTTCGTGCATCGCCTGCACGTACCCGACGGCCTGATAACGTTTCACGGCGATGGCGGCAGCGGCAGGAACCAAGTCCTTGTGGCAGCGGTCGCACGGCGCGGCGCTCGCCGCGCTCCGCGGCGTACCGCGCGCGTGGCACTCCGAGCAAGCCAGCCGACCGCCCGACGGCGACGCGTGCCAGGCGTGCCGAAAGGCATCGGTCGCCAGCCACATGTCGCTGTGACACTGGTGACATCCGGAATCCCGGTCGCGCGGCAGGTTCATGTGGTGGCACTGCACGCAGGAGGTCTTGCCGCCCTCGCGCCGCTGATGCTCGTCGTGCCGAAACGCGACGCCGTCACCGTCGAGGTTCCCGTCGATCCACAGCGTCTCGCCGCCGCGCGCGCGCCGCGCCGGCGTCGACTCGATGCCGCCACCGGCGGCGGCCTGCGGGGTCAGGAGCGCGAACCCAACCGACGCGGCGAACACGAACGCCAGCGAGTACACCGTGCGGTCCGCCACGGCCGGGACGCCCAGCCACGTCATGCCGACCTTGTCGAACTCGGGCAACGTGAGCGGATCGGCCTCGGGGTCGGCGGGACGTTCGTGCCAGACCCTGAACCGCTCCACCATGAAGAGGAACGCCAGGACCGCGGCGGACACGACCCCGGCACTGACCGCGATTTCCGTCCATGCCGGGACGTAGAATCCCTGCCCGCGGCCCATGTGCACCAGTCCACCGACGTCGATCCGGTTCAGCACGACGCCGGAGACGCCGAGCGCCGCAACCGTCCACTGACCGGCCCGCGCGCGTCTGATCCGTGGAAGGGACAGCAGGATGATCGGGCCAATCGCCATGACGGTCATTTCGAACCAGAACATCCACGCCTGCCACTGCCCGCTCACGAGATCGCCGAGCCGCCCGCGCGCGGCCAGATCCCCGAACCGGAGCGCGAGATAAAGGAGCAGGATCCAGCGGGCGGCGCCGGCGAAGCCCGCCAGCACTTCCGTTTCGGGCTTTCGCTGGTAGACGTAGGCTGTGAAGTGGCTCTCGAACATCACCATCATCAGCCCGAGCGCGATCGCCGAGACCAGGAACAGCAGCGGGAGCAACGGCGAGTACCAGAGCGGGTGCAGGTGATAGGGCATGATGAGGAAGAGCGACCCGAGCGACGACTGGTGCAGCGTCGAGAGGCCGATGCCCAGGATGACGAGCAGCAGGCGCAGCCGGAGGAGCCCACGCCGCACCCTTGCCAGCGCGCTGACTTCCTCGGCCGGCACCGGGAAGAACTCCAGCATCAGGACGATCAGATACAGCATCACGCACCAGCCGACCTCGAACAGCGGCGAGTGCGGGTTCCAGAAGACGATCATGTGCCAGATGTTCCACGGCAGGCCCAGGTCGAAGAGCAGGCCGACCACGACGGCGACGTAGCCGAGAAACGCCGTCAGCACCGCTGGCCGCACGACGTCGTGGAAGTGTTCCAGCTTGAAGATGTAGACGGTGGCGGTGACGATGAACCCGCCGGCGGCGAGCGCCACGCCTGCCATGACGTCGAACCCGATCCACATGCCCCAGGGGGTCGCGTCGGACAGGTTGGTGGTCGCCCCGAGACCAAGGAGGAAGCGCGTCGCCGCCACCGCCGCCGCCAGGCCGGTCAAGACCCACAGCGTGAGCTTCAGCCTGCGGGCCCTACTCATCCGGTCCCTCCGATTGTCTCTTCATCCGCCGGTCGATGATCCAGTTCAATCCGGCCATCACCGCGACGACGCCCGTGAAAGCGAACGGGACCGCGTGCATCGCGGCCTTCGTCCTCTCGGGGACCGGGACGCTGCCGAGCTGGATTCCGTGCGTCAGGAACGAAAGGTCGACGTTGGAGATGTACAGCACGGAGGTCCCGCCGATTTCGTGTTCCCCCCAGACCCTGTCCACGTACCTGCCGGGGTTCTCCCGAATACGCCGGCGGGCTTCCGCGAGCAGGAGGTCGCGGTCGCCGAAGATCGTCGCTTTGGTCGGACACGCGTCGGTGCAGGCCGGCTGGCCGCCGGCCCGAATACGGTCGTAGCAGAGAATGCACTTGCGGACGTAGGGAACCGCTTGGTCCCAATCGTAGCGCGGGATGCCGTACGGGCACGCCATCATGCAGTAGCGACACCCCATGCACTTCGCGCTGTCGTAGACGACCGCCCCGATGTCGGTCCGCGAGAGCGCCCCGACCGGGCACGCGGACACGCAGGCCGGCTCGAGGCAATGGCGGCACTGCTTGCGTACGAACGATCGGTCCGGTCCTTCCACCACCGAGGTCCAGTTCCTGGCCGAGAGACCATCGTCGAGATCCCATCGTCGGGGGACGTCGGGTTCGAGATGATTCGCCTTCTTGCAGGCAAGGGTGCATTCGTTGCAGCCGATGCACAGGGTCGTGTCGGTCAGGATGGCCGCGTTCATCGGGCTCGGACCTCCTCCGGCTCAGCGGCGGGTGCCAGCGCCGCCGAGCCGTGCGTGCTCGGCCCAGCTCGGGCGCTCCGCATAGCCCAACGTCGCGGCCACCCTGTCCCCTGCCCCGGGGACGAACTTCCAGGAAACGGCGGTGACCAGTTGCGACAGCGGCGCCAGCACGCAGTGGGCGATCTTGGTAAACGGCATCATCAGCATGATCACATCGGCCGAGCCGATGTGGAGCAGCATCGTCACCTGGTAGGTCGTCGGTCCGATGGCGGCGTTCGAGCAGACGTAGCCAGTCGCGAAGGGCACCACCAGGAGCAGCGGCCAGAGGTAGTCCTGGCGCCGGCTCAGCGCCCGCGCGCGGGCGTCACACGCGCGGCCGCAGAACAGGGCCACGCCGGCCGCGATCGTCAGAAGCGTGAGCCAGTCGGCCAGCTCCTGCGGAAGGGCCGGCCATGCCAGACCCGTCGCCCGCCTCCACAGCAGCACATGGGCCGCCAGCAAGAGCGGAATCGACAACAGGCCCACATGGAACAGAACGGAGGTGATGCTGTAGGCGGGCCTGCGTCTCGCCAGCCGGCCAACGGGGAACAGCCACCCGATCGTCTGCCTGGCGATCTCCTTCCACGGGAGGATCCTGTCGGAACTGCGCCGGTACGCGTCGACGGTGCCGACGATCGTGAGGAGGAAGATGCGCAGCAGCCCCAAGACCATCAGGGAAAAGGCCAGCCGGAACAACGGTCCTCCGGCGAACTCGATCCAGGCTTCCACTCGACCACCTCCGGATGACGCCGTCACTCGAAGACAATCGCCTTGTACACGAGGTCGTGCAATCCGACCACCTGGCAATCGATGCCCTGCTCCTCCATCAACTCCCGGAGCTGCTTCTTGCAGTTGGCGCACGGCGCGACGCAGTACCTGGCCCCGGTGGCCCGGATCTGATCGGCCTTCAGCCTCCCGCCAACCAGCGTCCTGTAGGGGCGGATCTCGTCGATGGACACGGTGCCTCCGCCCCCGCCGCAGCAGATGTTGTCGCGGCGGTTGGGGGTCATCTCGACATAGTTCCGGCAGAACGCGTTGAGCAGCTCGCGCGGCTGCTCGACGATCCAGCCCGGGCGGGCGATGTTGCACGGGTCGTGGTAGGTGACCCGGTCGGTGATCACGTTCGGGTCGAGCTTCAGGCGCCCCTCCTTCCACGCCTGGTGCGTGTACTCCATGATGTTGAGCACGGGCAGGGCGCTCTTGCCGCCGCAGAACGTCGCGTAGAAGTACTTCGCGGACCTCGACGCGTGGCCGCACTCCCCGATGACGATCTTCCGGACCTTCAGGCGCTCGGCCTCTGCCTGGATCTTCCTCAACACGTGTTCCAGGACGTGATCGCTGTAGAAGAGGCCGTAGTTGATCCCGTCGTAGTAGCCGGTCCCGATCGTCCAGCTGTCGCCGGTCGCGCGAAAGACGGCCGCGTTGCCCATCAGCGTGTCGGCCTCCATCAGGAAGTCGGACACCGCGGGCAGAAACAGGTACTCGGCTCCCTCCTGGTCGATCGGAAACCGGATCTCGACGCCCTTCTCACCCTGCATCTCCTCGCTGAGGAACTCCAGGCCGTCGAGCAGCGCTGGAACAGGAATGGCGGAGGTGTTGCCGGTTGCACCGAGCAACTGCTCGCGAGTGCTCACCGCAAGAGCGCGTGGCACGATGCCGATCTCGGAGAGCACATAGCGTCCCAGGTGGGTCAGGAGGCCGTGGTCGATGCCCATCGGGCACTCGAAGTGGCAGCGCCGGCAGGCGGTGCAGTCGTAGAAGGAGGAGGCCATCTCCTCGAGGCGGGCGTCGGTCAGGCCGGGGTCGCCGAGGAGGCGTCCCTGCAGGATCCCCGACACGGTGAAGTGCCGGCGGTAGACCGACAGCAGCAGCTCCGAGCGGCGGCACGGGATGTCGCGCTCGTCGCCCGTGGCCAGATAGACCTGGCAGTTCACGGTGCACCGGGAGCACTTCGCGCTGACCCTGACGTAATGATCGAGCGCTACCCGGTAGTTGGTGTGTTTCAGGACGGCCGCGAACGCCTCGAGGAAGCGGCGCGGGCGGTCGCCCACGTCGCAGTCCTCGACGTGGTACCGGACCGGGAGGCGCTGCCGTTGGACCACCTCCGGCTTCTTGGGAAGAGCGAACGCGCGCTGGCGCTCTTCGGTGGTCAGTGGCTGCATCGGTCTCTTCTTCCCGTGAATGGTTTCGCCGCGCGTCGCCCGGCGTCCACCGGGCAACATGCGGTCGAGTTCGGGGGGGCAAACGGAGCCTATCACATGTAGATGTAATATACATCTATATTCTACAAACACCCCAATCGGCGGCAGCCGCCGACCGCCATGCGGCGGTCAGCGCGCGGCGATTCGCCACTGGAGCGAATGGCTCTGCGAGCGTTCACAGCGGAGAAGCCGCGTCGACCCGGCCCAGCGATCCGAGTCCCCGGCGGCCACCGGGTCTTTCAGCGGGGCGGCCCGGCGGCATCAGCCGCCGTGGAACCTGGGGTCGGCGATCCGCTGAAAGACGCATCCGGGCAGTGCCGCACCACCGTCGCTCATCGGTGCACGCCTCCGCCGTGGCCGCCCGCGCCCTGTCCATGCTGCGCGCAGGCGTGCTCTAGGCCCACCGGCTGCAGGCGGTTCTCCTTGAGCGCGGTTAGCGTCTCGGCCACCGTCGCGTGTCCGGAGAGGAATACCTGGATATTGGCGGCCTGGAGCTTCAGCAGCGCGCCCCTGCCGATCCCGCCGACCACCATCCCGTCGATCGCCTGGCTGGCCAGCGCCGAGAGCGGCTGGCACATGCCGTGCGCGTGATGCTGGTCGCCATTGACGATGGCGCGCGTCTGGTTCGTCTCGGTATCGACGATCAGGAACGCCGGAGCCGAGCCGAAATGCTCGCAGACTGCACTCTCGACGCCGCGGTCTTCCATGATCGGTATGCAGATTCTCATGGCGATACGTCCTTTCAAGATTGCCGAGCGCGTTCCGGGCGCTGCGGCCTGTGGTTGCGGGGGCGTCGATCGACGAGCTGGGGGGCGGGACCGGCTCCAAGAACACGGTTCTCGCGCCGGCGCCCGGCCCCGGCTCACACTGCTCGCGAGAACACGACCACCGTATGGAGATGCCCGTCCGATGTCGTCTCCAGACGGAGGCCCCGGCCGAGAAACCACTCTCGCGCCGCCTCCATCGTCACTGCGCCGCGCTCGTGGTGCCGGCCTTCCGACTGGTGGACGCGTTCGACGAGCGCGAACCCTTCCGCGCTGAATTCCGCCACGACGATGCGCCCGCCCGGCTTCACCACGCGCACCATCTCGAGGAACACCGCAGGGCCCTCGGCGAGATGGTGCAGGGCATCCATCGTCGCGGCGCAGCCGAACGTGGCATCGGGGAACGGTATCGACCGTGCATCGGCCGTGTGAAAGGCGATGCGGTCGGCGACGCCTTCGAGTTCCGCGTTCAACGCCGCGAGGTGTTGCTCCTCGTCGCTGACATCGACGCTCGCGACGTTCAGCCCGCGGCGGGCCAGCTCGATCGCGAGCAGCCCCTTGCCCGTTCCGACGTCGAGCGCGGGCTCCGAGAGCGGCTCCGCTCGATCGACGATGAAACGCACCGCCATCAGACGGTCGTAGCCGAACGATCGATACACGGCCATCCGGTGGAGGTAGCGTTCCCGCGCCTGGACGAGCTCGTCCCGCATCAGTCTCCCGCCGGCTCGCTCTCTGCGGGCTTCTTGCCGGCGCGCTTGCGCAAGTACGCCTCGTGATGCGCCGACCCCTCGCGAATCAAGGCCGCGCCACAGCGAGGACAGCTCGCGCTCCGGCACGGGATGCCCGGCTCGTGAGGCTGACGGTGCCCGCACCGCAGGCAGAGACACGTTCCCACCGCTCCCATTCCCTCCGTCTGCATTTCCTCCTCCCTCTCAGTATCCAAACGACATGACCGTGAAGCCCAAGACCAGACCGGCGACCAGATTGATCGCCTTGACCCTGACGAACTCCCGGCGCGACTCGGCCAGCAGCGGCAGCATCCCGTGGCCGTCCTGCACGGCCGACGAGGTGACCAGGACCGAGAACGGCACGAGGCCGCTCGCGTAGAGCGTAACGAAGACCAGGTGCGGACCGGACTCCGGCACGAGTCCGACGGCCGCGCCGACGAGCAGCGCGGTGACGGCGTGACCCCGAACCAACGACTCGATGCCAAGGCCGCCGTGCACCGCCCACTGGGCCGCGAGCAGGGCGCCCAGCGTCCACAGGAACACCCGGGGACCGTGCTCCCGCACCACGTGGTTGACCAGGTGCTCCCGCACGAAATGCTCTGGGGCCACGGCGACGAGCCAGACCAAGAGCAGGCTGATGAGGACGAGGGTGGCACGCAGCCAGGTTCCCTCCTCCTGGGCGATGAGCCCGGTTCCGGCCCCCAGACCGAACAGCGGCAACCCGGCCGCGAGCAGCACACGGTGGGACGACCAGCGAATCGAGGCCGACGGCCAGAAAAGCGAGCGGAGCGACGGCGCCTCGGCCGAGTGGACCGCGAGGCCAGATTCGCAGGCGTCGGGCTGGAAGTGGCGGATCCCGGCGAATCTGTCGACCAGGCGCGCCACAAGCAGGCCGTACGCAAAGAGGATCGCGAAGAGCAGCAACGCCCGCCGCGGGAAGAGCGCCAGCATGACGAAGGCCTCGTCGCCACTGGCCGCAATCATGCTGCCGGCGAGGGCCCCGAGCGACAGCCCGCCGTGCACGTAGAGGGCAACGTTCGTGAACGAGCCCAGGCACCCTGGCACGGTGCCGAGGGCCACGGCCGGCAGCCGGCCCCCGCCCCGTCGCAGCCGATCACGCAGCGCGCCCCGGCTGATGACATTCACGTACTCGACGAGGAGCATCATGAGCAGGACGAATCCGGTGACCATGACCGCGTCGACGAGCACCGATCCGACACTCACCGTCGCACCTCACCACCCAGCGGGGCCTACCCTTCGTCGTCTCATCTCATTCGTGGTCCGGCTCGATCGCCGTGCCGCGCTCGCGGGCCTGGCCGCCCTGTCGCGGGCACTGGCACGCGCGGCCCCGGCGGCGTGGGCCATCATGAACCGGGCAGATCGAGGCCTCGGAGGGGGCATCCACGACGGAGCCGGGCTCGATAAGCAGGCGTTTACCTTCGACCAGGCACTCGGCGATCGCCGCCCGGGCCCTTGCCAGAATCCGCGCAAACGTCTGCCGCGACACCCCCATGCGTTCGGCCGCGGCGTCCTGGTAGAGGCCCTCGCGATCCGCCAGCCGGATGGCCTCGAGCTCGTCGAGCGTCACGACCACGGGGGGAGCCACGCAGCCGGCGGACCCGATCGGGCGGAAGCCCCGAGTGTTGAGGTGGCAGCAGACGCGCCGGGGGACGACCGGTCTGGGCACGTAATGAGAATATGCTCATAACTCTCCCGCGTCAAGCTGCTAGAATGGACGGCATCGCCCTCGGCCAGGTGACGCCTGGCCTTCATCGCCTTCCGTCTTCAGGTAGATGTCTTGTGGGTCGCACACGGGCCGCCGCCCGGGCGATGGATCGTTCGCGGGGTGTCTGCGAACTGCCGGCTGGCGGCATCAGTCCAGACGCCGCAGCTCATCGTCCAGGCGCTCGGCGTAGACGTCGTCGCTCGTGGGCCCGGCGCCGACGGCTGGCGTCTTCCAGTCGTCTCTGTCCGGGCGCCGCCTCATCCGCCGGATGAGGAAGAAGAACCCGACCGCCGTCCCCACGCCAATGATCCATGGTCCGACGTGCAGAAGGCGGCTGAACCCGCGGTCTGGCGGTTCCGCGAGGATGCGGGTTCCGTAGCGTGCCACGAACGCGTCGAGCACCTGCTGGCGGGCCATGCCCGACGCCAGCATGCCGCGGATTTCGCGCCTCACCTGGTCGGCGGCCTCTGACTGGTGCTCGGATACTTGCTGCCTCCAGCAACAGGGCGCGATCAGCATCGTTTCGATCTGCCGCGCTTCGCGTTCGAGGGCTGCGCCAGGGGGCGCCGGCGCCGCAAGGAGCAGCGCCAGCACCGTCCAGCCAATGTGGGTCACACCGACCTCCCGAACTCAGCGGCGGAGAACTGCCCCCTGCGACCCTGTTGGATTCTCATCATCACGGCGACCTTACAAGAGATCGGCAGCTCCACGCAAGGTGACTGCGCCGGCGTTCTGCCAACAGCCAGCCAAACGGCACCTCCCCGCCTCATTGGGACACGTCTACCACCCGCCTCAACTCGCAGCCTCACGGGCCCAGTGACGCAGTCACCAGCCGACGGTCACCAGTCAACAGTCCAGAGTCGACTGGCCGACGACTGATGACTGATGACTGACGACTGTCGACTGTCCCTTTCGTAGTCCTCTCGTCGGCAGGCCGGGCTGCGCCTTCGGGTGTGCCCGGGACCACCGCTCCCAGACCGCCCCGGGAACGTTCGCGTCGTTGAACACGGCCGACTGCCGGCCAGCAGGCCGTCCGGCCAGACCCCGAGGAGCGCTCCAAATGACCCGCGACGTCGTGTGGGGTTCGATCGTGCTGCTACTTGTCGGCTGTGGGACTGCCGACCATGCCGGGCGATCCGGCAACACCGAGGCGGAGGCGGAAACACCGCGGGCGCGCCGGGTGCTCCACGTCCCGCGTGAGCTGCAGAAGAAGTGGGGCATCATCGCCATGCTTGGCCTTGTACTCTGCGGCCCCCTGTACGCGCAGGGTACCGATGTTCCGGCCAGGCTTTCACTCGAAGACGCGCTTCGGATCGCCGAAGCGCGTAACCCGCAGATCATCGTCGCGCAGCAAGGTGTCGCCGCCTCAGAAGCCGATGTCATGGGCGCGCGGAAGCGGCCGAACCCCGCCTTCACGCTTGGTTCGGAGGGAATCCCGCTATCGCAGCAGAACCGCCCTCCGTTCTTCGACAATCAGGAACTGACCTTCGGCGTTCAACAGGAACTCGAGCCGGGTGGGCGCCGCCGCCTTCGAACGGAAGAGGCACAGCGTGGGGCGGACGCAGCGCGAGCCTCCTCGCGGGACGCGCTCCGCCAGCTGCGCTTCGAGGCCTCTCGCGCTTACATGCAGGTGGTCCTCGCCAAGGCGGACGACGAGGTGGCGCGCGCCACGTTGGAGGAGATTGACAAGGTGCTGGCGCTGAACCGCGCGCGGTACGAGCAGGGCGAGCTCTCCGGGGTCGAACTGCGCCGCCTCCAGGTGGAGCGCTTCCGGTTTGCCGACGACGCCTTTGCGGCGGAACTCGCATTGAAGAACGCGCGCAGTGTCCTCCTCGCCCTCCTCAATCTGAGACCGCTCGATCAACGTTTCGACACGGCCGATGAGCTGCTGCCGACTTCTACAGGGCCATCCGTGGCGCGCTTCACAGAGCGCAGGGACACCGCGATCGGCCGAGCGCTCGCCACCCGGCCCGATCTCGAGGCGGCCCGTGGTGAACTGGAACGGGCTGATGCCGGGCTTCGCCTCCAGCGTGCCCTCCGCACGCCGACCTTTGCGGTCGGCGCCGGCCTCAAGCGCGACTTCGGCACGAACCGCCTGATCTTCACGTTCGGGGTTCCGTTGCCGCTGTTCAACCGCAACGAGGCCGGCGTGGCGCGGGCGGGCGCCGAGCAGATGCAGGCCACGGCTCGACAGACGGCAGTCGAGACCCGAGTCGCCCTCGACGTGCAGGAAGCGCTGAATGCCGTCGATGTCAGCCGCCGCCGCATCAGCTACGTCGAGGGCGAGTACCTGAAGAGCGCACGCGAGGCGCGCGACATTGTCCTCGCCTCCTACCGTAGCGGCGCCGCTACCTTGATCGACTATCTCGACGCGCAGCGAGCGCTCCGCGAAGCGTTGCGCACGCAGAACCGCGCGCGCTTCGACTACCGGATCAGCCTGTTTCAGTACGAGGCGGCCGTGGGAACACTCGCGCCGGCCCAAGGAAAGGACGTGCAATGAAGAGCCAGTGGATCGGTCTGGCGCTGCTCGGCCTGGTCGCCTGCAGCGGGTGCAAGGGCACCAGCGCCCTGGGCCCAGTGCCGGAGGCACGGGAGTCGAAGTCGTCTGAGAAGAGCGCGGAGCGGAACGCGGTTCGCGCTCCCGGCGAGGTCCAGAAGAAGTGGGGGATCGACGTCGGCCAGGCGACGCGTACCACGGCGTCGGGAGCGATTGCCATTCCCGGAGTCCTCTCGCTCGATCCGCAGCATACAGCCCAGATCTCGTCGTTGCTCGACGGCAGGGTGGTGTTCATCGGAGCGCAGGTCGGCGACGAGGTTCGCCGGAACCAGGTGCTCGTGACCGTGCACGCGCCGGCGCTGGCGCAGGCCAAGACCGCCTACCTACAGGCCGGCGCGAAGCTCGAACTCGCGCGGCGCAAGTTCGAGCGGGCGGACGTCCTGCTGAAACAGGAGGCCATCGACCAGCGGGAGCATCTTCGCAGGCGGACCGAGTTCGGGAACGCCTCAAGCGAGTTCGCCGTCGCCGAGTCGAATCTGCACTCCTACGGGCTCGACCAGGCCACGGTCGAGCGGCTGCTCCGCCAGGCCCGTCGGCCAAACAACGGCACTACAGCAACGGACGATCTCGCTGAGCCATACCTCACGCTGACGGCCCCGATCGCCGGCCACGTCGTCGAGCGAGACGTGGTCAACGGACAGCACATCGAGCCGCAGAAGATGCTGCTGACGATATCCGATCTTGCGACGCTTTGGGCCGTCCTCGACGCCCGGGAGGCTGACCTGCCGTACGTCGCCCGCGGGCGAGAGGTGCGCGTCACGACGAGTATCTACCCGGACCGCGTCTGGCAAGGGCGGGTGGATCACGTGGGCGACGTCGTGGACGAGAAGACGCGCACCGTCAAGGTCCGGGTTGTCGTCCGCAACGACGGACGGCTCCTGAAACCGAACATGTACATCCAGGGCGAGCTGCCGGACGCGGTGAGCGGACGCAACGCGCTCACGCTGCCCCAGGAAGCCATCCAGACCATTGGCGGCGAGTCGGTGGTGTTCGTTCGCGAGGGCACGGACACGTTTGTGGCGCGTCCGGTGGAAGTCGGTGACCGCGTCGGCGCCCGACGGGCGGTGTTACGAGGCCTGGACGGATCGGAAGTGGTGGTCATCGCCGGAGCGTTCACTCTCAAGGCGGAACTCCTGAAATCGACGCTGGCCCGGGAGTAGCCGCCATCGAGTGAGAGGCACCTGCAATGCTTGAACGGTTGATGGCACTTTCCCTCCGGAACCGCCTCGTCGTCGGCCTGGCGCTCCTGGTCATCGTCGGCCTCGGGACCTATGCGGTTCGGACGATTCCGATTGACGCCTTCCCGGACGTCACCAACATCCAGGTCGAGGTGGTCAGCACGGCGGCGGGGATGTCGCCGCTGGAGATCGAACAGTTCGTCACCTACCCGCTCGAGAATGCCATGCGCGGCCTCCCAGGGCTCGTGATGATGCGATCGGTGACCAAGTACGGCATCTCCGTGGTCACGCTCGTCTTCCGCGACGACGTGGATGTGTACTTTGCCCGCCAGCAGGTGCACGAGCGCGTCGCAGATGTACAGCGGTCGCTGCCCGAAGGCATTGAGACCGAGATGGGACCCATTGCGACGGCGATGGGCGAGATCTACCAATACACGCTCGAGAGCGACAGGCTCGCGGCAGCCCCGGACCAGGTGGGCGCGCTCACCCGGCTCCGCACCATCCAGGACTGGATGGTCACGCCGTTGCTCAAGAGCGTGTCGGGGGTCACCGAGATCAACTCCTTCGGCGGGTACCTGCAGCAGTACGAAGTCTTGGTGGACCCCGACACGCTGCTGAAGTACGACCTGTCAGTCGATGCGGTCGCCAACGCGGTCCGCAACAACAACTCGAACGTCGGCGGCAACGTGGTGTCGCAGCCCTCCGAGCAGTACATCATCCGCGGCGTCGGCCTGATCCGGTCGGAAGAAGACATCCGCAAGATCGTGCTCAAGGCCGAGAACGGCACGCCGGTGTCGATCCGCGACATCGGAGATGTGCGCATCGGCCACGCGATTCGGCAGGGCGCGTCCCAGAAGGACGGGCAGCGGGAGGTGGTCGGCGGTATCGTCATGATGCTGCGGGGCGAGAACAGCCGCGAGGTGGTGAGCAGCGTCGAGGGCAAAGTCCGCGAGATCAACGCTTGCTGTCGGGTTTCCCCGTCCCCGCGGCCAGCGGAAGCACGATCTCGACGGAGGACGTGAATGTAGCCCTCACGTCGCTGGTCCTCGACCCCTCACGCTTCGCGACTTGCCGCATCCGCTCGACCGCGCTGGGCACACTGACGCGGCCGCCGCGTACGTTTGGGCGAGTTCCCTCCCCGTTATTATCATTCGCGCTGACGCGGAGGCGTGATGACGGTTCACCGCTGGACGAGGGTAGTACTGAGCCCGATGGTGACCGCGTACTTCGGGCTGGCGGCAGACAAGCCAACCGAAGGCAGCGCGGTCACGACGAAGTGCTGGGCGAGCCTGAAGCCCAGGCCTGCGCCCACTTCGACGGGTGCGCCGAACTCCTGGACGATGGCGCTGTTCCCCGACGCCGATCCCAGCAGATACACTCGTTCGGCCAACCGCCTGCCGATCCCGGCGTTCCAGAGCACTGCGTTGCGCAGGTTGGCACCCGCAGGATTGCCGACCAACAGATACCCGCCCTCCGCGTAGAACCACCCTGTCCGAAAACGCTTTCGCACGGATGCCACAGCGCCGAGATCGGGTCGCCCCGTGCCGAAGCCCCGCGAGGCACTCGCGGTCGGCACCTTGATTCGCGTCGACGCCACCAGTTGAAGGCCGGCGGCCCGATCATCGATCACCCTGTACCCAACACTCGTCACGACGTCACCGAATCCGGCCTGGGCGCTCGTGAGTGGGCTAGAGGAAGCGGGCGCCTGGCTGACCGGTGATGGCGAGGACCCTTGCCCCATCATGCCGCCGCTCCCCATCATTCCGGTCGCGCCCCCCATTGGCACGCCGGCCTGAGGGGCCCCCGCCAACGTGCCCTGCATCGGCACGAAGCCGCCCTGCGACAACACGACCGTACCGTTGTCGATCATCAGGTACGGGAAGTAGCCGGCGACCTCGAACCGATCGATATCCACGCGCAGGACGGCCGGCGCATACACGATCGTCGTGGTCTGCGTGCTGCCGAAGGTTCCCGAGAGCACGCGAACATTGAAGCCAGCCGACACCGCGTCCTGAGCAAGGGCCGCGCGAACGCCAAGGACGAGGAGAACACCGGCCGACAGGCCCGCCGCCCGCCTCAGCGCGCTACTTCTGCGCCGCATTGGCCTTCATCATCTGCGTCATGTTCTTCGTCATCGCCTGGAACGCGGAGGCCATCTTCTCGAGGTTCTGACAGGCCTCGTTCATGTTCTTCATCGACTGGTTGTTCTGCATCATCGCCGGGTCTTTCATCGCTTCCTGCATCTGGCCCTGGAACTGCTTCATCTGGTCCAGCATCCCCTGCATCGACTGCATCATCGGGTCATGCTGTTCATGCCCGGCCATCCCCGCGTGCATGGTAGCCAGGTCCTGCATCATCGTGCTCGCGTTCGACATCATCTGGTCGATGTTCTTCATCATCTGCTCGGTGGCCATCATCGAGTGTTGCATGCCGCCCTGGCTGGCCCCGTGCATCTGCCCGTGCTGCATCTGGGCGGACAAGGGGATGGCTGCAACCGCGATCACGACGGCGCACGCAAGGGCGAATCCGAGGATCTTCTGCAAACGCATCACGAGACCTCCTGAATAGGTGAATGGACGCGGCGAGTCATGAACAAGCTGGGCTCTGCAAATGACATGCCCGGCGTGGTTGAGATCCGACCCCGCCGCGCGAGGGCGGCCTCGGCGACGCAGACGCTAGGGTCAACCCCGTGCAGAGCGAGCGCCGTGTTTCCCGGTGCCAATCTCCCCCCCGAGCAACAGCGTCGTGTCGCTCTTGGCCACGTGCGGGGCTGTGGGTCCGAGTGTGTGAAATCAGGCAACGCCGCCAGCGGGCTGTCTCAAATCAGACAAGCCGACGGGGGGACCGGCCGCGCGTGCGGGGGGACTTGCGCCGCGACGGGCGAAAACGCCCATTTGGCACGGCGGCACGGGCATTGCCTTTCCATCCGACACGTCGCACATGCAAAGACCACTTCTACGCGATGCCTTCTGGGGCGCGCTGGCCATCACCGCGAGCGTCGGGCTGATCTCGGTCCTGCATTATGTCACGAGCCTGCACTCGGTCGTGCTCCACGAGATCTTCAAGCGCCTCTACTACATCCCGGTCGTTGTCGCTGCTGTTCTGTACGGCGCCAGGGCGGGGCTCGCCACCTCCAGCTTCGCGAGCCTCCTGTACGTGCCGCACATCATGATGAGCTGGCACGCGTGGCCCGTCCTCGAGCTCGATCAGTACGGCGATGTGCTGCTGTTCAATCTCGTGGCAGCCGTCACAGGTACCCTAGCCGACCGCTTGCGCGCCGAACGCAGCCGCTACCACCGGGCCGCAGTGGACCTGGAAGCGGCGAACCGCGAGCTGGTGGCGAGGGCGGACGAGCGGGTCCGCATGGATCGCCTGGTCACCGTCGGCCGGCTGGCGTCCGGCATCGCCCACGAAGTGCGCAACCCCCTCGGCTCCCTTGTCGGGTGCCTCGAGATCCTCGAGCCCATGGTGTCGGCCGCGCCGGGCAAGCAGGAGTTCCTGACCATCGCCCGGAACGAGATCGGTCGGCTCGACAGAGTTGTGCGCGAGTTTCTCGAGTTCGCCCGGCCGGACGCGCCCAGCCGCCGGGCCAACGATCTCGTCGATCTCGTCGGTTCCGCGATTCGCCTTGCTCAGCCGAACCTGGCGTGCCGGGGCGTCGAAGTCCAGTTCGCCCCTCCGGAGACGCCTGTGCCAGTCCATGCCGATGGCGAGCAGTTGCGGCGTGCGATCGTGAACCTGCTGCTCGACCAGCTTGCTCCCGCGCACAGCGGGTCTGTCCGGGTGTCGATCGTGACACGTGAAGGGATCGCCTGGGTCGGCATCGAGGTACCGGGCGTACGCGACGCGGCACGACTGGCCAAGGAGGTGTTCGAGCCGTTCCCCGAGTACGGCAACGGTCACGGCCTGTCGCTGGCCGTCGCCCGTCGCCTCATCGAGAACCAGGGCGGCACCGCGCGGGCCGAAGGGGACGGAACGATGTTGCGCTACGTGTTCGACCTGCCCGTCGGGTGCTGGCCGATGAATCTCGAGGCGGGTCCCGGCGAAGCCGGGAAACGCCCGCTGGGGCGATTGCCATGAGATCGCCCATTCAGCCTCCAACGACCAGAGCATTGACTTCAGAAGAATAACTGCATCATGACCAAGAAAGGCACCAGGCACGAGGGGCACGCGCGGAGCAAGCGCGAGCAGTTCGTCGCCCCTCCGAAGCGCAGCCAAACGTTCACCTTGATTGTCGCCGCGGCGCTCGTCTTCTTCGCCATCACGTTGTATCTCACGCTCGGTCGGTCCCCGGCGGTCTCAGAGGCGGTTGGGCAGCGCGACGGCCAGCCGCTGCCGGCCGGAAAGGACGCCCGGCTACCGGTGTCCCTCTTTAACGACGGCCGGGCGCATTTCTACCGTTACACCACGTCGGTCGGCCACGAGATCCGGCTATTCGTCATCCGCAGTTCGGACGGGGTGATTCGCGCCGCATTCGACGCCTGCGATGTCTGCTACCGGGAGCGCAAGGGCTACCATCAAGAGGGCGACGACATGGTGTGCAACAACTGCGGCCGCCACTTCCGCTCGGTGGACGTCAACGTCATCACGGGCGGCTGCCACCCGGCTGCGCTGGAGCGGACAGTCGATGGGTCCCAGGTGGTTCTCAAGACGTCCGACCTCGATCTGGGCGCGGCCTATTTCTGATGCTCATCGCGAGGCTGTCATGCAACTGCGGGACATTGCCTTTGAAAGCCTGAAAAGACGGCGCGGCCGGTTCGCCTTCGTCCTGGCCGCCCTCATGTTGGGCATCGGCACGGTCGTGGCGCTGGTCTCGTTGTCCAGGACGATGCAGCGGGAGGTCGGGGATCAACTCGATCGCTTCGGCGCCAACATCGTGGTCACCGCTAAGTCCACGCTGCTGGGCCTGGGGTACGGCGGGATCGATCTGGGCGGCGTGACGGTCGACGTCCAGGACCTCCAGGTCACCGACGCCGAGCGCATCTTGACGATTCCCAACCGCCGGAACATCGCGGCGGTCGCCCCCAAGCTGATCGGCACGACGGACGTGGGCGGCAAACAGGTGCTTCTGATCGGCGTCCGCTTCGAACAGGAGCGCCGGGTGAAGAGCTGGTGGGAAATCCGGGGACAGGCCGCCCACGCCCCCGACGAGACGATCCTGGGCTCCGAGGCGGCCGCCGTGTTGGGCAAGCGGGCGGGCGACACGATTCGCCTCGGGGAGCGGCCGCTCCAGATCGTTGGGGTGATCGCGCCGACCGGCTCGGTCGACGATCGGGCGATGTACGCCGACCTTCCCCTGGTGCAGTCAGTCCTCGGCCGGCCGGGCGTGGTGAGCCTGATCGACGTGAGCGCGCTGTGCCGCGGCTGCCCGATTGGCGACATCGTCTCGCAGATCGCCACAGCGCTCCCACACGCGCGCGTCGTCCCAATCCGCCAGGCGGTGGCGGCCCGGGAGCAGGCGGTCATCCAGATGACGCACTTCGCTTACGCCGTGTCGATTGTGGTCCTGATGGTCGGCGCGCTGGTCGTCATGACGACAATGATGTCGTCGGTGACCGAACGGACGCAGGAGATCGGCATCGTGCGCGCGGTCGGCTTCCGGCGCTCGCACGTCGCCCGGCTGGTCCTGCTCGAGGTCCTCGCCGTCAGCCTGCTCGGCGGCGCGTTGGGATGGGCAGCCGGCATGGCGGCCGCCAGGCTCTTTGGCCGCACCGTCGCCCAGCTCACCTCCCCGGTCCCAATCGAGGGGTGGCTGGCCCTGCTGGCGGTGGTCCTGGGCGCGGTGGTCGGCGTCGCCAGCGGGCTCTACCCAGCGGCCAAGGCAGCGGCCATGGATCCGACGCAGGCGCTGAGACACCTGTGATTCGAGACAAGGACTGATCGCGATGGCGCTTGTTGAACTGGTGAACGTGCAGAAGATCTACAACGGCACCTCCGCTCCCGTCACGGCGTTACGGGGCGTCACCATGTCGCTCGACGAACGCGAGTTCGTGGCGCTGATGGGCCCGAGCGGATCCGGCAAGAGCACGCTGCTGAGCATCTTCGGGGCCATGAATCCGCCGACCGCCGGCCAGGTCTTGATCGACGGACTCGACGTGTACGGCCTAGGCGTCGAGCGCCGCGCCGACTTCCGGCGCGAGTATCTCGGGTTCGTGTTTCAGCAACTCTACCTGGTCGCCTACCTGACGGCCGCGCAGAACGTGATGCTGCCGCTCGCGGCCGCCGGGGTGGCCAACACCCGGCAGCGCGCGATGGCGGCCGAAGCGCTCGACCGCGTCGGCCTGGGCGACAAGCTCGCCCGGCTGCCGCGCGATCTGTCCGGCGGCGAGCAACAGCGGGTCGCCATCGCCCGGGCGATCGTCAACCGGCCGCCCCTCGTGCTCGCGGACGAACCCACGGGGTGTCTCGATGGCAACACGGGCCGCTCGGTAATGGAACTGTTTCTGTCGTTACGTGACGCCGGCCTGACGATCTTCATGGTCACCCATGATGCAACGATCGCCGGCTACGCGGACCGCATCGTCGCGATGAAGGACGGCGCCCTTGCCGAAGCCACCGCCTTCGTACCGCCGGTGGCGGCGACCGCTTCCTGAGGGGATGACGTGGGCCCCGAGAGAGGAATGCGAGTGACCTCCCTTCGAATCGGCCTGGCGCTCGCCGTGCTCGCCGTCACCACCGTCGCGGTCGCTGGCGTCGCCTACTGGTGGACCGGCCGTGGTGTGAGCGCGCGGGACGCGCCGTCGAGGATCGAATCCGCGGTGGCGAGCCGGCTCCGCCGTCTGGCGGTCCCGCGTGTCGCGCGCACCGAGAAGAACCCGTTGGCGGCGACGCCGGAGGTGCTCGAAGACGCTCGCCGGCATTTCGCCGACCACTGCGCCATCTGCCACGCCAACGACGGCAGCGGCCAGACGCCGATCGGTCGCAACCTCTACCCGAAACCGCCCGACATGCGGCTCCCCGCCACGCAGAACCTGACCGACGGTGAGCTGTACTACTTCATCCACAACGGCATCCGGCTGACCGGCATGCCCGCCTGGGGCGGAACAGGCCCGGACGTGGACAGTTGGAAACTCGTCCTGTTCATCCGGCATCTGTCGCGCCTGACGGCCGAGGAACTGCGCGACATGGAGCGTTTCAACCCGAAGAGCGAGGCGGACCGCCAGGAAGAGGCCGACGAAGAGCGGTTCTTACGTGGCAACGCACCGACCACGCCGAAGACGCCCGGACATCGTCACCAGTGACATCACGCGCCCGATCAGAAACCAAGAAGCAGGCACAAAGCAGGAGACCATGAATCGATACACGCCCCTGACCTCGTTGATCATGTTGCTGGCCATTTCGCTCGCGCTCGCCGCGCACGGCGGCGAAGAACACGTGCGCGGGACGGTGAAGAGCCTGACACAGACGTCGATCGTCATCCAGGTCGACGGGAAGCGGGAGCAAACGGTGGCGTTGACCGACGCGACGAAGTACGAAACGCCCGACGGCCCCGCGACGCGGGCCGACCTTGAGGTGGGCGCCCGCCTGGTAGTCCACGCCGAGAAGAAGGGCGAGCGGCTCGTGGCTCACCTTGTTCGGTTCTCTGCGGCCAAGTCCGCACCCCGGCGCAGGTAGGGTCGGGGCGGCTCGCGCAGGTCCGATCGCTCGCCGCTCCGGGCGAAGTGTGGGCACAGAGAGGCTGGCGAGTTCTGCTGCTGTCCTCCGGCGTGAAGGGGACGCACGCCAGTGAGCCAGATGGAGCCGGAAATCGCGCGCATCGGCGCGTCGGTCGGCCGTTTGGCCGCGACCGCTCCCTGAGGAACCGGTCTCAATCGGCAACGTCGGGGCCCGGGCTCCCACTGCACTGCTGCCACGAGCCCTCGGCGAATTACGTCTGCACGTCGATGCATCGGCGGGCAGCACGTGCCTCGCGTTCGATGAAGTCGAACGCGTCGCAGGAGAACAACCGCGGCCCGTACACACCAACGTCGGTCTCGCCGGCACCGCTTTCCAGCGCGTGGCGATACATCTCGGTGGCCAGGGCCCGAACCGTCTCCTCCAGGGTCAGGCCGTGGGATTCCGCATCCCAGAGCAGTCGCCGGAAACGAGCATCCAGCTCGGTTGCGGCGCTGGGGCAACTCTGCGGATCGAGGCGGGACAACAGCGCTCGGCGGGCTCGCCCGATCTTGGAGGGGGAGCGTGGGCCGGATGTCGGCGCCAACACGGTAGTCTCTTCCATGGTCCGTCATCTCCCGGTTTCCCTCGCGCTCACCAAGTGGCGCGCGTTTGCAGTGTCGGGCGGGGGCAAAAGGCGTGCCCACTGCGGAGCCCGCGCAATCGGCCAGACTGCGACAAACACGTGCTCGCGAGCGCACGACTGTGGCAATTCGATCACCCGACGTCTGCGCCTGTCTGATCTCAGACAAGCGCAGGCGACGTGCCCGAGCGCCAGCGGATTCCGACGTTCCAATTCCCCGAAGCGCCCACAGCAGCGGTCGTCCTGGCCTTGCCGGTCGCTCTCCGAGATGAAGTGCGACGGGGGTCCCGGGCCTGGTACGAATGCTGCCTGAGGCCGTTCGGACAGGAAGCGGATGCAATACTCTCCCGGCCTGCGGACCAAGTTGAATGCAGTGATCCTGCCGGTTCTCGCCGTCACGATCGTGCTGATGATCGCGGTCGATTACCGCCAGGAGATCCGGATGGTAATGGCGGCTCACGCGATTCACGCGGCCCCGACGAGCGGTCTGCAGCGGGCAGGCCCAATCGATCCGGCGACCAGCCCCGAAGCGGCCGGACGCGCGACACTGCTCGTGCACGCGGCGTTCGGCGGGCTCGCGCTCCTGGTCGTACTTGCGGCCATCAATGCCGCGTTGTCGGTGTTCGTTCTGCGGCCGCTGAACCGCATCCGGCAGGCGTGCACACAGATGGAGCGGGGGCACTGGCACCCGGCCGTGCCCCGCTCCCGTGACGAAATGGGAGTGGCCGCGGCCGCGTTCGAGCAGCTCGGACTCACGCTCGATGCTGTCGTCGGACAGACGCTGCAAGAGGATTATATTGCTGGGTTCCCGGTACATGCCCGGCCCGCTCCGGTCGCCGCCGTGTGCCGGGAGTGCGTGTATGGCCGTACGCGCGCAGGTGTGGGTTTTCAAGCAGAACGCCGCCGGCCGGTGCCTGAAAACGAACACCACCCGAGGTCCGGCCGGCTTGCAGCCCGGCTCGATGTCAAGAAATCCAAGGAAACAGCCCCCACGAGGGACCCGGGCAGCGAGCGACGCGTCCGGCATCGTGCTTGCCCTGTCGGCGAGCGTGAAGCGGCAGACGCTGTCCGAGATCGACGCTCCCCGTGTCAGCGTGGCGGACAGCAGCACCGCTCAGGCCGCGGTCGTCACCGTGCCGGTGGTCGGCCTGAGCCTCGAGGTACTCGAGCGCGCCCTCATCCGGTTTGCCCTGGAGCGACACGGCGGCAACCAGACGCACGCCGCGCGGTTCCTGCGGCTATCGCGCAGCGCCTTGCTCTACCGGATGCGGAAGCACGGATTGGCCGTCCCGTGGCGCCGCATCGGCTCTCAGGGCGCAGAAGGTCGTCTCCGATGAAGCGATTGATCATCCTGACATTCATCCTCATGTACGGTGGTCTCCTGTCAACGGTTTCGGCGCAAGTCTCGTCCTCGACTCCCCGACCGCAGCGGCCGGGTTCGGGCGCCGCTCCGCCAGCCACGCCGGACGCGACGTCGCCGACGAGCCTCGGCGCGCTCGTCGGCGAACTCGAGCGGGTGAACCCCGAGCTGCAGGCCGCGCGGCGCGAGATTGACATGCGGGTGGCGGGGATCGCTCCCGCGGGCGCGCTGCCGGAGCCGACCTTCTCCGCCGGCTACATGAGCGAGTTCGCCGCCGTGCCGTTCTTCCCGCCCGGCGACAGCCCGCTCGCCTTCCGGCAGTTTTCCTTCTCGCAGGAGTTCCCGTTTCCCGGCAAGCGCGGGCTGCGCACGCGCATCGCGTCCACCGAGGCGGACGCCGCGCGCTGGAACTACGAGGCCACCAGGCGCCGCCTCGTCTCGGACCTCAAGAGCGCGTACTTCGAGTATGCCTACACGGTTCGGACGATCGACGTCGTCCAGCGCAACAAGACGCTGCTCGAGCAGATGCGGCAAATCGCCGAAGCCCGGTTCAGCGTCGGCAAGGCGACGCAGCAGGATGTCCTGAAGGCGCAGGTGGAGATCTCGCTCCTGCTCGAGCGGCTGGCGGTGCTGGAACAACAGCGCGCATCCGTGCAGGCGCAGATCAACGGTCTCCTGTACCGGCAACCCGACACGCCGCTCGGGCCAGTGGGAGAGTACGCACCCATCGCCCCGCCCGAGAATCTCGACATGCTGCGCGCCCTGGCGGAGAAGAACAGCGCCGCCTTGAAGCGGGACGAAACCGGCATCAATCGCGGTCAGCAGGCGCTCGCCCTCGCCAACAAAGAGCTGCGCCCGGACTTCGGCGTGACGGTCTCCTCCCAGAAGTACACAGGCGGCGTGCCGTGGATGTACGGCGTCGATTTCATGGTCCGCCTCCCGCTGTACTGGCAGCACAAGCAGCGTCCGATGATCGCCGAAGCGGCAGCCTCGCTGGAGAGCGCCAGAGCGATGCGCAACAACACGCTGGCGACCGAGCAGGCGCAGGTAACCCAAGAATACCTCGCCGCGACGACGAGCCAGCGTCTCGTAGACCTGTACAGCGACACGATTCTTCCACAGGCTCGTCTGACGCTCGAATCGTCGCTGGCGTCCTATCAGGTCGGCACCGTGGATTTCCTGACGTTGCTGAGCAACTATCAGACAGTGCTCAGCTACGAGGTGAGTTACGAGGAGCAGGCAGCGAGGTATCGGCAGGCGCTGGCGCGCCTCGAGCCGTTTATCGGTGAGGAATTGGTCCGTTAGCCGGGCCTGCACGGCGAGAATGTGCACGAACGTGTCGATGTCGCCGAGCAAGCCCGGCTTAGGAATCAGGTGCAACTCATGACCGAGAGCACGCCCGAACAAGATCGTCACACCCCGGCCCAGCTCGCCCGACAGCAGTGGCAGGCCGCGGGCCGTCCAGGACCCGGATGGGTCATCTTCGCGATCGTCGCCGTCATCTCGCTCGCCGTTGGCGCGGGCGGCGTGCTGGTGGCGCTGCGCTACGGCTGGATGTCGATGCCCCGCGGCGCCACCGGACACGAGACGGCAGCGCCGGCGGCGGCGCAAGCGGCGTCGCCATCGGCCGCGCAGGCCAGCATGGCCGGCATGCCGGGAATGGGGGGCGCGCCCGCCGCTCGCCCAGCCGACGCGTCCGAGAAGGCCGTTTACATCTCGCCAGCGCGCCAGCAGCTCATTGGCGTCCGGACGGCGCCGGTCACCCATCAGGCGCTGGACACGACAATCCGGACGGTGGGCGTGCTGGCGTACGACGAGACACGCGTCACCCAGATGAACACGAAGATCGCCGGATGGGTGGAGCGCGTCTACGTGGATTACGTCGGCAAGCCGGTCCGACGCGGGCAGCCGCTCTTCAGCGTGTACAGCCCGGAACTGGTGGCGACCCAGAACGAATACCTCCTGGCACTCCGGGCGCAGGCCCAGCTCGGGTCGAGCCAGATCGCCGAGACGCGGGCCAGCGCGGCTTCGCTGCTCGCCGCCACGCGCGAGCGCTTGAGGCTGTGGGACATCTCAGACGCGCAGATCGCCGAGCTCGAGCGCACGCGGCAGCCGCGCAAGAGCCTGATGCTCTACGCGCCGTTCGACGGCATCGTCCTCGAGCGCAACGCGTTCGCTGGCCAGTACATCACGCCCGAGACGGCCACCTTCAAGCTGGCCGACCTCTCCACGATTTGGGTCGTCGCGCAGGTCTTCGAGTACGAGCTGCGCCTGGTCACGCTCGGACAGGAAGCGGACATCCAGTTCCCGTACGGCGAATACGGCCGGACGATCAAGGGACGCATCAGCTTCATCTATCCCGATATCGACCCGCAGACGCGCCGTGCCCGCATCCGGATCGAGTTCCCCAATTCCGGTTTCGAGTTCAAGCCCGGCTCGTACGTCACGGTGGCGCTCAAGACCGGTGGCAGCCACAGTCTGGCGCTCCCGAAGGAAGCGGTCATCGACACAGGTGCGAAACAATACGCCATTCTCGCTCTGGCCAATGGGTACTTCGAGCCGCGCGAGATCACGGTCGGCCAGCCAAACGATCAGTACTACCCGGTCGTCAGCGGCCTGAAGGACGGCGACCAGGTGGTGACCTCGGCGCAGTTCCTGATCGACTCGGAGGCCAACCTCCAGGACGCCATGAAAGCAATGTCGATGAGCATGCCTGGGATGGACATGGGCGGGCAGAAGCCGGCAGCAACGCCGCAGGCTCAGCCGCCGGCGAAACACCCCGGGATGGAGAACATGCCGGGGATGCAGACGCCGCCGCAGCAACCGCCCGCCAGGCCGAAGACGTCCGGAGGCCACGAAGGCCACCAGGGCGGGATGGAAGGCATGCCGGGCATGGAGGACATGCCTGACATGATGATGCCTCATCCACCGCCGAAGCCGAAGGCGGAGCCCAAGAAGCCCGCCAGCCCCAAGGGGCCAGGCGGCGCCGGCGACGCGTCCGGCCAGAACACCGGACGGCAGTAGGGAGCCCCGGCTGTGATTGAAAGACTCATCGCGTTCAGCGCGCGCAACACCTTTGTCGTCATCCTGCTGATCCTCGCGATCGTCGGCGGCGGCATCTGGGCGATTCGCAACACCCCCATCGACGCCATCCCGGACCTCTCGGACGTGCAGGTCATCGTCACGGCAAACTGGGAAGGCCGGAGCCCGACGCTCGTCGAGGACCAGCTCACCTATCCGATCGTCACGGCGCTCATCTCGGCGCCAAAGGTGAAGGTCGTCCGCGGCTTCTCGTACTTCGACGTGTCGTTCGTGTACGTGATCTTCGACGACGGCACCGATCCCTACTGGGCGCGCAGCCGCGTGCTCGAATACCTGAACGGCCTGCAGGGCAGGCTGCCCCAGGGAGTGACCCCAGTGCTCGGCCCCGACGCGACGGGCGTGGGCTGGGGCTTCGAGTACGCGCTCGTTGATCGAACGGGCACGTACGACCTCAGCCGGCTCCGCACGCTGAATGACTGGTATGTGCAGTACCAGCTCCGCAGCATCACCGGCGTGGCCGAAGTCGCCCCGGTCGGCGGGTACGTGAAGCAGTACCAGATCGAAATCGATCCGAACGCCCTGCTCGCCTACAACATGCCGATCGACAAGGTGGTCTCGGCGGTCCGGGCGAGCAACAACGACGTTGGGGGGCGCGTGGTCGAGTGGACAGGCCGCGAGTACATGGTGCGGGGTCTCGGGTACATCCGGAACGTGGCAGATATCGAGCAGGTCAGCCTCGGCTCGAAGCCGGACGGGACGCCCATCCTGGTCCGGGACGTGGCGCGCGTGCACCTTGGTCCAGAGATGCGCCGGGGCGTTGCCGATCTCAACGGACAAGGAGACGTCGCGGGCGGCATCGTGGTCATCCGGTACGGCGTCGACACCAACGGCGTGATTCAGAACATCAAGAAGGCGGTGAAGGAGAAGATTCAGCCGTCGCTGCCGAAGGGCGTCGAGTTCGTCACAACCTACGACCGATCGGACCTCATCGAGCGATCGATCAGTACGCTGAAGGAGAAGTTGATCGAGGAAGGGATCATCGTCTCCCTCGTGTGCATCGTCTTCCTCTGGCACTTCCGGAGCGCGCTGGTCGCCATCCTAACGCTGCCGCTGGCCATCCTGCTCTCATTCGTCGCGATGCGGTACATTGGCCTCGGCTCGAACATCATGAGCCTGGGCGGCATCGCGATCGCCATCGGCGCGATGATCGACGCGGCGATCATCATGATCGAGAACGCGCACAAGCACCTCGAACACGACGCCGGCGCAAAGCCGCGGCGCGAAATCCTGATCGAAGCGGCTCAGGAAGTGGGCCGGCCGCTGTTCTTCTCGCTGCTCATCATCACCGTCTCGTTCCTGCCGATCTTCACACTCGAGGCCCAGGAGGGGCGGCTGTTCCGGCCGCTGGCGTTCACCAAGACGTTCGCGATGGGGTTTGCCGCCCTCACCTCCGTCCTGGTGGTGCCGTTCCTGATGGTCCTCTTCATCCGCGGGAAGATCGCGAAGGAAGAGAAGAACCCGATCAACCGGTTCCTCATCTGGAGCTACCACCCGTTCGTGAAGTTCGTGCTGCGGCACCGCGCGCTGACGCTACTTGTCGCGCTGGCGCTGCTCGGGAGTACCGTTCCGGTCTTCATGCGCCTCGGTTCCGAGTTCATGCCGCCCCTTTACGAGGGCACGCTGCTCTACATGCCGATCACGCTGCCCGGCGCCTCGATCCCGACTGCGCAGCAGGTGCTCCAGCTCCAGGACAAGCTGATCAGGTCGGTGCCGGAGGTGGAGTCGGTCTTCGGCAAGGCCGGGCGCGCCCTCACCGCCACCGACCCCGCGCCCCCGGAGATGATCGAGACGGTGATCAATCTGAAGCCGGAGAGCCAGTGGCGTCCTGGGATGACGCCGGACAAGCTGGTGGCCGAGCTCGACAAGACAGTCCGTCTGCCTGGCGTCGCCAACGCCTGGACGATGCCGATCAAGGCCCGGGTGGACATGCTCTCGACGGGCATCCGCACGCCCGTAGGGATCAAGATCTTCGGGCCGAAGCTCGACACGATCAACGACATCGGTGCGCAGATCGAGGGCGCGATTGGCAGCGTGCGGGGCACCCGGAACGTGTTCGCCGAGCGGGTGACGGGCGGCTATTACGTGGACTTCAAGGTGAAGCGGGACCAGATTGCCCGTTACGGGCTGACGGTGGGCGACGTCGAGATGGTCATCGAGTCGGCCATCGGCGGCGCCAACGTCACCACGACGATCGAGGGCCGCGAGCGCTTTCCCGTGAACGTGCGCTACCAGCGCTATTACCGCACCGACATCAATACGCTGAAGCGGACCCTCATCTCGACGCCGGGCGGCGCGCAGATCCCCCTCGACCAGGTCGCCGACATCTCGCTGTCCACGGGTCCAACCGTGATCCGCACCGAACAGGCGCAGCTCCTCGGATACGTCTACGTGGACATCGCCGATCGCGACATCGGCAGCTACGTGGACGAGGCCAAGCACGTGGTCGGCCAGATGGTGAAGCTGCCCGAGGGGTACTACCTCGAGTGGAGCGGCCAGTACGAGTACATGATGCGCGCCAAGGACCGGCTGAAGATCGTCATCCCGGTCACGCTCCTCATCGTCGTCGTGCTCCTCTACTTCAACACGCGGAACCCGGTGAAGATCGCCATCGTGCTGCTGGCGGTGCCCTTCTCGCTCGTGGGAGCGTTCTGGCTGATCTACCTGCTCGGCTACAACATGAGCGTGGCCGTCTGGGTCGGCATCATCGCGCTGGCCGGCGTGGACGCGGAAACCGGCGTCGTCATGCTGCTCTACCTCGACCACGCGTACGACCGGTTCAGAGCCGAGGGCCGGATGACCAGCCTGCGCGACCTCCAGGACGCGGTCCAGGACGGCGCGGTCAAGCGCATCCGGCCGAAGATGATGACGGTCATGGCCATCCTGATGGGCCTGCTTCCTATCATGTGGAGCCACGGCGCCGGAGCCGACGTGATGAAGCGGATCGCGGCGCCGATGGTGGGCGGCGTGATCACGTCGTTCATCCTGGAGCTCCTGATCTATCCGGTCATCTTCACGGTCTGGAAGTGGCACCGCGAGGTGAAGCTGGCGCTCGCGAAGGCGAACGGTTAATGGCAGGCAACAACTGAACCGAAAGCGTCGGTCTCGGGCGGGTGGCCGCGAACGGGCGCCCACAGGAGCGGAAGGCCGTCAGCCGTGATCATGTTCGTCGGCCTGAGCACCTCTGGGCTGTTCGCGGACAGGACCCGCGAGAGGTGCGCAGATAGTGCTTTCGATTCAGCTGAGATAGTCCACTCAGAAAGGAAGCACCGATGTCGCCAAGAGAAATCCTCTCGTGCGCCGCGCTCGTCGCGCTGTCCTGGGTAAGCCCGGCCTGGGCGGCGGGCCAGCCTCTCGAGTTCGCGGTCAAGAAGCCGCACCTGATCGGCGCCAGCCACGGGACGCTGGTGTTCAGCGACCAGGGCGTGGAATACAAGACAACCGACGGGAAGGATGCGCGGCGCTGGAGCTACGAGCAGATCAAACAGATCCAGGTGCTGTCGCCGACCAGGGTGGCGATCCGCACCTACGAGGATCAGGGCTGGTCGAAAGGGTGGGCGGATCGCGACTTCCGCTTCGAAGTGACGCAGGATCGCGTCACACCCGACCTCGTCGCCTTTCTGCTTGCGAAGAACCCGCGCGCGATCGTCACAGCTGTGCTGCCGCCCACGAGCGAGCAGCCGCTCTACCGGATACCCGTCAAGCACGTGCGCGTGCGGCACGGCAGCAACGGCGACCTGCTGCTCTTCCGCGATCGGCTGGTCTACGAGGCAGACCGGCTGGACGCCAGCCGCTCCTGGCGCTTCGGCGACATTGCCTCGGTCCTTGCCCTCGATCGGTACCGCCTCGAGGTGACCACCTACGAGGGCGGCGCCGGAGACACGCGCCCGTTTCTGTTCCAATTGAAGACGGATCTGCCACCCGGGTTCTTCGACGCGCTGTGGGCGGCGGTGAACACGCCGGCGCCCCTGAGATCCGGCAATCAGCCGTCCCAGCGTCGCCATCCCGAGAGCGAGTAACGCACGACTGCCTCCGCTTCCTGGTTCCGCCAGCTTGTATCCGCTGGCGACAGGCGTGAATCCCTTGATCGGATACCCTCCGCAATTGAAACGTCATTGTGCCGCCCGGTGCGGCAGAGGTTCCGCATGAAGACATTCGTGGTACTGGCTCTTGGCCTCTGCCTCGCCGCCTGCGGCGGCAGCAACTCGACCCCGACATCCCCATCGCCGTCTCCGTCCCCGTCGCCGCAGCCGATGACCCTCACCGGCGTCTGGGTGGGGACAGCCTCCGACTCGACCACCTCGATGATGGGCGGCGGCATGATGGGCGGCGGCAGCATGATGAACGGGATGAGCTGGCAGCTCAGCCAGGACGGCACGACGGTCGCCGGGTCCATGGGGTTCTCGGAGGACCAGAGCGGCATGATGGGCGCCGTCAGCGGGACCGTGTCCGGCAACACGCTGACCTTCACGATGACGATGCCGATGGGCAGCATGCCGATGGCCGGGTGCTCCGCTACCGCCAACGGGACGATGCAGATGAACCTGAGCGGGAAAGAGATGACGGGCACGTACTCGGGCTCCGATTCCTGCAGCGGACCGTTCACCAATGGCCAGATGACCATGACGCGGCGGTGAGAGGGGGTCGACCCACCCAACCGGTCGCGGTGACAGCCGCCGAACCTGGAACAAAGGTTGCGTTGATCGAAAGCGCCCTGATGCCACGCGCCGAGATCGGCGGCTCGGTCTACCGGGTTCCCGACCTAGTGTGAGGTGCGCGTATGAACAAGAAGCTGTTCGTCTCTCTGCTCGGGTTCGGATTGATCGTCCTGCTACGGGCGCCTGTCGTCCGTGCGCAGGGCTTCGGCGATGACGAAGCAGTTGTGAAGGTTCCGTTCCAGTTCGTCGCCGGAGACACCGTGCTGCCTGCCGGGGTTTACCGTGTAACGGCCGATTCCGAGTCACCAAACGTCGTGTGGATCGCCAGCACGGACGGCAAGAGCGTCGCAGTGGTCGACACGGAGTGCGGCGGCCCACTGGTGACGAAGGCACAACCGCAGCTGGTCTTCCGCAAGTATGGCAGCACCTGCTTCCTGACCAGCATCAACGTGCCTGGCGACGATGGCCGGCTGATTCCGCTGACCCGCGCTGATGTGGCGCAGCAGCTCGCGCACATGGCGCGCGCCCGGTACGACGCGGCACAGGCCCACAGGGGCTGACGGCACGAGAGAACTGGCACGGGGCGTGCCGCCGCTCCGTGCCGGTGTTCCTGGCCTCGCCCGTGCGGCCCCGCGTCAAGCCTTCAGCTGGTCTCCGCCGTCTTATCCTGATGGGTTCGCTTTCAAGCCGGTTCAACTGCCGGGTTTCGGTTCACCCCTGCCCGCGTGCGTACGTCCGCTGCCGCATCTACCGCGAGGGGATATGAGCGATGGCGTTCTCCGGCCTGGCACGAAACTCCTCCGCTACGCCGTGGCGCTCCTGGCTGTGGCGGTCGCGCTCCTGCTCAGGCTCGCCTTGGAGCCGGCACTCGGCGGCTCCAGCCCGTTCCTTCTCTTCATTCCAGCCGTCATCGTGAGCGCATGGTACGGCGGCCTGGCACCGGGTCTTCTCTCAACGGTCCTGAGCGCCGCGGCGGGACGCCACTTCTTCCTCTCACGCTTCGGCGGGCCGGAGGTCGAGAAGCTGGACCGTCTGGCCTTGTTCCTCATGGTGGGAGCCTTGATCACGTGGATGCACGTCAAGCTCAGCGCGGCGCGGGAACGGGTCGATGCCAGCCTCTGCCGCGAGCGCGCCGCCCGCGCCGAAGCCGAGGCCGCCAACCGTGCCAAGGACGAGTGTCTTGCGCTCGTTGCGCATGAGCTTCGGACGCCAGCGGGGGTGGTCATGGGATGGGCTGCCCTGCTTCGCCGCGAAGGCCTGGACAGGCCCGCTGCAGGCCGGGGCCTCGACGCCATCGAGCGGAACGCGAACCTCCAGAGCCGGCTCGCAGATCCTCGGCAACCTGTTGTCCAACGCGCTGAAGTTCACGCCGCCCGGCGGCTCGATCGTCGTCGGCCTGCAGAGGACGACATCGGAGGTGACGGTGGCTGTCAGCGACACCGGTGCGGGAATCGAACCGACGTTCCTGCCCGTCGTGTTCGACCGGTTCCGCCAGGGACGTCACGCGGGTCGTGGTCGTGGTCGCGGCCTGGGCCTGGGCCTCGCAGTGGCCCGGCAACTGGTCGAGCTGCACGGAGGGCTGATCGAGGCCGACAGCCCGGGGCCCGGCCGCGGATCGACCTTCACCGTGCGCCTTCCGGTGGAGCCGACACGAGGCCGACAACCAGTCGCGCAGCCGTCCAGCACATCTCAAGTCGTGCTGGAGGAGGTGACGCTCGAGGTCACCGGCGATCGGAGCAGCCGCACGGCCGCGCCCGCCGCCGACTACACCTGGCCGCCGAGGAGGCTGTAGACGAGCACGAGCAGCACGATCAGCGTGAAAACCACGTACCGGCCGTCACGCCGGACGGCGAAAACCGCCACCGACAGGACGACGCGGGCAATGGGCGTGGCAATCAGGACCAGGAGCCCGAGCTGGATCAGGCCGCGCCCGCGCTCCGAGAACACGTCGGCAAGGATGCCGCGCACGCTGCGCAGGTCGCTCGGCTCCCCGCGAAAGACGTGGTAGGCGGGGATCTGGAGTCCATGACGCACGAGATAGACCGCCGCCCCGGCCACGACGATGGCCGCAGCCGTCACCACGCCCGCCCGCAGCAGATTGCCGAGCAACTGGTCGAGCTGCTCGTCGGTCCACAGATGCTTCACGGCAGGTTTCGTCACAGCCTTCCCGTCAGTCCCTGGTAGATCATTTCAATCGCCAGCACGAAGATGACCGCGGTGAACAGCAGCCGCAGCGACCGCGTCGAGGCCCGCGTCAGCAGCCGCGCGCCGAGGATCGATCCGAGGAGGTGGCAATGACCGACACGAGCGAGGCGCCGATGGCGTACCGGATGTCGACGCCGAACACAAGCGTGAGAAGGGGAACGATGACGATGCCGCCACCGAGGCCGGTGAGCGCGCCGAGCAGGCCCGCGCCCAGGGAGCCGAGCCAGAGGAGAAGCGAGAAGAGGAGAATCGTCATCAAGAACGGCCGACGGCGCTAATGTTGGGTCCAGTACAGTATGCTAGCTCACGGTGAGGTCGGCATGACGGAGGCCCTGGGCGACGAGTATCGGCGCTTCCTGGAGGCCTGGCCGGACTTCGAGACCACGGGCTGCCTCGACGATCTGCGGGCGCGCGAATTCGCGAGGCTCGACGCCCAACACCAGGTGTATCTGGACTACACCGGCGGCGGCCTCTACGCCGAATCGCAGGTCCGCCGGCACGCCGACCTGCTGCTGGGCGGCGTGTTCGGCAATCCGCACTCCTCGAGCCCGGCGTCCCGCGTCTCGACCGAGCTCGTCGAGCGATGTCGCGGTCGCGTCCTTCGGTTCTTCAACGCGTCGCCCGACGACTACTGCGTCATCTTCACCGCCAACGCCAGCCACGCGCTGAAGCTGGTCGGCGAGTCGTACCCGTTCGCGCCCGGCAGCGAGTTCCTGCTCACCTTCGACAACCACAACTCGGTGAACGGCATCCGCGAGTTCGATCGCGCCCGCGGCGCGCAGACCACCTACATCCCGGTTCTGCCGCCAGACATGCGCGCCGACGACCACGCGGTCGACCGGTATCTGGACGGCGGAGGTTCGAGCGGCCACTGCCTGTTCGCCTATCCCGCCCAGTCGAACTTCTCGGGCGTGCATCACCCTCTCGACTGGATCAATCGGGCGCACGCGCGCGGGTGGGACGTACTTCTCGACGCCGCCGCGTTCGTGCCGACCAATCGCCTCGATCTCGCCCGGTGGCGTGCCGACTACGTGGCGCTGTCGTTCTACAAGATGTTCGGGTACCCAACCGGGGTGGGTGCGCTGCTGGCGCGTCATGCCGCGCTCGAGAAGCTTCATCGCCCGTGGTTCGCGGGCGGGACAATCACCGTTGCGTCGGTGTCGGCCGACCGGCATTACCTGGCGGCCGGCGCGACGGCATTCGAGGACGGGACGCCGAACTACACCTCGGTGCCCGCCGTGGAGCTGGGACTCGATCTGATCGAGTCGGTCGGCCTGGAGACGATTCACCGCCGCGTTGCTTGCCTGACGGGTTGGCTGATCGACAACCTCCTCGCATTACGCCACGCCAACGGGTGGCCGCTCATCCGGCTGTACGGGCCCGCTGGCATCGAACGCCGCGGCGGAACGGTCGCCATCAATTTCCACGACCGATCCGGCCGCTTCATCGATCATCGTCTGATCGAGGAGCGCGCGAGCACAACGGGCATCTCGCTGCGCGCCGGCTGCTTCTGCAACCCCGGCGCGGGGGAACTGGCGCTCGGCCTCTCGAGCGGCGAGCTGAACTCCTGCTTCGCCAGCGCGGGCCATCGCATGACGTACGACGAGTTCCGCCGCTGCATCGACGACAAGAGCAGCGGCGCCGTCCGGGTTTCGCTGGGCCTCGTCAGCAACTTCGCCGACGTGCACGCGTTCGTCGCCTTCGCGCGGCAGTTTCTCGAATAGCCACAGAGGCACGGAGACCCAGAGATCTCCCTGTCGACCAGATGGTCGATCGATCGACCGCGTGGTCGACGCCGACCGCCCGTCCGCCGAGCGTCCCTTCGGCAATCATCCCTCTAACTGACTGCACGGTCGCTCCTTAACGGCCACCGCCCGAGGTTCGGCCGCTTGGCCCCTGGCTTGCCCTTCATGCGGGCAACCGGCAACCGAACATGTCAGCGCCCGAACGCGCGGACCTGCCGGCAAGGAGAGCAACCATGACACGTGCACTGATTCTCAGCCTCGGGCTGGTGCTGGCGGCCGCCGCTGTCGCCTCGGCCCAGACCCCGCAGACGCCTGCGCCGCAGGCTTCTCAGCAGACGACCGTCGGTCCGAACTTCGTGGACGCGAACGGCGACGGCATCTGTGACCACTTCCAGGCGGGCACCCGCCCGGGACGCGGCTGGGGCCGCGGCCAAGGCACCGGCACGCGCATCGGGCCGCAGGACGGTACCGGCTACGGGCCGGGGCCGGGCGTTGGCGGCGGAACGTGCGATGGCACCGGCCCCAAGGGCAAGGGATTGCGCCGGGGTCAGGTTCGCTAGCGGCACCCGGCACCGGTGGCCAGTCATCTGTGTGCGCGGCGGGGCATCGCTCAGCTCTTGGGCGATGTCCCGTCCGCCTCGACGTCCTGAGGGTTCTGTCATGAAACACGTAGTGGTGCACCCGGCGATCGGCGGTAGACGCGGCGGTCAGCCTCTTTGCCTCATCGTGTTGCTCGTGCTGCTGTTCGGGGGACTGGCGCGCTCCGGGTCCGCGCAACCCGGGTTCACGGTCGCGCTCGGCCGCGCGTTCAATTCGGTGAGCGACCCCGCCGCACCCGGGGCGACCGACAGCCGCCAGACGACCGTGGCCACTTTCGAGGTCGAGCACCTGGCAGCCGCTGAGCGTCTTCGCCTGTTCTACACGCTCGATGCCGGCAACTACACGACGCCGGGCGACTGGCAGTACTACCTGCACACCGCCGGCGCGACCTGGGGCGTGCCTGTCGGCAGCGCGAAGCAGCACATCCTGTATCTCAGCGGCTCGGGCTCGTTCCGCTCGAACGGCGCCTCCTGGGCGGCGGCCGACTACCGCGCCGCGGGCTTGATGGCCAATGCCGAGCTCCACCCCGCCCCCGTCGTCACCGTGCGGCTCGGGTATCGGCTCGACGTGCGCGATTTCCCCGATCTGGGCGAGATGGACCAGGTGCAGCACGACGGCTTCGGCAGCGTGCTGATCGCCCTGCCCACCCGCACGACCCTCATCAGCGAGGCGCACCTCGGCACCAAGCGCTACGCGGACACGTTCGGCATGCCTGCATCGTTCCAGACGGCCGAGATGCCGGCGGCGCCGCCGGGCAGCGGGTTGATGGGGCGAGGCGTGGGACCCGGGTTGCGCGGCGGAAGCGCAGCGCCTTCGCTGCAGGAGAACCGGGCGGGCATGGTCACGTGGCTGGCGCGGGTTGCCCAGTCGCTGACCGATCGCACGGGCGTGTCGTTCCAGTACGCCGCGCGCACGACGTTCGGCCGCGTCTCGCCGGTTCTCGTGACGACGCCCGCGCTGTACTTCGACGACCGCGTCTACGACGATCCCTTCGCGTCCGGCGCCCGGGTAATCAGTGTGGCGGCGAAGCGGGTGTTCGCCGGGGGAATGGAGCTCGAAGCCCAGGCTTCGCGCTCGGTCAAGGACTACAACGCGGTCGTCGCGCTCGACGCGGACGGCTCCGGCCTTCCGGCCCTCGAGCTCCGGGCCGATCGGATCTGGCGCGCGAGCGCGGGCTGGACGGTTCCGATCGCGCGGTCGAAGAGCGGCCCGCTCGCCCTGGATCTCTCGATCGACTACTTGTTCACGCGTCATCGCTCGAACGACGCCTTCTACAACTACACGACGCACACGATCGGCCTCGGTGCGAAGGTTTCCTACTGACGGCCGACTGCCGCCGAGCGAGGCGGATACGGCCGCAAGAGCGTGGAGGAGGCGTGCCGGCAGCTGGGGGTGCCAGTGTCCACCGGCCTGGAGCGGCTGCGCCGGAACGGCATCGAGGCGCGGTCAGGCAGCAACATCCGGGAGCTGGCGGCGCGCCACAACCGGCTGCCGGCCGAGGTCGTCAAGCTCCTGGAGGGGTGGGGTCGCCCGCCGCCGGCAGCCCATACTTCTTCAGCTTGTAGCGCAGGTGGCGCTCGCTCATGCCGAGCGCGCGCGCCGCGTGCGTCTGCACGCCGTCGGCCTTCGCCAGCGCCTCGACAATCAGCGCGCGTTCGAACTCGGCCACGCGGTCGACGAAGGCGACCGCGGGCGACCGCCCTTCCGACTTCAGCTCGGTCATCGAGATCGGCAGGTCGCTCGTCGAGATGACCGGGCCGCGGGCAAGCACAACGGCCCGGTGGATCAGGTTCTCGAGCTCGCGGACGTTGCCCGGGTAATGGTGGCGGAGCAGCAGGTCCATCGCCTCGCGCGAGACCTGGGTGACCGGCGAGCGGGCCTCGGCAGCGAACCGCCGCACGAACTGCTCGACGAGCATCGGGATGTCCTCCCGGCGATCGCGCAGCGGCGGCACCTCGATCGCGACGACGTTCAGCCGGTAGTAGAGGTCCTCGCGGAACTCGCCGCTCCCGACCATCGCCTCGAGGTCACGGTTGGTGGCGGCGATGACCCGGACGTCGACCCGGATGGTCCGCGTGCCGCCCACCCGCTCGAACGCCTGCTCCTGCAGCACGCGCAGCAGCTTCACCTGGGCGCCCTTCGGCAGGTCGCCGATCTCGTCCAGGAACAGGCTGCCGCCGTCGGCCAGCTCGAACCGGCCGCGCCGCTCGCGATCGGCCCCCGTGAAGGCGCCGCGCTCGTGGCCGAACAGCTCCGACTCGATGAGCGTGTCGGGCAGCGCGGCCACGTTGACGGCCACCAGCGGCCCCTTGCCGCGCGGGCTCGCATAGTGAATCGCCTTCGCCAACAGTTCCTTGCCGGTGCCGCTCTCGCCGCGGATCAGGATCGTCGCCCGGCTGGCTGCCGCCCGACCCGCCGTGTTGATCGCTTCGGCCATGTGCCTGTTCGAGGTCTCGAGGCCCGCCAGCCGGTAGCGCGACTCGAGCTGACGGCGGAGCTCACGATTCTCGGCCACCAGCGCCCGCAGTTCCAGGATGCGCACCACAAGCACGTCGAGCTCGTCCAGGTCGACGGGCTTGGTGAGGTAGTCGGCCGCCCCGCGCTTCATCGCGTCGACCGCGCTCGTCACGGTGCCGAAGGCCGTCATGACGATCACGGGCACCTCGGGATTGATCCGCCGCAGGCCGTCGAGCAGGTCGAGACCCGTGGCGCCGGGCATGCGGAGGTCGGTCAGGACGAGGTCGATCGTCCGCGCCGCCGCCGTTCTGAGCGCCTCCTCGACCGAGGAAGCGGCCACGACCTCGAAGCCGCGCTTGCGCAGGAACCCGGAGAGGACCGTGCGCTGCGCCTCTTCGTCGTCGACGACGAGAATGACCCGATCACCCACCGACGCTCTCCTCCACACGGGCCGGCACCGTGATCCGCATCAGCGTACCGGCGCCGGGCTGCGAGTCCACCTCGATCGTGCCGCCATGGGCGGTGACGATTTGCTGCGTGACGGCGAGGCCGATGCCGGTGCCCCGGGGTTTCGTGGTGAAGTACAGGTCGAAGATCCGCGGCAGGACCTGCGGGTCGATGCCCGTCCCGGTGTCCCGCACCTCAATCGTGTGCTCGCGCGACCCGCTGCGCGAGGCCACCCTCACTGTCCCAGCGTCGGGCGTCGCATCGACGGCGTTCGTCACCAGGTTGTGCAGCGCCTGCCGCAGCTGATCGGGATCCACCCGCGCCTCGCGCGCGTGCGCGGTGTCGGCTTCGACCGACACGCCGCGCGTGGCGGCCATCGCCCTCGACGCCTCCACCACCTGGCTGACGAGGGTGCCCAGATCGGTCGGCCTAGGCGCCAGCCGCGGCGGCCGGGCGAAATCCAGGAACTGCTGCACGATCCGGTTGATGCGCCCGCTCTCCTGCTCGACCACCCCGAGCAACTGCTCGAGCTCGGCCCGATCGGCGTCGCTCGCCGTCGGGCCGGTCGCCAGGAACTCGCGGCGGAGGCGCTGCGCGCTCATGGCGATCGCGTTGAGCGGGTTGCGCACCTCGTGCGCGACGGTCGAGGCCAGCTCGCCCATCGCGCTCAAGCGATCGCGGCGCCGCAGTGCCGCCTCGGCCAGCGCGTGCTTCCGACTCAGGGTCCCGTACTCCTGTCGCAGCCAGACCATCCCGAAGGCGAGGGCCGACAACAGCAGGGCGCCGCCGAGAGAAACGCCAAGGCGCCAGAGGAGGCGCTGCTCCGCGCGGCGGAGGCCGTCGAGCTGCAGGCCGAGATACAGCGTCGCGCGATCGCCGTCGGACAGTGAGACCGGGTCGGCGAACTCGATGACCGGACGGCCCTTCACGTCGATGATCCGTTCGCCGCCCGCACGGGCCTCGCTCGCCGGCGCGCTCCCCGGTTCCGCCAGACGGTCTTCGGGCGCATCGCCGGCCGCCGTTTGCGACCCGTTGTGCACGAGCACGACGTAGGCGAGCTCGTTCGCGCGGCGGGTCATGTCGGCGAACAGGTGCTCGAGCGACGCCTGGCGCTCGAGCGCCGCGACTTCGGGCGCATCGACGCTCAGAAGGATCGCCCCGCCTGCCGGCCGCCGCACGCCGGCGGCAATGCGCGCGCCCCCTCCGCGCCGCGGGCTGTGCAGCCCCGTCACGACCTCCGTTTCGGCACCCGTCGTCAGGCGCTCGACGAGCGCGCCCGCACCGAACCCCCGGCCCGGTGGCGGCGAACCGGGGCCGCCGCTCATCCGTTCGCGCGAGCCGTCGGCGGCGACAAGCATCACCCGGAACAGTCGGTTTCGGGCCGTGATCTCGTCGAGCCTCGCCTGGGTGAGCGGCGCGTGGCGTTCGAGCTCGGCAAGCAGGCGGGCGTTGTCCAGCAGCCGCTCGGCGATCGCCGCCTCGGCCTGAGCGCCCGCGGCATCGTTCGACCGCGCCGCGGCTGCCACCGTCTCGCCAAGCGACCTCGCCTGCGCCCGGAGCAGCGCCAGCACGTCGGCCCGCGTCGCCGTGTAGTCGAACCAGCCGACCACGACCAGGCCGGCAGCCACCACGAACGCGGCCGCGATCACGCGCGAGAATCGCAGGAAATCGGGCATAAAGATCCAGGCGATGTTGCTGGCGAGCGAGGGCACGCGGGATGACGGGAGTCGCCGGCACACGGCCCCGTTCGAATGATACAGGCAGGGACCGGTTGGTGACAGCAGCCTCGCCAGGTGGGGCGCACCTTACGACTCGGCGCCGGGCGTCTGGCCGCCGCCGGTCGGCGGCTTCCTGCCCTGTTCCAGGCCGAACTTCTGCACGCGGTACAGGAGCGTGCTGCGTGTGATGTGCAGGTACGCGGCGGCGCGGGTCTGATTCCACTCGTGTTTCTCGAGGGCGGCGAGCAGGAGATCGCGCTCGACGTCCTCGAGCGCGATCCCCTCGTCCGGCAGCTCGATCCGCAGGTTGCCGATGCGTTGCTCGCTCCCGCGCAGGCGCTCGGGCAGGTCGTCGAGCGCCAGGGCGCCGTCGCGGTCCAGCACCAGCGCCCGCTCGATCACGTTCTCGAGCTCGCGGATGTTGCCCGGCCAGGGATACGCGTTGAGCGCCGAGTAGACCGCCTTGTCCACCGGCGGCCGCGGCCGGCCGAGGCGCTCGCTGTGCGCGGACAGGAAGTGGTCCACCAGGAGCGGAATGTCGTCCAGCCGCTCGCGCAGCGGCGGCACGCGGATCGGCACAACGGCCAGGCGGTAGTAGAGGTCCTCGCGGAAGGTGCCGTCGGCGACCATCTTCTCCAGGTCGCGGTTGGTCGCCGCGATCACCCGGATGTCCACCTTGATCGGCTTCGGCTCGCCGACCTTGTCGATCTCCCGTTCCTGCAGCACCCGCAGGATCTTCACCTGCAGGTGCAGCGGCAGTTCGCCCACCTCGTCGAGGAAGAAGGTCCCGCCCTCCGCCGTCTCGAACTTGCCCTTCTTGTCCGACACCGCGCCGGTGAAGGCGCCGCGGCGGTGGCCGAACAGCTCCGACTCCAGCAGGTTCTCGGGGATCGCGGCACAGTTGACGGCGACCAACGGCCCGCGCGCCCGGCTGCTGTGGACGTGAATGGCCTTCGCAAGCAGCTCCTTCCCGGTCCCGCTCTCGCCTTCCAGGAGCACGGTCGTGTCACTCGGCGCGACCCGGGCGGCCGTCTCGGTGACTGCCCGCATCGCCCGCGAGCCGGCAATCATGTTCGCGAACGAGAAGCGCTCGGCCACCACCTGTCGCAGCCGCCGGTTCTCGCTCGTCAGCGCGGCAACCTCGAGCGCCCTGCGGACGGCCGCTCTCAACTGGTCCCGGCTGAACGGCTTCGTCAGATAGTCGACGGCGCCGAGCTTCATCGCTTCGACCGCCGAGTCGATGGTCGCATGCGCGGTCAGCAGGATGACCGGGATGTCCGGCTGCATGGCCTTGACCCGCGCGAGCAGCTCGAGCCCGTCGAGTCCGGGCATCCGCACGTCGGTCACGACCAGATCGACCGGACCCTCCGTGAACCGATCGAGCGCGCCGGTGCCGTCGGCCGCCGTCACCACGCGGTAGCCTTCCTCGCGCAGGTTGTACTCGGTCACCCGCCGCAGGCTCTCGTCATCGTCCACGAGGAGGATGGTCTGGTCGGTCACGGGAGTGTCACCTCGGGACGAACAGGAAGAGGCAGCCGGATCCGGACGATCGTGCCGGAGGGCCGTGCCGCCCGTACCTCGAGCGCGCCGTGATGCGCGGCCACGATCCGCTGCGAGATGGCCAGCCCGAGCCCGGTGCCCCGTTCCTTGGTCGTGAAAAACGGCTCGAACACGCGGTCCAGATGCTCGGCCGCGATCCCCGGCCCGTGGTCGGCGATCTCGACGACCGCCTCGTCTCCCTCCCGGCGTTCCTGGATGGTCACCCGGCCGCCGGGCAAGCTCGCCTGGATGGCGTTCAGCGTCACGTTGAAGATCACCTGCTCGAGCTGCTCCGGGTCGACGCGCACGGCCGGCAGGTCGGACCGCCGCTCGACATCGACCGTCACTCCCGCCCGCTCCGCCTCCGGCCTCAGCAGGGCGGCGACGTGGCTGACGAGCGCATCGAGCTGCGTCTCGCGCAACTCGGGCGGCCGGGGCCTCGCGTAGGCGAGAAACTCGGAGACCAGCGTGTCGAGGCGGCCGATTTCCTTCGACGCGATGGCCGCGAATTCCGCCTCGGGCGTTCCCGGTGTCGCGCGCGAGGCGATGATCTCGATCGCGCCCTTGACGCCCGCCAGCGGGTTCCGGATCTCGTGCGCCAGGCCGGCGGCGATCTCACCGAGCGCGGACAGACGCTCGGCCCGCCTGAGGTGCTCCTGCGAGGCGCGCAACTCCTCATTTGCCTCGGCCAGCGAGGCGGCCGCGTCGCGGTAGCGCCGCGTCAGGCGGCACTGATAGGACGAGATCAACCCGACCGATCCGCCGAGCAGCAGGAACACGACGATCTCGGCGTACTGGCTGACCGTGTACGGCGGGTTGTGGGCCCAGACGCCGTGGATGTGCGGCGCGTACGCCACCGCGCTGAGCACGGCGGCCAGAAGGCCGCCGGCCGTGCCGTACCAGTAGGCCGCGAGGATGATCGGCACGTAGTAGAAACGCTGATAGGCCGCGTGCAGGATGACCCGCGAGGGGTCGGTCGCATAATGGAGAGCCGAAACGGCGGCGATCGTGACGACGAGCGCAATCATCCTCGTCGCGTCCGCGGCGTTCGTCTGCCGCGCCGCCGGCCGTGTCGTGTTCCCGGTCATCCCGTGCGTATCATGCTACCATCGGGGGCGTTCCGCTTCACCCCGCTCACGCCCGTCTCGCGGATCCCGCCATCTGCTATCCTAACGTGAACCTCAGCACGGACCTCGGCACCGCCCTCTGGTACTCCGGGCGTGCTGACGCGGCGCTGGCACAGGACGCGAGGTCGCTCGCCGTCGACCCCACGCACGCTCAGACGCTGTTCAACATCGGCATGGTCAAGCGCGACGGCAAGCAGGACCTGAAAGGCGCCATCGAAAGCTGGGAGAAGCTGCTGCAGACCAACCCGGACTATCCGGACCGCACCAAGGTCGAGCAGATGCTTGCGCAGGCCAGGCAGGCGCTCGGTCAGCCGTCTCCGGTCACGCCCATGAGGTAGAGGGCAAACCCGAGCAGCGACTGGTCAACGAGTCGGGGAACGAGAAGGAGCCGGAGCGGCCTTCCGCTACCGACGCGCCGGGTGGGCCCGAGGCCGAACTGCGGCCGGTGGGACTTGACGACGGGCGTAGACGACTTCCAGCACGAAACCGAGGGCAACGGCGCCGAGCGCGAACAACTGGGCCGTGGTCAGGCCGAGCGCTACGCGGACGTTGACGCGGACCAGCTCGATCAGGAACCGCACCGCGCCGGCAATCATCAGGTAGCGCGCGAACACGCGCATGTCGCTGACACCCTGGCGGCGCCATCGGATGAGAAGCGGGGTCACGGCGAACAGCACTGCCGCCTCGTAGAGCTGAGTCGGATGGACCCGGTCGGTCGTCGGCGGCAGGCCTTCGGGGAACGCCACGCCCCACGGTAGGCTGGTCGGCCGGCCGTAGTCGTCCCCGACCAGGAAACAGCCGATCCGTCCCACCCCCTGGCCGAGCGTCAACGCCGGAGCGGCCGCGGCAAGAGCCGCGACGACGGGGAGTCGCCTCCAGGAGATGATCGCCAGCCCGGCGACGATGCCGCCGGTGAGTCCTCCGAACCAGCTCATGCCAGCGCGGCTGAAGAGCGTGCTCGTCAACGGCTCATCGAGGTGTTCGAGGACATAGAGCAGCTTCGCGCCGGCGAGCCCACCGAGGACGCCCACGAGCGCGGCATCGGTTCCCGCCCCGTCATCCAGATGACGACGGATGAGCTCGCGCCGCAGGACGAGGATGCCGAGGCCCGCGCCAAGCGCAACCATCACGCCGAACGACGTAATCTCGAACGAGCCGATGCGAAAGAGGACGGGATACATCAGTCACGAGTCACGAGTCACGAGTCACGAGTCACGACAACTGGTTCCAAAACCCGTGCAGGGTGAGGCAGAGCTTCAGGTCTGCCCGCTACGCGGCCGGTGGCGGGCGGGACTGAAGCCCTGCCCCACCCCGAGCAGCTCGGCGATGCGGGCGCGGGCCCTCGCCCGGACGCGCGGCGGCAGGCGGCGGTGGCCGGCCTCATGGCACAGCTCGGCCGTCCGCCGCAGGCTCTCGACGAACTGCTCGCAGCATGGGCAGGCGCGCAGGTGCCTCGCGATCGTCCGGCGATCGATACCCGACAGCTCGCCGTCGACATACAGCGACAGCCGTTCGAGCATCGCGCGGCAACGGGCCGAGGGGGAGGTCTTCATGGCTTCTCGAGCGCCTGGCGCAGGAACAGGCGCGCCCGGTGGAGGCGCGTCTTGACGTTCGCTTCCGAAATCCCGACGACCCGGGCGACCTCGTGCGTAGTCAGGCCTTCCATGTCGCGGAGGAAGACCACCAGACGGTACGGCGGCGGGAGCGCCTCGAGCGCGCGGCGCAGCCGGCTTCGAAGGCGCGTGTTCATCAGCGCCTCTTCGGGCCCCCGCGATGGGTCTACTGCATCCACGGCACGCTCGTGGCCTTCGAGCCTCCGCACCACATCGTCGAGCGAGATCGTGTGCGCCGGCTCGTCGACGCGCTTTCGCCGCCCGATGAGGCAGGCGTTCTTGACCGTCCGGTACAGCCAGGTGCGGAACGCTTCGGGCTCCCGGATGCGCGCGGCGTACCGGTAGGTCTTCAGCAGCGCCTCCTGCATCGCGTCCTCGGCGTCGTCGGCGCCGCCGCAGACCAGCAGGCTGAAGCGGTATGCGACCTCCTGGGCACGCATCAGGAGGCGTTCCATGGCGTGCTGGTTGCCTGCCTGGACCGCGCGCAGCAACGAGGCGTAGTCGGCGTCGTGGCGCCCCGGCCGCTCCTCATGATCCGAATGATTCGCGCGTGCTCGTTTCGTCACAACCCGACATTCTACCTCGCCCGTGTCACCTTTGGCGGCCTGCTGAATCTATGGGTGCGGAACCCGCGTGGACTCGATCCAGGGCGTACTCCTCGGAATTCGCGTGCGCCCCTGCTCTCGCTGGTCTACGCTGTTGGTGGGGCTGAACCTGTCCCAGTCGGCCTTGACCACCTGGTGCCCGATGATCGCCGTGCTCACGCGCGCAGGGCTGCCAAGCTGCAACTGAGCATCGCCGGGGAGGCTGCCATGGAAGAAACCCGATACGGACTGCGCGTCGTCATCCCGTCCTCGTATGAGCAGGCGGTCGAGCAGGCGACGGCCGCCCTCAAGGCTGAGGGCTTCGGCGTCCTGACGACGATCGACGTCAAGCAGACGATGAAGCAGAAGCTCGACGCCGACTTCCGCAAGTACACGATCCTCGGCGCCTGTAACCCGCCGCTCGCCCACCGGGCGCTGACGGCGGAACTCGACATCGGCCTGCTCCTGCCCTGCAACGTCATCGTGTACGAGCAGGGGCCGGGCAGGAGTGTGGTGTCCGCGATGGCGCCGGTGGCGGCCCTCGGCATCGTCGGGGACAACGCCGAACTGAAGGCGGTCGCCCGCGAGGCCGACCAGCGGTTGCGGCGCGCGTTGGCGGCGCTCGAGAAGCAATCAGCCGTGTAGCGTCGAGCCTGCCGCATTCTGGATTCTGAATCCTGGATTCTGGCTTTCGAGTTCTTCGTATGGACTACCTCTGGCCGATCGCGTTCTTCGTCGTCTGGTTCGTGCTGCAGGCATGGCTGCTGCCCCGTCTCGGCGTGCCGACGTGAATGAGCGGGAGCTGCGGCGTCGAGGATCGACGCTCGAAGGGAAAGCCCGCCGACGCCCCGCCACCCGAGCACCGGTCTGCGTGATCCCGCCGTCAGGCTACGGGCTTCACGCTGGCGGGCTTCCAGCCCGCCGCTGAGCCCTGCCGCCCACTTCCACGTGTTTGGAAGTCCCGTCCTAACCTATTGAGTTGACACCCCCGGCGCCTCCGTGTAGAGTCTCCACATCTCCTAAATCCTTAGGAGAACACGGTGCCACGCCGAGGATCGCCGACGCTCACCGATGGCGAGCTTCGCTTGATGCGCGTCCTCTGGGGCAGGGACCGCGCGACCGTAGGCGAAGTGACAGCCGCGCTGCCTGGGGAGCCGAAGCTTGCCTACAACACGGTCCTGACGATGCTGAAGATCCTCGAACGAAAGAAGTACGTCAGGCACTGGAAGCAGGGGCGCGCGTTCGCCTTCTACCCGGTCGTCGATGCCCAGCAGGCGCGGCGAACGGCCATGCTGTACCTCGTCAGCCGCTTCTTCGACGACTCCCCGGGGTTGCTGGTGCTCCACGTGCTCCAGCATGGGGTGCTCAGTGCGGAGGAACGGGACCGGGTGCGCGTGCTGCTCAACGGCGCCCGGCCCGATGCTGGATAGCCAGGCTCAGCGACGATCGCGGCGCCCGGCACGTCTCTGCGGCCGGGTCTATCGGCTTCGGTGTTCTGCTTGAACGACCGCAACTCCCGTTTGGTCTCGATGCTCCATCAACGGCCCGGCTGTGCAGACCGAAGGCGGCACTGAAAGGGAGAGAACGCGTGCGGGTCCACCTGATCAATCCGAGCCACGCCTCGTTTGGCGTGGCCGTCATCACCCCCCGCTGGCTCTACGTGCTGGCCGGCGCCACACCCCGCGGGTTCGGCGACCCGGTCGTCACTGACGAGACGCTCGAGCCGTTCGACCCGGCCGTCCTCGAGCCCGGCGACGTCGTCGGCATCGGCATCCACACGAGCAACGCGCTGCGCGGCTACGAAGTCGGCCGCCTGGCGCGGGCGCGCGGCGCGTGGGTGGTCTTCGGCGGAATCCACGCGACGCTGTACCCGGACGAGGCGCGCGAGCTCGGCGGCGCGCACGCGGTCGTCAAAGGCGACGGCGATCGTGTCTGGGCGACCGTGCTGTCGGACTGCGGGCCCGGAACGCCCAAGCCCGTCTATGACGCCGGACGGATCCCCGCACGCGAGTTCCTGCCGGCCCGCTGGGATCTCCTGCCGCCGGGGCGCTACATGTGGGCCTCGGTCCAGACGCTGCGCGGCTGCCCGAAGCACTGCTCGTTCTGCTCGGTCTGGCGCACCGACGGCCAGCAACCCCGCTCGCGGAGCACGGATGCCATCGTGGCGGAAATCGTCGAGCTGCGGCGCCTCGGCTTCTGCTACGTCGCGCTGGCCGACGACAACTTCTACCCGGTCTCGCTCGCGGACCTGAAGATGGCCGAGCGCCGCCAGGATCGCACCAGGCTTCACGAGCTGCAGGCGATCCGCGAGGAGCGGTTCGACCTCATGGCGCGCCTCGCCGAGCTGCCCGACGACATGGTGTTCTTCACGCAGATGACGATGGAGGCGGCCGAGGACCCGCAGTTTCTCGAGGCGATGCGCAAGGCCAACATCAAGGGCGCCCTGGTCGGAGTCGAGTCGGTTACGCCCGAGGGGCTGAAGGCCATCTACAAGGACTTCAACATGGCTGGCGAGGCGCTGGCTGCCCGCCTTCAGATGTTCAACGCGCACGGCGTACACGTGCTCGGCTCGTTCATCTTCGGCCTGCCCACCGATACGCCCGCCACCTTCGAGGCCACGGTCGCCCTCGCCGAGCAGGCGGGGATCACGTTTGCCCAGTTCGTGGTGCTGACGCCGTTCCCGGGCACTATCGACTTCGAGCGCTGGGAGAAGTCGATGGCAGGCGATACGACCCGCGTCGCGGGCATCCCGCTGACCCGGCACTGGCTGATTCCGGACGAGCAGCGGCCCAAAGTCTACACGCCGCATCCGACGATGAGCGCCGATGAGATCCGACAGCGGACGCAGGCCGTGTGGGACCGGTTCTACAGCCTGCGGTGCGTGTGGCGCCGCGCACACTGTGTCAAGTCGCTGAAGTCGCGCGTGGCGTTCGTGCTCGTGTCGAAGCTCTACCGGCAGATGTACGCCAACACCGGCATCGCCGTCGACAGCGCGCGGATCAGGCGGGCAAGCCGCTGGGCGCGCTGGCTGGCACCACCCACGCGGCGCCTGTTTGCCGGCAAGCCGATGCCCGACCTCCAGGTGCCGCCACGCGCCACCCAGCACCTGGTGTCGGCGTAGCGCCGGCCCGCAGTGCCCCAGCCGGCGACCGGCTGACTGGACGTCGTGCCTGCTACCAGAGCAGCGCGGCTGTCAGCCTTCCCAGGTGTCCTGCGGCTCGTTGACCTTCACGCTGACCGGGATCCCCTTCCGCACGCTCTCGGTCACCACGCAGAAGTCCTCGAACAACCCCTCGCAGCGCTTCAGTCTCGCGAGATCAGGCGCGGCAATGCCCGGCGACAGCTCGACCTCGATACTGGCAATACGCATCCGCCCAGCCTCATTGCGCCGCACCCGCGCGGTGACCGTTGCCTGCATCCCCTGCAGCTCGGTGCGCGACTTCCGCAAACAGAACAGCAGGCTGGCGGCCAGACAGTCGCCCACGGCCGCGGCAAGGACGGCAGCCGCGTTCGGCCCGTTCGCCTCGCCGAGCGGCGCCGGCTCATCGAGCATCAACGGCAGCGCATTGGGAAACGTCTCGAAGGAAGCCTGGAACTGATATCCCCGCGCGAGCGACAGCTGGATCGTGTGGACCACCTCGTCGGCCATCTGCAACCCTCCGCCGGACATTCTATCGAAGGAAGGTGTCACGCGAGGGCGCAGAACGAGGATGCACCACGAAGATACGTCACGGAGGTGCAACACGGAGGTGCGCACGAAGGCGCGGCGGAGGTGCAGCACGAACGTGCACACGGAAGTGCGCGACGGACGTGCACCGCGAAGGCGGCACGAGGGTGCAGGACGCAGGTGCGCACGAAGGTGCAGAGGTGGCCGGCGGCTTGTCGGCGGGATGCCGGATTCCCGGCAAGACAAACCTCAACTCTCTCGGCACCCGCAGTCCCGCGGCGGGTGACCCGGTGTGCACCGAGCGATCTGAGGATTGCTGAGGTCTTGCTCCGACTCCCCTTTCGGACCTCTACCGGATCGCCGCGTTCGGCTGCTCGCCGCCACCGGGCGTGTACGCCTGGTCGAGCAGCGGCTCATACGTGCAGAACGGCTCGGCAGCCAGGTAGTCGCCGGCATCCGAATACGCGCGGGCCCGGCAGCCCCCGCAGATGCCCTCGTAGCGGCAAATCCCGCACTTGCCGCCGAGCGCTTCTGGATCCCTCAGCGCCCGGAAGACGGGCGACTCGCTCCAGATTGTCGCAAACCGCTCCTGTCGCACGTTGCCCGCGCTCACCGGCAGGTAGCCGCACGGATACACCTCGCCCGCATTCGACACGAAGCAGACGGCGGTGCCTGCCAGACAGCCGCGGGTCATCGTAGACAGCGGACGGCCGCCCGCCGGGTCGGGTGCGGCCTTGAGCCGCGTGCCGTGCGCAATGAACGGCGTGCTGCGGTCGCCCTGGCGGCGCTCTTCGACAATCCGCTGCGCGCGCACGCGGAAATAGTGTGGGGCGCAGGTCGCCTTCAGGTCGATCGACGTCGTTTTCGACCGGTCGTAGAACCAGTGCAGGACGCGCTCGTACTCGTCGGCGGGCAGCATCTCGCGATCCGCGATGTTCACACCGCAGCCGACCGGCACCAGCATGAAGATGTGGAGGGCATCGGCGCCAATGGCGAGCGCGAGGTCGAGCAGCGCAGGCAGCTCCGCGACGTTGTGCCGCGCAATGGTCGAGTTGATCTGCACCGACATCCCGCGTTCGCGCAGGTAGCCCAACCCCCGCAGCGCCCGCGCGTGCGAGCCGGCCAGGCCACGGAACCGATCGTGGGTTGCGGCGCTGGCCCCGTCCAGGCTCACCGCCACCCTCGAGAACCCCGCCCGGACGGTACGCGACGCGATCTGCTCGTCGATGAGCGTTCCGTTCGTGGCCAGGGCCATCCGGAAGCCTTTGCTGACCCCGTACGCGCCAAGGTCGAACACGTCAGGACGATAGAGCGGCTCGCCACCCGATAGAATGAGGACAGGCCTGGAGACCTCCGCAATCTGGTCCATCAGGCGGAAGCCTTCCTCAGTGGTGAATTCCACGGCAGTCCGCTCGGCTTCTGGCACTGCCCGGCAGTGCTGACACCGCAGGTTACAGGCCTTGGTCGTCTCCCAGAACAGCAGCCGAAGCGGTGGCGCCCCGCGCCGCTTTCCATGCTCCGCGCGGACTCCGTCTGCCGGGGTGCCATGATCCATGATTCTGTCCTTTATCCCCGGCGCTCGGATCCACGCGCCAGCCTGTTCGGCTGCCCCGAGACCCCCCGCCGCCGGGACACCACCGACGCGCCTGCCCCCCATGGCGCGGAAGCCGTGGATGGGCGGCCACGTGCCGCCCTGACTTCGCTGCACCTTGCCAGAAACCCCGCCGCAGGTCGGGATCCCGTGCGGACCGGGCGGTCGCGCCGGTTTGGCCTGTCTTGCCGCCGCGTCAGTTGCTTCCCTTCGCCTTCGTGAACTGCATGATCTGGAGCCAGTCGACCGGGCTCGCGGCCTTTTTCTTGCCGAACTCGACCGCCTGGGGCACGGTGCTGAACGCGGCGTAGTCCATCTCGTTCGTGGTCTCGTCGATCTTGTGGTACACGAACATCGCGCTCCGGGCGGGCACGAACCGACCGGACTGATAGTCGGTCACGAAGAGGCCGCGCATCTCGCGCGTCTGCGTCGTCATGAACTTGGCCATGCAGGTCACCGTGCGGAACTTGAGCGCCATGCCGTTCTGGTCGATGACCTCCGCAGCCAGCTTGGTGTTGGTGATCGGCCGGCGGCAAGTGAAGCAGACGTCACCAGCCCGGATGGGTACCGGCGTCCCACTGGAACACGCGGCAATGAGGAGCGCGAGACTCAGCACGAGAGCCGTTCTCATATGGTCCTCCCGCGGAAAACCGGCAGACTAATAGGGCCACCGGCGAGTCACGGCAAGCGCCGTGCCTCTTCCCGAACCGTGTGGCTCCCGCACATCAACGAGGATCGCCCGGGCGACCTCCGGCTCCACCGCCAACTCGGTCTGGTCGCACTCGAAGACGAAGCCCGGAAATCGCTGGAGCACCCTGACCCGGGCCCCCGGGGTCACGCCGAGAGCCGCCAGCCGCTCTGCTCGTCCGACGTTGTCCCGCAACACCTTGACGACGACGCCGCGCGAGCCGGCCGGCAACGAGGCCAGACGGCGCGCGCGGTCAAAACGTGACACCGAGGATCTTGAGCCCATGGTTGAGAGCCGCACCCGTCGCCACCGCCACGACGGTCACGAAGCCGAGAATCGAGAGGCCTGCCCTGAGCCCCTGCTCCCGGATGATCATCAGAAAGTTGGCCACGCACGGCACGAAGAGCGTCATCACGGTCAGGGCGACGACCGCCTGCACGCCGGTGAGATGGCCGGCGTGTGCCATCTGGAACAGCCCGGCGGCGCCGTAGTCGCGCCGCAGGAACCCCATCACGAACACCTGCGCGGTCGCCGGCGGCAGGCCCAGCAGGCCGGTGACGACCGGCCGGGCGCCCCAGATGAGGAGCCCGAGCAGCCCCACCCGATCGAGCACGAACAGCAGGGCGGTGCCGATCAGGAACAGTGGCACTGCTTCGCCCAGGTACCACCGGATCCGCAGCGCGGTCTTCGTGAGCAGATTCCGCGCGTCGGGCAGGCGGATGGGCGGCAGCTCAAGGATGAAATCCGAGCGCCCACCGGGCAACACCCGCGCGGCGAGGAACCCGACGAGGAACATCTGCACGAGGACCACGGCGAACAGCGTGAGCAGCGCCGCGAACGAAATGCCGCCGAGGATGCCGAGAATCGTGGCGAGCTGGGCCGAGCACGGGATGCCGAGCGCGAGCAGCAGGATGGCGATCAGCCGCTCCTTCGGCGTTCCCAGGATTCGCGTCGTCATCGTCGCCATCGTGTCGCAGCCGAGCCCGAGCACCATCGGCAGCACCGCCTTGCCGTTCAGCCCCATCATCCGGAAGATCCGGTCGCTGAAGATCGCCAGGCGCGGGATGTACCCGCTGTCCTCGAGCCAACCGAACATCAGGAAGAAGGTCGCGACGACAGGCAGCACGATGGCGATCGCGTAGGTGACGCCCATCGTGATGAGGCCGTACTCGCCGACGAGGAAGTCGCGCACGAGCGGAACCGGGATGAAACGGGTCGCGAGGGCGATGGCGGCCGGGTTGAGGTAGCGCTGGAAGAGCCCGTGCTCGAGCAGGCCTACCAGCGTCTGGGCGCCGAAGACCCCGACGAACAGGTACAGGGCATAGAGCACGATCGCCAGAATCGGCAGACCGGTCAGCGGCTCCCGCACGGCGCGGGCCAGCACCTCCTGCGCGCGAGCGAGCGCGCGGGGGCGGAACCTGCGCAGCGCTTCGGCCAGCTCGTGCGCCCACCGGGCGTGGTCCTTGCCCGTGTCCGGGAAGGTGCGCAGCGTCCGGGCCTCGGCGAGCGCCGCCCGCAGCTCGGACAGCCCCCGGCCCTCGGTTGCCACCGTTTCGACGACCGGCACGCCGAGCTCGCGTTCGAGGCGATTCCTATCGACATCCACGCCCCGGGCGCGCGCCTCGTCCACCATGTTCAGGACGAGCACCATCGGCTTGTGGAAGCCGCTGATCTGCCAGGTAAGCATCAGCGCGCGGCGTAGGTTGCGCGCATCAGCCACCTGGACGACGAGATCCGCGTCGCCGTCACCCAGGACGCGGCGCGTGATCTGCTCGTCCTCGGTCAACACGCCGTCGAGCGCGTACACGCCCGGCGTGTCGATGACATCGCAGACTTCGGCGCCAATCATCGCCCGGCCCCGGGTCACCCCGACGGTGGTCCCCGGATAGTTCGACACGGTCGCGTAGCGGCCGGTCAGGCGGCCGAAGATGACGCTCTTGCCGACGTTGGGGTTGCCGACGAGGGCGATGCGGAGGGGACGGCGGCGGAGCTTCAGCAGCGGTTGATCCAGAACAGGACCGGCAAGCGCCCGAGGGCAGGACATGACGGTGCCTGGAGGCGCAAAGGAGATGCCACGCGTTTTTGCGAATGATTCTCAGGTTTGGTCCAAAGGTGTGCCGGGTTCCCGTCACCTTGGGCTGCCCCGTCAGGCCCTGGCGGCCGGACCTCCCTTGTCGGCGGCTGGCGGCGCGCTGACACCGGCCCTGCGGTCAATCTGCCGGATCTTGAGCCCGAGCGCGACGACGACGAGGAGGATGGCCACCAGTGAGGCTGCGAGGCCCTGCCGCCTGAAGCGCAGCTCCGCCTCGGCGGAATGCCCCGTTGCTTCCACCCGGGACACGATGCCGAGCCCGTCCTTGACCACGCCGTCGACCGGGGCCGGATTGAAGGTGTGCACCTCGGTGCGTGCCTGTGTCAGGCGGTTGGCCGCCTCGCCCAGTTGGAGCTCCTGGTCGCTCGTCTCGATGCCGGCGTTCTTCACCCGCGCAATCAAGAGTGCCGCCTGGTCCAGTCCCTGCTTCAGCTTGTCGATCGCCGCGCGCATCTGGATGGCCGCTTTGAATCCGTTGTCGCCCTCGCTGTGGCAGGTGCCGCAGAGCGCGGCCTGGTCGGTGCCCAGCATCCAGTCGGACGCCGCTTTCACGGCGTGGTTGCCGTGGCACTCGGCGCAGCCGCGGTCGAAGACCTGCTTGTGCACGCTCGCGTCGAACCGCACCGCGAAGACGGCGTGGCAGGTGCCGCACACGGCCGCGACGGTGCCGACTCCCGGCGGCGCCGCGCCGTGGTTGCCGTGGCAGTCGTTGCAGGTCGGCGCAGACAGGTCGTTGCGCGTGACCATCGCCTCGTGGTGAACGCTCGTCTCGTACTCCGCCTGCTGGTTGGTGGGCAGCGGCGCGCCGCTGTCGAGCGTGTAGCCCTTCATGTGTTCCGGATTGGAATGACAGCTCCCGCAGGTGGCGGCAACGTTGGTCGGGAAGACCGGGGATTTCGCGTCGTGAACCAGACGGATGCCGTGCGCGCCATGACAGCTCGCGCAGGTGGCTACCTGTGTGTCACCGGTGGCCAGGCGCTTGCCGTGCACGCTCGACGCGTACTCGCTGGCCTGGTCCACCCGCTGGCGCGGCGCGAAGCGGTGCATGAACGCTGCGTCGCTGTGACACTTCGCGCACCGAGCGATCACCTCCGCTCCCGTCGGCACCCCGCGGTAGCCGCGTGCCGGACTCATCGCCTGGCTCTGGTCGTCGGAGGTCGGGTCGCCGCCGTGGCAGTCCGCACACGTGAAGCCGAGGTCCCGGTGCACGTCCTCGCGGAACTGGAGCGATGGAAGCGCGCTGGCCGACCTGGTCAGGCGCGCATGGCACGTCGCGCAACTGTTCTTGGCCGCAGGCGCCGCGATCGCTCCGTACGACAGACCAAGGACCAGGGCCGCGGCAAGCGGCAGGAGACGCGCGTGTCGGGCTGCAGGCATCAGTTTCCCCGCCTTTCGTCAGGTCACCACCTACCAACCAAACCCAGTGACAGATCGCGGCAGCGGTCGTTCCGGCCACCCCTCTACGGCGCCGCGCCGGCCTGCAGCGCCGCGATGTATCCGTACACGGTGAACGCGACCATGAAGACGAGCGCGATGGCGGCCAGCACCGTGAAGATGCGCCCCGGCTCGCCGCGGGCGGTCTGCCGGTCGAGGAACGGCACGAGGAGCAGGACCAGCCCGGCCAAGCTGAAGCCGATGACGCCCACCAGCTCGCCCTCGATCCCGAAGATGTGGCTTGGCAGCAGCTTCAGCACCTGGAACATCGCGAGGAAGTACCACTCGGGGCGGATGCCAGCGGGAACCGGCGCGAACGGATCCGCCTTCTGGCCGAGCTCCCACGGGTAGAAGGCCGCGAGCGCCGCCAACAGGGCAAGCGCCACGTACCACAGCACCACGTCGCGCAGCACATAGTTCGGGAAGAACTTCATCTGCGGGAGCTCGTCGCCAGGCTTGAGCTTCCGCTCGATCGACGGCGGGACGCTCATCCCCTGCCGCTGCACGAGCAACAGGTGGATGCCCACGAAGAGCGTCGTGACCGCCGGCAGGATCGCGACGTGCATGCCGTAGAAGCGGGAGAGCGTGGCGCCCGTCACGTCGTCGCCGCCGCGGAGCAGCCGAAGCATGAAGCCGCCGACCAGCGGGAGGGCGCCGGCGATGCTCGTGCCCACCTTCGTCGCAAAGAACGACAGCTCGTTCCACGGCAGCAGGTAGCCGCTGAATCCAAAGGCCAGCATCAGAAACAGGAGCACGACACCGGTCACCCACGTCAGCTCGCGCGGCTTGCGATAGGCCTTGAGCAGGAAGACGCTGAACAGGTGCGCGAACGCCGTGGCGATCAGCAGGTTTGCCGACCAGGCGTGGATGTTGCGCACCAGCCACCCGAACTGCACCGTGGTCACGATGAACTGCACGCTCTCGTATGCCTGCTCGGCGCTCGGGCGGTAGTAGAGCAGCAGCAGGATGCCGGTGGCGAGCTGCACGCCCAGCAGGAACAGCGTCACGCCCCCAAGGTAGTACCACAGCTTGTGGACGTGCACCGGGACCGACTTCTCGCCGACGAAGTGCCTCACGTCGTCGAGGTCGAGCCGCTCGTCCAGCCAATCGACTACGCGCTGCAGCATGGGTTTCCTCATTCGGACACGGCACGAGCGATCTGTTGATCTGTCGATTCGTTGATCTGGTGATGCGACGACGTGCCTAGCCGCGTGACACGACGATCTCTTCCTGCCCCGGCTCGCCGCGCAGGTTCACCTTGAACTCCTCGAGGGGGCGCGGCGGCGGACCTGACACCACGTTCCCGCCCAGGTCGTACACGCCGTTGTGACACGCGCACCAGATCTCAGAGGTGTCGGCCTTGTACTGGACCGTGCAGCTCAGGTGCGTGCACACCGCACTGAACGCGCGAACGTCGCCCTCGGGCGTCCGCACGAGGAGTCCCGGTTTGCTACCGAACTTGAAGATGACACCCGAGTTGGGCTTGAGGCTGGCCAGGTTTCCCGCAATGACGCTCGCCGCGCTCGCGGGCTCGGCCATCTTGGGGGGAATGAGATACCGCCAGACCGGGTACACGATGGCGACCGCGGTCGAGACGAAGCCAATTTGCAGCACCAGATCGAGGAAGTTGCGCCGCCCTGGGTCGGCTACCCCCAGGCGCGCCGCATCAGACCGTCCCATGGACGCTCCTTGTCGGTTCTTGGACCTCGCGGCCGCGTGCCGCCTGGTAGCTGAACCCGGACAACGCGAAACCGCACAGGCCTACGGCGGGCGGGGCGCGAAAGACGAAGATGCCTGTGCAAGGCCCTGGACTCGTCCCCCTCGCGTAGCACGCTGCCGTCGTGAAGATCGTGGAATGATAGCGAGATGTGAAGCCCCGGATGGCCGCGCCAAGGGCAAACTCGATGCCAGCCGCTTTTCGGCCTGATTCTACACGGTTTTGGACCGTCGCGCTCTTCGCACAGCATGACACCATCGTACCACTCCGCGGCCCGCGAGAGAGAACGGAACAGGGCGCCGCAGCGCCAAAAAAAGGGCGGCGATCGCCGGAGCGACCGCCGCCCGAAGGAGCACACCCCACGGACCCGGATGGACCCATCGGGTTGGTATCCCGCCTAGAACATGTAGAACACCCGGACGAAGCCGGTCTGCCCCTTGTACGGACGGTTGCCGTAGCCGGTGAACAGGTCGCCGATCCAGTCGATGCGCGGCGTATCAGTCCGCGAACCGAGGATGGGCAGCGTGGCCGGCCCCGTGGTGTTGATCGTCGCGAAGTCGTCCACGTCGAACTTCTCGAACCAGTACGAGAAGCCGACGCCGACCTTCGCCGTCAGGTCGTACCTGAGATCGACGGTCGCGCGCTGCCACTTGTTGGTCACGTTCGGCAGGGCAACGAACTGGCCGATTGCCGCCAGCTGGCCGATACGCGGGCCGTCGTGCACGAACGCCTGGTCGGAGTCGCTGTAGTCGTAGCCGAAGCGGATGTCGGTCTTCGCGATGGCCTTCACCAGGTTTGCGTACAACGAGATGTTGTTGACATTCTCGTCGTTGGTGAGAGTCCAGTTTCGGTTCGAGTCCGTCCACGAGGGATCGGGCGCCGGGTTCGCGTTGCGCGACTGCTGCAACGCGTTGTAGGTCTCGCGGCCGTACTCGGCGCCGAAATTCACCATCGCGTTCGGCGTGACGTTGACGCCAATGGTGTAGACGGTGTTCTTGTTGTTCAGCAGACCGAATTGCTGGCTCGGGTCGGCCCCCTGATAGTCGTCCTTGGCGGTTGCCGCGGTAAAGTCGACGCCGACCATCGGCATCGGGTTGAGTTCGACGATGAAGGTTGCGCGGTTGCGGATGCGCGCCGCCTCGTCGAAGAACCGGGCCGCCGGCTGCATGCCCGCGCCGACCAGGTCGTCGATGCTCAGGTTGATCGTGTCGCGCTTGGTGTGCTCGAACTGGGCACGAAGCGTGACGTACTGGCTGCCGAGGGTGTCGAACGACACCCGGGCGGTGTTGTCCTTCCACCCTTCGGTCGCCCGCGTCGTGTGCTGCCACTTGTCGAAGGTGTATCCCACACGGATCGCGCTGTAACGGAGCGGCGTGAACGAGGCGGTCGCGTCGAACGTGTTGCGGTTGATCTGGAACTGCTCCGTCTCGCCACCCGTCTCCTCGGGCACGGCGTCGAACCGGACGTACTCCTCACCCGGGAAGCCGGGCGTGAAGTCGTTGCGGCTGTTGAAGCGGTACCGCGCCGACAGGGTGACGTACTCGTTCGGCCGCGAGTTGACGTTGAACGTCCCGGACGTGTAGTTGACCGCCATCTGCGCCGTGTCGCGCGGCAGCGCCGCCAGGCCGGGGAACAGCGCGTAGACGGCCGGGTTCGCGATGACGGGGTTGATGGTCCACGGGATGAGCGCCTCGTTCTGCTTGTTGGCGCCCATCGAGAAGCTGCCGTTCGCCGTCGTGCGGTTCGGCAGCTTGACCATGCCCAGCCAGTTGAACGTCGTCAGCGTGTTGCTGGGCGGCATCGCCATCCGTCCCCTGGCGGGGCCGTTGCCGTTGCTGTAGCCGCTCGGGTCGTACCCGGTTGGCGTCGTCTTGTTCAGGTTGTAGTCCGTCGCGAACTGCGGGTTGTCCCAGACGAGCGACGGGATGTTCTGGTTGAACTTCGAGTACTCGTAGGCGACGCGCATCATGCCCTGATGGCTGGCCCATTCGATGCCGGCCGTCACGTCGGTGGTGCGGTTGTCGATGACGAGCGGGATCTCGTCTCCGACGTTGAACGCGAACGACGCGCCCCACGGCATGTTGCCCGTGCGCTTGTAGCTGTTGAAGGCGAACGTCAAGTCGAGGTTGTCGGTCGCCGAGAAGATGGCGCTGCCGGCGATCGTGTCACGCCGCGACTGCAGGTCGAACTGCTGCCCCGCGGGGCCGTAGATGGACAGCGACGGATAGCCGAGCTGCGCGCGGGTCTGGGGAATGCCAATCGCCGTCTTCGCCTGCACCTGCGTGCGAAGCGCCGAATCGAGCGTGCACGACCCGGCGGTGCACCTGTACGGTGTCCGCGTCTCGTAGCTGTAGTTGAGCGGGATCTGATCGAAGAACACCGAGAACTTCAGGCGGCGGCTGCTGAACCCCGCCTTGTAGCGCTGATCCCGATACCCGGCGTTCTCGACCGACACGTTGAAGATCCAGTCCGGCGTCACCTTGCCGTACAGCAAGTTGATGTTCGCGCCGTTGCGCAGGTCACGATATCGCTCGTAGCGCGCTTCGTCGCCGGTGGCCGACGTGAAGCGCCCGCCGATGTCAAGCGTTCCGCCGGTGGTCGTCGCAGACACCGTCTGCCCGTCTTGCTGCACCTGCCCTGGCTGCGGCTTCTGTTGTGCCCACGCAAGGCTCACGGAGGCCAGCAAAAGCGCCGCAGTGGCCATCATCAATCTGTTGCGCATCGCAAATCCTCCTCACCTAGCGCAGGAAAGCCTTGCCCGACGGAGCGTTCGACCCGTGGACCTGCTGGTGGCAGATCAGGCACGAGCGCCCGTAGATCTTGTTGCCGTTGGACGAGTTGTTCAGCAGGTAACCCTCGTACACCGTCGGAGGATGGCGGGAAGTGATGTGGCAGCGCTGGCAGAGGAACGGCTGCTTGGCCACGAGCATGCGGTCGTTGTTCGTCCCGTGCGGATCGTGGCAGGTCGTGCAGTTCTCGGTCACCGGCGCGTGCTCCCACAGGAACGGCCCCCGCTTCTCGCCGTGGCACGTCACGCAGGACTCGGTGATGCTGCCACCCGCCTTGAGCAGGCGCACATTCGCGGCGCCGTGCACGTTGTGGCACGCCGAGCAGGTCATCGCGCCCTCGCGCACCGGCATGTGGTTGAACTTCATCTCCTTGTTGACGATCGGCCGATGGCAGGTCGCGCACAGGCCGAATTCGTTCGCGGCCTTCAGCAGCGGCGTGCCCTTGGGCGCATGGACGCTGTGGCAGGTGACGCAGCCGACGCTGCGCTGCTGGTGCTGGCTGCCGGCCCACAACGCATGCTTGCTGCGGAAGTGGCAACTCGAGCAGATCTCGCTCGCATCGGCCACCGACATCTGCGAGATGACGCGGATCTTCGTCTTGTCACCGCCGGCATCCGCGTGGGCCTTGCCCGGCCCGTGGCAGGCCTCGCACCCGAGGTTTGCCTTCGTCTGCGCATGACACTTCTGACACCCGAACGACGCCACAGGCGATCCCGACCGGAACGCCCGCGAGTGCGGCCCCTGCTTGAGGGCCGCCCCGTGGTCTTCGTGGCAGGTCAGGCAGGTCTCTGCACCCGTATACTCACCGTGAGGGACCTGGATCGGGGGCGCCTTTACCGCCTCCTGGCGCGGCGTCGCGGCCGACGCCGACCCCGCGGTCGCGAACCAGGCGGCCGCTGCGGCTGCGAGGCCCCCGCGCACCAGGGTCTTACAGAATGAATGCATGGCGTGCTCCTTGACCTCGTTGGCGATGGACACCGACCACTCCCCGCAAGGAGGGGTCCGACTGCGGGGGCTTCTTTCCTGGGGTACCAAAAGGGGGCGCCGGCAGGTCGGCACACCGCCGGCCCGGCTCAGCCGGGCTGCAATCGGGGTGCCGAATATAGAAGAACTCGGCACCGGTCGCGAATTTCGGCAGATCGCGCGGAAAAAGCCCCTGCGAGTGTCGCTGCCGTGGAGAATCTGGACAGTTCGTCACGGTTCGCCGTCGCTGCCCGCCCCTCCCTACCGGAAACTCGGCAACCGGTGGTCCCTTCAAACCCGCTGAATGCCTCGAATCGGCGCCGTTGGATCCAAGGAATTGGGTCAGGCACCGGGTGGGGAACCCAGCGGGCCTTCGGGTCTCACCTCTCGGGTCTGGCGAACGATCGGCTTACTTCGCGGCGGCGTTCTCTTCCATCTGGTGGCACAGGTCGCAATCCTGCTTGATCGCCGACCCGTCCTTCGCCGTGTGGCTGTCGTCGTGGCAGCGGAAGCAACCCGGGAAGTCGGTGTGCCCGATGTTGTTCGCGTAGATGCCCCAGGTGATGCCCATGTCGGGGAAGACATTGCGGCGGTAGATGTTCGTCGTGGCCGTGATTGCGCGGTCCACGTCCTGCCGACGCTGGGCGTACAGCAGCGGAAACTGCTCGCGATAGAACCCGTCCAGCCGCGTCTGGATGATGGCCGCGGCCGCATCCTGCGACGCGTAACGGCCCTTGAGCAGATCGACGCTCTCCCGCTTGACGAAGGGGAGGTCGCGCGAGATCCGGCCGAGCGCGATCGCCTGATCGACCGCTTGTTCCGCCGTGGGCACGAAGGGGTGGCTGGGCCGGTTGTGACAGTCCATGCAGTCCATCTGGCGGCGCTCGCCATTGTCGAGTCGCGCCTGGGTCACGCCCTCCGCACGGTACTCGCGCACCTTCCCGAACCGGTCTTCCACCCGCACGTCCGGGATCACCTGCCGTTTCGCATCCGTTGCGATGTAGGTAATCCGGTTGGACGGGTCCATGTGCCAGTGGATCCCGGTGGCGACCCCCAGCTTCTCGCTGCCGCCGCCCACGTGTACCCGCAGCGTCGTCACCGACTCGGTGTTGGCTTCGTCGGTCGCGTACTCCCGGAACACCACGACCATGTCGCCCGTGAACTTCTCCGGCCAGTGGCACTGCTCGCACGTCTCGCGCGCCGGGCGCAGGTTCATGACCGGTGACGGGATCGGCCGCGGGAAGGTGTTGAACGTGACCGCGAAGACCTGGCGCGTGCCGGACAGCTTCGACTTCACGAACCAGGGGGCACCCGGGCCGATGTGGCAGTTGACGCAGGCGACGCGGGCGTGTGGGCTGTCCCGGTAGGCGGTGAACTCCGGCCTCATCACCTGGTGACACACCCGCCCGCAGAACTCCACCGAGTCCATGTACTCGACGCCGCGGTACGTCGCCAGCGCGACGATGACGATGTTGGCGACCGTGGCGGCTGCGACGACGAGGGCGATCACGCGCTGGTGCGGGTCGTTCAGGTCGCATGTCGGCCACTGGGCGGCCCGCACCGGCAGGCCACGCAGCTCGCGTCGCCGTTCGAGCCACAATCCGACCGGGATGAAGAGCAGGCCGATGATAAAGAAGCCGGGCAGGATCAGGAAGAAGACGATGCCGATGTAGGGATTGGTGTAGAAGCCGAGCAGATCGAGGAAGAACACGGTCAGGAACAGCAGCGCGCTGACCGTCGTCAACCAGACGCCCGCCAGGGACACGACGTTGCGTGCAAGGGCGAACCTGAGTGGAGAAGCCATCGTGCAACCTCGAGAAGTCAGCCCCCGAGTGTACACCAACCCCTGGCGAGGCCTCGCACAGCCGGGCTGCTCGTCCGCCCCTCGTCCGCGAACGGCACGCGAGACCGGCGACTTCCGGCTATACGAGGAACGTGAAGATGATCATCACCACCAGCGTCACGCCCGCGATCACGGCCACGGTCCCCGCCGTGCGCCCGAGGCGTGCGACCCAGGCGGGGGCCGCGCCGACCTCCAGGGGCGCGAGCGCTCTCGCGCGGGCCAGCCGCTCGAACTCGGCGGGCCGCTCGTCGCGGAGCTCGGCCTCGCTCACGCGCCCGGTGAAGATAACCGTGTCCATCGGGAACTTCTCGGGCCGCAGGTGGCTGTTGAAGAAGTGGATCGTGAAGATGAAGCCGACCGCCAGCAGCGCTTCCTCGCCGTGCACCAGCAGCGCGACGTTGAAGAACGACCCGGGCAGGACCTTCGAGAAGAACTCGGGGAACCAGAGGACCAGTCCCGAGCCGCCGATGATCCCCATGCCCCAGAAGACCGCCCAGTAGTCGAACTTCTCCCAGTAGGTGAAGTGGTCGAAGGGGGGCCGTCGCCCGAGCCCGACGAACCAGCGCAGGTGCTCGATCATCTCGACGACGTCGCGCGGCTGCGGCACCATCGACGAGGGCCCCCAGAGGATCTC
>Ga0315282_10000736_pt1 | contig 63965 bp, 41 predicted proteins | sample YL17G07_20_MG_FD_203693 | JGI IMG/M metagenome (GOLD analysis project Ga0315282, IMG submission 203693) | Sediment microbial communities from Yellowstone Lake, YNP, Wyoming, USA - YL17G07_20 | ecosystem: Environmental > Aquatic > Freshwater > Lake > Sediment | place: USA: Wyoming | collected...
TGCCGGGGGAGTACGAACAGGCGCACATAGCAGCCATACCGGCACGCTGGCCGGAGCCTTTCGGCCGCAGCAAGCTGGAGGCCATGGCCTTCGCCCTGCCCATCCTCACCTCCGACCACGGGTCGGCGCGCGAGATACTGGGCGATGCCGCTCTCTATCACCGTCCCTTCGATCTCGACGACTTGGCGCAGAAGCTGCGTCGGCTGCTCACCGATGGCGACCTGCGGCGAAGGCTGGGAGAGGCGGGGCGGGAACGGCTCTCGCCGTATGGGCCGGAGAGGGTGGTGCGGCAGGCAGCTGAGCTCTATTGGCAGCTGACCCGGGCAAAGCCCTGCCACGGGGGGTAAGAGGGGCTCGTCCCGCGGAAGCTGGACACGGGGCACCGAGCGCTGCGCCTTTGGGGGGGGCTGTTAGCGCCGCCGGCGACGACAGGACCTGCGGTGTCGAGTTGCAGGCTCAACGGCAATCTCCGAGCTTCGAGGCGTGGTTTGGGGAGGCCCAACTGTGGGTACGATAACCAAAAACTCATCGAGATTGCCCCTTAACGAAGCTTACTGGATCGTTGATAGTTCTCCGAACGGTTTTCTAGTTTACCTCCAAATCCTTTTCAACCCCATTCATTGACGTTAACTCTATTCGGTCGAGCCGCGCCAAGTGACGTGCCGCAGGCTTAGGCTCTCTTGTAGGGGAGAGCCGGCAGCGGGATCCTTAGCGGGCAAGGGGGCCCGCGGAGGTAGGTAAGATGGGGACGCACCTGAACGGCGTAGTCTCGGCGGAAGTGCTGGAGCCGACCGTCGAGTTGGTTATAGATGACACGCGGGCGCTCGAGCGAGGGCGGCTATCGCGCCTCATCTCCGATGACGACACAGAGGGACTGGACCTGCTCATCCAGCACGGTCGGGCGCTCCGAGACATCGCCCGGCTCCAAGGGCGGCCACTCCGGGAATTGCGGCAGAGCCTGGCGGCAGCGGCCGCACGGATCGGTCTGGAGCTAGATCTCGGGCCGTGGCCGGACGAATCCTAGACGCCCCTCTCGACGTATAGGGCCGCCGACTGGGCGGGGGCTGACGGGTAGCCAAGGGGGCTGCCTGCGCGTCCCCACGAGGAGCTTGTGCCGGGTGTCGTCGATACCCAGGGTGGGACGGTGGCCCGATGGGCGCATCGAAAGGGGCATCGGCTGACGATTGCCGTCGGCCTGGTTTGCCGCGGAGCGGGCGGTTGGCTGGCCAAGAGGAACGGCGCAACGTCGGGCGACGTTGCACTCCAAAGCCGCTGGGCGGTTGACAAAAGACGCTCCGGCACCTATCCTCGGGCTGAAGGGCTCGCGCTGTTTGTGGCGTTCCGCGACTGAGAGCCCCCCAGAGGCTCCGGCATGCCCTATCTGTTAGCGATGCTGTTGGCGGCGCTGGCGGCGGGTATCGCGACGCCGGTGCTGCGCACGGTGGCCCGGCAGTTTGGCGTGATAGATGCGCCCAGCCCCCGGGTGGCCCATAAGATCCACACTACGCCCACGCCGCTGCTGGGCGGCGCGGGGGTTTACGCCGCCGTCCTGTTCACGGTGCTGGTCTCGCCCCAGCACGGCCACGCCGGCGTCCTGGCGCTCATGGTTCCCGCGACGCTGATGCTGGGGCTGGGGGCCGCCCACGATGTCCGCCCACTGCGGCTGTGGCTGCGGCTGGCAGCCCAGGCGGCGATCATCATCCTGGCAGTGAGCCTGGGCCTGCGCGCGCACGCATTCGGGCCCCTCTGGCTCAACGTTGCCGTCAGCCTGGTATGGCTGGCTGCGCTCACCAACGCCTTCAACATGCTGGACAACCTCGATGGGCTGGCGCCGGGCGCTGCTCTCCTCGCGGCGCTGGTCTTGTTCTACGGTGGGATCGCCGCCGGCGACGACTTCATTGCGGCTCTGGCCGCCATCGCGGCGGGCGCGTGCCTGGGCTTCATCGGCTTCAGCGCCCATCCAGCGTCCATCTTCCTGGGGGATGGCGGCGCCCTCTTCCTGGGCTTCATGGTCGGCGGCGTATGTCTCTTGGGGCCCTGGTCTGCGGCTCCTGGGCCGGCCTATTGGGTGCTGCCCCTGCTGGCCTGCGCGCTGCCGATTCTCAATGGGTTCGTCGAGCTGGGCCGGGTGCCCGGGGGCCTGACTCATGCGCAGCTTCGGCGCGGCTACCGCCTGACGACCAACCTCAGCCTCCAGTACGGTGTTGGGCTCGTGGGTGCCTTGGCGGCCGGGGCGGCCTTGGCCCTACCCGGCTGGCTTGCACTCGTCCCGTTCTTCCTGGCGGTCGCCGCCCTGGCGCTCTACACGCGCTTCGTGCTCAAGGAGGCGGCGGGGGAATGAGCCCGCCTATCCCGCCATCCGCGCGAGCCGCCCGGCGCGTGCTGGTGACCGGGGCACGGGGCATGCTGGGCAGCGACGTCTGCGCTGCCGCACCGCCGGACGTCACCCTGGTTGCCGTGGACCTTGAGGACTTCGACATCACTGACGCGCGGCGGTGCCAGGAGGCTATCGCCGCAGCAAGGCCGGATGTCGTCATCCACTGCGCCGCCTACACCAACGTGGACGGCTGCGAGCGCGACCCAGAGACCGCCTTCAAAGTCAACAGTGAGGGCGCGCGCAATGTGGCCGAGGGCGCCCGCGCCTGCGGGGCCAGGCTCCTGTACCTGAGCACCGACTACGTGTTCGCCGGCGACAAGGGTAAGCCGTACCTGGAGACCGACCAGCCCACGCCTCTGGGAGTCTATGGCGAGTCCAAGCTCCGGGGCGAGCAGTACGTCCGTGAGCTGGTCGCCGACCACCTAGTCGTGCGCAGCCAATGGCTGTTTGGCAGGAATGGGCGCAGCTTCGTGGACAGCATCCTGCGCGCCGCTGAAGCTGGGCGCGAACTGCGCGTAGTCAACGACCAGTGGGGGGCGGCGACCTACACGAAGGACCTGGCCGGAGGCCTGTGGCTGGCCCTGGGCTTGCTCGCCGGGACCTACCACCTGACCAACGCCGGCAGTGGGACGTGGTACGAGGTCGCAGTGTGCGCGCTGCGCGCTGCCGGGATGGGCCAGGTGCCTGTGCAGCCGATCTCCAGCAGCGAGTGGCCCACGCCCACGCGGCGGCCGGCCTACTCCGTGCTGGCCAACAAGGCCTGGCTGGAAGCAGGAAGGGCGCCACTGCGCCCCTGGCAGGAAGCCGTGGCCGACTTCGTGAAGCATGAGTGGCGGGAAGGCGAATGACACAGGAGGGACCGATGGACTACGACATTGCCGACGCTAACCTGGCGCCGGAGGGCAAGCTGCGCATCGAATGGGCCGACCGGCAGATGCCGGTGGTGGCGCAACTGCGCGAGCGCCTGGGCCAGGACAAGCCGCTCTCGGGCCTCACCGTGGTGGCCTGTTGTCACGTAACCAGCGAGACGGCCAACCTGGCCCGGACGCTGAAGGCGGCGGGGGCCAACGGGGTTATCTGCGCCAGCAATCCGCTCAGCACCCAGGACGACGTAGCGGCCTCGATGGTGCAGGACTACGGCATCAGCGTATTCGCGCGCTGCGGAGTGAACCGGGACGAGTACTACGACCACATCAACAAGGCCCTGAGCGCCGGGCCCCAGATCACCATTGACGACGGCGCCGACCTGACCACCGTGCTGCACACACAGCGCACCGAGCTGCTCGCCGGCATGATCGGCGGCACCGAGGAGACCACGACCGGGCTCATCCGCCAGCGGGCCATGGCTGCGGCGGGCAAGCTCCGCTTCCCCATCATGGCGGTCAACGACGCCGACACCAAGCACCTATTCGACAACCGCTACGGGACCGGCCAGAGCACCCTAGACGGCATCATCCGGGCCACCAACATCCTGCTGGCGGGCAAGGTGGTTGTGGTTGGGGGCTACGGCTGGTGTGGGCGGGGCGTGGCTATGCGCGCGCGGGGCCTGGGGGCGCGCATCATTGTCACCGAGGTGAACCCTCTGCGCGCGCTGGAGGCCGCCATGGACGGCTACCTGGTCATGCCCATGGCCCAGGCGGCCGCCCTCGGCGACGTGTTCGTCACGCTGACCGGCGACATTGCCGTCATCCGCCGAGAGCACTTCGAGGTCATGAAGGACGGCGCCATAGTGGCCAACTCGGGTCACTTCGACGTCGAGATTGACATCCCGGCGCTGACGGAGATGTCGGTCTCGCGCCGGCGCGTGCGCCACGCCACCGAGGAGTTCCAGCTCAAGGATGGCCGCCGCCTCTACCTGTTGGGCGAGGGGCGCCTGGTCAACCTGGCGGCCGCCGAAGGGCATCCGGCCGCGGTCATGGACATGAGCTTCGCCAACCAGGCGCTGGCCTGCGTATACCTGGCGCAGAACGGCAAGCGGCTGGAGCCCAAGGTGTACGACGTGCCCCGAGAGATTGACGAGGAAGTCGCGCGGCTGAAGCTGGCAGCTATGGGCATCGAGATTGACCGGCTGATGCCAGAGCAGGAGAAGTACCTGTCGTCGTTCGACACGGGCACCTAGGAGCGGTAGACCCCATCATGGGCGAGGTTGTAGCCAAGCTGCCGTTTGCGGTGCGCTTCCTGCTGGCGCCCCTGGTGGTCGCGGCAGCCGTGGCGCTGCTGCTGTTCCGGTATCCGAGGGCTGGCGAACGACTGAGGATCGTGGAGCGCTTCGATCCCGCCAGCATCGCCCTGCTGGGGGCGGTGGTGGTGGGCGATCTGCTGGAGCCAGACCCCTGGGGCGGCGGCCTCGCGGTCTTCCTGGCCCCCGCTGCCATCCTCTGCCTCGGGCAGTTCGTCAGCTCGTTCCTGGCGCGGCCGTGGCTGGCGTGGATACCGGCGGCCCTACTAGTGGCGGCCTGGATGCCGTCCTACGGGGTGGTCATCAGCACCGTCAAACCCCCTTTCACCACCACCTTCGTGCCGCTGGGCGGGGCCGCGATCCTCGTAACGGTCATCTGGATTCTGCTGTGCGTCTGGGCCTTCATGTCCGCGCGGGGGGCGCCCGGGGTGAGTCTGGGCGTGGGCGGCATTGCCTCGTTGGGCTTCGCCGCCGCCTGTCTACTTCAGCCCCGGGCCATTGACGAGCGCGCCATGCTCCTGGCTATGGTCGTGGCGGCCGGCTGCCTGGGGGCGCTGCTGGGCTGGTGGCCCTGCGGCAGCGTGGCCGGACGCGCAGCGTCGGCAACGGCCTCCGGGGCGCTGTTGGTGGGCTTCCTGATCGGGAATGTGTCCATCCTCGGCGCGCTCAAGAACACCGCCTTCCTGATCGTCATCTCGCCGCTGCTGCTGTTGGGCGCGCCCCTGCTCAACGCCACCTACGCCCTGGCCTACGGGCGCCGGCGGGAAAGCACGGGGCTGGCCATCGAGGTGCGGCACCAGCGCCTGCACGAGGTGCTCTTCAGCCAGGGCTACTCGCCGGCGCAGGTGCTGCTGCTGTTCATGTTGGGCAGCGCCTACCTGACCGCCCTGGCCGTCCTGCTGGTCGTGCTCATCGAGTGGTCCTACCTGGCGAAGATTGCGATCTTGGCTGTCACCTTGCCCGTGGGCGGCCTGGCCATCTACTCGGTGGCCAAGCTGCTGCCCCGGCGGCGGGAGAAGCCGTCGCCCGACGGCAAGCTGCGCGCCTGGGACGTAGCGATTAGCCCGGTCACCATGCAGGAGGCCATCGAGGCGATAGACGGCTACATCCGCTCCAGAAAACCGCACCAGGTGGTCACTGCCGACGCCTCGACGGTAGTGCGCGCGCACGAGGACGAGGAGCTGGGCACCATCATGCGCGCGGCCGACATGGTGGCGGCCGACGGGGCGGGCGTGGTGTGGATGGCGCGGCTGCTCGACCTGCCCATAGACGAGCGGGTGTCGGGCTGCGACATGGTGCTGCGCATCTGCGAGATGACCGCCCAGAAAGGCTACTCCGTCTACATCCTCGGCGGCAGGCCGGGCGTTGCCGAGGAGGCCAGCGCCGAACTGCGGCGGCAGTTCCCGCGCCTCATCGTCGTCGGGACGCAGCACGGGTACTTCGCACCCGAGGAAGAGCCTGGCCTTATCGCCCACATTCGCCGGCAGCGCCCCGACGTGCTTTTCGTGGCCCTGGGCATCCCGAAGCAGGAGAAGTGGATTCGGGCGCACCTGGACGAGGTCGGCGTGCCGGTGTGCATCGGCGTGGGCGGCAGCTTCGACGTGATCTCGGGCCGGGTCAAGCGCGCGCCGGCGTGGATGCGCCGCTGCGGCTTAGAGTGGCTGTGGCGCACGGCCCGCGAGCCGCGCCGGCTGCCGCGGCTGTGGGCCCTACCCAAGCTGCTGTTCATGACCCTGAAGGCCGCCCTGCGGCGGGAGCCGGGCGGCCGTCTGTAGGGACGCGCTCTACGCGCGTCCGGGGATAGCGGGCGGGGGTGAACCCCGCCCCTACAGACGACGCGCAACATCGGGTGATGTTGCACTCCATAAACGGCATGGGCAAGGTTTTGATTGTCGGTTCGATTGCGCTCGATTCGGTCAGCACGCCCTTTGGGCAGGTGGAGGAGGCGTTGGGAGGGGCGGCGGTGTATGCCGCCTGCGCGGCTAGCCTGCTGGCCGAGGTACGGCTGGTGGGCGTAGTGGGCGACGACTTCCCGCAGGGGCATCTGGATTTCCTGGCCCAGCGCGGCGTGGACCTGCGGGGCGTGCAGCGCATCGAGGGTGGGAAGACGTTCCGCTGGCGCGGCCGCTACGAGTATGACATGGCCCAGGCCAAGACGCTCGCCACCGACCTGAACGTGTTCGCCGATTTCCGGCCGGAGATTCCCCCCGAGTACCGCGACAGCGAGATCGTGTTTCTGGCCAACATTGACCCGGAGCTGCAGCTCTCGGTGCTGAAGCAAGTCGAAAAGCCCCTCCTGAGCATATGCGACACGATGAACTTCTGGATTGAGGGCAAGCGGGACGAGCTGCTGAAGGTGCTGTCGCGCGTGGACCTGGCGCTGATGAACGATGCCGAGGTGCGTGAGCTGACGGGTCACGCCAGCCTGCTCAAGGCCGGCCGCGCGGCGCTGGAGCTGGGGCCCAGGTATGTGGTCATCAAGAAGGGCGAGCACGGCGCCGTGCTGCTCAGCGAGGGCCATTACTTCGCCGCCCCCTCGTATCCGCTGCCCACCCTGCGAGACCCCACCGGCGCGGGCGACAGCTTCGCCGGGGGCCTCGCGGGCTTCCTGGCCTACACCGGCGATGTGCAGGAGGCCAACTTGCGGCGGGCGTTGGTTATCGGCGCAATCATGGCCTCCTACTGCTGCGAGCAGTTCAGCCTGGACCGGCTGCGTGACGTCACACATGAGGACCTGCTGCGCCGGTACGGCGAGTTACGTGACATTACAGCGTTTGGGGAGTTGGGGTAGGGGACAGCCCTCACCCCTTCCCCTCTCCCAGTGGGAGAGGGGAGGCGGCGCTTAGCGCCGCCGGAGTGAGGGATGCCATGCGAGACAACGGCGGACGGGGATGAACCCTTCGGCGTGGCTCAGGGCAAGCCCTTCGGCAGGCCCCGTCCCTACAGCAGAGCAGGGAGGGCATCATGGCTCACGTTATCTGCCTGGGGGAGGCGTTGATTGACTTCGTGTCGCTGGAGTCGGGCGTTGACCTGATACAGGCGCCGGGGTTCAAGAAGGCGCCCGGCGGCGCGCCGGCCAACGTGGCCTGCGGCGTGGCCAAGTTGGGGGTGTCGTCGGCGTTCATCGGCAAGGTGGGCGACGACCCCTTCGGCCACTTCCTGGAGCAGACTTTCGCCGCTGCTGGCGTGGACACGTCGCGCATGATCTTCGCCGAGGAGGCGCGCACGGGCCTGGCTTTCGTGAGCCTTACGGCCGAGGGCGAGCGGGACTTCGCCTTCTGGCGCAATCCCAGCGCCGACATGCTGCTCAGCCCGCAGGAGATTGACGAGGAGTTCATCGCCGCCGGCAAGGTGTTCCACTTCGGCTCCATCACGCGCATAGTGGAGCCCTCCCGGAGCGCGACGCTCCGCGCCATCGAGGTGGCGCGGCAGACCGGGCTGCTCATCTCCTACGACCCCAACCTGCGGGCATCGCTCTGGGACAGCCTCGAGCACGCCAAGGAGGAGATGATCGCCGGGCTGGAGAACTGTGACCTGGTCAAGGTGAGCGAGGAGGAGCTGGCGCTCATCACGGGCTGTCAGGACATCCCCGAGGGCGCGGCGGCGCTGGTGGAGGGCGGGATCGGGCTGGTTGCCGTCACGCGCGGCCCGGAGGGATGCTACTATGACAATGGCGTGGCGAGGGGTTGGGTGGAGGGGTCCCGGGTGCAAGTGGCAGACACGACCGGATGCGGGGACGGCTTCGTCGCGGGGATGATAGTGAAGACGTTGGCGGCGGGCAAGCCGCCGAATCAACTGAACCCGGAGGAGCTGCGCGACACGTTCGTTTATGCCAATGCTGTGGGAGCCCTGGCCGCCACCAAGAAGGGGGCCATCCCCGCGCTGCCCACACCCAAGCAAGTCGAGCAGTTCCTGGCCGGACGCGGCCAAGGTAACATCGGCCCGAAGCTGAAGCCGACAATGAGCTAGTACTCAGGAGGAGAGCCAACATGCCTCTCGTGACCAGTGGCGAACTGATGAAAGACGCAATGGCCCGCAAGTACGCGGTGGGCGCGTTCAATGCGGTGAATATGGAGAGCGCCCAGGCTATCTGCGCGGCGGCGGAGGAGACGCGCTCGCCTTTGCTGCTGCAAATCACGCAGACCACCCTGGCCTACACCGAGCCCGAGGAGTTGGTCGCCTGCGTCAAGGTGCTGCTGGATCGGCTCAGCGTGCCGGTGGCTCTACACCTGGACCACGGGCGCAGCTTCGAGGTCTGCATGCGCTTCCTGCGCCTGGGCTTCACCTCGATCATGATTGATGGCTCGCTGGACGAGACCGGCAAGAAGCCCAGAACCTACGAGGAGAACATCGCGGTCACGCGCCAGGTGGTAGCCGCGGGCCACGCCCTGGGGGTTACGGTCGAGGCCGAGATCGGCCGCCTGGGGGAGATCGGTACGGGCGCAGAGGCCCTCACCGATCCCGACGAGGCTGCACAGTTCGTGGCGGAGACGGGCGTGGACCTGCTGGCTGTGGGCATCGGCACCACGCACGGGCTCTACAAGCCCGGCGGCGAGCCCACCATTGACACCGCCCGCGTCAAAGCCATCGCCGAGAAGGTGAAGCTGCCCCTGGTCATGCACGGGGGCACCGGGGTGCCAGAGCACTCCGTGCGCGAGGGCGTCCAGAACGGCATCCGCAAGATCAACATTGACACCGAGATCCGCGTGGCGTTCTTTGACGCGGTGGCTCGCGTGGTAGACGAGATTCGCGAGGAGCACCGGCAAGCCGACGCGGCCGGCAAGGCGAAGAAGTACGATATCCGCAAGGTCCTGGCTCCGGCCCGCGACGCCATGCGGAAGGCCATCGCCGCCAAGATGGAGTTGTTCGGCTGCGCGGGGAAGGCCTAGAGCCGCCCAGGGGCGGCACCTGTCATTCTGAACGAAGTGAAGAATCTCGTCGTAGGCCCTCTACGAGATGCTTCGCTCTGCGGATTGCGCAGCAATCCGCAGCTCAGCATGACAGCGAACCTGCCGGCAGGCAGGGCGACTGTCGGACAGCCGCGGGGGACAGCAGCGAGAGCTGTCCCCCGTTTTGTGTCCGTGACACCTGGTGCGGTGGGCTATGAGGTCAGGGGCACAGTGTGTCGCCGGGCAGCAGTCGCTGTACCTCGGCGGGGCCCCAGCCGCCGGCAGGATAGGGGTGCACCTGGGGCGGGTGCGCCAGCAGCGGGGTGTAGAGCCGCCAGGCGGCCTCGGCTTCGTCGGCGCGCACGAACAGGGTCTGATCGCCCGCCAGGATGTCCAGCAGGAGGGTCTCGTAAGCCTCCGGCGCCGGGGCAAAGGCCTCGGCATAGCGGAAGTGCAGGCGCTGCGTCTGCACCCCGAAGGGCTCGCCGGGCGCTTTCACCTCGAAGGCCAGGTCGAAGCCTTCGTCAGGTTCCAGAGTGATGACCAGCACGTTGGCGTGAACCTCGCAGCCGTCGAAGGCGCGGAAGAACGCCAGCGGCGTGGCGCGAAAGGTGATGGCGATCTGGGTTAGCCGGCGCGGCAGCCGCTTGCCCGTCCGCAGGTAGAAAGGCACGCCCTGCCAGCGCCAGTTGGCAAGGCGCAGGCGCAGAGCCGCGAACGTCTCCGTGGCGGAGTCCACTGCCACCCCCTCCTCCTCCCGATAGCCGGGCACCTCCTGGCCATCTACGCTGCCCCTCGCGTATTGCCCTAAGACCACATCCTCCGGGCTGATCGGCTCCACCGAGCGCAGCACCTTGGCCTTCTCGTCGCGGATGGCATCGGCCTCGAAGGCCGGGGGAATCTCCATCGCGGTGAGGGCCAGAAGCTGCGTGAGGTGGTTCTGCACCATGTCCCGCAGCGCCCCCACCTGATCATAGTAGGCGCCCCGTCTGCCGACGCCCGCGCTCTCGGCCACCGTGATGTGCACGCTCTCTACGTGCTCGCGGTTCCAGAGGGACTCGAAGATGGCGTTGGCGAAACGGAAGACCAGCAGGTTCTGCACGGTCTCCTTGCCCAGGTAGTGGTCAATGCGGTAGGTTTGGGATTCGTCGAAGCAACTGTGCACCAGGCGGTTGAGTTCCTGCGCGGAGGTCAGGTCGCGACCGAACGGCTTCTCCACCACGAGGCGCACCCAGCCAGGGCTACGATTCAGGCCCACCTTCCCCAGTCCGGATACGGCCTCCGGGAGCGCGGCCGGCGGGAGGGCCAGGTAGAAGGCGCGATTGCCGGGCAGCTTGTGCTCCTGCTCCAGGGCTTCAATGCGGGCGGCCAGCGCGCGGTAGTCCTCGGCGGCGCCTTGCCGGACAGGCTGGTAATGCAGGCACTCGTTGCACCAGCGCCCCGCCAGGTCGTCCAGTGAGAGTCCGGCGGCGGCCAGGCTTTCGCGGGCCCAGGCGCGGAAGCCGTCGTCGGTCACCTGCGTCCTGCGCCCCACGGCCAGGAGTGGGGCGCGGTCACCCCCTTCGCCTGCGCTCAGGGCAGGCAGCAGCCCCTGAGCAATCAGGTGGTAGATGGCGGGCAGCAGCTTCCGACGCATCAGGTCGCCGGTGCCGCCCAGGACTACGAACAGGTGAGGCTCAACCCGCACCCTGGCCATGGCTACTGCTCCCGCCTGAACTCGTGCCCGCCGAACTCGTGCCGCAGCGCCGCCAGCAGCCGGTCAGCAAACGACCGGGCGTCGCGCGAATGCAAGCGCTGTAGCAGCCCCAGGGTTATCACCGGCGCCGCTACGTCCAGGTCAATGGCCTCGAAGGCAGTCCAGCGGCCTTCGCCCGAGTCGGCCACGTAAGGGGCCACGCCGCTCAGATGGGGGCTCTCGGCCAGCACCTGGGCGATCAGGTCCAGCAGCCACGAGCGGACCACACTGCCGTAACGCCAGACCTCGGCAACCTGATGCAGGTCCAGGCCGAACTCGACCTTGCGCTCCATGATGGCGAACCCCTCGGCGTATGCCTGCATGAGGCCGTACTCGATGCCATTGTGCACCATCTTCACGAAGTGACCGGCACCGCTGGGGCCGACGTGTCCCCAGCCCTGGTCGGGAGCGGGAGCCAGGCTCTCAAAGATGGGCCTCAGCCGCTCCACCGCCCCTTTCTCCCCGCCGACCATGAGGCTGTAGCCTTCGTCCAGCCCCCACACCCCTCCGCTGGTGCCGACGTCCACCAGTTGCAGCCCCTGCTCCTTGAGGCTGGCAGCTCGGCGCACGGTGTCTTTGTAGTGCGAGTTGCCGCCATCCACGATCACGTCGCCCGAGGTCAGCAGGGAGGTGAGCGCCTGGAGCATGTGGTCAACCGGGTCGCCGGCGGGGACCATAAGCCACACGGCCCGAGGCGCAGCCAGCTTCCCGACGAGGCCAGCCAGCGAATCGGCCCCCTCCACGCCCTTCTCCACCGCGCGCTGCACGGTTGCCGGGGTGCGGCTGTAGCCCACTACACGGTGCCCCCCGCGCAGGAGCCGCTGTGCCATATTGGCCCCCATGCGTCCCAGCCCGATCATGCCTAGTTCCATTGCCACGTCGCAGTTCCCCCTTTCGCCGCTGCGGCTCGGCGCAGGCATCCGGGCGAGGGCCGTCTCGTCATCCGCCGGCCTTTGTCAGCTCTGCGATCTGCTCCCCGATCTTCTCCCTGATAGCCAGGACCAAGTCGGGGTCGGGCATGAGGGAAGTGGACCGCAGGCCACCTTGGTTGGGGATGGTAACCAATTGCTGGGCCTGCGCCAGGACTTGCTCGGCCGCAGCTTTGCGAGGGCCGGGCGGGGCCTGGGCAATCAGGTCCCTCAGCAACACCAGGTACTCGTAGTCCTCCATGCCCTCCCGCGCTTGCTCCAGGCGAATGCTGCTGACCGGCTCGTCCTGGCCCACGGTAGCGCCCGGGTATGTCAGGTAGCCATCGCCGTCGGGGTAGCGCACCCAGCGGTATACCTTGCCCTCCTCGCTCTGGCGGATGAAGGTGTGCCAGCCGCGCTGCCAGGGGTCGTAGGTCCACCAGGATATGCCCCAGAACTCGTAGCCGCTCACGTCATACTTGAAGCACAGGTGCGGCAGCAGCCGCTCTACGGCCAGGTACGGCGTGTCAATGCACATATGCCCGTCGGTGGTGAACCACAGCTCGTCGCCGGCCTGGCGCCGCTGGCGCATGGTCTCCAGCCCGAACGAGCCGTGCGGCCCCACGCCCCAGAGGGTGAGGTAGCCGTCCCACTCAGGCTGATGGGACCAGGTGCTGGAGTAGATGCGGACCTGCGGGTCCACCGCTTGGGCCAGGCGGCACAGCTTCTTCATGTTCTCGACCGTGGCCTGGTTGCCCAGGTTCGGCTCGTCGGAGATATAGAAGACCACCTTGTCATGCCAGCCCTTGGCCTTCAGGTGATCCATGAACTGCCGGTACATCGAGGTGAAGGCGCGATTGTACTCGTCGGTGAAGGGCTCCAGTCCGAAGTACCCCTTCGGCGGGTAGCTCCAGCCCATGGCGTAGAAGAACCAAGGCGTGTAGAAGACGTTCATGCCCAGCTCGTCCAGGCAGTAGTGGGCCATCTTGTCCCATTCGGTGGTGTCCATGACGACCTGGCCGTTCCGGTACTCGAACTTCGGCTCCGGCCGGAACCCGTCGGGAGCCACCCGATGCTGGGCCATGAAGCGATACCACTGGCGCAGGTGCTCTTCAGGGTTGGGGGCGGCGAAAACGTCCCCGCCTGGGCCACCCCTCAGGTCGTAGATGGCCTTGCAGTGTGAAGTGGCAGGCAGAGCGAACTCCCAGACCTGGACGCGGAGAGGAATCGCCACTCGGGCGCCTTGAGCGGCACGCACGACCACCGTGCTGCGATACTCGCCGGGAGAGGCGTCGGGCGGCGCCTGCACCGTGAACCAGACGGGCTGGGCTCGGTTCGGCTCCAGGTCAAAGGGCTTGTATGGCGGCAAGGGATCGGGCCATTCGCCCGCCCAGCCGTCGCTGCTGCCCTCGCCGGTGGGGATCAGGCGATACCAGGCAGGCAGGTCGGACGAGTAGTACGCGCTGGGATGGTCCACGGGCACGAAGCCCGCCAGGTTGATGGCGATTTCCGGCAGGCCCGCACCGCGGGGCCCCGTCGGGCGTGGCACGTCAACCTCAACCTGAGGAAGCCGGTTCGCGCTGCGCAAGACGAGTTGGAACGGCTCGTACTCGTTGCGTGCCAGGCGCACCACGATCTCCTTGGGCTGGAGGCCAGGCGGCTCGTCAGGGAAGGCCTTGACCAGCGGGTTGACCTGCCACACGCTGAGGGTCCCGCCAGGTTGGCGGGCGGGCGGCGACTCCAGCGGGCCGATGTCGGCGGCGGTCGCCTCTGCCAGGATGATGTCATCGTGCCAGACCGTGCCGTGGGTGTTCATGGTGAGGTGCAGCTCGATGGAGGCAGTGTCAGGCGGGGTGCGGAAGAACGTGCTGGAACGGGTCCAGTCGGTAGTGCCAGACACGGCCGGCGAGGTGGACACGTAGCCGCCAGAACTGACCATCTGCCCGGCGGCGTTGTGCAGGTGCGCGTGCAGGCGCGCCTCCCCCTCAACGTTCTCGCTCTTCAGCCGGCCGGCGTAGAAGTAGGTGGTGTCGGGCCGCACGGGGATCTCCTGGTGCCAGCCCGGCCAGGCCACCGCGACGCCCGGCGGCACCTCCAACCGAGCGCAGGCATTGCCGTTGACGACCTCCCGCTGCGCCGGGCAGAGGATTTCGCCGCCCGCGCTCTGCGCGGAGATGGTCCAGCCGTCGGGCCTTTCGCCGCCTTGCTCGAAGCTGGGATTCCGGACCAGATTGGCGGGGCTGGCGACCAGGTTCTCTGGAGTCAACGCTGGGGCAGGTTGCCGGCCCGGCGAGAGCGTAGCGTACAGGTCGCAGCGGGAGATGGTGCGGGCCGACAGTTGCGCCAGGAACAGAAGCTGCTGTCCATCGAGCCAGTGGGGCATCACGCGGCCATCACGCACCAGCCGCAGGCTGGCCTGGCCCACCGGCCGACCCAGCCGGCCCAGGACGGGGCGCGCATCGGCGCGCACGAGGACGCTAGACTGCGGCTCTGAGGTCAGGTTGAAGATGCGCACCGGCCAGCGGCGGCTCCAGTGCACGTTGTCGGCGGGGTCATCGTCATACCAGGTCGCCGGAGGCAGGTCCTCGGCCAGCTTCAGGCTTTGCCGCGGACCGATCCGCACCTGGCAGCCCAGCTTGGGATCAACCGCTGCCAGGGACACGTCGTCAAACCAGGCGGTGCCAGTGCCGTAGAGCACCGTGCCCACGGTGGCCGACACGGCGTCCGGGGGGGCCTCGAACCGGAACTGAATCTGCTTCCAGTCGTAGGTCCCCTCGCCGGCGTTGAGCACCTGGTTGATGATCTGCGGCCTGTCGCCATTCACGTGCAGGAACCAGCCGACAGTGCCCTGGGCATCTTGCGCGCGCACCCAGGCGGTCAGCTCGTAGGCGACCCCAGGCACGACCGGGATGTCGGGCTGATGCCATTTGACCCACGTGGCCTCGGCGCCGGGCTGCACTACCGTCTTCAGACAGCGCTTGCCCGTGTGGGGCTGCTCGGCCACCCAGGACACTGTGTGCTGCGCGTCGGTGGTGCTTTCGCTCCAGCCCTCGGGCCCATCGCGGCCCGCCTCCACACCACCATTCACCAGGCCCGGTCGCAGGTAGTCCGGCACGGCCCAGGCACGCTCGTTGCCGGCGTAGACCCAGTATCTGCGCGTCTGGCCGGCCGGGCATTCCACGGTGAAGAACAGCTTGTCGCCCGCTTGCAGCTTGCCCTGGTGCCGCAGGCTTCCGTCCTGGGCCGTCACCTCGTGCAGCAGCTCACGCCCCTGCTCGTCACACACGCGCAGCGCCTGCGCGCCAGCGCCCACCAGCGGCAGCAGGCCTGGCCCCTGCCCCACCGAGATCTCCTGCACTGCGCCCCGCACGTCTCGGTCGGACGCATTCTGCACGTCAATGGGCACACGCAGTGACCAGTAGCCGCCGCCATCCAGGTACAGGGGATGCTGCCACGGCGCCTCGGCCTGAGGCCACACAGGCCCGACCGCAGCCACCACAAAGGCAAGCACGGCCAGCGCCGGACGCGCGGTTGATCTCATGGAGTTACCTCCTCGCGGGCTCGCCGCTACCTCGGCCAGCCTCTACCACGTCACATCATAGCAGAACGACTTGCCGTCGTGCTTGAGGGACAGCTCGCCGTCGCGGTACTGGAACGCAGCGGCGGACGAGGTGTCGTCATCAGCGATGGCCTGGACCGACTTGATCGCGCCCGGCGCCTTGGGCAGGAGCTTGGCCAGCCGCAGCGTGGCCGCAAAGGGCGGGCTATCGGGCAGAGGCGTGACGCGCAGGCCGCGGTCCGTTTTCTCCACGCGGAAGGCGCCGTCAGTGAGCGCCCAGCCGAAGTCGAGGGCCTTGCCCGTCAGGTTCAACCGGGATTCCGGCTCCTGGGCGGCCGCCGGCGCGGCGAAGCGGATGCTGCGGATCGCACCATTTCCGCGCTCGACCGTGATGGTCCCGAGGCGGATGCGCGAGTCCCCGGCCTGTGGCCCCAGCAGATTCGCCCGGCCGCGCGCGTCGTAGAGGCCGATCACGGCATCGTAGCCGCCGGCTGCATCTGCGGGCACCTGGATCTCGCGCCGGTAGCTCAGCGTGCCGCGCCAGCCCGAGGTCGGCTGCGGCGGCGCGTGGTCGTCCTGGAAGATGATCTGGTCGGCCTCGCCGTTCTTCTCGGCGCAGAAGTGCACGAAGGCCGTCAGGTCCCGCGGTGCGCGCTCCTGCGCCTCCCAGACGACCGTCCACTCGAAGCGACCGTCGTCCAGGTAGCGGAAGCCCTCCACGTGCGGCCGGATCCGCAGGCGGCGTTCTGGGTCAACCGTGCGGGCATTGCAGTACCAGCCACCGGCGCCAGTGCTGCTTTCGGCAATGATCCCGTCGAGCCGCTCGATGGCGGACGAAGTCTCGCCGCCGGTGGCAAAGTAGCCGTACTGCGGCAGGACGTGACCCGCCACGGTCCAGTCGCTCTCGCCCCGGTTGACGTAGACCCGTGTGCCATCGTCCCAGGTGACGGTCTGCCGGTGGATGTCGGCGGCTCCCGGAGCCGCGGGGGCGAACTCGACGCCAACGACAGCGCGCAGGGCCAGCTTGCGCACCAGGTCCTGCGCCAGCCAGTACTTGCGCACCATGGGCCGCCCCCAGGAGGCGGCGTCGGTCATCAGGGCATGTCCTTCCAGGACCTCTGCGGATATGTAGTCGTCGCTGTTGATGCCGTGTTCCTGGCGCGGGCGTCCGCCCTCGTAGCGGCCCGAGTAGCCCACGCCGTGCAAGATGAAGCGAGCGTGGTTCACGGCGTCGAACCACGGCACGCGCTCCCAGTCGTCGCAAGGCAGGTAGACCATGAAGCTGCGCGGTTCGCGGCTGAGGGTCAGGTGCTGGCAGTCGGCGCCGTCCAGGTAGCCAATGAGCTGGTCGTGGCCCGCCTCCGAGGTGGTGGGGGCGTTCTCCCCCAGGTAGTCGCGAATCCAGGCGAAGGCCTCGCCCCAGTGCTGGCGCGTCTCCAGGCTGGAGTGGAAGTTGCCCTGGTAGTCGTAGAAGTCGAAGCAGCCGATGGAGGTGAACACGTCAATGAAGTAGTGCGTCGGGTGCAGGCCTTCCTTGATCAGCTTCAGGTTGCGCTCCAGGAACGGCATGAAACGGTCTGGGCGCCAGCGGTACGACTGCGCCTCGCGCCCGGCGTTGTACCAGGCTTTGATGGGCTCCCCACCCTCGGTGAAGGCAAGGTGCTCGTAGCTGTAGCCCGCGGCGTCGGGGTAGAAGTCAATGTAGTTGTCGTGCAGGCCCCAGGGGATGTCCGCCGCGCGGCAGAGGGCGCCGAGCTGCTGCATGTCCTCCAGGCTGCCCATCGCCGGGTCGGGCGGGTAGATATCCGGCAGGCGGTAGTCGTAGCCCCAGCGCTGCCAGACGTGGATGGTCAGGAACGAATCCGTCAGGCCGTAGCGGATCATCCGGCGCATGCTCTCGGCGATCTCGGCATAGCGGCCGCCCCAGATGTCGAAGCAGTAGCGACCCCCCAGGCGCTGCACGCCCCCAGCCGGTTTCTTGTCGTACAAGGGCCGATACTTCATGGCGCAGGCAAACGCGCCCTTCTGGCTGGCCACGAGGGTGAGGGTGCCGTTCATGTGCGTGTGCAGAGCGTACAGCTTGGCCCCGGGACTCACCTCGAAGCTGTCGGGGGGCACGTCAACTGCCTGCAAGACCGAGAGCCCCTGCGCGAAGTCGCAGGCGACGTGGCTGGTGGAAAGGTCGTGGCCGCCAAACCAGGTACGGAATGCCTGCGGATTGACGATGCAGTAGCCGTGACCGTAGTAGACCCGCGGGGCCTGCTGGTCGCTGGGGCCCAGGTGGAAGTCGGTGATGCGCTCGGGGTCCCGACCGGCTCCGCCATCGGGATCCCGAGGCCCAAGGCGCTCGGGGCAGGCGAAGGCAAGGCGCAGGCCGTCGCCCTCGCTCCAGACCGTCAGGGTCAGCTCCAGCGGCTTGCCGTCCTTCTCCAGGCGGTGGACGTAGGCCGCGCGACCGCCCTGGGCCCGCACCTCACAGCCCTGGAAGACGTAGGGCGTGGGCCACCGCGCCGCGCGTTGGCCCAGGATGTCCACGGTGAAGCCGTCGAAGCTGACGGCCGATCCAGCCGTCACTAGCGAAAGCACAGCGTCGAGCAGACCATGCGGGCCCAGCTCAATGACTGCGGCGACGGCATCGTCGCCGGTGCCCAGGCGAAATGTGGTCTCGCCATTGGGCTTGGCCCGCCCTGCCAGGACTTCGCGCCCGAGCTCGACGCTGCGGCCGATGATGGCCGGCAGGTTGCGCGGCTGGGGTTCGGGCGCCTTGCCGGCAGCGATGGTCGGCTCGGCCCAGAACGACGAGTCGCAGGTGGTGTCCTTCGCGGGGCCAGGATGGCTCTCCAGGCGCAGCAGGATGGTCTGGCCGGCGTAGGCGCTGAGGTCGGCCTCGCCCGGCGCCCACACCTTGCTATCGGTGAAATGCTCAAACAGAAGCTGTGGGTCAGCAGCCTCGCCGCCCTTGGCTACCCAGACGCGGAACAGCACGCCGTCGCTGGGCGGCTCCTGGGCGGTGTTGTCGCGAATGGCATTGGCGAACGTGAGCTTCAGGGGCTTGGTGTTCGGAAGCTGGAGCAGGTAGTCGCAGAAGATGGTGCCGGCGCGGGGCACCCAAGGCGGGTGCATCTGGATGGCCTCGCGGCCATCGCCCCGCGTTACGCCCTGCACCCCCATGTTGGCTCGGCTCTGCGCATCCGACCCCATCCAGCCCGCTGCGCGGTACACCGGCGGCCCATCGAGGTACTGCCAGACGACGCGCTGTGTGCGCAGCGTCCATAGCGGCAAGGCCCCGGAGGCGGGGACGACGGTCGGGCTCATGGGGGTTGGCTGGGCTGAGGTCTCGTCGCGCGTGGCGAACTTGGTCTCGAAGATCCTGACGGCGTGGGCCGTGTGTTCGCGGCCGTCCACGCGGAAGTTGACGTAGGCGTGCACCGGATAGAGGGCCGAGTAGACGCCCTGGCCGCAGATGATCGCGAAGTCGAGCTGCGCGCTGCCGCCAGCCGGCACCGTGAACGGCTTGCGCCCCTCCCCCTGCACTCGCCACTGATCCACCAGGTCACGGATCTCCACCGTGCCCGACACGGGGGCGTTTCCGGTGTTCTCCAGGCTAACGCGCACCGGCACGGGCTGCTCCAGCGCGGTCACGACTGGTATCTCGGCGATGACCACCTTCATGGGCCCCTCCGTTGTCTCATGGCCCGACCAGGCCAGACAGGATATGACTGACAGGCTTACCGCAAGGGTCAGTGCCAACGTGCGCATTGGTTTCCTCCGTGATGGTCACGTTTGGTGCCCGTCAGCGGGCCTCGCCGGCGTTGATGACACGCCCGTCCAGGGTCCCCACGGTCTGCGTGCCGTCGGCCCGCTTGCGCACTAGCGCCACACGGGCGCTCGCCCGGACGCCGGCAGCGCTTAGCTCGCGCGGCTGATCGTAGGCGTAGAGCAGAACGTCGCGGCTTGCGCCCAGGTGAACCGACAGGGCCACGGCCTCGTTCAGGCCGACGTTCGCCGGCACCAGCTCAGCCTGGATGACAGGCCTGTCGCCCGGGGCATACGGCACCAGCAGCGTGACGAAAAGCTGCGGGGGCGGACCGGCCTTCGCGTATATGGCGGTGGGGACGGCGCGGTGGCGCTCGCGCGGTATCCAGCCCTGCACGGGGTCCTCCTGGCCCTTGACGAGCCGCAGGCTCAGGCCGTCAAGGGCCAAGGGCACGAGGGCGAGGTTGGCCGCGCCGCCATTGGCCGTGTCCACGCGCATCGTCGCCTGGTCCACGCTTGCGTCATCCGCGTCGAGGTGCAGCACGTTCTCGTATCTGTGCTGGCCCTGGCCCAGCAGGCGGTCAATGACCACGTAATAGTCGGGCCGGACGAAGATCACCGTGCGCTCGTGAGTGACTTCCTTGATGTCGTGCTCGCGGCCCAGCGCCCTGCCATCGGGCCCCACGCTCGGTCCATAGCCGTCCGCGTAGAGCCCCGTGGCCCAGTCGAAAGTCGGCTCGGCAGCCCAGTTGCGCGCGAGCGGCTGCTTCGCCTCGTAGGTCTCCCCCAGGCCCCCACGATGCTGGCCCAAGCCGTCCACCATGATCGTGTTGTGGGCGGCAGTGGACAGCACGTAGCGGCGCCACTTGGAGTTATCGTAAGTGTAGGTCCCGGCCTCGGTAAGCAGCGGCCGACCGTACGCGAATAGGAAGAGGCCCAGCTTGTCCTCGTGCTGGTGGCCCGTGCCGTAGGGCCCAGCCTCGAACATGAGGTAGCGCGCCTCCTGAGCCCAGCCGCTGCGCATGACGTACTGGCCGGCCCAGGGGAAGGCGCACGAGGTGAAGTCGAGGGGCTGGCCCTCCTTGCCTTGCGTGGCACCCCAGAGGAACTCCGGGTCGCCCCACGTTCCGTACGCCTCGCGCAACGAGCCGAGGATGTCTGTCATCCCCGAGTCGTTGAGCGGTGGCAGCAGCCCGCCCGGCATCATGCAGCGCAAGTTGTACTGGTACATGCGCTTGAGCTTGTCCAGGTAGCCGGGCGGCACCGGCACGCCGTTGCGCTGAGCGGGGTCCAGAGCAGCTTTGAAGTTGCTGCGAGCCACCTGGTGGTAGCCGGTGGTCAGCTCCTTCTGGGCACCGTCGGGGTAGACCTGGCGGTCAAGCTCCTGGTCGAGGCGTTCGTAGGCCACGGTGCGCCACTGCTCGGCCTCCTTGAACTCGGGGAACATGACGCCGACATGGGCCAGCCCGTTGCATTCCATGGTGACCCAGTTGCCGCCGTGTTCGGGGTGCTCCACGGTCATGCGGGTGAGGGTGCGCGCATGGTCCACAAACGACTTCAGGAAGGTGCAGTGTGCCTCGGGCGTAAGGCTGGGCGAGCCCAGGAACCTATGGTAGGCGTCCATCCAGGAGCCGGCCATGCGGATGCCTTGCTCGATAGTGCGCCAACAAGGGCCCGTGTTGGGGTTGCCCAACACCGGCGGGGGCTGATCTCGCACCCAATCCAGCATCTGCGCCGCGAACTCGCGGGCGTACTTCTCATCGCCGTTGGCCCAGTAGGCCTGGCCAAGCGTCCCCCAGAAGCCGAAGCGGTTGAGGTTGTACGTCCATTCCGGGGTGTACTCGGGCTCTTTGGGGTCGAATCCGTTGGCCTCCCAGTTGATGTCGGGGCCCAGGTTCGCCTCACGCCCGTACCAACTGAACACGTGCTGGCAGACGCGCTCAGCGGCGCGCGTGTCGTAGTTCTCCTGCCGGGATCTGTCCCACTGTCGCCAGTCAAACCGCCAGACGGGGCGCTGTCGGGCGCGCATGTAGGCCAGCAGCTCAGCTTTGGCTTGGGCAAAGTCGCCGGCTTGGGCCGCCGCCAGTGTCGGCTGCAAGGCGGGGAGGTCCTGGCGGAGGAGCCCGAAGAACTCTTCGTCCGAGAGAATCGGCCCAGGCCCCTTGAACTCGTTGGTGAGAGTGAGCTGGTCTATGTAGACCACCGCCTTCGCATCGGGAGTGTTGCCCCAGCCCTCGGCCGTGAAGGTGATGCTCTGCACCTGGTCCCAGCCCAGGGGCGTGCCCGTCAGCAGGGGCAGGATGACCAGCCCTGGAAGATAGGCCCTCACTGTCGCTCCTCCTCTGGCTGCGCTCATCGGCACCGCGCGCCGAGCCGGTACCAGGAGGAATTGTCCGCGCAGGCCGCAAACACCTGCCCACGACGGCCTGTTCTTCCCGGGCACAAGGTGGCGCGCCGAGGGGATGGCGAACTGTGCCCAGCAGCAGCCGCGTCGCCAATCCAGGAGGGCGACCGCCATGTCTGGCCAGAGGTTGCCGTTGGCAGTCGCATGCGTCAGCCTGGCCGCGGTGCTGGCGCCCGCGCTGCCGACGCAAGCGGAGCCCACGGTCGGTGTTGGCTTGCTCATCACTCGCGAAGACGTGCCGCGGCTGCGGGAAAAGGTCAAGACGGGCGTGCCGGCGCTCATGTGGGCGCAGGTGGAGGCGACGGTGGCGTCAGCCCGGGGGGCGCTGGGCAAGGTCCAGTACCCGGCGGAGGAGACGCTGCCATATCCGAAGGCGGGCGAGCTATCGCCGGTGGTGGAGAACCTGCCGCTGGTGGCGTTCCACTACCTGATGACACGAGACGCCGAGTCCGGCCGCGCCGCCCGTGAGGCGCTGGTGCGCGTGTCGCGCTATCGCCGGGCCGGATGGTTCACCTGGGACGGCGGCTCATGGCCGCACATTGACGCCGGCCGGCTGAACCGGGTCATGGTGCTGGGGTACGACTGGGCCTACGACGCACTCAGCGAACAGGACCGCGAGGCAGTGCGCGCGTTTCTGGCGGCTGCCGTGCAGGACTTCTTCCGGCTCAACCTGTTTGTGCCCGGCGCGCCCATGCACCATTTCCGCAGCTACAACCAGGGCAACAACCAGCTCTCGTCGGCGGTGCTGGCCGCCCTGGCGCTGCGGGGGCACCATCGCGACGCGGACTGGTGGCTGCGCGGGCTCATCCAGACCCTCTCCTGGTCGCTGACGGAGCACATGGGCCCCTTCGGCCAGGACTTCGAGCCCGACCTGAGCGCCTACTGGATGATCAGCGTGGACGGGCTGGTGCAGGCGGCGGTCGCGCTGCGGAATGTAACGGGGATAGACTTGACGTCGCACCCGCATCTGCGCAGCGCGGTGGAGGGCATCATCATCCACCTGGCCCCCTGCCCGCCAGTGCAGTACAATGGGCGCGAGCCGGTGCAGGACGATGCCTACGACCGCAACTGGGCCGGGTGGGTCTGGGTACAGGACAAGCCGGCCTGCACCCCACACCGTGCGCAGGTGGGCGCGACGTTTCTGTTTCTCGCCAGTGCCTACAGCGATGGCCGCGCGCTGGAGCTGTGGCGCGGCACCTATATGCCGGATGGGCAGAGGCTGGACCGGAACTTCGCCAGCATGCCCCACATTGGCCTGACCGGAGCCGCGCTCTCCATCCTATGGTATCCCGAGAAGCTGGCGCCGCAGCCCATCGAGGCGCCCCTGGCCCGGTTCACCGACCGGCTGGGCATGATGCGCACCGGGTACAACCGCGGCGACGGCTACCTGCTCTTCAACGGCGGCGACCTGACCCTCATCGCCGGCAACGAGCTGCTCGGAACGGGCCTGGGGCTGGTCTGGCACCATCCGCTCTACCAGTACGCCAAGGCGCAGAACTGCGTGTGGACCGAGGGTGAGCCGCTCCAGCCCAGCTTTCGCGTCACCGATTCGCTGGCGGCTGAGGGCTTTCAGTACCTATCGGCCGAGGCCAGCACCAGCAACGCCTACTACTACCGCAAGCGCGAGCAGTCGGAGGCATACCGGCACTTCCGGGAGCTGCGGCGCGACATCGTGTCGGTAGGCGGGCAGTATTACGTTATGCTGGACCAAGTCGAGACCGAGGACCCCCGGGCGCACACCTGGGTCTGGCATACGCTGAACACAGACCATCGTGCGAGCATCTCGTGGGAGGGCCGTCAGGCCACCGTTCACCGCCCGGCCCAGGACCTGAGCATCTTCTTCGTGGAGCCGCAAGAGCTGACATTCGAGCAGGACAGCCAACCCCTGATGCCCGTGTGGTACTTCGCCTGGGGCGACCTGGGGCAGGCCTTGCTTGCCCGCGCCGGGCGGGACACCCCACCGCCCCAGCCGCAGGTCTTCACCGCCGGCGCCGTGGGCTGGAAGCCCTACGACCCGGAGACCCAGCGCTTCGACCAGCCGCAGGGCAGCGTGCGCACGGCGCTGGTCGAGGGACCGCAGCCAAAGACGCAGGCGCTGCGGCTCACGGACTTCGCCGACCGGCCCAGCCTGGCTTACGAGCGGGATTCCCCGGCGCTGGAAGGGGCCTACTACCGCGCCGAGCTGCTCTACCGCAAGCAGAACCTCCAGCACTATCATAACCCAAGCTGGCTCATCGGTGTGCAGTTCCTGGATGCGAACGGACGCGCGCTGAATCAGTTGGACTACGGGGACTTCGAGGCGGCGGTGGTGGAAGACAGGAACTACGACGTAGACGATCTGGACTGGACAGTCAGCGCGCGGCGATTCCGCGCGCCGGCGGGGGCCCGCACCATGCGTTTCGTCTTCCTGTGCGCGGAGAACCCCAGCTTGGCCCCCGGCGCGAAGAGGGATGTCACGCCGTCGCTGGACCTGGCGCGTTTCACAGTGACGCTTCAGGGCATGCCCAGCCGGCAGCAGCGTCAGCGCTTCCTCACGATCCTGGCGCCGCACGCGCCCGACGCCGCAGCCCCCGCAGTTGCGCCACTGAAGCTGGCGGCCGCGAGCGGCTGCGAGGCGCGGGGTGCTGGCTACCGCGACACCATCCTGGCCCCCGAGAACACAGCCTATGAGGGGCCGCTCGGCACCATCGCCGCGCAGCTCTGCGTGCTCCGAGGCGACGAGAAGGGAACCGTTCGGCAGGTCCTCGCCACTGCCGCGACGCGAGTGGCCGTTGCCGGCCTCAAGCTCGAGTCGGGCGCGCCGCTCAGCGTGGCCTATGACGTGCCCTCGCGCGGCGGCATCCTGCGCGTCCACGACACGGCGCAGGTCCGGCTTGGGGCAGGCAAGGCCCGGGAGCTGACCGAGGGCGTCTATCGGTTGGCGGCGGGAGGGCGGAAGCTGGTGCTCGCCCCTGAGGCAGACGCTTCCTTCCAGCCGTCTGCCGAGGCCGTGCGGGCCTTCCGCGAGGGCCTGGGCCCGTGGGTTGCGCGCCTGGCGGCGGAGCGCGACCAGTACCGTGGCCGCAGCAACCTGGCGCTCCAGGCACAGGCCTCTGCTTCGGGGTCCTGCGAGCCCAGGTTCGGGCCAGAGCGCGTGCGCGACAACCTGACCGACGACGCCTACGGCGACGGCACGATCCGCTACGACCAGCCGGGCATCACCACCGCGGAGCTGGGCGGCTACGGACGCGGCTACGACCCGCTCTACGGCATGGCCTATCCGTACCGCATCCTACCCACATACTGGCTGGCGCCGCATGAGGCACAGGAGCCGTGGGTGCAGCTCACGTTCGCGCGCGACGAACGCGTGCACCTGGTGCGGCTGCTGAACACGACCAACGGCGGCTTCAACGACCGCGCTACCATAGACTTCCGGGTAGACCTGCTCGCTGGAGCCGGCCAGACGGTGGGCTCCCGCACGGGGCACTTCGGCAGGCCGCTGCCGGGCCCGGTGACCGATCCAGAGCCGCCCTACTCTGAGTGCTACCGCTTCTGGTACGACCCGGCCACGCCGGTGCCCTTCGGCGAGGGCTTTCAGGACATTACCTTCGACAATGCACCGAAGGCGCGCGCCGTCCGGGTGACAATCCTGCGCTACTGGGGCTTCGGCGGGGGGCTGAATGAGGTCCAGGCCTATGGACCCTAGCTGATGACCTCCGCCCGCAATCACAGCCCATGTGCCGCCAGCAAGGCCTGATCGGCAAGCAGCTCCTTCGTCGGGGAGAGGGCGACCACGCGGCCCTTGTCCATCAAGGCCGCTCGGCCGCACAGCGCACGGATTAGCTCCAGGTCGTGGCCCGCAATGAGCTTGGTGCCGGGCAGGTCCGCCAGCAAGGCGATGAGCTGGCGGCGCCCGCGCGGGTCCAGGCCGCCGCTGGGCTCGTCCAGCGCCAGCACACTGGGGCGCATGACCAGCACGCTGGCCAGCGCCACCCGCTTCTTCTCGCCCAGGCTCAGATGGTGCGGCGGCCGGTCGGCGTGATCGTCCATGCCGACGGCTAACAGGGCCTGCCGCGCCTGCTCCTCGGCCTGCTGGCGCTGCACCCCCAGGTTGAGCAGCCCGAACGTCACGTCCTCCAGCACGCGGGGCATGAAGAGCTGATCGTCGGGGCTCTGAAACACCAGGCCGACGTGCCGGCCGGCATCCTGCACGGAGAGCTGCGCGGGCGGATGCCCGGAGATGCGTACCTCGCCGTCGCCGGTCAGAATCCCGTTCAGGTGCAGCAGAAGCGTGGATTTGCCGGCGCCATTGGGCCCAATGAGGCCAAGCGTCTCCCCTTCCGCGACTTGCAGGGACACGCGATCAAGCCCCGGTGTGCCGTCCGGGTAGGTGTAGGACAGGTTGTTGACCTCGACCGCGAGGCTCACAGGGCTCACCAGAACGCCAGCAGCAGAATCCCGCCGCAGAACGCCACTGCGGCGACTACGTGCCAGGCAGGCAGCCGTGGTGCCTCGGGCACGGGGAAGCGGCCGGCGAAGCCACGGGACACCATGGCGATGGCAATGCGCTCCGAGCGTTCGTAAGCGCGGACGAACAGCGTGCCGGCCATCGCGCCAGCCGTGCGGACACGCCGGCGCCACTGCCGAGGTCGGCCGCGCGAGTCCCTGGCGATGATCATGCGGCTCAACTCGTCGGTCAGCACGAACAGGTAGCGGTAGGCCAGCGTGAGCAGGGCTACTGCCAGCCGTGGCGCACGCAGGGCCGACAGCGCCGCCAGCAAGCCGCTCACCTCGCTGACGCCCAGCACGACGGTGAAGGCGAGCAAGGCGAGCGACGACTTCACGATCACCGAGGCCCCGGTCAGCACAGCCGCGCGCGATAGCGGCCGTCCCCATAGCTCCGCGCCCAGGGCGTCTCCCGGAGTGCGCGCGGGGGCCAGGCAGGCTACGAACGCCACAATGACCAGGAAGGGCAGGAGGATCAGGCCTCGTGCCAGCAGCCACTTCGCCCGCAGGCGCCCGACGGCCGCGGCGAGCAGGAGAACAACAGCGCAGGCCAACAGGCGTTCCCAGGCGGTAATGGGCGTGGCGACGATGCCCACCAGCAGGGCCACCAGGCAGACGAGCTTGATCCGCGCGTCGAGCCGCGCCAGGGGGCTGTCTGGAGGTCGGTGCTCGAGCTGAAGGAAGCGCTTCACGGCTGGCGTTCCGCCGGGGCGCGCACGGGCGAGGCCAGGACCCCCAGCTTCTCGATGGCGCGCACGGCGCCCGGCACGACCGTTAGCTGCAAGACCAGCCCGGGCCAACTGCCGAGGTACTGGAGGACAACGTAGGCCCAGAGATGCTGCTTGACCCCCAGCAGCGGGGCGATGGTGACGATCTCAACGGCCACGATCGCGCGCGCGGCGAGCATGGCCACCACCACGGCCAACAGCAGCGGGAGCCGTGCCCGGCGATAGGCGAAGCTCGCGGCGGCGCCCAGAGCGCATAGCTCGAACGCCATCAGGAAGCACAGGGGCGAGGGCGGCATGCCGCTCAACGCGGACGAAAGCAGCGGCGTCACCAGGCCCACCGTCGCGGCGACCGCCGGTCGCGTCAACAGGCCGCACATCAGCACCGGCAGAAACATGGGGAGGAAAACTGTGGCCACTTGGGGGCCCGCGAAGTGAAACAGCCAGGGCACCAGTAGGCCCAGGGCTATCATCAGCCCGCCGATGCTCAGTTCGCGGGCCGACGTCAGCGCCTGCGCCCGGGTTGTGGCTGCGCAGCTCTCGGCCATGGAATCGTCCCTACTGCACCTTGTAGCTGGTATCCCAGTAAGCCCGCCACACGGGTTCTGGCACCGGTGTGGCATCGCCGACGGGATTGCCGCTGTCGTCTGCGCGCTCGGTGCGGCTGTGGTAGGTCTCCGGCTTCAGCCACTTCACGTGCCCGTCGCCGAAGAGCACGTTGGAGCCGTCGTTGTGAATGCGGCACACGGCCCAGTAGCATAGAGAGCCGCCCCGGAACAGTCCCGTCGGTCCCACCGGCGGGCCGCCCAGGCAGCGGTCCCATTCTGCCGCCAGGATCTTGTAGCTCGGGCTCTCGATCCGCCCCTCCGGCTTGCCGTCGAACCCCGGCACGTTTGCCTCACGGCAGCCGATGTTGTAGCCATGCCCGTAGAACCAGGGCAGATCGGGACGGCTGGGGCACTTGAAAAGCTCGCGGTTGCGCATGTACGGATCCAGGCGACCCTTCCACTCAAAGGCGGGCTGGTACATCTCGTCATAGTCACCCACGTACATAGCAAAGGCCAGGCCCATCTGCCTCATGTTGCTGATGCAGACGCTTGCCCGCGCTTTCTCCCGGGCGCGACTGAACACCGGGAACAGAATCGCCGCGAGGATGGCGATGATCGCTATGACGACCAGCAGCTCGATGAGCGTGAACCCCCGGCTGCGCATTACTCCCGCGCCTCCTTTCCTCTTGCTACGCTTCTGGATATCGTGTTACCCAGTGTGCAAAAAAAGCGCCCGCCCTCAAGCGATCTGCTCGCCGGTGGTCGTGCACACCAGCTTGCCATGCTTGACCCCGCGGGTGCTGATGAGCCGGTCGGCTATCTGCCGCACCTGCCCCGGAGTGCCGCGCACCACGACTACCTCCAGGCAGTTGTGCCGGTCCAGATGGACGTGCGTGGAGCAGGCAATGGCGCCGTGGAACTGGTGCTGCAAGTCGGTGAGGGTCTTCTCCAGCTCCCGCCGCTCGTGGTCGTAGACCAGGGTGACGGTTCCCACCACTGGAGCCACCCCGTCCTCCCATTCGCCTGCGACCAGGTAATCGCGCACGACGTCGCGCAGCGCCTCCGAACGGCTCTGGTAGCCCGCCCTGCTGATGCGGCGGTCGAAGGCCTTCAGCAGCGACGGCTCCATGGAGACTCCCAGGCGCGTGACCTTGCCCAACTCGCCGCCTCCCGTCAGTAACACGAAAACCTGAGAAGTGGCACCAATACTATCACGCGGCCGGGCAGGCTGTCAAGGCTTCTGCCCGCATGAGCCGCACGGTTCTCTGGTGACCAAGCGGCGGCCTCCTGGCGCGCAGAAGCCAGAAAGGTGAAACGCTCACCGGAGGCAAAATAGCGTCGAGCAAGCGGCATTCGGCGCGAACGGACAGCCTGGCAAAGGAGAGACGGTCAATGCGCGACGCTCTGCTCGTGGCGTTCATGGGTCTGTCGCTGGGCCTGGGTGCATGTCGGGGGGCGGCGCAGACGGTCGCCCTGGGTGAGCTAGCAGTCAAGGCGGTGGGCGTTGAGGGCCGGTTCGTGGGCTTCGACGTGCTCGCCGGGGGCAAGCTGATCGCCCCGATGCGCCTCTCGTCGAACGAGCTGATAACGGCGGCGCGGGTCAAGCGACCGCCGGGCGGCGGCCTGCGCCTGAGCGGCCTGCAAGCCAAGCAAGGCACCGGGCTGCGGCTGGGGGCTGACGACTCCGTCGAGATCGCGCCGGTAGCGGGCGATCGCTTTCCCCGGGTGACGTTCTCGCTCACCGTGCAGGCCTTCGACCCGGCGCAGTGGGAGCGGGGCGCCGGCAGCTTCCCGCTGCACTTCCTCATGGCCTCCATGCCCACTGCTGAGGCGTTCCACCAGCGCGGGTGGGTGATGGCCACGCCGAAGGCAGACCCCTTCCCGCTGTTGCAGGACGTGCATGTGGGCTCCCCGGAGATCGCCAGCAACTGGTCGCGCAACTGGTCCTATGCGCCGCCCATTGGGGCCTACCCCTTGCCCGTGGTCGGCCTGTGGGCGCCGCAGGAGCGGCTGTACGTGGGCTACGACTTTCAGGAGGCGCGGCTGACCGATCACTCAGAGAAGTACATTGCCACTGCCTACTGCTGGGAGCAAGGGCAGGATCGGCAGTTCATCGCGCTGGTGTATCCGTATGCCGGCCGGGGCTTTCAGACGCTGACTTACCCCCAGCCAGGCAGCACGATCGCTTCGCACTTCCGGCTGGTATACTCGACGGACCTGCCCGCCACGGCCGACCCGAACGCCATGCTACAGGAGTGGTACTTCGCCCGCTTCCGGGACCGGCTGCCGCGCGTGCCGGAGATGAACGACATGAGCTGGATGGCCGGCGGGACCCGCCTGCGCGATTGGTGGGCGGCGCCCGACCCGAACGTGGTCGGCCGCAGTGCGCAGGGCGACACGTTCGAGGAGCCAGGAAGCGTGGTCGCCGGGCATTGGACGTTCCACCGTGGCCCGGCAGTGGACGTGGCGGTGGCGCGGGCGCAGGCCTGGGGGGGAGCGTACCGACCGTTGATCCGGGTGATGGATGGCAACGGCTCGCTCGGCGAGGCAGCTGCCTACCTGCGCATTCGCTCCGGCCCGGCGGAGGGCGGGAAGCTGCTCTACGTCTGGTTCAGGCTGCTGGACGATCCCACCGTGGGCCAGACGATCCTGCGCAGCGTCTTTCGCCACGTAAGCGACCTCGTCGGGGGGCGCTGGGACCGGGTAGCGCTGCTGCCCAACGCCCCCGGCGGCCCGGCGCTGGCCTACGCGCGGGCGCAGGGGTTTGCCGACCGGATGGCGGCCCTCACCCCCGAGCAGATCGTGGACCCCAACACGTTCAACGTAGAACGCTTCCCGGTACTGCTCGACCTGGGCGATGAGCGCTATCCGCGCACCGTGAAAACCGAGAACGACGGCAAGCGGGCCCTCACGCGCTATCTGGCCGAGGGCGGCGAGATCGTGTTCATGATGACGCATCCCTTCCCGTTCTACCTTGGCGCCGATCAAGCGGTCGAGCAGCCGGACCCGCTGCTGCCGAGCCTCGGCGTACCGGTGGCGAGTCTGTTCGAGGACCCGGGCGGCAGGCAGCTTGAGTACGTGGTGGACGACAAGGAGGGGCTGCTGGGGCAGTTACCGGTGCGCTTCCCCTTCCCCACGCAGGGCGACCTACGTCTGCGCACTATCCAGGTCGGCGGCGAGGCGGGCGTGACCGGCCTGAGGGCGCAGCTCACTTACCTGATGGAGAAGGCCAAGCGCGTGACCATCGGCGGCGACGAGTGCATCTTCTGGGAGAAGCCGGTGGAGGGCAAGTGGCGCGACGAGTGGGGCGGAGACCCGGTGCGGACGCTGCACAACACCGACGGCTGGGCCGCGGGCATCGCCTTCGTGGACATGTACCGCCGCCTCGGCGCCCGGGAGTACCTGCCTACCATTGACGGCGTCTACAACTGGACCAAGCATTTCGTCTGGACGCGCAACGAGTTCGCCGACGTGCCCTCCTCCCCGTTCGCCATCGGCGGCACCTTGAGCGTGGGCTTCCTGCTGGACTATCACTTCACGTTCGCCAACGACCCGCAGCGCAAGCAGCAGGCGCGGGAGGCCTTGAACCTGGCGCGCAGCATCGCCTACCGCTACTATCCAGCGTGGGCCTCTGACAACGACGAGGAGGACAACCTTGACTCCGCCTTCCTGCTGGAGCCGAATTCGGGGCGCGACTGGGCCGGGGCGGCGTGTGCCAACGAGGTGCACTGGGTGCTGGACACCATGACGATGGCCTACGTGAACACCGGCGACCCCATCATGGAGTACTACCTGCGCGGCGCTCTGGAGCGCTGGCACCTGCTGTATAAGGACGAGTACCACGCGACACTGGCGGAGTACCCCGGCAGCGCGATGAGCGAGTGGCTTGGGTTCTTCGATGGCGCCATGGCCGGGCGCGGCGGCCGCGCCAGTTTCGGCGCGGGCGACATCCTGCCCTTCCACTACCCCATCGGCGATTCGCTGCTGCGCGTCACCTGCGGCGAGGCCGCGGCGTTCGCCTGCAACAAGGCGCCTTCGCCCCCCGTGGGCGGGGCTACGGCGCCCAAGGGCAGGGCAGGCGTGCACACGTTCGTGCGCGACTACCGCTACAGCCCGACGGGGAGCTTCGCCTTCCGCGTCGAGAGCCGCCTGGGCAGACCGTTTGACGCCTCCATCACGTTCCCGTACCTCGACATCAGCGCCCAGCCAGTGTCCCTGACCCGTGGCGGCCAGATGCGCAGCCTCACGCCGGGCACGGACTTCGACCGGCCGCCGGAGAGCCCGTGGTCGCTCTACGTGCGCGGCCTGCGCGACGGGGACGTGTTGACGGTGGGCAAGCTGGATGCCAGCGCCAGGCCCGGCGCCGCAACCCTGGACCTGACGCACAAGCCCCTGGTGCCGGCCGAGCGCCAGGTCGGCGATTTCGAGCTGGCCGACCTGCCCTACGACACCCCCTTGAGGGAAGACTGGGACGACACGGCTTCCTGGGCGGGGCTGCCGTCCGGTGTCCGGTACGCATATGGCGTGCCCTTCTACATCCGGCCCCGCCTGGCCGGCGGTGAGCAGGTGGCGGCGGCTGCGCAGGTGCCACTGGCCGCCGAAGGGGCGCGGGCGGTATTCGTGTTCTACGGGCCCACCGGCGATGCCCTCAACGCCAGCGTGGAAGTGGAGTTCGAGGGCGGGCAGCGGACCGCGGTCGGCGCCGCCGACTCGGCTGTGGCCTGGCAGGCCTGGCCGCCGTGCTTCCAGCGGCAGATCCTGACGGCCCTGGTGCCTGTCCCAGCGGGCCGGCGGCTGCTGGCCGTGACCCCGCGCAACGCCTACCTGTTCGCGGTCACGCTCTCTCGCGGCGAGGGCAAGCCCGAGGCGGAGGTGCTGGCCAAGGGCAACGCCGTGTGGCGCACACAGCTCGCCGTGCGACGGGAGCTGCTGGATCCGCTGCGGCAACTGGCCAAAGCTCTGCCCCAGGGGGCGCTGGCCATCATCCCGCCGGAGGAAAGCGGGGTGCCCTCACTCCTGGCCGCGCTGGCCAAGACCGGCCTGCGCGACAAGTGCCTCATCCTGAGCCAGCGCCAGTTCGTGGACCCGGCAGCCTTCAACGCCAAACGCTCCCCGGTGGCGCTCTACCTGGACGGCGAGGCATACGTGCACACGGTGCAAGCGGACGGCGACGGCGTGGAGGCACACAAACGGTATCTGCGTGAGGGGGGGACGCTGGTTCTGCTGGCTGGGCAGCCGTACCCAATGTTCTACCCCGTCATCAGCGGCCAGGCGCAGACCGCGACGGGCCCGGCGGTGCAGTTGCTGCCACAACTCGGGCTGCCGCTGCGGGTGACGTGGGAGAAGCCGCCGGAGGGCGCCACGCTGACGCTGCACGTCAACCCCAACCAGACGGTGCTGGCCGGGCTGCCGCCTACAATGCCGTGGCCCGAGACCGTGGATCAGCGACTGCGCACCGTGCCTGCTGCCGACCTTCCGCCACAGGTCAAGGTCACGCCCCTCGTCGAGGTCAAGGACCAGCGCGGCGCCTCGCACGGCCTGGCGGCGCTGCTGCTCGAGCACACCGCCGGCGAGCTCAAGGGCGGCCGGATTCTCTACGTCTGGTCCGGCCTGCTGGCCGACCCGGAGCACGGTGCGCAAGTGGCTTTCCAGGCGCTGAACTGGGCATGCCGCCAGGCTGGAGTGAAGTGAAAGGCAACACTCCCACGACCTCAAGGAGGGTGTCATGCGCTACCTGGTCATGATGACTACAGTATTGAGGGCAGCGGCCTTATGCGCAGCGTTGTGCTGTGCCCTCTCGGCGGCGCAAGCCACCGAGTTCTTCGTCGCCCCGGACGGCCGAGCGGACGGCGACGGCAGCAGGCAAAGGCCGCTAGACCTGGCAACCGCCCTTTCCAGCAGCAGCCTGGCCAAGCCCGGCGATGCCGTCTGGCTGCTGGGAGGCACGTACCGGGGAGGGTTCGCCAGCAAGCTGCGGGGGAAAGAGGGCGCACCCATCACTGTGCGCCAGTACCCAGGGCAGCGAGCAACGATTGACTGTCAGCCCCCGCCTGGTGCGAACCAGTCGAGCCTGTTTGCCGTCGAGGGGGAGTGGACGGACTACTGGGGCTTCGAGGTGACCTGCTCCGACCCGAAGCGCGTTACGCAGATAACGGGCTCCTCGCCCTCCGACATCAACCGCGGCGGCATATCGTGCGTCGGCGCACACATCAGGTTCATCAACCTGGTCGTCCACGACACCGCCCAGGGGTTCGGGTTCTGGTCGGGAGGAGAGGGCGGGGAGATATACGGCTGCATCATCTACAACAACGGCTGGAAAGGGCCAGACCGGGGCCACGGCCACGCCATCTACGCCCAGAACAAGGAAGGCATCAAGCGCCTGGTTGACAACATCATGTTCAACCAGTTCAGCCACGGCGTTCACGTCTACGGCTCGTCCAGGGCCTTCCTCCGGGGCTTCCACCTGGAGGGCAATGTCTCGTTCAACAACGGTTGCCTGGCGGGCGAGAACGAGCGCGCGCCCAACATCCTGGTGGGCGGCGGCAGCCCCGCGGAGCGTATCACAGTCATCAGCAACTACACCTACCACAACGGCCTTTCCGCCACCTCGGTGCGGCTGGGCTATGACGCGGTCAACCAGGACCTGGCCGCTACGGGCAACTACTTCGTGGGGGTCACGGACGTGAAGAGGTGGCACAAGATAGCGTTGACGGGCAACACGTTCGTCGGTTCCGGGACGCTGGCTCCGCTGGAGATCCCGGAGGGCGTTTCGACCTCGGACTACGCCTGGAACAACAACGTATACTACTCGGCAGGTGCCCAGCCGTTCCTGATTCGTTACCCCGAGGGCGCCGGTGGAGCGCTGGACTTCGACACCTGGCGGCAGAAGACCGCGTTCGATGCGGAGAGCCGATGCGTCGCAGGCCGGCCCCAGGGAGTAGAGGCCTTCATCCGGCCGAACCAGTACGAGCCGGGCCGTGCGTACATAACCGTCTACAACTGGCAAGGGCGCGACACGGTCGAAGTGGACTTGAAGGGCGTTCTGGCGCAGGGCAAGCAGTTCAGGATCGTCAACGCGCAGGACTACTTCGGCCAACCCGTCGTCACGGGCACCTATGAGGGGAAGCCCATCCGTCTGCCCATGAAGGGCCTGGCGGTGGCCAGGCCGATGGGCGAGGCGCCCGGCCAGCCGCCAGTGACTGGGCCCGAGTTCAACGTCTTCGTGGTCCTGCCTGCTGACGAAGGGCAGTAAGACGCAGTCGCAAGCGCAGCAGGAGGTCAACTGGAGACCACCTGAAATGGCCAGGATACCTACCGTCAGAGGAACCATCGAATCGAGCGAGCTGGGCGTTACGCTGATGCACGAGCACGTCTGCCTGCGCGTGGCCGAGGGGCACGCGCGGCAAGCCATGGACTACCAGGTGATGCTGACGCAGAAGGCCGTGGATGTGGGCATCAACACGATGGTGGAGCTGAGCCCGCATCCTGAGGTCGGGAAGATCATCGAGCTGAACGACAGGGTCCCCGATGTCAACCTGATCCTGTGCACCGGGGCTTACCTCGAGGGCGCCACGCCTGAGCCCATCCGCAGCCTGAGCGAAGACGGCATGGTCGAGCACATGGTGAAGAACCTGACCGAAGGATACGACGGGTTCGAAGGCAGCGGCGTGAAGGCGGGCATCATCAAAGTGGCGGCCCATGGCCCGGAGCTGACGGAATGGGAGAAGAAGAACTTCCGCGCTGCCGCCCGCGTCCACCGGCAGCTTCAGGTGCCCATCGCCACGCACGCCTGCGCCGGGGCCAAGGCACAGATGGAGTTCCTGCGCGAGCACGGAGCCGACCTCCGCGCTACCGTTTACTCGCATATCGAGGCGGAGTTCGGGTGGGAGGGCCGCAGCCGCGAAAAGGAGGCCCGCTACCTGGAAGAGGTCACGCGCGCTGGCGGCTACCTACTCTTCAACAACTTCGATTTCGAGTTCGATACTCCGTTCGGGGACCTGCTGTATCTGATCAACTACTTGGAGCAGAACGGCTACGGAGACAAAGTCTTCATCAGCATTGATGCCAACTGGACGTTTGATGAGCAGGGCCGCATCTGGCACGAGGCCGAGAAGGAACACCCAGAAACCGGCAAGAGGACCTACGCCTACGCCATCACCAATGCCGTGCCCATGCTGCTGGCCGCCGGAGTCTCCCTACAGAGAGTCTGGAAGTACCTGGCAGATAACCCGCGACGTTTCTTCGAAGTGCGGAGCGCGTAGGCTGTCGCTCAGTAATCGCGCGGCGTTGCGCGCTGGGTGTGGGAGGCACAGTTGCATGGGTCCGCTCTATACGTTCTGGGGAGTGTGCGCACTGTTGGCCCTAACGGCCGTGGCCTCTGCCCAGACGGCAGGCGACGCCTCGGAGTGGACCATCTACATCACCAACGACGACTGCCCCGATTACACCTGGGGCCTGACCGAGGAGCAGACGCGCCAGAGCTTTGCGGACATCGTGCGCGGGCACCTGGACGAGATGAGGCGCACCGACCAGGAGGCGCCGGAGAACCGGGACCGCTACAACATGGCGGTCACCCAAGAAGCCCTCTGCTTCGTCGAGCGCTACCCCGAGCGCAAGCAGGAGCTGATCCAGCGCCTTCGCGAGGGGCGTGTGTACGTCAGCCCCTACCTGTGCAACTCGCTCTGGGCCTTGCAGAGCGTCGAGGGGGCCCTACGCACCTTCTACCCGGCGCGGCGGCTGGAACGCGAGTGGGGCATCCCCATGGAGGTCGCCGAGCACATCGAAGAACCATCGCTGCCCTGGGGCGTTGCTTCGATCCTGGCGGGATGCGGCATCCGCTGGCTCTCGAATCCGTTCTACGGCTACGATTCGACCTTCGGTGACCTGACTAGCCCCCCGCTGTTCATCTGGGAGGGGCCCGATGGCAGCCAGATCCGCGTGGTGATGGACCCCTGGGCCTGCGGGAGGTCAAGCTACACCCAAGGCGGTCACCTGCTGGGCGACACCAATCGCATCGTGCAGGAATGGCTCCCCCACTATCGCCAGCTTGGCCAGGCCTATCCCGTGCGCGCGATTCTGGCCAGCGGCACGCACGGCGACATCTCCCCCCACAGCGGCGGCCAAGCGCGAGGCTTCGCCGACGCCATCATCGGCTACAACCGCCGGGCGGAGCCGCACCCGAAGCTCGTGAATGCGACGCTGCCGCAGTTCTGCCAGGCCGTGGACGCAGCACAGACTCGGAGTCCTTTCCTGACGACCGTGCGCGGCTGCTTTGGGCATTCGTGGGACGTGTGGCCCGTCTGCCTGAGCAAGTACGTCGCGGACATGCGCGCGGGCGAACGGGCCTTCCTGTCGGCGGAAGCCTTGCTGGCTGTTGCCGCCCTCACCCGGCCTGAGATCCACGAGGCCACCCGCACCGAGCGCGAGCGCGCCGAATGGTGCTGGGCCATGCTGTCGGATCACGCCTGGAACGGAACCGACGAGACGAACAAGCGCCACAATGCCGATCTGCGGCGGAAGTGGGGCGAGGAACTGAACCGGCTGAGCCAAAGCCTGGTCCAGCAGGCCTGGGCCGGACTGGGCCTCACCGAAAGCGGCCGCGACGTGAGCATCTTCAACAGCCTGAGCATACCGCGCGCCGACCTGGTTCGTCTGGAGGCGCCGGCGGAGTTGTGCGCCGTGGCGGCCGGGCGTAAGGACCTCGACACGCAGTCGGTCGAGGAGGACGGTCGGCGCGTGTTGTGCTTCGTGTCGCCCCAGGTGCCTGGCTTTGGCCTGATGCCATTGCAGTTGAGGCCCGGATCGCCGACCCCGCCGACGACGGCCACACTGCGCGCGACATCCACCGAACTTGAGAGCCCTTACTACCGGCTCAAGGTGGACCCCGCGGCCGGTGGCCTCGCCAGCCTCATCCACAAGGCCACCGGCGCGGAACTCGCGGTGGGCGGACGCGGCCGCGGCCTCTGCCAGACAATCTGCTTCGACGGCCAGGAGCACAAGCTGACCGGCGTCACGTCGGAGGTGGTCGCGCAGGGGCCGGTGCTGGCGCGCCTGCGGGTCAGCGGCACGAGTGCCAGCATTGGCGTGAGCAACCTGGTCACTGTCTACGCGGACCTGGACCGGGTGGACTTCGACGTGCGTGTCACCAGGCCGCCCACGGCCCAGGAGGAGCGCTTGTGCCACCTCTTCCCGGTGCGGCGCGACGGGGCGGTGCTCCGCGTGGAGACCACGGGGGCTGTGCTGCGCCCGCAGCCGCAGCCGGAGGGTGATCTGCTGCCCGGCGCGGATAGGCGGCGCTTCGCCGTGCAGGGCTTCCTGGACGCTTCCCTGCCGGATGGCCCCGGCGTGACCATTGCGCCGCTCGATGCTTTCGTGCTGCGCCTGGACCTGGAGCCGATCACCTTCGAGGCCCTGGGCAACGACCAGAATCATCGCGAGGTAGTTCAGGACCAGCACGGGATCACCGAGTTCCGCTTCCGCTATGCTTTGCAGGCGCACGTGGGCGGCTACCAGGGCGCGCAGGCCTTCGCCTGGAGCCGCAGCGTGGCTACGCCACTGCTGGCCGCGCCTGGGCGCATTGCTCAGGGAGCCGCCGGCCGTTATGCCATCGCGCTCGATCCCGCCCGTGTCCTTGCCACCTGCCTGAAGCCGGCCGATGGCGACGCCGCGGGTGGGTGCATTCTGCGTCTGTGGGAGGTGGCGGGACAGTCAGGGCCAGTGGAGGTGAGCCTGCGCGGCTACCGTGCGGCCAGGCGGACCGACCTGCTCGAACGTGACCTCGAAGAGGTGCCCATCGTGCGCGGCAAAGCAAAGCTCGACGTGCGCGCACACGGCTTCGCCGCCCTGCGCCTGCTGCCGTGACAGGCCCGTCGGGCAGTTCGGCTCCTTCCCATTCCTTGACTGCGGGCACGCCGTCGCGAGGCAGAACAGCCGCACCCGAGGAGGTAGAACGCGAAGATGCCTTGCGTTAGCTACATCGCCAACGGTTTCTGCCGCGAAGCTACAGCGGACGATCCGCGCCGCGGCTTCAGCGAGCTGCGCTTCTGGAATCCCACCCCTTGGGACAGCACGGTGAGGATGACCGTCTACTACGCTGACAAGCCCCCGGCCGACCTCCCGCCCTCCGCCATCAAAGCGGGCGGCAATCCGTTGCTGGTGTTCCCCCAGGACCACCCGGAGTTCTTCAGGAATGTGGGGCCGTGGGGCATGCGGCTGGTCAGCGACACGCCCCTGATCGTAGACCACATCTGCGGTTGCGGCCGGCAAGGGCCACCGGAGAACGTGAAGTTCAGCGGCGGGGTGAACGACAGCCTGGCCCAGAGCCGGCTGGCTCGTCTCTGGTACTTCGGCGACGGCTTGGCCCTCGCCTGGGAGCCTGACAAAGCACCCTTCCCGTTCAACGAGTTCGAGTGGTACCACATTCTGAACCCAAGCAAGCAAGACGCCCATGTTGCCATGAAGTGCTACTACGCCCGCGGGCCCGAGGAGACCTATGCGTACACTGTAGGCGCCGAACGCGTGCTCCTGATTGACAACTACGGAATGGTCCAGACCAACAACCCGTTCGGCATCCGTTTCGTCAGCGATGTGCCCATCGTCGTGGAAAGCGAGCGCTTCATCTACGGGCTGCACGGCACGGAGGAGTGGGGCGCCCACGTTCATTGTCCCCGGCCCGGCGTGCCGGCCCCGTTGCAGTGGAACGAGGAGGACGTGATCGAGTAGCTCCGCGACGAAGCCGATGAGTGCCACAGCACGCGGGCCCAACGGGCTGACCGGTCTGCACTCGACAGAGAAGGGGAGGCCAAGCGATGTCGCGAGTCGCGTGGGAGATTGTGCCCATCGTTCTCAGTGTTGCGCTACTCGCCGTCCCTCTGGGTGCGCGAGCCCCAGCGGCGGAGACCAGAGGCACTGATCCGCTCGATCAGTGCAACGTCGTGTGGGAGACGCCCAGCCTGGACTCGTCGGGCTCCCTGCCGCTGGGCAACGGCGACATCGGCCTCAACGTCTGGGTAGAGCACAACGGCGACCTGCGCTTCTACCTAAGCAAGACCGACGCCTGGAGCGAGAACGCCCGCTTGCTCAAGCTGGGCGGCGTGCGGATCAGCCTGTCGCCCAACCCGTTCCGCGCAGGGCTGCCGTTCCGGCAGACGCTCAGGCTCAGGCAAGGCGAGATCGAGATTCGCGCCGGAGAGGCAGCCTCGGGAGTCACGCTGCGCGTCTGGGTGGATGCCAACCAGCCTGTCGTCCGCGTGGAGGTCCAGGGGCGCAAGGAGCTTGACCTGCGCGTCAGCCTGGAGATGTGGCGCACCCAGGAGCGGCAGCTCACGGGCGGCGAGCTGTTCAGCGCCTTCGGGCTTGGAGGCGGTCCCGAGCCGGTGGTCGTGCATCCCGACACGCTCGTTGACGCCAGGGAGGACGGCATCGTCTGGTACCACAGCAACGAGATGTCTTGCTGGCCGGTGACGATGACGGTCCAGGGCCTGGACAGCCTGCTGAGCAGCTTCTCCGACCCGTTGCTTCATCGCGTCTTCGGCGGGGCGATCAAGGCGAAGGGTCTGGTCAAGACCGATGCGACCACGTTGGCCTCCGAACGGCCGCGGAAGCGCTACCTCATCTCGGTATTCCCGCTCACCACTCACCCCGCGACTCCCGAGGAATGGCTGCGCCAGCTCGATGAGAGCATAGCCCATCTCGAGGCCCGCGATACCGAGAGCGCACGTCGAGCCCACCGCAAGTGGTGGGACGACTTCTGGCATCGCAGTTGGATCCGGGTTTCCGGGCCGGCGACGGGAGCCAAGATGGACGTGAACGACCTACCACTGCGCATCGGTGCGGACAGCGACGGCCGGAACCAGTTCCTCGGCGATATCAGTCGCGTAAGGATATTCAGCCGGGCCGTCAAGCCTGAGGAGATTGCCACGCTTGCGCAGGGACGGGAGGCCGCCGTCGCCGCCGACCCCGCGCTGGTGGGAGACTGGAGATTCGGTGATATCAGGGACGGAGCCTCTGCGAATGCGGCCAGCGCCAGGCTGCCCGCGCGGATCATAGGCGACGTCAAGGTGGTGGATACCACGCGCGGCAAGGCGCTTCGGCTGACCGGGAATGGCTGGGTCGAGGTGGCCGATGACCCCGCGCTCGACCTGACCGCGGCCTGCACCTTGGAGGCCTGGATCTCGCCTAAGACGCTGCCCGCGGGCGGCGGCCGGATCATTGACAAGTCTCACGCAGGCGTGGGCGAGGCATACCTGCTGGACACCTTCCCCGCTAACTCCCTGCGGCTCATCAACGAAGAGGGAGCGCTGACCTACGACGCCAAGCTGCCGCCCGACCAGTGGACCCACGTGGCAGCAACCTTCGACGCCGCCGGCGAGCAGCGCCTGTACGTCAACGGCCAGATGGTCGCTTCGGCATCAATCGGGGCCGGCACGGCGCAAGTCTCCCAGGGCTACGCCCTCCAGCGTTTCCTCAACGCCTGCGGCGGGCGAGGGGCTTTTCCCATCAAGTTCAACGGCTCGATCTTTACCGTTGATCCGCGCGAGCCCAACGAGACCCACGATGCCGACTACCGCCGCTGGGGCGGCCCTTACTGGTATCAGAACACTCGCCTCCCCTACTGGGCCATGCTGGCTTCAGGGGACTTCGACCTGATGCAGCCGTACTTCCGCATGTACCTCAAGGCCCTGCCGCTGGCCCAGGCTCGCACCGGGTTGTACTTCGGGCACGAGGGCGCCTTCTTCCCGGAGACCATGTACTTCTGGGGCACCTACACTAACGATGACTACGGTTGGGACCGCCAAGGCAAGGACGCCTCGGTCTGCGACAGCCCGTGGATTCGCTATTACTGGCAGGGCGGGCTGGAGCTGACCGCCACCATGCTCGACTACTACGCTTGCACCCAGGACGAGAGCTTCCTGAGGAACAGCCTGCTTCCGATGGCGGAGGCGATCCTCACGTTCTACGACCAGCATTACCAGCGTGATGCTAGCGGCAAGCTGCTCCTCAAGCCGGCGCAGGCGTTGGAGACCTGGCAGGCAGCGGTGAACCCGCTGCCAGAGAGCGCGGGGCTGCGCTGGGTGCTAAGCCGTTTGCTGGCTTTGCCCACGACCGTGGTGACCGCCGAGCAGCGCAAGGAATGGGAGCGCCTACTGGGCGAGGTCCCCCCGCTTCCCACCAAGGAAGAGGATGGTGAGACGGTGCTGTTGCCGGCCCAGGAGTTCTCGGAGCTGCGCAACGTCGAGAACCCCGAGCTGTACGCCATCTTCCCTTATCGCCTCTATGGCGTCGGCAAGCCTGACCTGGAAGTGGCGCGGCGCACGTTCGCCGGGCGCCGGGTGAAGACGAGCCAGGGGTGGCAGCAAGATCCCATTCAGGCAGCACTCCTGGGGCTGGCCGACGAGGCAAGCGAGCTGGTCGCCAAACGGTTCGTCAACAAGCATCCCGGCAGCCGCTTCCCGGCTTTCTGGGGCCCAAACTTCGACTGGGTGCCCGACCAGGACAATGGCGCCGTCGCGCTCACGGGTCTGCAAACCATGCTTATGCAAACGGACGGCGAGAGGATCCTGCTCTTCCCCGCCTGGCCCAAGCAGTGGGACGTGGAGTTCAAGCTGCACGCCCCTATGAACACTACTGTCGAAGGCGTGTATCGCGGAGGCAAGTTAGAGCACCTCAACGTGACGCCCAAGAGCCGCGCCAAGGACGTCACAGTACTGGAGCCCCAGGAGTAGCCAGGCCTTCGCAGGCTTGCCGCTTCGGATGCGGCCGCCATTACATTCCCTCGGAAGGTAACAGGCGAGCGGCAAGGAAGCGTTGTCGCACTCTGAGCAACCACACGAGGCTTGCTGCTGTTCCACGAGCTTGGCGAGGGGGGAAGCTCGTGTCGAAGCTGGGCCGAGGGCGAGAGCAAAGCCGGTCAGGCAACGCGGCCTCAACGTCGTCCGCAGCCCCATAAACGCGCAGAGCCAGGCAGGGAGGCGATGAAGGTGAGTATCCGTCACCGCGAGCTCCCACCCTTACGGCCGGTGGGTGGGAAGCGTTGGTGTTGTCTGGTTGTGTCCATCCTCCTGCTGGGTAGCCTGGCCGCTTGCGTCCTGGCGCAGACCCATGCGCGCGGCATGGCCACCCCCTCAACCGGCGCCAGGCCCTGGTGGAGCCACTGGCAACTCATCGCCCTCCTGGTGGTCGTAGGTGCCTACGCCGCGTTCATGCTGCTGCGCAAGCGCGGCAGGCTGACTCGTGTGCCTTCCGGCTACGTCAGCGGACTGGCCCTGCTTGCCGGCGCTTTCCTGCTCACCAGCTACCTCGTGGCTCATTACAGGCGCCCCGGGCAGACGACGCTGCTCCAGGCCAACCTGATGGACATGTCCACCATGCGTGCGCCAGAGGGTTCTGTGCCCGTGGCGACGGAGGTAGTGAAGCCGGGGCGATTCGCCCGCGCGGTGACCTATACCGGCACGGTTGTCGCCTACCGGGATGAAGACGTCTATCCGCGCGTAACAGGGACCATAGTGTCGCTGCCGGTTTACCCGGGGGATCGCGTGGAGCGGGGGCGGTTGCTCGTGAAGCTGGACGATGCGGAGCTGTCCGCCCGCACGCAGGTGGCGGCCTGGGAGCAGGAGATGCGGCGCCAGGGCGTTGACACCTCAGCGCGGGAGGTGGAGATGGCTGACGCGGGTCGGCAGCAGGCGGAAGCGGAAGGGGCGCGGGCGCGGGCGGAGGTCGAGGTCAGCAAGCGCGAAGTGGTCAGCGGGGAGGCGATGGTCAAGGAAAGCGCTAGCGAGGTGCAGCGTGCAGAGCATGAGCTGGCCGCTGCACGCAGCCAGTTGACTGCGGCACAGGAGGCCCGGAAGGCAGCGCAGGCAGAGGCAGAGATGGCCAAGGCCACCTTGACCTCCGCGCAGGCGCAAGTGGACAGCGCCAAGGCTGACGTCGAGTACTGGCAAGCGGAGATGCGCCGCGAGAAGCAGCTTCTGGACGCGGGCGCCGTATCTGTGGAGGAGCACGAGCGCGAACAGGCCCAAGCAACTGCGGCCAACAGCCGCCTGACCCAAGCACAGGCGGCGGTAAGCGAGCGGAAGTCGGCGCTGGCAGCCGCCCAAGCGCGCAGCCGCCAAGCTGAAGCCGACATCGCCAACGCCCAGGCGCAGCTAGCGGCGCTGGGGGCAGCAGTGGAGCAGGTGCGGGCCAAGGCAGAGCGCGCCCAGGCCGACCTGAGCACCGCCCAGAGCCGCGTGGAAGGCGCGCGGGCCATGCTGCGCGCGGCGGAGGCCATGCTGGCCGAGAAGTCGGCGGGGGTGCGGGCCTCCAAAGCCCGCAGCAGCGAGAGCGGCGCCGCCCTGCGGCAGAGCACGGCGGCGCTGACCGTAGCCCGCACCGTGCGTGGCTACACCGAGATCCGTGCCCAAGCCCGTGGCCGCATCATCGAGCGCGCGGTCAGCCCGGGGGTACTGGTCAACCCAGGGACCGTCATATTGCGCGTGGCGCAGATTGACCGCGTGCGGCTTCAGGCATACGTGCCCGAAGGCGAACTGACCTGGCTGCGCGTGGGCTGCGCCGTCGAGGCCACCGACCCCAAGCTGCGCGGCGGCAGCCTGCACGCGCGCCTGACCTCCATCTTTCCGGCCGCCGACCCTGCCAGCCGCACGGCGACTGTCGAAGCGCTCGTGAACAACCCCGGAGAGGTCCTGTACCCAGGCGACGCCGTAGCCATGAAGCTGCTGGCGCCGCCCAAAGAGGGCGCACTGACCGTGCCCACCTCCGCCATCGTCTACCGGACGCTGCCCACTAAGGGTCCTGACAGCAAGCAGCAGGCCACAGTCTGGGTGGCGCTACAGGAAGCGGGAGCGTCGGCGGCAGCCGGCTATACCTGCCTCATGCACCCGGAAGTACACTCCGAGAAGCCGGGCACATGCCCCAAATGCGGTATGGAGCTGGTCCCCTGCAAACCCGGGGCGACGGGCAAGGCAAAGAAGGCCCACCAGGTCGAGGTGACCTTGGGCGCGAGCGATGGTGCGCGCACTGAGGCGCTTGCCGGGCTGCGCGAGGGTGACGAGGTGATCTACCGCGGCCACGAGAGCCTGCACGAGGGCGATTTGGTCTACCCGGTGCCTTACGGCCCGGAAGGGCCTTTGGAGCTGCCTCCGCCGCCGACTGGGCCGATGGAGGGCGGTATGCAACACGGCGGCCACGAAGGCGCCATGCCTGCGCCTGAGCGCTCCGGGCACGGCGGCATGAACATGAACATGGCCGCCCCGCGCGGCCCGAGCTTCCGGCTCCTGCCAGAGGCGAGGTGGTGGTAGTGGCGTCCGCCGCTCCTCAGCCCGGGCCAGAACGACCCGCCGGTGGGCTTGCTGCCATTCCCCAGTGGTCCATCGAGCACCCCTGGCCGGTCATCGGCTTCTACCTGGGGATAGCGATCCTGGCGGTGCTGGCCATCGGGCTATACCTGCCCAGGCGCTTCATGCCCTACGTGCAGAGCCCGCTCGTCGGCATCGTCACCATGATGCCCGGCCTGTCGGCGCAGGAGATGGAGCTGTACATCTCCAAGCCGATTGAGGAGCAGATGACCACGCTGCGCAATCTGCACTTCGTCCGCTCCACCTCCCAGGACGGCTTCTCGGTGGTCACGCTGGAGTTCCACTACGGCACGGACATGAGCAAAGCGCTGTTCGATGTGCAGTCGCTGATGAACGTGGCCCAGGCAAACCTGCCCGCCACCGGCGCCAACCTCAAGCCTTCCTGGGTGCTGCCCATTGACCCGCTGAATATCCCGGTGCTGTCCATCGGGGCCACTCACGATAGCTGGGACCCGGTGCGCCTGCGGGAGTTCCTGGACAACGAGGTAGTCAACCGGCTCAAGCAGTCGGTGCCGAACGTCCAGTCGGTGATGGTCTTCGGCGGCTACCGCCGGCAGTTGCAGGTCGTAGTGGACCGCGACAAGCTGGCCGCCCACGGCCTGTCTATCCTGGACGTGCGGGATGCCCTCGACCGATACAACGTAAGCCGGCCCGGCGGCACGCTGACCTCCGGGCAGGACGAGAGCATCGTGCGCCTGGACAGCCGCGCCCAGAATGCAGCCATGGTGGCGGAGTATCCGCTGGGCGCGGTGAACGCCCGGGGCGTGGTGCAACGCCCCGCCGCGCAGCCTCCGCAAGCATGGGTGGCGGCATGGGGGGCGCCGCGGCCGGTGCCAGCGCCACAGGAGCCAGCCCCTCCACCACCGGCGTCCCCCCTTGGCGGCACCCCAGCCGGGCCGGCGCGTTCGCCGCGAGTGATCCGCATCAAGGACGTTGCGCAGGTGCTCGACACCCACTGGGAGCGCCGCAGCGCCTACCACATGCTGCTCCGCCAGCCCGGCACGCAGGGCAGGATCGTGCCGTGCCTGGAGGTCTCCATTGTCCAGGACCCCGGCGCCGGTTCGTTCAAGGTCATCCGCGCGGCGCGCAAGGTCCTTGACCAACTGCAACAGGAGAACCCCGGCCTCAAGTTCGCCACTGCCTACGACAACGCGCACTTCGTGGACATCCTCTTCAGGAATCTGCTGGAGGAGCTGGGCGTGGCCGTCTTGCTCTGCGGGATAGCCGTCTTCCTTTTTCTGGGGGAGTGGCGCGGCACGCTCATCTCCATGATCAGCATCCCCACCTCCCTGGCTATGGCGGCGCTGTGCCTGCTGCCACTGGGGATGACGCTCAACAGCGGCACGCTCATCGGCCTGCTGCTTTCTATCGGGCGGCTGGTGGACGACACCATTGTTGACGTGCACGCTGTGGAGCGGCACCTGCGCATGGGAAAGCCACCCAAACAGGCCACCATTGACGGCATCAGCGAGGTGCGCCTGGCGGTTCTGGCCTCCACCTTCGTCATTCTGCTGGCGCTCTGTCCGCTGCTGTTCGTGGGCGGCATCGTGGAGCTGATGTTCCGCGAGCTGGTGTGGCCGCTGATCTTCGCCCTGCTGGCCTCCATGGTGGTCTCCTTCACGCTCACCTCGCTCATGGCCGCCCACCTGCTCCGTCCAGAGGCCCAGCGACAGGCCGAGAAGCGCACGCTCTTGTTCCGCAGCATCGTCAACCCGGTCCAGAGCTTCCTGGCGCGCCTGGAAAGGGGATACGCGCGCAGCATCAGGTGGCTGCTCCAGCACCGCTTCGCCAACCTGGCACGCGTACTCGGTACGCTGATCATCGGTTTCGGGTTCTACTACTTCATCGGCAGCGAGATGATGCCGCTGGCGGATGTGGGCCAGGCCTACGGCGTGCTGGAGATGGCGCCGGGCTCTTCGTTCGCCGCCACTGAGGCCGCCGCCACCCAGACAGAAAAGCTGATGCTCAGCTACCCCGAGATCGAATCGGTTTCCACCGAGATCGGCGCCGAGACGATGCTGGAGTCCACCGGCACCTACTTCACCGGCTACGCGGTGCCGCAGGTGAGCACTGCCACCTTCATGATCACGCTCTCCGACATGAGCGACCGCAAACGCGACATCTGGCAGATCATTGACTCCATCCAGCGCGAGGCCCTGGCCAGCATTCCGGGCATTCGGCGGCTTCAGATCAAGGAGATGGGCGCGGACGTCATGGCCAGCTCCCAGACTCCCATCGCGCTCATCGTCCACGGGCCCGATCTCAAGGTCCTCGACGGGCTCGGCAGCCAAGTGGCGCGCCTGGCAGAGCAAAAGGGAGTGCGTCAGGTGGCCACCGATTGGGCACTGAGCGCGCCCAGCTATAACGTGCGAGTTGACGCGGAGCGGGCGCAGCAGTTGGGGCTGTCCGTGCAGGAGGTCGCCCAGCAAGCCTACTACGCGCTGCGGGGCGGGCTCACCAGCGAGTTCTACCGCCTGCCCAACATCCGGCAGGACACCATCCTGGTGCGCTACCAGCAGTCGCAGCGGCGTGGCGAGCCGGACCTGGCCGGGGTCTACCTCACCACGCCGGACGGACGCCAGGTGCCTGTGGAGAGCGTGGCCACCATCACCAGGGAAGCCACGCCCAGCCTGGTGAGCCATGACGGCCTGCGCCGGGTGCTGACGGTTATGGGCTTTTACCGCCGGGGCCAGAGGCCCTCCATGGACCTCACTATGGAGGTGCAGATGTCCGCCCAGGCGCAGCTCAACTTCCCGCCGGGCTATGGCATCGAAATGCGCGGCGACATGACCCAGATGATGGACAGCTTCCGGCGCCTGTTCGTGGGGCTGGCCCTGGCCCTGATCCTCATCTTCCTGGTGCTAGTGGCCCAGTTCCGCGGCTTCCTTCAGCCGCTCCAGATGATCTTCTCCCTGCCGCTGGAGCTGGCCGGGGTCTTCATCGCCCTGTTCCTGGCGCACATGACGTTCTCCACCGTGTCCATCCTGGGCGTCATCGTGCTTACGGGCATGGACATAACCACCGCCATCCTGCTGGTTGACATGATCATGCGCTACCGCGACCGTGGCGTGGAACGGAATGCAGCGGTGCGGCTGGCCTGCCCGCGCAGGCTGCGGCCCATTCTGATGACCTCCGTTATCACCATACTGGTCATGGTGCCGGTTGCCTTCTTCCCGAAAACCGGTTTAGATGCCTATTCGCCGCTGGCGATGGCCGTCATCGGCGGCCTGGCCATGGGCACCATTCTCAGCCTCTTTGACATCCCCATCATGCACACCTACATTGACGACTTGGTGCGCTGGACCTACCGCGTCATCCTGCGCCGCCCGTGGCAGTGGCCCGTCACCCACCGCCTGGACGATGGCATGGTCGAGTTGGACGAGTATGAATAGCTGACTGCGGCTTGGAGCAGGGCCAGCGTTGTTGGTCGTGCCGATGACGACTGAGCGGCCCAGGTCAGCACACCACGGAGGTCATACGTACATGTGCAGCGCCCCGCGAGCACTGGCGTTTGCCGTCTGCCTCATCCTGAGCCCGGCAGGTTGGGCTCAGCAACCGGCGGATCAGGCCGCGCAGAAGCTGACGATCGCACAGGCCGTAGCCTTCGCCTGGGAGCACAGCCCCGTGCTGCAGGCCATCCGGCAGGAAGTGCCGGCGGCGGAAGCACGCCTGCGCAGGGCCCGGTCCGAGGGCCGGCTCCAGGCTTCCACTACGACCTTCCTCACCACCGGCACCATGCAGAGCATAGTGGGCGGCGCGGAGCCGGTGCAGCCGCGCAGCAACCTGCTGGTTGCCGAAGACCAGATGCTAGACCAGAGCCTCACGGTCATGTATCCCCTGAGCACCGGCGGGCGAGTCGCTGCCGAGGTGGCGAAGTCCAATGGTGGGCTGCGGACAGCGCGGGCGGAGGTGGAGGCGGCGCTGCTCGAGGTTGCCTACATGGTGCGCGAAGGTTACTGGACGGTGCTGCTGAACCAGGCCGTGGCGAAGATTCGCGAGCAGAGCCTGGAGGAGCAACGCGAGCGCCTGCGCGTGGACCAGGCAGCCTACGACGCAGGGAAAGTGCCGGTCTACTACGTGCTGCGCGACAAGGCCGAGGTAGCCAACGCGGTGCAGGAGCTTGTCAATGCCGACCGGGACGTGGAGACGGCGCTGCTGCGGCTGAAGACCAACATGGGTATGGAGGCCGCTGCACCCCTGGAGCTGGCCGCCGACTTGACCTACACAGCCGAGGCGGCGCCCGAGCCCCAGGCCGCCGTGGAAGAGGCCCTCAAGACGCGACCGGAGCTGCGCGCGGCGCTCGCCCGCCTGGAGGCGGCGCGGCAGGAGGTGCAATCGCGACGCAGCTCCTACCGGCCGCAGGTCTCGATGAACCTGATGCTTGACGCAACCAAGATATCAGGCGTGAGCGCCACCGGGGGCTACACGGTGGGCGTCGCGGCCTCCCTGCCCATTCTGGACGGCGGCCGGCGCGCCGCAGAGGTGGCCGAGGCCCGGGCCATGCAGCGCCGGACAGACAGTGAGCGGGCGACCCTCGCCTTGCAGACAGAGGAGGAGGTACGCAGCGCGCTGCTGCAAATGTCGGCCGCTGCCCGCAACGTGGAGACAGCCCAGGCGGCGCTGGCCTCCGCGGAGGAAGACTACCGGGTCGCCAGTCAACGCTACTTCGCCGGCAAGGCCATCAACCTCGAGCCGATCGAGGCCCTCAGCGTCCTGGTCCGGGCCCGCATGAACCTGGCGCAGGCTACCTACGCCTACCGCATGGCGCAAGACGCCCTGGCACGAGCCATGGGAAGGCTGCCGGCGTCAGAGCCTGCTCTATCAACCCCCGCTGCCCAGTGACGGCCTCGCTGGGCGGCAGACGGCTTCCCCACAGTGACAGAAGGAACCGGCTGGTGAGATGCAGAACAGATAGGTGGCTATCCTGCAAAGCGTTGTGGCGCCCGCCACTGTGGGGGGGGCGCGCGTCGGCTATTATTGCAGTAGGGCCCCTGCGCCTGCGAGGGCCCGTCAATCGTGCATAAGCAGCGGTGAGTATGATCGCTTATACCCCCTCCGGGGTTTCCACAGCAAACCCAGCTTTCGCCGAGCAGGTCAACGCGCGCAGCGGCCAGCGCGTGCAGAAGTGCATGCGGTGTGGCAAGTGCACGGCCGGCTGCGCGGTGGGCCTAGCCATGGATGTGGGCCCGGCGGCGGCGATTCACGCGGCGGCCCTGGGCTTCGAGGACATCGCCCTGCGCGTGCACTCCATCTGGCTCTGCGTCGGCTGTGAGACCTGCACGGCCCGCTGCCCCCAGGATATTGACGTAGCCCGCGTCATGAAGGCGCTCGCGGCCATGGCCTACGAGCGGGGCCTGGCCACCGAGCCGGAAGTGCGCAGCTTCCACAAGGCCTTCCTTCAGAACCTGGCCGGCCGGGGTCGCCTGCACGAGCTAGACCTGATGACCCGGCTGAAGCTGGCCACACGTCAGCTCTTCAAAGACGTGGGCCTGGGAATGAGGCTGTTCCAGAAGGGCAAGCTGCGCCTGCTGCCGCAGGGCTCACGCGGCGTGAACAAGGTCCGCGCGCTGCTCAGATCGGAGCCGAAGGAATGAGGATCGCCTACTTCCCAGGCTGTTCGCTGCACGGCACGGCCCGCGACTACGGCGAGTCAGTGGTAGCCTGCTGCCGCGCACTGGGGGTTGAGCTGGTCGAGGTGCCCGACTGGGTGTGCTGCGGAGCCTCGACGGCCCCCACCCTCAGCCACCGGCTGGCCGTTGGCCTGGGCGCCATCAACCTGGCGCAGGCTGCCCAAGTCGGCGATGCTGTCCTGGCGCCGTGCGCCGCCTGCTACAACCGCCTCAAGATGGCTGGCTGCGCCGCGCAGACAGAGCCCAAGCTCTTGGACGGCCTCGAAGGCGTGGAGGCTGAGAAAGTGGCTGCCGTCCGCGTTTACAGCATGCCCGAGTTCCTGGTCGAGCGCTACGGCCTGGACGCGCTGCGGGAGAAGGTGACTCGGCCCCTGGCGGGCCTGCACCCGGCAGCGTACTACGGCTGTCTGCTGGTGCGTCCGCCCGACGTCTGCCAGTTCGACGACCCTGAGCAGCCGCACTCCATGGACGACATCCTGCGGGCGCTCGGGGGCGAACCAGTCGTCTGGTACAACAAGACCGACTGCTGCGGGGGCATGCTCTCGCCCACGCGCACGGAGGTCGTCTCTGCCCTGACCCAGCGCCTGGTGGAGCGCGCCCGGCAGGCTGGTGCCGACTGCCTGGTCACCGCCTGCCCAATGTGCCACATGAACGTCGAGAGCCGGCAGGCTGCCTGTCGCGACGGGAGGCTGCCGACGTTCTACCTCACCGATATGGTGGGCCTGGCCCTGGGCCTGCGGCCCGAGGAGCTGGGCCTGAAGCGACATCTGGTGGATACCCTCCCGCTGCTGCAAGCAGCGGGCCTGGCCTAGCCGCAAGAGAAGCGAAGCACTATGGCCCGAACTGGCGTTTTCGTGTGCCATTGCGGCACCAACATAGCCAAGACCGTTGTGTGTGAGCAGGTGGCGCAGGCGGCCCGCGCCATGCCCGGCGTGGTATACGCCACGGACTATCGCTACATCTGCTCGGCGCCCGGGCAGCAGCTTATCCAGGAAGCCATCCGCGACCAGAACCTCGATTCGGTCGTCGTCGCCTCTTGCTCGCCCCGGCTGCACGAGCCGACCTTCCGGCGCTGCGTGGAGGAGGCGGGGCTCAATCCGTACCTGATGGAGATGGCCAACATCCGGGAGCAGTGCTCCTGGGTCCACGACGATCAGGCCCTGGCGACCGCCAAGGCCATCGCCCTGGTACGGGCCGCCGTGGCCAAGGTCCAGCGCAACGAGCCGCTCTTCAGCGAGCAGTTGCCCCTCACCAAGCGCGCGCTGGTGCTGGGCGGCGGCATCGCAGGCATCCAGGCGGCGCTGGACATCGCCGACGCCGGCTACGAAGTGCTCCTGGTCGAGCGCAGCCCCTCCATCGGCGGCCACATGGCGCAGTTCGACAAGACCTTCCCCACCCTGGACTGCGCGGCTTGCATCCTGACGCCGAAGATGGTGGACGCCGCCAGCCACCCCAACATCCGCCTCCTGACCTGGTCGGAATTGGAGAGCGTCCAGGGCTACGTGGGCAACTTCGAGGTGACCATCCGGCAGAAGGCGCGCTACGTGGATGCGGAGCTTTGCATTGGCTGCGCCGAGTGCTGGGTGCGCTGCCCGGTCAAGAACGTCCCCGCCGAGTTCGACGAGGGGCTGGGCCCGCGCACGGCCATCTACGTTCCCTTCCCGCAGGCCGTGCCGCTGGTTCCGGTCATTGACAAGGAGCACTGCCGCTACCTCACCGAGGGCAAGTGCGGCGTCTGCGCCAAGCGCTGCCCCAAAGACTGCATCCGCTACGACGACGAGGACAAGCTGAGCACCGAGCAGGTGGGCGCCCTTGTGGTGGCCACCGGGTTCGACGTGGAGAAGGGCGCGCTCTACGGCGAGTACGGCTACGGGCAATACGAGAACGTGATCACGGGCCTAGAGTTCGAGCGCCTGGTGAACCTGTCGGGGCCCACCGAAGGCAAGGTGCTGCGGCCCAGCGACCAGCAGCCGCCCCAGACCGTGGTGTTCGTCCAGTGCGCGGGCAGCCGCGACCCGGCCAAGGGCGTTCCCTACTGCTCCAGAGTCTGCTGCATGTACACGGCCAAGCAGGTGCTGCTGCTCAAAGAGAAGCACCCCGAGACGGACGTGTACGTGTTCTACCTTGACATCCGCGCCGGCGGGAAGAACTACGAGGAGTTCGTCCAGCGCGTACAAGATGAGTTCGGGGCCAAGTACATCCGCGGCCGGCCCTCGGCTATCTTCCCCAGCGGCGATAAGCTGGTGGTGCGGGGCGCCGACACTATGCTCGGCCTGCCGGTGGAGGTGGAGGCAGACCTGGTGGTGCTCGCCAGCCCCATCCTGGCCAGAGAGGACGCCAAGGACGTCGCCCGCAAGCTGGGCCTTGACACCGATCAGCACAGCTTCTTCACCGAAGCCCACCCCAAGCTGCGCCCGGCCGAGACCCTGACCGCAGGCGTCTATCTCGCCGGCGGCTGTCAGTTTGCCAAGGACATCCCCGATGCGGTGGCCTCGGCGGGCGCCGCCGCCGCCAAGGTGGTCGGGCTGTTCGCCAAGGACTCTCTGGAGTCCGAGCCCATGATAGCCGAGGTGGACGAGGCAAGCTGCGTCGGCTGCCTGAACTGTCTCGAGGTCTGTCCCTTTACCGCCATCGAGGAGAAGCAGATCGAAGACCCGCGCACCAAGCAGGTGCGCACCGTCGCCTCCGTCAACGCGGCCATCTGCGAGGGCTGCGGCACGTGCGCGGCCGCCTGTCCCTCCAAGTGCATTACCGTCAAGGGCTTCAAAGACTCACAGCTCCTGGCGGCGATTGACATCCTGGCGGTGTAGGAGCGGGCCTTGCGCCCGCCCGGACGTGTGCTATTCTGAGCCTGATGACCAAGACCACCACCTCAGCAACTCAGACGGCGACCACGCCCTGGGAGCCGAAGATCGTCGGCATCCTGTGCTACTGGTGCACCTATGCCGGGGCGGACCTGGCCGGCTCCAGCCGCCTCAAGCAGGCGCCCAACGTGCGCGTGGTGCGCGTGCCTTGCTCCGGCCGCATTGACCCGCTGTTTGTCCTGCGCGCCTTTGCCCGCGGTGCCGATGCGGTGCTGGTATCCGGCTGCCACCCAGGCGACTGCCACTACAGCAAGGGTAACTACTACTGCCGCCGGCGGCTGAGCGTTTTCAAGCGGCTGCTTGAGTTCATCGGCATCCCCAAAGAGCGCTTCCGCGTGCACTGGATCTCAGCCGCCGAGGGGCAGCAGTTTGCCCAGGTGGTCAACACCATGACCGAAGAGGTGCGGCGGCTGGGGCCGTTCCGCTGGCAGGAGGCGGCGGGCGCCGCCGCTCAGCAGGGCATAGCAGGCAGATAGCTTCCGCGCGCTGCTCGATGTAGGCGAAGAATGGAAGAAACGCAGCAACAACTCCGCGAGACTGCCAAGCGCCTGCTCGCCGAGGGGCAGGTCAACCTGGTCATTGGCTGGCGTGAAGGCACCATGCGCGGGCGCGTGCAGCCGGCGTTCCTCACCCAGCCCGACGAGGCCCAGCAGCTTGTCTGGTCCCCGCTGTGCAACCTGAACCTGGCCAAGTACGTGCGCGGCCTGCCGCCCCGGGCCGCGGTGGTGGTCAAGGGCTGCGACCTGCGGGCCGTTCAGGTGCTGCTGCGCGAGCACCAGCTCAAGCGGGAGGACCTCTACTGCATCGGCGTGGCCTGCCCGGGCATGGTGGACGTGTCGCGCCTCGACGAGCTCACCGACGACCAGCTCCGCAGCCAGCCGGCCGACGAGTTGCTGGATCCACACTGTCTAATGTGCGAAGCCAACATCCCGGACGGCGCCGATGTCATCCTGGGCGAGGTGCCGCGCAGGCAGCCGGCCGCGCAGGACCCAACGCTGGCGCCGCTGCTGGCCAGGGCCCCCGAGCAAAGGCTGGGCCACTTCGTCCAGGCCTGGGAGCGCTGCCTGCGCTGCTCGGCCTGCATCAAGTCCTGTCCGCTGTGCTACTGCACGACGTGCTTCGCGGAGCAGATCAAGCCGCAGTGGGTCCCGCGGCGGGTGCGCATCCAGGAGAATCAGATGTTCCAGCTTGGCCGCGCCATGCACCTGGCCGGCCGCTGTGTGGGCTGCGGCGACTGCCAGCGCGCCTGCCCGGTGAACCTGCCGCTGCGCGCCCTCAACGCGAGGATCGCCGCCGACATCGCTGAGCTCTTCGGCAGGTGGGAGCCCACCGACGAAGAGCTGCCCACCTTCCTGCGCTACGAGCAGGACGACACTGAAGCTGCCATCGAGGGCGCCGTCAAAGCCGGGCCAAGATAGAGAATGCAGCCTGCCCTCCTGCCGAAAGAGAGACTGCTGCCGTTCCTCCGCGACCTGGCCACGGGCCGGCGCCTGATCGTGCCGGTCCGCGACGAGCGCGGCACACGCTTTGGCGCCCTCCCCGACGAGGCCGGCGCTGCGCTCGTGCTGGACGTGGTGAACACCGACGAATCGCCTAAGGAAGCCGTCTTCCCGCAGTGGGAGCCGCTGTTTGACCTGCGAGACCTGGGCGTAGCTCCGGAGGTCGAGCCTGTGGCGCCCGAAGTGCAGCCCTGGCTGCTGTTCGGCGTCCGGCCGTGCGATTGCCGTGCGCTGGTGCTGCTGGCCCAACTGTTTGAGGCCGACACGCCGGACCCGTATCATTCCATCCGCCGCCGCGCCGGCATCATCGTCGCATTGACCTGCGTCCAGAGCAGCCCCACGTGCTTCTGCACCTGGATGGGCGTGCCCCTGGATCGGCCCGAGGGCGCCGACATCCTGCTGACGCCACTCGACGACGCTTACCTGGTCGAGGCGCTAACTGAGCAGGGACAAAAGCAGCTCGCCGCAGCCGCCGGTCACCTCCAGGAGGCCGACGACAAGCACCTCCAGGCAAAGCAGGCCGCACTGGAAGCGCTGCGCGCAGCGCAGCCTGCTCCGCCCTTCGACGCTTCCGACGAAGCCTCCCTGCACAGCCTGGCCGAGGTCGTGATGCCCGAAGAGCAGGAGCCGTTCTGGCAGGCCATCGCGCGCGCCTGCATCGGCTGCGGCGTCTGTACGCTAGGCTGTCCAACCTGCACCTGCTTTGACGTGAACGACGATGGCATCGGCGAGCACGCCGAGCGCTACCGCTGCTGGGATAGCTGCCAGTTCAAGTTCTACGCGCTGGAGGCCAGTGGCCACGACCCGCGACCTGAGCAGTGGGAGCGCCAGCGGAACCGCATCGGACACAAGCTGAGTTTCAGCGTGGACCGCTTCGGCCAACTCACCTGCGTCGGCTGCGGACGCTGCGTGCGGCAGTGCCCGGTCAACATTGACATCCGCGAGGCCATCCGCCACCTGGCCACAGCAGCCAGCCGAGCGAAGACACCATGACGGCGCGAAGGCAATGACCGACAACCCCTACCAACCTCACCTGGCCGTGCTGGAGCGCATTGACGAAGAGGCGCCCGGCATCAAAACGTTCTACGCGGCCCTCCAGGAGCCCGAAGTCGCCGAGAGCTTCACCTGGCAGCCCGGCCAGTTCCTGGAGGCTTCGGTGCTGGGTGTCGGGGAAGCGCCCTTTGGCATCGCCAAGGGCCCTGGCCGGCCAGGCCCGCTCATGTTCTCAGTCGCCAGAATGGGCGCCGTTACCTGTGCGCTCCACGGCCTGAGCCCAGGCGACCACATCGGCATTCGCGGGCCGCTGGGCCGAGGGTTCCCACTCCCGGAGCACGAGGGGAAGAACCTGTACATCATCGCCGGCGGCATTGGCTTGCCGCCGCTGCGCTCGGTGGTCGAGTACGCCTTGGACCATCGCGGCAAGTACGAGCGCCTCGTCCTCGTGTACGGCGCCCGCAGCCCGGAGCTACTGTGCTACAAGGATGCCCTGGAGGAGTGGTCTAAGCGGCCCGACCTTGACGTTCACCTCACCGTGGACCGCGTGGGCGATGGCTGGCAGGGCCATGTGGGCGTCGTGCCCACCTATTGCGAGGAGCTGGGCCTGGACCCGCAGAACGCCGTGGCCTATACTGTCGGCCCACCCATCATGATCCACTTCGCCATCGTCAGCCTCACCAGGCTGGGGTTCGGCCCGGACCAGATCTTCCCCAGCCTGGAGGCGAAGATGAAATGCGGCCTGGGCAAGTGCGGGCGCTGCAACGTGGGCTCCAAGCTGGTGTGCCTGCACGGTCCCGTCTTCAGCTTCCGCGAACTCCAAGCCCTCCGCTGGTCCGCGCTCTGAAACCCTCAGTCCCGGCGCCCAGACTACAGCCAGAATGGCGCGAAAACGGCTCAACCACGGGGAAAAAGCGAGGCCCTTGCCGAAGCAAGGGCCTCCCGATGAGGGCTTGGTAGCGCGGGGAGGATTCGAACCTCCGACCTCAAGGTTATGAGCCTTGCGAGCTACCTGACTGCTCCACCGCGCGATCTACTCTCCTTCTAACACACTCAGCCCCGCCTGTCAACCCCCTTCGTCTTGCCAAAGCCGTTGTTGGCTACCCGCCACCCTCTCCGTGCAGGTGCGCGTACAGCCTCGCCGCAGCCTGTTGGTTCATCCCCTTGACCGCCGCCAGCTCCTCCACGCTGGCTTCCCTCATGCGCTCAACCGAGGCGAAGTGCCTCAGCAGGCGGCGCCGCCGGGTGGGGCCGATGCCGGGCACGTCGTCTAGCAGGGACCCCTTCACCCGCCTGTCGCGCAGGCCGGTGTGGTAGGCCCGGGCAAAGCGGTGGGCCTCGTCACGCACCCGCTGGAGCAAGTGCCGGCAGCGGGCGTTCTCCGGCAGTTGCAGCGGCCGCCGGGCCCCAGGCCGGTAGATATCCTCGAACTCCTTGGCCAGCCCAACCACCTCGACCGGCTCCAGGCCGAACGCCTTGAGCACATCGAGCGCCACGTTTAGCTGTCCCTTGCCGCCGTCCACCAGGATCAGGTCGGGCAGCTCGGCGAACTTGCGGTCGCCCTCCTGCGCCCGGCGGAAGCGCCGGCTGAGAGCTTCCCGCATCATGGCATAATCATCCGGCCGGTCCGCCGTCGCGCGCATCTTGAACCGCCGGTAGCCTGACTTCAGCGGCTGGGCGTCGCGAAACACCACCAGCGAGGCAACCGCCTCCTTGCCCGAGGTGTTGGACACGTCGTAGGCCTCGATCCGCTGCGGCAGGCGCTCCAGCCCCAAAGCCTGCTGAAGATCGGCCAGCACCGCGCCGGCGGCCAGTTCGCGTTGACGCTCGGTCTCCAGTCGGCGCGACAAAGCCACCTGCGCGTTCTCGCGCGCCATCTCCACCAGTCGCCGCTTCTCCCCGCGCTGCGGCCGCAACACCCTGACCTTCGCCCCCCGCTGCCTGCTGAGCCACTGCGACAGCACCTCGGCATCCTCCAGGTCCTCGCTCACCAGCACCTCCTTGGGCAGGCTAGTCGTCTCGGCGTAGTAGTGTTTGAGGAAGCCTTCCAGCAGCTCTGCCGCCTCGCGGCCGACCGTGTTGTCCAGGAAGTAGCTGTGCTGGTCAATGAGCTTGCCCGCCCGCACCGTGAACGCCTGCACACAGCCGTAGCCCTCGCCGCGGGCTACGCCCAGCACGTCCTCATCGCGCGCCACGTTGGCTACCACGCGCTGCTGCGCCAGCACCTTCTCTATGGCCCCAGCCTTGTCCCGCAGTCGCGCGGCCCGCTCGAAGTCCATAGCCTCGGCGGTCGCCTGCATCTCGGCGTGCAGGCGCTTGACCACCTCAGTGTGCTTGCCCTCTAAGAACAGGATCGCCTGCTCGACGCGCTTGGCGTACTCCTCCTCGGATATTTTGCCCGCGCAGGCGCCCGCGCAGCGGCCGATGTGGTACATCAGGCACGGCGTGCCCTTCCCCCCAGAGCGCACCAACTTCTTGCAGGTCCGCAACTGAAACAGCTCCTGCACCAGCCGCATGGTGCGCCGCGTTGCCTGCGCCGAGGGGAAGGGGCCGAAGTACCGGCCGTGGCGCAGATGGTAGACCTCATGCTTCTTCGGATCGTGGAAGGCCCGCCCGCCGCCCAGCCGCGTGATGGGCGAGCCCGGCGGCACCTCGCGCACGAACATCAGCCTGGGGAACGGCTCGTCGAGGGCGACCTTGAGGTACGGGTAGCTCTTGTCGTCCGCCAGCTTGATGTTGTACCTGGGCCGGTGCTGCTTGATCAGATTGTACTCTAAGACCAGCGCCTCGACCTCGGAGCTGGTGACCAGGTAGTCCAGCTCCGCGGCCTGCTGGATCATGACGTCCACCCAGGCCGAGTGCTTCGGCCGGGCGCCCAGCCAGGTAGCCAGCCGCTTCTTCAGCGACCTGGCCTTGCCCACATAGATGACCTCGCCAGCCTGGTCCTTGAAGACATACGTGCCCGGCTTATCGGGGATGTTGGGGATCTTCTCTTCGAAGGCCATCGCTCGCACCTACGGAGACGGTGGTGGGTGGGCGAGGCGGCGAAGCATGCACGCCATCGGGCAGTCGTCAGTCTTGAGCTCCGGACTAGGCGAGACGTGCCACACTGGGTACCTGAGGGAGGTGACGTCATAGGAGTATAGCAGCACGATGGCCGGCGTGGGAGACTCCGCGAGGACCTGGGGCCAGGCGGCAGCACAGATTTGGGCCTCACGGTCATGCACCCCCATTTGGGGAGCGGCATGTAAGCCCGTCACGGCGTATGCGACTCCCCAGAAGGGGGTAAGGGAGGGTAACTTCCGCACCTTCTCGCGCGCATGCCGCACGGCTCGGCATAGCTGTGCAGCGACGGGTCCGACGACCCAATCGTCCCCGCCCCATGTCCCGCCGGCCTCGCCAGCACCCACGGGGCGACCGCAGGGACCGAGGAACCACATGCCGCACACTGCCCACACCTCCCACGGCTTATCCTCGCTTCTAGCGCATACCCGGCAAGTGCTGCGGAACTCCACGCATCCGCCGCCCCTCAACCATGCCGTGCATTCTCGAAACGCTTCGTCGAAATGCGTGTGCCACTTATCCGCAGGCCAGCCGTCGGGACCGCACGCCACGAACCGGAATCCCGGGGGAAGCGCAGCGCAGTCGCGGCCCACGGCGTAGGTGAGAGCCAGCCCGAAGTGCGCTGCCGCGTCATTGACCCGCGAGCGCCGCACCTCCAGTGGGAACCGCCGCCCATGCTCGGGGCACACCAACTCGAGATCAAACCCGCTCTCTGGCACCTCGACGGTCAACCCCGTTCCCACCACCGCCGCCGCCAAGCGGAGCTCGGTGGACACCTGAAGGAACTCGTGAGAGGTTCTCAGCTTTCCGAGTTTGTCTTTGTGTTCCCAAAGCCGCACTCCCTTGCCGTCGAGCCAGGCGAGGACCTCCTCAAGTGTGCTCAGGTAATCACGCCCGCCCCACCTCCGGATTGCCATCCAGACAACCGGGTGACACTTATGCTCGCCTTCCTGGGCAGCCTTCTCGTACTCTCGGCATGCCCAGTCCTCGTCGAAGACCGCCGACAGCAGGGGGAAATCGCCCAAGGCCGCCAGCAGATCGTTGGGCGTCCAATCCGGCTTGTCGCGGATGTTGCACATGTTCTCTTCGAACGGCATGGGACGCACCTATGTCACCTAGGGTATGCACACAGTTCTATCCGAAGAGGCGCAGAAGAGCGTCTGCGAGCTTGCGGCCCAGCGCTTTTGCCCGTGCCTCGTCCCGCGGCACCTTGAGCCTGAGTTCGCAGAATACCTCGCCGACCCCTCGCCAATCCAAGGCTGGATCCACGAAGGCTCGGATTCCGGCCGCCCGTAGGTCGGGTGCTCCTTCCAGCGCAGTACGGATGTCCTCGGCATACTGAAGGGTGGTGGCGGTGTGCTCTGGCCGATCCACTGAGAGGTACGGCGCGATCGCGTATTCACATTCCGTCGCCTCCTCGTTAGCGAGGAGGCATCCAGCCTGGATGCTGAGGCGCTCGCCGAGCGCGCGTCTGAAGGCCTCATAGGGATTGGTCCGTCTCATGGCTCTCGCTCCTTCCCGCAACCTCGATCCCGCAAGAGCGCGCAGTTGCTGCGGAGTAGGGCAATGCGCTCTTGCTGCTCCTCGATTGTTTGCTCTGCGCGCTTGATGGCATTATGCATTCGCTGGAGCTTCGGCTTGAGTTTCTCGTACTCCTTACGCAGGGCGGTCAGCGAGACGAAGTCATACCGGCGACAGAGGGTTCCGAGGCCCGCAAAACTGGGACCTCCCATCTCCTCCTCGGCCGCTGCTCGATCCTTTTCGTGGCCGACAATGTAGACACTCACCCTCTGTCTAAGCGGGCGCTGGAGGTCGCTCAGCAGCTTATTCAGCTTGTTGAGATTCTGCACGAATCGCGTGCTCGCTTCCACTTCGAACAGGCAGACGAGCTCCTCCCCGTCAAACCAGATAACGTCGACGTTCGCCATGCGCTTCTTGACGCTTTCGCTAAGCCCCGTGCCGGGGATCTCCGTCAGGAAGCCGTCGCTGAAGGAACGCCCCTCGAACCTTCGCTTTCGGTCGCTGCGGGCCGCGTAAGAGCTCAATCCAAGGAGCTCGCCGAGTATCAACAGCATGCCCTGCGCCTCGGTATGCGCCCTCGCACGGGCCGGGCGACGCGGTTGTTTCCTGAGGCGCTTAGCCTTACGCCGACCACCGGCGCCCACGCTTAGCACTTCCCCGGCGCGCGATACCCTTCCCCCGGCGCTTACAAAAGCATGAGCCTGGCGGACGAGCGACACGGCATATTCCACTTGCTCCGACGTACTGACATCGAAGTAGAATGGCAGATCCCAGCGCATGCGCTTGATCCAGCCCTGTGGGTCGCGCATAGCTTCGCGGTCCAATCGCAGGAACACGCGGAAAGTGCCGATCCCAGGGGAGATCTGAGTGAATATCGGCTCGCCCCTCACCCGGAAGTTGATCCACTGCTTGGTCTCGTACTCCTCAACATTCTGGAGCTGTCGAGTGCACTCTCTAAGCTCCGCAAGCGCCCGCGCGACCTGCGGTTGCATCCGACGAACGCGCTCCGTAGCAGACTCGCGCACAGCGGTCACCTCCCGCCGCTCTTGGGTTTGTCGGCGCGCGGCCTATTCCTTCGGGGCCTCGACGTCCTCCGCCGCTTCTTGCCATACCCCGCCAGCACGGCCTGCCACATCTCGGAGCGCGGCGAGTTCAGGAAGTCGCGCGCGTGGGTGAACTTCGGGTCGTGCAGCCAGGCGTGTATGCGGCGGGAGTCAATCAGCAGTACCTCGACACCTTTACGCTCAGCCAGCTCGTTGTGCCGCTGCTTGGCCTCATCGGTGAAGCCCGCGTTGGTGATGATGATGCCGCGCTTCAGGTGCGTGGCCCGCAGCAGCGACTCCAACTTGTCCATGGTCGCCAGGCCCACGTCCTTGACCGTGCGCAGCTTGCATATTACCGCATAGCGGGCGCGGCCCTTCGTCAGCAGCAGGCTGATGCCGTCTTCCCGATGCTGCCGATGTGTCGGATCGTACCGATACCCCTGCGCGCACAACAGCAGCCCGGCGAAATCCTCGAACTGCACCGGCGTCAGCCGGGTAATGGCCGCCCAGGTCCGCTTCAGCTCCCCCGAGGCCCACGGCGGCAGCGCCTCGGGCCGCCCCAGCAGCCGGTAGACGTACTGGAAGACCACGTCCTGGTCGTGTTCGGGGAGCTGGCGGAAGCGCTCAATCAGCTCACGCTCGCGTATGTGGGCCAGGTCCGACTGACTGGCCGCGTCGAGCCGGATGGCGTCCTTCCGCCCGCGCGCCACCCGCGTGAAGAGTCGAAGCTGCTCCGCGACGCGCTGATCGGACAAGGCTACAGGCCTCCACGCACGGCCCGCACGTAGTTGTAGATGCGGATCTGGTCGCCCTGAGGCCCCCGCCCGTAGGGGTACCAGGCAGGATCGCCGCTCTTCGGGTCGCCTCGCTGCGCCCCCGCGCCATGCACGTCCAGCCATTCCCCCCCCATACAGCCGAAGGCGCGGCCGAAGCAGATGTAAACCGCCGCACTACCCCGCCTGTCCGGGGGACCATCAAGGTGCGTCGTGCTGGTCCAGTACCACGACTCGTCATCAGTGACTTGGAAGAACCGCGTGTCGATCGCCGCGCTGCCGGTAACGGTCGGCGCCCGCGTGTAGTCCACAATGCTCTGCAACTCCTTGGCATTGGGCAAGCGCCAGTCACTGTAGCCGGCGAGGCGAAGGCTCTGGGCGTAGGCCAAGGCCTGCTCCCAGTTCAGGGCACGGCCGCTGTCTGCCTGCTCCCACATCAGCCCGGTGGCATTGTCCGTGACGGTCCCGTCGTGATTGCCGACGAACTGGTTCACCCCGTAGCTGGGGTTGCCGCGCACGTAACGGACGAACTCGTACATCACGCCTCCCCAAGGGAACCGTTTGCCGTAGCCTTTGATGCGGCCGTCGGCGAAGTTCACCCCGAACGCCGTGGGGATGCCGTTCATGGTCGTCCCAACGTACTCGGTGGAGGACCAGTACTGAGCGTCAATCAAGCGCTCGCCAGCATTGGTGTTTCCGTACTGGAAGTCGAAGTAACGGGTGTCGAGGTACGGCTTGGAGTCGGCTGCCGAGAAGCCGCTCACGCCGCTGAACTCGATCAGCGAGTACAACTGCTTGATGGTCGGAAGCCGCCAATCGCTGTAGCCGCCGGTGCGGCAGGTGGCGGCTCCGGCGACGGCCTGGGCCCACGTCACCTTGTCGCCCGGGTCCTTCTGCCACATCAGGCCCGTGTTGAGGTCGGTCACCGTGCCATTGCCGTTGTCTCGGTAGGCAGGGCGCGGGCCGCGGAACTGGGCGTCCTGGCCGTAGAACGGCTGACCGGGCCCGGGTGAGACCACCCTTCCGGTGTCGTCGTAGCACGACGTCTGTGCTGTATCCACCACCACGTAGGTTCCCGCACCGGGCGTGGCATTGCCTGGGGCGCCGTCTGACGATACCGCCCGCGAGGCGCTACCCGGCGATTGCTCCCCACTGCGCACGCTGACTGCTGCGAGTAGCGCGGCTCCACAGGCAACCAGCGCGAGTGGCGGCACTCTGGACGGGTAGGCTGTGCGTACGTGCTTCATCTCCCTCGACGCTCTCTCACAGCCTCGGTACGTTCGGCTTGAGCGCATGTCCCCTTCGCCTCAGGACGCTTGGCTCTCTACTCCCGGTCCGGGTAGCCCATCCCAACAGAAGGCCCGGCGTCGTTCCCGCGGGCAAGGTCAGTGCACACCAATTGCTCTGGCAAACCGGCACCTGGGGAAGACTGCGGTTAGGGCGCCCGCACAACGTCCCGCCAGCTATGATACCACCCCAAAAGCACGAAGGCAATAGCGGAGAGTGTGCACCCCTCACCCCGTGAGTCCCCTCTCCTATTGATACTTGCCTATTGAATGGAACAATGGTATCATCCCATGCATGAGACCCAAGGGAAGCGCGGCGCAGTTGGAAGCCCGCCGGCGGCGGGCGGTGTCGCTGCTGCAGGAGGGCTTGGGGATTC
>Ga0315282_10000737_pt1 | contig 63830 bp, 71 predicted proteins | sample YL17G07_20_MG_FD_203693 | JGI IMG/M metagenome (GOLD analysis project Ga0315282, IMG submission 203693) | Sediment microbial communities from Yellowstone Lake, YNP, Wyoming, USA - YL17G07_20 | ecosystem: Environmental > Aquatic > Freshwater > Lake > Sediment | place: USA: Wyoming | collected...
CTTGAAAAGATAAAAAAAGTAGAACTCGAAGACGGCACACAAGTAACAACACCCCTGACAAAAAAACAAAAAGACATACTCGACCCCCTAGAACTATGCGCCTAAAACCCGACAAGTCAGGATAAAATAATACAGGGTATTTTTTGCCATAACTAATAGTTGTATCGCATATCCAACAGGATTTACCAATTCCCGAATTGCCAATTACAGCGAAACACTTTTTTTCTGTCTTTAAAAAATTCATAAATTCTATATCAATCATTTCGTTATGTTCATATAATTCAGGTATGTATTTCGCATCCTTATTTTTAGATCTACTTATCAGGGGCTCAATATACATTTTCACTTGTTCGCTACAAAAAGTTAATAGATTCTCTCTAGAATAACCTAAAAAATATTTTAAACTTTCATAATATAGTTCTTCGTTAAGTGTAGGGCTATAACCATTTATTTTTATATCGCTTTTTTGAATGTTTTCCTTTGTAATTGTATCAATAAACAAAGGATTTTCTTTTCCATTACAAACTATGCAAAATGGAGCGATTGGATGAATTAATCTTGCATATACTATTGCCTGCTCTATATCCTCATCTGTTATCTTACCCTTTTTAACTTCAACAATACAACAATTTATTTCGCTCTTTTTTATCAGTATGTCATATCTCGGATTTTTTTCCCCTGATACTGGTTTAAATTGTTCTTTTGTACTAATTAGATATGAACATCTCCCGAGTTTAATTTTAAAAGAATTTTCAAAGGACAATTCTGATTTGTCAAACCCTAGAGAATTTAAAATCGGCAATATTACATTTACCTTTATACTCTCTTCCGATTGATTTTCATATTCATCCTGAATATCCATTCATTATCACGTTAATTTTGTTTAAATGGGTATAAATTTTAATTGATTATATGCAAGCTATCGAAATATCTATAACCATATGTTTATTAAGCTTTTTACTCTTATACAAAATAGATAAAAATAAACATATGGTTATAAATTATTTAAGATATTAAAATATCTTTTAAGCTTTAGTAAGGTCTTATTTTTCAACTTAGGCATCTTTCCATTATGGAGATGGTTCTTTAGATCATAGAAGGCTGACTTCGATAAACCCAGCTTATTTGCTTCTTCTAGTGTCAGGTTTAATAGTTTAAGGATATATGCCTCCATGCTCCTATACTCAGTATAATTATTTCCGTCGACGCCTATTATTTGTGCCTCGTCTAGCTCGTTGCTTTCTTTGCCGATGTATCGTATCGAGGCCTCGTCAATCTGTATGTGTTTTCGCTGTAATAGGCCTATGTCGCCCTCCGACTTGGCTTCCTGGTGGTTAATATAATCGTTTATTAGCTCGGATAGAGGCTTCCAGTAATACCGTGTGTCTATGCTTTTATCATTTGGGTATTGTTCGCCGGTCTTATAATCGATGAACGGCCGGTAGGGTATCTCTTGGAATCGCCGCTCCTCGGGGTTGACGTGTGGCATCACAGGGATGATCGGCTCTTTTGTATGTGGATTTTTGCGGTAGCCCATGCCGATTGTTATAAAGTTGAATGGCTTGATCTGCTTTTGTAGGGGCTTATTATCGTTAATTATTTTGAACCTTTTTAATAAGGGATAGGACGTTACTTTGAAATCATAAATTGCATGCCTATAGGCATATTTATCTAATATTCTATGTCGGTGGTCGGTCTGATAATGCATTGTTAGGATATCCAGCCAGAACTGTCCCTGATTCAGGCCTAACAAATTCTCCCCAAGGCCATGAGAGGAATATTTCCTTATTAATATCTTGCCGGTCTCTTGATTGCGGTCATATAACACGTATCGCTTTGCGGATATGCCAAAGAACCACACATCATGTAATCTGCCTCGTTTATCCTCTTCGACTTTAAACATGTCCAGGCTGTCAATGCTGTAGGGGTTCAGGGGCTTAAAAAACGCCTGTATTGCGTTTACCTGGTCGGGGCTGATGAATATGCTGTCCGTGTCACAATAGACGTAATAGCCGCCATCCTGGAGCGTTAGAGCCTCGGCCGCTGCGAGTATCAGCCTAGCCCCGGCTGTTATCGTGGTTGCCATGATGGGGTTATACGCCCGGCCCTCGGTCTCTATTTTGGGCACAATTGTCTCGATGCGTTTTAAACCGTAAGCTTCGACTGTATGCTCCTCTGAGTCTGTGGTGTTGACCTCGATGAAAATACCGTAAGACGTGCTGTTGGCGATGATCTTAAGAATGCCCTGCTTTAAATCAAGTTGCCGCACCTCATCGCTATCAGCCGTTTTCATGTTATTCTTTAGGCGGATGCGTTCTTCGATGAGCTTTTTAATAAAATCATCACTATGGCTGAGGTGTATACCTTTTAAAACCTCTATGGCTCGGAGTCCTGGCTGTAAGCCGGAGGGCTTGAACGTGATAGCTTCCTCAATGATAGGCGTTCTACCAGAAAGGAGCTTGGAAGCTACAAGGTCGGGCAATGCATACCATAGGCTTGTATTCGCTTTTACATAGTTAATGCCGATATTCCACACGTTCTTATTGCCATATCGGGACCGGACGGGTAAAATGTCGTTATCGGGCTTTATGCGGCATATACACACCATTTTACGCCAGGTGTCTTCAAGTGGTATATCCTCGATGGTCACCCAGTTTAAAAAGTCCTGTATCTCGCCAGTGTTATTGGTACATTCTATGTGCTCTGATTTTAAAATACGGTCTAGGCCTAAAAGCACGTATAGGGATGGGTACATGCTGGTAAAATCCAGATAAGTTACTTTTACTGGTTGTTTGCGTATCCTGACCTCTACCCGGCCGCCATAATAGGCGGTCATCAGATAGCCCTTAATTTTGGGCGGGAAATCGGGGTTCTTCTCGTCAAACGACCGGATGCCAATCTTTTCCAGATAGAATTTACCGATACTTGCCGGGGAATACAGACGGTTAGGCTCTTTATCCAGGCCGTATAAAGCGTAACGCTCTAACGCTTTTTCGTATAATTCGTGTGTAGCTAGTGCATCGTTAACGTTGTAATGTATATACTCGGGGGTTATGCGACCGTGCTCCTCCGCATCTATCTTGCGGTGCTCGCATTGGAAATCTTCCAGGGCATTTTTGAGGGTATAGCCCTTATTGGTGAGGGCAAATAACAAGGTTTTGAGGTCTAGAAAGTAGCCCCGATACCCCCGATGTTTTTTCTCACTCTTCTTCCGCAGGGGCGTGGTCAACTCGATGAATGATCGCTTACTGTCAATGTGCTTTATAACAATACCTGGGTGCCAGGGCTTAGACGTGAGTTTAAGCGAGAAGCCGTTATCGTATATCTTGGAATACGTATAGTTAATGGCAAGCCGGGAGAGGTCGAAGGGCAGGTTGAAGCCGATGCATACCGCCCCGGAGTTATACACGTAGGGGAAGAACACCTTTTCCACGAATTCTCCCCTTGTCATTAGTTGATGATTATGATCTTCGGCGTATGCTTTTAGTATGCTTATTTCTGATTCATTTAGTAAACAATCGTTATAGAATATTAGGAATTCTTTTAATTCTCCATATGCCCATATGCCGCATGAGCCGAACAATAGGTTTTGGTATTCGTCGGCTGTTGTCTCGGTGTCTAGGACTAGGACGAGGACATTACTGTGTCTTCTATCTTTTTTTACCGCTTTTTTATGGTTGGGCGTGTCTACGTAGCATCGTATGGCTATGTCCATGTTCATGCCCTTAGTCTTTTGGATATTTCTTCGGTGAGGAGGTCGGCCAGTTCTTCATATATGGGATTGTTTGTTTTATTGGCTTTAAGCCGTAGGATGTCGCTTATTCCTTGGAGGAGGAATGCTGCTTTTAGGTGTTCGGGCTGGTCGGGCTTGCACCACCTTGCATCCCATAGTTTTTGTTTATTCGTTAATTTCTCGTGGCACTCGAAGCATACCGTCGCGGTGCGGAAGTCGTGTTTTCTACCGGCTATGTGGTGTAACTCGTTGCCTTCCCCTTCGCATATTATGCAAAGAGGCGTTAACACCTGGCATCGGGGCATTTGATTCACGAGGATTTTTAGGAACTCTTCAGCCAACCAACTGTGTCTGTCTTCAGCCCGGAGCTTAAGGATGGCCGCATATATTGCGAGTAGTAATTGGTCGGGCATGGTCACACCTTGTAAATATCGTAGAATTCAGGCTCTTCGATGCCCTCGGATATCTCATCGATGACCTCGGGATCGGTCTCAAAAGTGTGGTTGTTGCCCTGGGCGTCTTTGATAGTCTTGCCCTCGTATTTTTTAAGCTCGGTGTCATCGCCGGTCTCTAGGTACTTTTTAACGGCGTTGTGATACCGGCCGATCTTCGAGGCTGTCCGGGAGTCGTTCACGGTGATGCTGACCTCCCGGCCGTCCACGTTGATGAGCATGGTACGGGGGATGCGGTCGTATGTTTTGGCGGTCCAGTGGTTGCCCGTCTTTTTAAAAGCGTTCGTGTGCCCCAGGACGGTTTTTATTGACATGCCCTTATCGTTACAGGCCCCTGTCAGCGATTTTCCGTTCCGGCGTACGTCGCTGAGAATGTCGAGGGATTTCTCCCTCGATAATTTTTCTCTTGGGTTTAGCATGGCCCATATCCGCTTCCATAGCGGTAGGGGCTGTTTTTGGCTTAGTGGCCGTTCTTTTTCTTTTGGATGGCCCCGGAGCTGTGCCAGTGTTGCATTCGGGTATTGGTTATGGAGTCTTTTTATTCTCCGGGTATAGTCGTTCTCTACCATTTGGTCTTTGGACCATTCATTATATGTTTTGTATTTTTTACTGAACTGACGCATAATGCATCACAAATGCTAGTGGGTTTTGCGCCGATATCTTTATTATTTAATATGTTATAATGGTATACCATTACAAAATAAAATAAATGGTAAACCATCGGGAGTTGTATAAATGGTAATAGAAAAACCAATTACCAAAAAGCGAAAGAGGGGAATAAAGAACCCGCCAGGAGTAACCCGAGCGTTAATACTTGAATATATCCTTAACAATAGTATGGTCCTGACCGATGATATACGGGACTATCTTGGAGAAAAAGGGGTAAAACGGCATATTAAAACCAAGAACCTTATATATGGGCATCTTAAAATGTTGGAAGGCAATCTAGATAAAGATGGCAATTACAGAGCGATACCGTATATAAAACGTATCCCTGGTGAAAATAATAAACCAGACTCTTATATTATAATCGATGGCTTCGAGACTTTTAAGAACGTATTCAACTTTTTAAAGGAGCACCACCTCGAAAAGAACTTCATGCAATCGAGCTTTTACAAAAATTATATACAGACCGAGGACTTTTTAACGAAAATACCATTTAACTTCCTTAGACTAACTATACTGGAATTGTATGACACCATAAAAGATGGTGATAAGAGAGAACAATTAATAGAAGAAATAGAGAAAAACAAGCCTACCCTGTGCGAATATGCTAATATACCATCCAAAAATTACGATGCCCCAATAAGTATAGAACAATTACAACCGGACCCACAGCGGTCTATTCCAAACACTACCCAACCGGAGATCATAAATACAATCGATATTACTAAAAACATAATCGCCAATATAAATGATATTAATAAAGGTTCAAGCGATGACCCCGTTATTAATGCCTTTTTATCCCTGGTTAAAGATCTCCAAGAACATACTATTGATGAGTTTATAGAAATATACAAAAGGCGTTTTGCTTATCCACCGGACCAATACCGGGGTATTGATGTTAATAAAAATTTAAAGTACATCACCGGTTATTATTTTGTACCCGAAGGCAGAGAGCCGGATATGGCTAGAATCCTTTTACTATCGCCCTCTGCTATAGATTTCATGCTTAACTCGAAATTCTATAACAATGAGGTGATTTATTATATTCTAAGCCATTATTTCAAACAAGAAAGCGACCTTATACCAAACTTTTACATTAGATTATTCAGCTTTAATCCATCCTTAAAAGGCTTATATCTTGAAAAATTATTGGGGATACCAAAGAATAACATAGATTTTTCAAAAATACTCCCTGGCATAAAATTGTTTTACATTTTAAGAGATCAAGCACTTAACGACCTTATAAGCGGTAACATAGAGAAGGACGAGAGCACATATAAAACGCTAAATCAGGCATTTCTAGAGGGAAAGAGGGAATAAAATGAACCCATTACTCATAAGCGGTTTCGGGACAACGATAAAAGTGGACAAACGAAAACTCATTATTGACAACCATAAATCTGGCATAAACTACGAGTTTTTACCCCATCAAATCTCATACGATTCCATCATCATAGATGGGCATACGGGGAATATCAGTTTTGAGGCAATCCGCTGGCTGACAAAACACGATATACCTATAACGGTGCTTAACTGGAATGGTAACCTTTTAGCCAGCATTAATCCCAAAGAGAATAATAACGGTAAATTACGGGTAAAACAATACGAGGCATACACCAATAGGGACCGCTATTACATCGCCTCAAGAATATTGGATGAAAAAATAATAAAATCGCTCGATTTACTCGAAGAAATGTCGCTTTATTATGACATCGACATTGACAGCATAAAAAAAGCGTTCGAAGAAGAGAAAAAAGCCCACAAATTAACCGCTGAAATGTGCTCTCAGCATAGCGTTTTTAACATTAAAAATCTGTTAGATTATGAGGGCAAAATTGCCATGCTTTATTGGGATAATTTGCGGTTAATATTCAACGAATTATACCCGGATTTCCACTTTGAGAACCGCAAAAACAAATCATACAGTTGGAACATGAACGCTAGCGATGAAATTAACGCCCTTTTAAACTACGGCTATGCCATCCTAGAATCGATAACGAGAAAATGTATAAACACGGTAGGCCTCGACCAGAGCGTAGGCTTTTTACATGAACTTTCACCCGGTAAAACGCCCCTTGTTTATGATCTCCAGGAATTATACCGCTGGATAGTCGATTTATCTGTTATCCAGCTTTTGGAAGAGAAAAAATTAACGAAAAAGGACTTTATTGTTACGGAGAACTACCATATACGACTAAGGGAAAACACGGCTAAATTGCTCATAGAAAAAATCCAGGGCAATTTTAATAGAAAAGTAGGGTACAAGTGTAAGAACTATACCTATGAGACCATTTACCAGGAAAATACTCAGAAATTAGCAAACTTTTTAACAGGAAAAAACAGGGAGCTGTACTTCGAAATACCAGGGATAAAATATGAACGAAATGACGACAAGGAATTAAGGGCTAAATTATTAGAAATTTCGCTCGCCGATGCCAAAAAGTTAGGCCTAACTAAGTCTACACTATGGTATATTCAAAAGAATATTCGGGAAGGAAAAAAGATCGAACTATATGAAAAAGTAAAGGATAAAATCAAAGTGTAGCGATCATTTTTTATTGCTCATACAATATGCCACTATGCCTATTACTAAAACTGTCATCAACACAGATGCAGCTGATGTAGGGACTCCAGATGTAGGCGTTGTACTATCAGTATGGATATTTGATGATATGATAAAATAGTTATTTTCTGGGATAAACATTGAAACTTCGTAGTAATAAAACTTGGTTTGGTTTGTTGGTTGTTCTGAGACTACTTGCACGGGTGTCCATATCCTTGTCACGTTTCCAGTCTTATTATATACATCATCTAAATAACAATAATTCATTACAAGAGATGGATATATCTTTCCGGTTCCATTATCAATACCAACAGTACCTTTAACGATAGTATCATAGTTCGTCGAATTACCGGCATCAATATAGTCTGTCATATTTGACCTTATCGAGTAACCTTGTTCATAACTATTTGTAGGATTGCCAGTACCATCAACATAGTAACTATTACTTGTCGCAGCTAAATTAGATGATACCTTCACATTCGATACATAAAGAATCTGCTTCCCATTGACTTCCACGGGGAAAAATATATTAAATCCTGGGTACAACCTGAATTTCTCTCTATTTTTAATTGTAAGATTCATTATATATAGCGTGCCAATATTTGAAAAATTACTTATGATACTTGTACCTGGTAAACTAATCTCAGTATTATTATAAATTGATGAATCGTCACAATAATAATTGCTATATGCCGCGTCTACAGCTGACATGGGATCGATTTCCACATTATTCCATGTATAAGTTACTTGTGTATCCCCCATTTCAATTACGGGAGCATCCAGTACTTTAATGCTTTTTGGATTAAAATATTGCGGAAAGGCATGGCCCATCATAATTGCATCAAGACCGTATTTCGGGTAGATTGTGTTGTTTCCAACAGTCAAATTTTTATAAGCTTTAATGGGGATAGAAGCGTATATCGTCACATTCTTGGAGACGTTATCGTTATTTATAATCAATGCTTCATGATTTACATATAACGTTATATTTGCATATGTATCATTATTAGGAGAAACATAACTTTTTAGAACGTCTGCCTCTGCGATTGTCAACGAATTATTAGCTTGAGTACTATTATTAAACTTTAAATTAGTGTAAATGTCATTTGATTCGGCAATACAAAACGAAGGCAAAACAACAAATATGACAATAGTAGAACTAATAAAATAAAATAAAAGTTTTTCCTTCATTTATTCACCACCAACCCCAATAACTTAGGTGGTAATCTGTGTTTGACTCACCATATGTCGAACATGCACTATTAAGAGCTGATTGTGGGTTCCCATCTCCAGGATAATTTTGCCAGAATTGGCCGGTAACATGCATAGTTGTTGTTGCGGGAACTTCCGTCGTTGTTCCGATATACCAGTTAGGGTAATGACTGCAAAAGGCATCGTACATTGGATTGTTGTTACTGTAACAACTATCTATAAACATGTCAGTCCACCTAAGCCCTGTATCTGGAGATTCAGATTTAATAGTTGAAGCGCTCACAAGCACAGCATTGTTATTTCCATCATTGAAGTATAACTGATTACAATTGTGTTGTGGATCCCCATTTGACTGTCCCATGTTAGTGTAGTAACATAAACTCCCATCATTTTTCCAATAATTCTCTACATTCGATAATGTATCACTTGTACCTTTCAGGGCATCCCCACCACCATAATACGACGTTGCAACAGTATCAGCGATGTTGAATGCAATAGAATTGTAGTTAAATGGAGTGTTAATAAGGCCCATCGCCGATGAGGCACTTAACGGTTGGATATTATTTGTTTTCGCTTTATTTTTATTTGTTTGCGCAATAAGCGATGCCATGGCTCTTAAATGGTTCAATTTTTCCATATATAATTGGTTTTGGGTTGCGTTTGGTGTTATAGAACTTACCATACTATTTGTCGCATTATCGTTGTTTGTTACTGGTATGGTAGTCCACCAACTCATATTTAAGTTGTCTGGTTGGGCGTTAATTGTTGTCGCTCCTGATTGTGCATTTACAATTGGCGTTACCGCCGCCAGTGCTAACAGTATTACTAGGGCGACCGGCATGTAAAGGATTTTATTCATTTTGATTCCCATTGATTTTCCTCCTTTGAGGTTCGTTCTTCTCGCTTTCGCGTTCGTCCCGTTTTAGGAGGCAAGCCGGATTAGCCTTAGATTATTAGCATATAGCTTTAAATAGGTTGAAAGCTTTCTCTGTCCTGCCTTTATTGGCCATGGACACAGCAGTTATCTTATATGGGTGCTGTGTCCATGTAGCATCTTATTCAGACGCTTGCAAAGTTACCCATTGAACCCTAATCTATTAAGCTTTTTGACCGAATCGGTCAACAATAATTTTTTCAGTTTACCGATGTGGACAGAAAATATAAGTATCACTTCTTTAATTACACTTTATTATGTTTGGGGTACATACGCTATATGCACAAGGTAAAGATTGGCTTGCAATTGCTCTAATAGCTTTTCTTATGAAGAAAAAGCCTCTTAGTATCGAGAAAAAGGAAACCATATTTAATTATATAATTCAAAATCCCGGTTGCATCATACCAGAGATATCCAGAAAATATAAATTAAGTATTGGTACGGTCAGACACTATATACGACAGCTTGAATATGATAGTAAAATCACGCTGATGAAATTCGGAAAATTCACTAGGCTGTTTACGAGGCGCCCGGAACTTACAGATACAGAAAAGTTTTTATTCTCATTTATCAAGAATGAGACGAATAAAATGCTCTTGCTTTCAATTGTTGATAGCAATGGAATTACCAACCATGAACTTTCTGAAAAATTACATGCAAACAAAAGCATAATAAACAAACGCTTAAATAAATTGCTAAAAAATAAGATCATTTTATCCAAAAGCGATGGCAAAACAAAACATTACTATATAAATGAAATCTATCGTTATACAATATTGAAGGTTATAAAATGATATTTTATAATCCGTGATGCGATAGCAAATAGGCCAGTCAACCAATATTTTAATTCACAATAACGTAGATAAGTCCTTAATTTACCCCCTAAAAAAGGACCAATTATTATATAAATGATTTTTATAAGAAAAAGTCCGGAATCTGGCCTGCTAACTATATCCCCCATTACATCGTGGGGGGGATATAGTTAGCAGGCCAGATTCCGGACTTTTTCTTATAAAAGTTGTAATATAATATTGTGCTCCGATTTTCCCAGCTAGCTGACTTTTTTTCGTGCGCACGTATTTTAGGAGCGGTTAGGATTTAGGTTTTTACAATATAGGTATGAGTATTTATTAATAAAGAGATTGTATTAAAAAGGGTGTATATGATATCCTATGAAATGATAACGGCTATTGCGACAGCTATTACTGCAATAATTGCTATGATAGTAATTTGCCGTCAAGCATATTTAAATTGGGTCACATTGAAAATCTCTATTATAAAATGTGATATACGAACTGGATTAAGCCCATATGGGCTTAGTCTAATTGTAAATAATGTAAGCCAAAGAACTGTTATAGTTACTTCTTTTGGGTTCATTCCCCAAATACCGGACAAAGCATTTTGGATCGAGGAAGTTACATTTCCATATCCATTAAAACCGAACGAGTCATTTGATATCACTCTTCAATCACGAGATGTCGCTAAAGAATTAATAAAGTTAGGATTCAAAGGAGTTGTTGATTTAACTGTATTTTTTAAGGATGAACAAAACAAGTCTTATAAAAGTAAACCATATGAATTTGATATAGAAAAAGTAGAATTTAAAAATGAACCGATAAGTTAAAATAAAGCCATAAATTATTAGTCATTTTGTCATTATTTGAACCTGAATTCCCGGACATTTGATAACATGAATTTCAAATATCGATCAGCGTTGACGTCGTTTAAAAATCAAGCTGATAAAAATTATGTTACCAAATGGTAACATATTATAATTATCTCTCTTTTTATAAAATGGATGACGTAAAAGGTATTATTGATTTATAGTAGAACCCTGTTACCAAAAAACCGGGAACTCAGGTTAGAATAATAGGTCGTTTATATAGGGGTAAAAGCTCTACTTATTTTCATGCGCATGGATATCAGTTAATAGAAATCGTTTAAAAGAGTTAATTGAAAAATAACAGTGGTAAGCAGATCACAGATATTAAATATAATTGAGCAACAAACTTAATAGGGACATCATACGATAAAACAAATAATCAATATGTTTATTACTATTGATTTTAATTTTATCAGTTTCATAATGCCGAATTTGAAACTGATTTCCAATTTTAGAAAGCTTGTTTAATTCCTCGTCAAGTAACATATAAAATTCCTGTGAACTTTCGGATGCTGAATTTATAAGCTTAGCAACAGACATTTTTTTGTCATTTCCTGGCTTAATTGTCTTGATCCTTTCAAATGCATCCCATAACTTTTCCAATGCAATTTGCCGATCATCAATTTTAGGCTTGATAATATTTTTTCTTGCCAAATCAATTAGCTTATTTAATTCAATATCAGAACCTGTATAGCAAAAATTCTTTATAACACGATCTAATTCCATTGGGAGAATACGCTCAATTGACCCATTCATCGAAAGTTTAAACGCTATACCATTTCGTTGAAAAATGAGATTAATTTTATCACAGAACTCGGATTTATTTTTTGTTCCACTAGGATAAAAATTCCAATGATAATGATTATAAAATTTATGATAACCTCTTTCCTCATAGTCTTCAATATTTTTCATGCAGAACTCAATAAAGTCTAAAAGTGCATATTGATCAGAATCAGTATAGTCATTTATATTTTTAATACCATTTTTGCTAAATAAATTAAAATTTGGTATTAACGCTTTTGTTACATCTTTAAACGCCCTTTCATCGAAATCAAAAATCATTCCATTGTCAGGGCATCTTAATGGAAAATTGGATGACATAGCAAAAGTGTATTCACGACATACTGCTATAATCCCATTGAAAACCGAATAAGGGATTTTCTCATTTGTTTGTGGTTGTATGCCATATTCTTTATCGGTGAAAAATTTATAATCATGGTTGTCGTCACTAAGTCTTGGCAAACCAAAACACCTTCACTAATTATTTTCCCGGCATTCTATTACATTCATCTAAATATTTATGAGCAAATGATATTAAAGTTAAAATATCTAATGCTTCTGTTTCATTCATCTTCCAATTTATTTTAGGAGTATGAGCTGCTGGATTTCTAACCATATGAGTTATTGATTCTAGCAATTCTTTCAATCCATTAAACTCGTTAATCTCACTTTCTGTTTTTAGCGAATTGAAGAAGATGTATGGATCGTTTTTTGCAAATGCTGTTTGAAATAAAGCCGTGCCATCTTTAGTTAAACCGGATATTTGGCGAACTCTTTCTGCCAATCCTTTAGAAGCTTCAAATACGGTATCATAATAGTCTTTTCTTAAATAATCTTTTATACAATATTTTAATACTTCATGATGAATAGCCCTATTATAAAGCTTACTTCTTAAATTATTTACACGTCTATCGACCTCATCCAGTGTTGTTGCCTTTATAACTTCTGTAAGTCGTCCTTCTTTTGTAATAGATAAACCAACTAACAATAGTATTTTATTAACTTCATCAAAAAGAAAATTGTATACATCTCGACTAGATTCGCTTGTATAACTTATTGGATTTAAGGCTTTTTCAATAAAAACATAAATTTTTTCATATGATCGATTAGAATTTATGTAATTAACAAAACATTTGTATAGCCAATCTCTCTTACTTAAACCAAACTTAATTGTAAGCCCATTGTTGGATTTACCATCATCTACAGATTTAATCTGACATTGATTTAGTAACTGAATTAACTTAGTTTTAGAAAGCCCTCTATTTGTGTCTGCTAAAATATCACAAATTGCCTTTAACTGTTGTTCATCTAATGCTTTTTCAATCATGTTCCTCGATTCTATAACTATCCCTTAGTTCTATAAAGAGTTCTTAACCTTATTAATGTTTTATTTTTCAACTTAGGGATATTCCCATTATAGATTTGATTCTTTATTTCATAGAATGTAGATTTTGATAATCCTAGCTTTTTTGCTTCTTCCTGTGTCAGGTTTAATAGTTTAAGGATATAAGTCTCCATGCTCCTATATTCAGTATAATAATCGTCTTCAACGCCTTTTATCTGTGATTCCTCTAACTCATTTGATTCTTTGCCAATATAATGGATTGAGGATTCATCGATTATAATGTGTTTTCTCTCTAAAAGTCCTATGCTGCCTTCCGATTTAGATTCAGGATGATCCATGTAATCCTCTAATAGCTCGGATAGGGGCTTCCAATAAAATTGGGTATCCATGCTTTTATTATTAGGATATTTATCGCCTGTCCTATAGTCTGTGAAGGGTATATATGGTATTTGTTCGAAGCGTTTATCCTTCTCGTTTATGTATGGTAGCATTGGGATTATTGGTTCTTTGGTAAGCGGATTTTTCTCGTATCCTAAGCCTATCGTGATAAAGTTAAAGGGTTTTACCTGTCTGGATAGCTTCTTTTTACCGTTGAACGTTTTAAACCTGTTATAAACATTATAGGATGACACCCTGAAATTATAAACCGCATACCTGTTCTTGTAATTAGAAACTATCTGCTCTTTTAACCCTGGGTTATAGTTTATTTTTAGGATGTCCTTCCAGAATTCTTCCTGATCTAAGCCCATCAAATTTTCACCAAGGCCATGAGACGAAAACTTTCTAATATTTGATTCTTTATCCATGTCGTATAGGCAATAGCGTTTAGCGGATATGCCATAAAACCAAACATTTTTTAGAGGCTTTCCTTGTCCGTCATCTTCAACCTTGAACATGTCCTGATCTTTATCATAGGGGTTTAATGGCTTGAAAAAATTTTTTACCGTTTGCTCATTTTCAGGATTTATGAAAATGCTATCCGTATCACAATAAGCAATATAACCGCTATTATCTAATACTAGGGTTTCGGCTATTGCTAGTATGAGCTTTGCACCACTAGTTATCATGGTGGCCATAATAGGATTAAAAGCTGGTCCAGGAGTCTCAGTCTTATCAGCATTTGATTTTTTAATGTGATTCAAACCGTAAACATCTAAATTCGCTTGTTCTTGTTCGCTTGTATTAATTTCTATGTATATGCCATAGGATGCTGTGTTAGCAATGATTTTAAGGTTGGTTTGTTTTAGCTTGATTTGCCGTTCATCCTCTTTTCTTGCTGGTTTCTGCTCTTTTATCCTGAGTCTTTCTTCAATTAGCTTTTTAAAAATATCCTCATCAGGTTTTAACGGTATTCCTTTAAGAATCTCGATATCCTTTAAGCCAGCTTGAACGCCATCAGGCTTGAAGGTTATAGCTTCTTCGATGATTGGAGTTTTACCTGTAAGAAGTTTTGAAGCGATTAGATCAGGTAAGGCATACCATAAGCTAACATTTGATTTTAGGTAGTTAACACCAATATTGTAGACATATTTATTGCCATAACGAGACCTTACCGGTAATATATCGTTATCAGGCTTTAACCGGCATATACAATTAAACCCCTTCCAAGTCTTTTTATCCTTCAAATCATCTAATTTTACCCGATTTAAGAAATCTTGTTTTTCCTTCGTGGTATCAGCCCATAAAACCCTCTTAGCCTTCAATATTTTATCCAATCCCAATAGCACATACAATGAGGGGTACATGCTCGTAAAATCGAGGTATGTTACTTTTACGGGCTTTTTTCTAATCCTAACTTCTACTCTGCCACCATAGTAAGCGGTCATTGTATACCCTTTAATTTCAATTGGAAAGTCTGGGTTTTTTTCATCAAATGGCCTTATACCGATTTTATCAAGAATCGTCTTGCCAATGCTAGCAGGGGAATATAGCCTATTAGGTTCTTTGTTAAGACAAAACAGGCTATACCGTTCTTGTGCTTTTTCGTAAAGCTCATAGGTTGCAAGGGTATCATTAATATTGTAATCAATGTATTCCTCTGTTATTTTTCCATGCATTTCAACGTCTATCTTTCGTCGTTGGCATTGGAAGTCCTCTAGAGCTGTTTTCAAGTTGTAAGATTGATTTGTTAGTGCAAACAAAAAGGTTCTAAGATCAATGAAACAACCCCTATAGCTTTTGCGTTTCTTCTCGCTTTTTTTTCTCAATGGAGTTGTAAAACTTATGAAAGCCCTTTTAGAGTCGAGGCTTTTTATTGTAAAGCCCGGATACCAAGGCTTAGAGGATAGTTTTAACGATAAACCGTTATCAATTTTTCTGGATTTGCCAAAATGGATAGCTAGTCTTGAAAGGTCGAAAGGAAGGTTAAAACCGACTAGCTGAGCCCTCTCCCCATACACTTTGGGAAAGAATACCTTTTCGAGGAAATCATTCCTGGACAATAACGAGTATTGATGTTTATCCGCATAGCCCTTTAAAACCTCGATCTCGTTTTCCTTTATATCCTCATTATAGAATAGGATGATCTTGTCAAGCTTTCCATTTACATGTATGCTGCATGAGCCAAATTTTAGGTTTTGATACTCATCGTTCGTGGTCTCGGTATCAAATACTAGGACCAACGATTTACTATGGTTATCCGGTCTATGGCTTTGCCTTTTTTCGGTTTTCGTGTCTACATAGCATCTTAGGGCTACATCCAAGGCTTATCACTTCTTAACTAAGGTTCGCTCTTTAATAAAAGGCTTATCTCCTCTGTATAACCCTCCGCTATTGATTCGTAGATGGAGTTGCCAGTCTTTTTTGATTTTAAACGGAGTATGTCCCTTAATCCTAAGAGGAAAAATGCTCTTCTCAGTCTTTCCGGCTGGTTTCCCTTCTCCCACCCGTTGCCCCACATTTTTTGCCAAATCGATAATATTCTATGGCATATTTTACAAACCATTATTGTGCGGTCATCATGCTTTTCCCCTGCTATGTGATGAGCCTCTAACCATCGGTAACAGCCGCATATCTCACAACGATACTTTTTAGCGGTTAGCATTGGGTTTCTTGTTACTATATCGTTGAGCCATGACCCGGCTTCATCGAAGGATTTATCATAATCATCCCTGCTATTGTGCAATCCGCTGTTAATGATAAGGGAGAGGTCTTTAGCGTATTTTTGGTATTCATTGAGAGTAGATTTCATAGAACTCCTCGTCCTCCCTGCTTTCGTGTATCTCGTCTAATGCCTCGGTGTCCGTCTCAAAAACATGGGTGTTACCCTGGGCGTCCTTGATAGTTTTTCCCTTGAATTTGTCCAGCTCTGACGTATTCCCGGTTTCAAGGTACTTTTTAACTGCGTTATGATACCTTCCTATAAGGGATGCGGTCCTGGAATCGTTTATTTCGATGCTCGTCTCTTCGTCGTCCTCGCTGATCTTCATAATCCTGGATATGCGGTCGAATTCTTTAGCAGTCCAGCGATTACCAACCTTTTTAAAAGCATTCGTACTTTTGAGCACCGTTTTTACGGTTACGCCTTTTTCTTTACAAGCTTTGTACAGGCTTTTTCCATTATTCCTTACATCGCTTAAAACGTTCAAGGCCGTCTTACGCTGCGATTTTTCTTTTGGGCTTAGAGCTTGCCAGGACAGTTTATGTTTTGGCACTTGCCTTTTTTGGCTAATCGGCTTTTCTTTTTTCCTGGCGTGGCCTCGTAGCTGGGATAACGATGCGTCGGGGTGTAAAATATGCTCCCGTATTATACGCCTATTATATGGGGTGTCTTCTGGGTTGTCTACACGCCATTCTATATATGTGTCGTAACTTTTGCTGAATTTCATCTTAATCATGATGTGCTTATTAAAACGATTTTAGAAAAAAGAATAATTATCACACCATATACTATAGTATCTTAATTTCATGCCAGATACTATAGTTATTTAGCAATCGTTTTATAATATGAATGCATAGTAGCATTTATGCGCCATAATTCAAAGGGCGAGAGAGGTGTAGGTAAAAGGTTAAATCCAAATGTTAATAAGGCTCACATACTATTGTATATTGCTTGTTATCCTGATACTGAATTTAGTGGTATCCGAAAACACATATATGGTACCCTTAACCTCACGACAAGGAAGCCTATCGATATTCAATTGGATGCTTTAGTTAATGAGAAGATCATATTAAGAACTCCAAAGTCGAAGGGTGAAAAAGGATACTACCTTAATTATTATCAAGTGAAAAATACCTTCCACGCCTTTAAAACTACTTATGAATTGTTGAAGAGACAAGGTCTTAAAACCGAGTTTATGAAATCAAAATATTACAGAGATTATGTTAACAGTGATGACTTTCTAAATAAATTACCATTAAACTTTTTCAAGCAAAACATACTAGACTTGCACAAGAGAATAAAAGACGATGAAAAACGGAAACAATTTATCAAAGAGATTAAACAGAATCCCCACACTAGGACAATTTCTAATACTATAGTCGAATACCAGAATAATCCCCTTTTAAATATACCAGATTTACAATGGCAGAACGAAATAAAGTTTAAAGAACCTATCAGCAACTTGGCAAATGTAAAAACAAGAAGTGAAATTAAAAAGACTATTAATCTTAAGTATAAGGTTATAAGAGCCATTAATAAAATTAGCCAGAGTAAAGGCGATGATCCTATTGCTAATGCTTTCCTTTCATTAGTTGAAACATTAAATAATACTACGATAGACGAGTTTTACGATATTTATAGAGAGCGTTTTGGGTATATGGCGAAAGGCCAATCCTTGCCCACTGATATGGAGAGACATTTCAGACACGTTCGAGACTTATTCGTGCCTGATGGTAAAGAGCAGGATTTAACTAAAATTCTTTTGCAATCGCCCTCTGCCATAGATTTTGTACTCAACTCCAAGTACTATAATAGGTTTATCATACACAGCTTAATTGAGTATTATTTTAAGCCTGAAAGCGATAATGACGGGAACTTTTTCCAAAAATTATTCGGCTGGGGTGCACCAGAAAATGAGAGTTTATATCTTGAAATTTTATTAGAGCTACCAAAAGAAAACATCGATGTGTCCAACGTATTTCCTGGTATAGCATTGTTATACATTTTAAGATCGCTCATTGTAGCTGACATCATTAATGGTGAAATCGAGAATAATAAGGATACAATCGATTCAATAAGAACCGTATTATTCGAGGGAAAGAGGGAATGATAGCATGAATTCGTTACTCATAAGCGGATTTGGTACAACTATAAAAGTGGAAAAGCGAAAACTCACCATTGACAACCAGAAATCTGGCGTACATCACGAGTTTTTACCCCATCAAATATCATACGATTCCATCATCATAGATGGACATACCGGGGATATCAGTTTTGAGGCTATACGATGGCTGACCAAACATGACATACCCGTTACGGTGTTAAATTGGAACGGCAACCTATTAGCAACAATTACCCCTAAAGAGCCCAATAACGGCAAACTCAGGGTAAAACAATACGAAGCTTACACGGATAAAAAGTTACGCTATTTTATCGCCTCTAGAATTCTAGAGGAAAAAATTGGTAAATCCCTGGAATTGCTAGGGGAATTATCTAAGTTCTACCCTATCGACATTTCAGCGGTGAAAAAATCGTTTGATAAAGAGGGAATTACCCTGAAATCATCGAGGGAAAAGCCATCGCTGAAAATCGGATTTGATATAAACGATTTGTTAATGTGCGAGGGCAAAATTGCGATGATTTATTGGGATAATCTCCAGGCGATTTTCCAACAATTATACCCAAGTTTCAACTTTCAGGGGAGAAAGAATAAAACATACTCCTGGAACATGAACGCTTCGGACGAAATAAACGCTATGCTAAACTATGGATATGCTATCCTGGAATCAGTAACGAGGAAAAATATTAACACTGTTGGCCTGGACCAGAGCGTAGGCTTTTTACACGAGTTAGCATCGAGCAAAACACCCCTAGTATATGATCTCCAAGAATTATACCGCTGGATAGTCGATTTATCTGTTATCCAGCTCCTTGAAGAGAAAAAATTGGGTAAAAAGGACTTCATAGTTACGGAGAATTACCATATACGTTTAAGGGAAAACACGGCTAAAATGTTCATCGAAAAAATCCAGGAGAATTTTAATAGAAAGGTAAGCTATAAGGGTAAAAACTATTCTTACGAGACCATTTATCAGGAAAATGTCCAAAAATTAGCAAACTTTTTAATAGGAAAAAACAAGGAGCTATCCTTCGAAATACCAAGTATAAACTATAACAGAAATGACGACAAAGAATTAAGGGAAAAACTAATGGAAATTCCGTTAAAAGATGCTAAAAAAATTGGCCTTAATAAATCAACATTATGGTATATTCAAAAGAACATTAGGGAAGGCAGGAAGATAGAATTATACGATAAAGTATTGGCCAAAATAGTTTGACCAATAAACGTTTAATATATTGTCAAGCGTCACACTTAGCATACTTTTGATAATACCCAAGCGAGCCTTTTCTCTTATTAAAATAAGTGTTATAATTATATTAAAACAACTCTCAAATTCATCTCATAAAAGTCAATGGAAAACCGGCAAATACATAGCTTGTGTAAAAATGAAAAAATTTATTTTGTGGGAAAACAAAAAGAATATAGAAAAGAAAAAAAGAAATAAAACAAACATTAACGAGGACTTATTTAATATATTAATCTACGATTCAAAATCAATTCATAAAAATATAAGAAAAATAGGCATACATAAGCGATGTGTTGAAGAAAAATTTTTGTTCTCTCCGAAAAAAAGATAAAAAGAAAAAAAGTAAAATAAAAATTGATAAATTAAATAAAAAATTGGAACTCTCTCTTATGCTAGCTAATTAATATATTGCAAATTGCCATGTTGGGCTCCCCAATCTTTGTTGTAAGTGTCTACGTTACTATTATACTGGCTTTTAAACAAGTTTATATTGTCCTTGCAAACTTTTTCATTATTCTGGACACGCTTATATTCATCGCTATTGGAATCTAGATATTGTTCATATGTATGCCCCGCATCGATGGCGTTATTGGCAGCATCGATATAAGCATCTGTAGCAGCTCTAACATCCATCATCCATGATCTAAATTCTGTTTGAGACATTGAGACGCCACTTTTTGTTATATAATATTGTTTCAAAGTCGCCATTTGAGTTGAGGCAGCGTCTATACTGTTTTGATATGCATTTTGTGCAGATTGCATTTTATTATAATCCATGCTCCCAGTGGTCGCACTACATCCGCTTAATAGCAAAACTATGCAAATAATGCTCAAAACGCCTATAATAGGTAAAATACGCTTAATACTCAATACCTCCCTTTAAATCTTTATTTTACGCTCGTTCCTTGAAATGGGCAAAGCGAATTTCTCGTTTATCAGATTGCATGAACAGCGAACTGTTCATACTTTGTACATACTCTGAACAATTTGATTGATAAAGCTTGCGGTAACAAAATACATGGTCATAGTATGAACATATGGTGAACGGTCGATGGTTAGAAAAGTTGGAAAAGGCAGAGATGTCCATTATTATTTCGATCAAGAAACACTATCGGACATCGCCTTTATCAGAGAATTCCTAAACAAAAAATTTAAAATAAACACTGATACCGCAGCGATTAAAGCCGCCATAAAATATTATGCAGACCAGATTAGAAAAGACCAAATAAAATAATACAATAAAGTAGATATCTATAGTTCAAAAAAATTTATGCTACCACATTTAAAGGAAATCTACGGCTATAGCTTTATCAGATAGCTTAATTTTCTGTTTCATCACATGAATCAATATCTTCGTTCTGATTTGGTATTATTGATGATATTACGCTCGCTATATAATCAAAATCGTCTTCTGTAATTTGCGAGATGAATTCTGATTTTGCTTCGGCTATTGTTGTAAAATATTCTCTGAACGACTTTGATACATTTAATGCCCACTGTCTAGATTTAGGATTAGGTAATATTATTTCCTTATACCTATCTCCGCAATCTTCTCGATTAGTTTGCATAAGAGCAATTCTACGCCATTGTTCTCTTACTGACTGTAATGATAATGCCCAAAGTAAATAGAATGGGTCCCAAACAGTACTATCAACCACTCTAAACACAAAAACTTCTTTTGTAATTACTAATTGCTCTTCACCTGGTAGGAGAATAGCAAACTCGCCAATATTGCTGCTTGCTCTATTGGGTGTAATAACATCCCAAGGATTTAAACCGCTTTGTTCTCCCCGCCATAGCCTTTTTGCGATACTTATTGGTATGAGATTTGTTGGATTTATATTTACTCTAAGACCTCTTATATCAGATACTTTTATGTAGGGAATCTCTCCCCTTCTCTGGTCATTACCCGGGCTCCCATGTCCACGTCTTTCAGCGATGATATTTTGACTAATTAAATCCCCAATCGTAATGCCATCAATTTCATTTTCGGATAACAACGTCTGTATAGGTTGATTGTATCTATTATCGTAATATGTTGGTACAATAATACCATGCTCGTGTACCTCATCTAATGCGACACTTGCCTCGCCTGGAGAAAGTCTTGAGTGCAAGTAATTATCAACATTTATTGCTAATTCATTGTCTATATCCTCTGTTCTTTTACCTGTTATAGGATTTGTTTTAAATCGTGGTTGACCATTTTTATATATACCACATGTTCGGGGATTTAAGAATGTAACCAAGTCGGGCATTAATCTTCCACCTCTGCAATCTTTTCGAAGACATAAAAGTTAGTTTTAGCCCTACAGAACCCTTGAAATGCTTCCATAGGTATATTTACAACCACTATAGGTTTCATCCGAGGCTTAATCCATTCTAAAATGTGGGCATAATTTTTTGAGAAGAAATATGTTTCAGGAAGAACAATGCCAATTCTTCCACCCACTCGCAGCAATTGATAAGCTCTCTGCAAAAAGATCAAACCTATTTCTAAGTCTTGATAATTTCCATTTTCGTCCTTCGCTATGATAAGTCTTGACAAACGAGAATCTTCAGCCGATACCTTTAAATTTTTTCCAAATGGTGGGTTCGTTACGACTACCGAAAATCTGCCATCTGTAAATGTACCAATAAGATGCGGGAATTCCATTGGCCATTTATGTACTCGCACAGAATCCCCACGAGCACAATGCGCCGACCCATCTCCGGCTATTTGCATAATTGCTTTTGTCAGTTTCACTCCTATAGCATCTTTTTCAATTCCATAGATGTGAGTTTGCGCCCAACGAGAAATTTCTAAATCAGGACTTTGTGGATATTTTCTTTTCATATCCATCATGCACTCGACTAAAAATCCACCAGTGCCACATGCAGGGTCGATTACAATATCTTCCCATCTTATTTGTAGTAGTTTAACACCAGCCTCAATAACCGATTGGGGAGTAAAATATTGTCCTTCTCCCTGCTTTAACGCTTCCGAGCGAAGTATCTGAAACGCTAATCCGATTGTCGAGATACCATTATCTATTAAACGTAGCCCAGATAACGCATCGACGCACTCATATAGGGTTTCGTCTGATAAGCGTATTTTTTTGTCCGGGTCTGATATGAAAATATCAGGATACAAATTGACAAAATTTTCTTCATACGCTTGACGAATAAATTTCGCCGTTCTTGAGCGTGATTCACGGATTTGAAATAGTACAGGATTGCTAGTATCAACCTTAGACCGTTTATCGCTATCCAGCTTTAACAATAAAATATTACATAATTGGTCTAATTGCTCTTCTCTCCTTGTGACATTAGTATCGTTAATTACAACCTTATCTAATAGGTCACTTATAATTTTTCTAAAAACATCCTCTGATGGAGGGATTAAATCATTAAAAGTAATTCTTTGGACATCTGGTTTTATCTGTTCTCCAGGTCTGGGAATTTTATTTACTGTATAACGTTTTATTAACATTGAAGCGTTCGGATTGCGATACACAAAAACTGCTCGGGCATTAACATCTGGATTATTTGCCCAAATACCTAATTGTGCATATGGCTCACCAACAAAATACCCTTGAAGTTGTGATATACCAGCATCTTCAGAAGGTTGTTTACATTCAATAATGAATAAAATGTGGCTAGGGTCTCCTAAAAATTCCGGGTCATCAAATACCGCAATATCTACAGGAAATCCATTGAAACGCTGATGTTTTTCCCTTTTTGTAAGATCAGAGGGTGTTTTCGGGATAAACCATTCATTTTTTCCAAAGCAAATTTGGTCGATGCTCCATCCTGATGAACATAAATATTCGACAATAGGACCTACAACTAACCTTTGTTCAGGTTGATTTTTTAATAATGATTTAATTCGAGCTTTGACGTCTAGCTTTGGCATTTTAAACACCCACATCTAAAAGGCTAATGCATAACCATCAAGAGTAATTTTTAGATATATCATGGAATTATCCATCGCCCGCTTTTTATCTGATAATTAAAAGATTCATTATTACTTAAGACTTTATAACCCTATGTCTGATAGTATTGTTATCATTTATGGTGAGAGCAATATTAGCGAAGTGTAAAAAGAACTCGTATAATATTATAATTATGATTTTTATAAGAAAAAGTCCGGAATCTGGCCTGCTAACTATATCCCCCATTACATCGTGGGTTCATCACAATTTGAACCAATTCAAAAATTATTGGGGGTCTCTCAGGGGGCATCAGCCCCCTTGAGTAATAAAAAAGCCTCCGTGCCCATTGTGAACCTTTGTGGTGAAAATAAAAGTCCTCCGTGCCCACCGTGCCCTCCGTGGTTAAATTATCCCAGTTTCCCCCGTGGTGCCTCCGTGTACCCCGTGGTGTATCACGCGTCGCGCCCGAGCTCGAACGCCTTGAGGTTTACGGCGATGGTCTTGGGTGGCACGGACTTTGCGATGACCTCTTTGAGCGTCTCCGCCTTGAGGGGCAGGTACTTCGACACTGCGCCGATCATTACCACATTGAGCGCCTGTACCGCACCGGCTTTCTTCGCAAGCTCCGAATAATTCTCCGCCTTGACCTCGGCACATAATCCCTTCATGGTCTCGACGATAACGTCCAGCTCTGGGTAGGGCACTTTGCCCAGGTTCACGGTCACCGGCACTATCTTCTCGGTGTTGATGACGGCGATGCCTTTGGGATTGACGAACTTCGCGAACCTGAGCGCTTCCAGCGGCTCCATGCTCATGAGGCAGTCGGCGCCACCAGCGGGGATGAGGCTCCCGTGTTTACAGCCGATGCGCACGTGGTTCTCCACCGCGCCGCCCCGCTGGGCCATGCCATGGGTCTCGGCGCACATGACGGGCAGGCCTTCAATGACCGCGGCCCTGCCGATAATATCGGAAGCGAGGATGACGCCCTGGCCTCCGACCCCGACAATAAGAAGGTCAAACTTAGACATGTCACGCACCCCTCGCCTTGATAGCGCCGAACTGGCATATCTTCGTACACACGCCGCAGCCGGCACAGGCATCATTAATAAAAGCCTTATTGTCCCTGACTTCCATGGCCGGGCAGCCGAACTTCACGCACCTATTGCAGCCTTCGCACAGGTCCTCTATAACTTCGTACTGCTTCCTGCGGATGCCCATGCGCCTGGCCGTGATAACGCAAGGTTGCCGGGCGATGATGACCTTGACGCCCTCCGTCTCGTAAGCCTTCTTAAAAGCGGCCTTCGTGGTCTCCAGGTCGAGGGGATCGACGACCTGTAGCGAGGGCACGCCGCACGACTTCACCAGCGCCTCGAGCGATATCTCGGTGGACGGCTCGCCCGTTATCGTGACGCCCGTCGCCGGGTGGGGCTGGTGGCCGGTCATGGCCGTCGTCTGGTTATCTAATATTACTACGGTGATGTTCGCCTTGTTGTATACGGCGTTGATCAGGCCCGGGATGCCCGTGTGCAAGAACGTCGAATCGCCGATCGTACATGCGATTTTATTTTTAAGGCCCGAGAAGCTCAACCCGGATGCTATGGTGATGCTCGCGCCCATGCAAATGCAAGTATCCACGGTGCCAAGCTGGGTACCCAGCGTGTAACAGCCAATGTCGCTGGCGAATATCGCGTCATCCTTGAACACGCTCTTCATGGCGTAAAAAGTGGCGCGGTGCGGGCAGCCGGGGCACATGGCGGGCGGCCTGGCGGGCAACTCAAACGCCAGTTTAACCTCCCTATTCTCAAGCAGAGGCTTCCCCGCAACTTTCCGAATAATATTAGCTACAAGCAAAGTATCGAACTCGCCCTCGTGGGGGACGTTGCCCGTCATCTTGCCCAGCACGTCGTCGACGTACATCCTCGCCTGCTCCTCCACAAATGGCGAGAGCTCTTCAATAACAAGAATACGTTTCACGTTTTCCGCCAGCTTCAGGAACAAGGCAGGATCAATGGGATAGGCGCCGATCTTGAGGTAGGAGACGGGGGTGCCCAGCGTCTCAAGCGCCTCTTCGACGTATGTGCTGGCTACCCCGGAAGAAATTATCCCCAGCTTCGCGCCCTTCTTCAGCTCCAGGCGGTTCCAGGGCGAAGCGGCCAGCTCCTTTATTATTGCTTCCTGCTTGGCGTTAAGCTTCTTAAGTAATACCCGGGTATGTTTGGGCAGGACGACGAAGCGCTCAGGGTTCTTAACGAACTCGATCTTCTTCTCGCGGGGCACGAGCTCATGCACATCTATGCCGGACTTAGCGTGAGAGATCCTGGTGGTGGGCCGCAGGACGACGGGCATCTGGTGCTTCTCGGAAAAAGCATAGGCATAGGCGACCATGTCCTTAGCCTCCTGAGGCGACTGCGGGTCAAAACACGGCACCTTAGAGAACTTAGTATAGACGCGGCTATCCTGCTCGTTCTGGGACGAATGGCAGGCCGGGTCATCGGCGCAGATGATGACAAGCCCTCCGTTGACGCCCGTGTGGGACAGCGTCATGAACGGGTCGGCGGCGACGTTAAGGCCCACGTGCTTCATGGTACATACGGAGCGGGCGCCCGCCCAGGACGCGCCGGCGGCCACCTCCATGGCCACCTTCTCGTTCACCGACCATTCGATATGAAAACGACCGTGGGCAGATGCGGCCAGCGTCGCGAGTATCTCCGACGATGGCGTGCCCGGGTAGCCGGACGCGACATCGATCCCGCTCTCCAAAAGACCACGCGCAATAGCATCATTACCCAGCATATATTCTTTACTCACAGGGACACCTACTTCGATAAATTTGAATCCAACTATATAAACTTACAGGGGCGGTAGCCACGTAACCGTCCCCTATCCTGAACCTTCTGCTCGTAAGATATTTAAATATACCCGTAATCTACTCTATTTTGATGGATTTACTGGAAACGGTCATTTCTGCCCTCTCAGTTCTTGCGACGCTTCTCGGCGCCCTATTACTGATACTCCTTTTGCTGTCGGCCGTCATCGTCGCAGTCGTCATCGTGCTGCTGTCCTATTCTCTCAAGACGGGCAACGTCCTGTTCCCTAACCTTCTCGTAATAGGCATCATGTTCTTCGAGGGCCCGATAAAGGCCATCATACGGCTGTTCGGCGTTGACGACGCCGTCATCGACCGGATCAGCGTGGACATGCAAAACCGCGCCATGTGGGCCACGTTCAGCAAGATCCCTTTTGATAAGAGGGCGATCTTTATGCCGCAGTGCCTGCGCTCGGTCGAGTGCCCCGCCAGGCTATCCCCGGAGGGCATAAAGTGCAAGGGCTGCGGCCAGTGCGAGATCAATAACGCCAAAAAGGCGGCGGAGAAGCTTGGCTACATGTTCTTCGTCGTCCCGGGCTCCAGCTTCATCGTCCGCATGATCAAAAAGTACCATCCCGCGGCCATCATAGGCGTCGGTTGCCTGTGCGAAGTGAAGGAAGGATTGAGCCTCATGCACAAGAACAAGATACCGGCCGTCGGCGTCGTCCTGGACCGCTCCGGGTGCGTGAGCACGGTGCTGGACTGGGAAAAGTTCTTCGAGGTCATGCAGTCCTGCGAGTATAATGACGCCCTGGAGAGGGCGGGAGAATTGGCCGTGAAGGACCACGGCTTACACAAGGTCTAGGCGATTTATAAGCGCGGCAAACCTATTAATATTTAAGGGCGAATATTTTACATAGCGTACATTCGCACAGGTGCTATAATGGTCTTAGGAGTAATATTAGGCGCCGTGTTCGGCGCGGTCTTCGGCTACATCGTAGGATGGCTCTTAGGGTTCTTCCCCAACTTCAGTAACGCCCTCATCAGCGGGTTACAGGCCTTCGGCATCCCCATAGGCGCCATGGGCGGGCTTGCCCCGTTCCTCGCGGCGGTGGGATTCATACTGGGCTTATTGGCCGGCGTCCTGAACATGCTTGCCAGGAAGGGCAATTAAAAGATATTCAAGATCTCCTTCAATATTTTTATTGCCTCGATGTCAGTGGGGCTGCCGCATTTTTTAACGACCGCTTCATATTCGTGTATTTTTTTGATGCCCTCGTTGCCCTTATAGAACCTCAGCCTGGTGCCCACGATGGCCGCCTCTACGACCGCGGCGAACGCCCGGTTGAATACGGGCAGCGTGCATTTGGCGACCTTCGCGTAGATAGGCTCGAGGTGTACGACGTCGTTGGCCTTGCATTTAAAGTATGCCCAGCCCGCCGCCTCCTTGAGCCTCGGGGGAACCATGCCTTCCTCGAACTGGAAAAATTCGGGGGGAAGGTCTCTGAACGCCGATGTAACGTATATTCTGGCGTCAGACGTAAAGTTCACGACCAGATAGCCAATGTCGGATGAGTTCCGAAACGTGACGGTGTCCGTGTACATCCGTATAAAATACCGGGTGCCTTGCCTGACGATGCCCATCGGGGCCGCGTTAGGCACGCCGCTTTTTGAGACGGTGGTGACGATGGCCTCGGTGATGCCCTCTTTGATGACGTCGTCGACAATGGCCGGCATAATATCACACCTTCATCCCGTTCAGCATTGCGATAAAAAGGCCGGCGATGACGATGTCGGCCGTCGACCCCGGGTTGATCTTTTCTATGAATAGCCTTTGCGATAGCTCCTTTAGCGTCATCCGCCTCTCCAGGACGTCGATGGCCAGGCCCTGCACGTAGATGGCCTTGTCCATATCATATTTTTTAGCGATGAACGTGTCGGGCTCCTCGGCCAGGAGCTCGAGATAAGAAAGAACGGTAGCATCGTTCATTGTGCCAGTCTTACGCTTGCTATATATCTTTGCGGCCGCCTCGAACGAGCGCCTGAACCCGTCCACCCATTCCCGGGCCACCATGTCGTTCCCGGAGGAGACCCGCATGACGTCGAACATGGTCATGCCCCGCCGCCTGAGCTCCTCCAGCGCCCCTTCGCCGCCGACGTCCAGCTCCTTCTCGGCCGCCGTGAGGTCTTCGGACGCTTTCACACGAACTTCGACCATAGAAAAAGCCCTGTAAAAGTCGACAGCGTCCTCAACAGTAGTCTCCTTAACGATGTCTGAGGCGTTCTCTCGAAGCTTAATCAGCGGGCCCTTTGCGGCCGCCTTTATCAATGGAAATAAGAGTATATAGGCGCCGAAGTGTGTGTTGCCTCCGCCCTGCCAGCGCACGCTCTCGCCGGACGCCTCTAAGATCAGGGCGCCGATGCCGTGCGGAGCGCTCTCACTTACGCCCTCCCGGCATGCCTTCTCCATGATGGGGTACACTCCCACGGCAGACGCCAAAAAATCCTCGTACTTCGTGCCCGCATAATCGTGGTCACGGTCGATGTTGCCCGGCTTGGGGGTGCCCGAGACCTCCAGGATCATCGCGAGCACGGCACAGCGGGCGATATAAGAAGGAGTGAAACGGCCATCCATAAAATGATCACGTGACAACTTTTTCCTTATCGATGTGGCTGATGATCTCCTCAGAGAGCTTCTTTTTGAGCTGCGTATACTCCTTGTAGTCCATCTTGTTCTCGGCCATAGAGTCCTCGCGGAGATAGCAGGGCTTGTTGAACTTGCAGCACCACACCATGCTGCCGAAGCACGTCGTGGTGCCGATCTCGAGCTTCGTGCCCTTCCCGAAGCCGAGCTTGATGCGGGCGAACTTCTCGGGGCTGAGGTTCGCCCTCGCCAGGGCGCCGTGGACGGGGCAGTCCTTGATGGGAGGACAGCACCAGGTCAGGCCTCTCAGGTCGCCTCCCCTGCATATATGCGATGGGGCGTTATACCAGCCGAGCAGCTTCTGCTGGTCCTCTACGTAGGATACCAGCCCCTTGATGAACCCGGGGTTTTTCAAGGCCGCCCTTGCCACCGATACCACGTCCGAGCCGGCGGAGTACATGGCCTGCGCGGTCTCGTAATTAACGACGGAGTTGTTGCCGATGATGAACAGGCCCGTCGAGTCACGAAGCTTTTTGATGACGTTCAGGTTGGCGCCCTTCATGCCCGTGGCGTCCACGTGTATTATGTCCAGCCCGGCCTTTTCGAGCGTGCGGCACAGCTTCACGTCGTCGACTACGCCCGAGCGCATCTTTAAGGATACGACGGCGCCCGTCTTCTTGGCTTCCGACACGATGCGTGCCAGGGATATGCGGTCCTTGAGCATTGCCTCTCCCACGCTCAGCCCGGCCATTTCCTCCTGCCTGCAATGCGCATTGATCTCTAAGATCGCGCCGTACTTTTTAGCGAGCTCCGCCGCCTTCACGAAGGGCCCGGCGGTAGTGGCCCGCACGTTGATGGCGATGGCGACGCCCCTGTCAGAAACTTTTTTCAGTTCAGATTCAATTAGCCCAAAAATATCGTCGGAGACGAACTCCTTCCTTCCCCTTTTTACCATCTCTTTCGATGCGCCCATGGTAGCTTCGTCGATGCTATAGCCGCCCAGGACATACAGGCCCGCGTCCGGAAAATTATTAAAGAACTCGCTGTCCGTGATACCGGCCATGGAGGCGACTGCGACAGGATTCTTGAACGTTACGTACCCCACTTTAAGGTCAAAAAGGTCGGACATTGATACACCAGTTTATGACAGATATTCCTTGATTTATGTGCAACGTTAAAAAGTACTTTTTGGTTGATACACAGAAAGCTTACTTTGTGTCGTTAACGTAATACAGGTCTATTTCGGCGAGAAAGGTCAGGAGCGCCCTGTTGAACTCCTCGTTCTTTTCGATGACGGGCACATGGCCGCACCGCTCCAGGACCAGGACGTCCGAGCGAGCTATGCACTCGTTGAACTTGTAGGCGTCCTCCAGCGGCAGCAGGGCGTCTTCCTTGCCCCAGATGATGAGCGTCTTCGCCTTTACGGACTTAAGCATGTCCGGCAATCCCGGGTCCACGGTCGAAAGGTACTTCGCGTTCCCCGAAAGCGACCTCCGGTAGGACGGGTCCTTTATGCGGGCCCATTCCCGGTCGACGAGCTCCTCCTTCAGCATCCTCTTATCGTATAGCATGCTCTCGACGTAGCGCCTCAAGATCTCGCGGCTGTTGAACATGAACAGGTACAGCGGCCTGCCCAGTACGGGGAGCGTGCGAAGGCCTTTCATGAGCGGGGAGAAGCCCTTCGCGTCCACGATGACCAGGCGGCTGACCCGCCCGGGATACTTCGCCGCGAAGGCGGCGGCGACCTCGCCGCCCATGGACATGCCGGCGATGGCGCACTCTTCGATCTTTAGCGCGTCGAGGAATTTTCTCACGAAGTCCACGTAAAAAGGAAGCCCATACTGCACTGCGGGCTTATCCGAGCAGCCAAAGCCCGGCATGTCAGGGGCGTAGACGGTGAATAACGTCGAAGCCTCTTTGATAGTCTTATCCCAGACTTCATGCGAAAAAGACGTACCGTGCAAAAGAACCAGGGGCTCGCCTTCGCCCTCCGATCGATAGCACACGTTATAGTCGTCTACGAGGATCGATTCTTCCATGGTACCGCACAGCTCCAATCCATGTTTACCAAAATGGTGAGACGCTAAGGCATATAAACATTGTTGTCTGTCTAAGTAGCGCCTGTCTCTATGGCGCCAGGATAATAACGAATGGACTATAGTTTAATGGTCCTCGCATATTCTGAGATGGCGGCTATGATCGCGCTTTCCCATATGTGGCCGTATGCGAAGGTGAACCGGGCTTCGCCGTGGCCTTTAATGAACGCCAGGACGTTATTGAGCGTGGCGTCCCTGGCCTCGCATTCGAGCTCCTCGATGCCCTCTGATTGGCCTATGGGGTAGGTCTCGCTGAGTGCCTCAGGGTAGACGCCGAATGGTACCTTGACATGATAGACTTGATCGTAGCCGGTCCTATCAACGTCGCGCCTCGTCGTGATGAGCACACTCCCCTTGACGGTAAGGTTATTTAGAAGGGCATTATGCCTTATCACTTCGGGCCTCCGGCAGGACTCCGGGCCCAGGTAGAAGTAAGTAGACTTCGTGGCGGGGTCGAACCTCTCGATATACGGGGAGTAGTCCATCATGCGCTTCAGGCCGGATAGCATCTTCGGGTGGCTCCGGCAGCGGCGCTCGACCAGCTCCATGAGGTCGCCGTCGATGATGCTCTGCTTGATGAGCCGCAATTCGGCGAAGGTGACGTAGAGGTTGTGCTCTGCGAGGAGCCTGGTCCTGGCCTTTTCGTCCATATCCGCCAGCTCTTTTGTGCTATGCGATGAGCATACAGGACAATCGCATGGTAGGTGCTGAAGCTGGTTGAGATGGTAGGTGCCGTCCACAGTCATGTACCGGCCGTCCTTTGCGTATAAAGCGTAAGCAGCCGAATCGAAGAGGTCGCATCCCAGCGATACGGCGAGCGCCAGCATCATGGGGTGGCCTGCGCCGAACAAATGGACCGGGGCGTCCGGCCCCAGGCCCATCTTCGAGCGGACGATGACGTCGACCAGCTCGCTATAACGGTATGCTTCCATTAGCGGCACGACCGCGCCGAGCGGGTAAACATCGAAGCCCATGGCGTAGACCTTGCGGGCAGCCTCTTCCCTCAGGTCGGGGTACGTCGAGCCCTGCACCGGCCCGGCGAGCAGCATATTACCCGAATATTCCCGGGCGGCCGATAGCCTGGAAAGCGTTACCTCGAGCTCTTCATTTGCCCTCTCGAGGGGCACGTCCGGCGGCGTGGGGATATCCAGCGGCACCCCGATATCGGCACCGATGTCCCTCTCAAAGCAAATTATCTCCTCATTTCTAACCTCGACCGAGCCATACACGGAAAGCTGGAAAGCGCCCGAGTCGGTCATGACCGGGCCGTCGAAGCCGAGCATCGAATGGAGGCCGCGCTTCAGCGCCTCATCGCGCCACTTCTCGCTCTTATATATTATGTATGAGTTCGTGATGAGCATCTGCGCCCCGTAGCGCTTCAGCTCTTTAGGCTCTATTAACCGCAGGTTCGGGTTGATGACGGGCATCACGGTGGGCGTCTCCACTATCCCGTGCGGAGTGTAAAGCTTGCCCGTCCTGCCCAGCAAGTCCTTGTTGGTGATCTCGAAGACGTCGGTCATCCTGCACCACAATAGCGGCTAATGCATCTTTAACCCATCGTTCACTGCCCGGCCCGGGCCTTGTCCCGGGGGATGGCGATGAACTCCCTGACCTGCATGTCGAAGAAGTTGTTAGCGTGGGCGGGCAGTATGACGCAGGCCGTGTCCGCGCCGTTCCACGTGCCGCCGATGGCGATGATCTCCGTCCTGCCGTCCACGGGGACGTGGCCGCCGTCCGCCGCCATGATGCTTATCTCCACGCAGACCTTGGTGCCCACGCTTATCAGCGTCCTGAGCGCCTCCGAGATGGATTCGACCCTCGACGCGCCGCCTAGGCGCCTGGTGATGGACCGCTCGACGCCCGATAAGGCGTGCGTCTGCTCCACGATGGTGGCCCCCGTCTCCTTCAGTTCTTTAATGTATGACTCCTCCATCTCACGTATGCCCGGCTTTGAGAATCCCACGTGGTGACCCACGACGACGACCTTCACGCCCGTGCCCATGAAGGCCTTTGCCGCTTTCAGGCCCGTCTCGCCACTCGTGCTGGCCACGACGACATACTTGATGCCCAGCTCCTTCGCCCTCTTCAAAGCTAGTTTGATCGTATCGTCGGTGTTTTGCGATCCTGCCTTATCGAAATAGACGATCTCCCGCGTTAACATGATGTGAATATTAGATGGCGAATAGATTAATGTTATCCGGCCTCATGCGCTCAGGGATTGATGAGAACGTTTTAAAGGATGCCAGCCTACTTTATTGTTGACCATGCGTATTATCGGCTACTCGCCAATCGATAAAACTCTAATACTGGCTCCGGACCTTACTGAGTTTGGCATATCGGAGAATATCTCGCTGGTATTGAAGAAGCGCGGCTGCGCCGGCCACTGGGAGGGCGACAAATACATGCCTTGCGACAGCGACGAAGCCCCGTTTTGCGTGAAGTGCAGCGGCACGCCCGACCCATGCATCACATGCAGGGGAGAGTGCCAGAAGCCCGAGAAGGCCTGCAACGTAGAGCACTCCGTGTACCTGGCCATCTTTGCGCCGGGCCTGGTCAAAGTAGGCGTATCGAAGACGCGCCGCCTGGAGACGCGGCTGATGGAGCAGGGCGCCGACATGGGCCTCGAAGTAGCCCGGTTCCCCGACGGCGAGCTGGCAAGGCGGCGTGAAAGGAGCCTCGCCTCGACGTACCCCGACCGGGTGGCGTTCGAGAGCAAGGTAGACGGCATTTCACAAGGTGTGAACGGTGAAACGCTGCAAATGATATACCGGCGATATGATGCCGGGCACATCATGCGCTTCGATTATTTTAGGGAAAAGCCCTGGATGAAGCCAATCGTGCTCATGCCGCACGAGAACATGGCCATCTCGGGGCGCGTCCTCGGGATCAAGGGGCAAGTGCTTGTCCTGGCGAAGGGGTGTACGCTTTATGCCCTCAACCTGGACGGCCTGGTCGGTTACGAAGTCGAGGCCGGTAAAGGCCTGGTAAACCTGCAAACGTCCCTTCTTGAATTTGAATGATATTTTATTATTATATGTAAGTAAAATTAAATTATTATTTCGCAACATTACTTTCAATGAAGATACCTTATGCTTATTAAGTTTTAACTTAATTATCAATTACCTCCTGATAGGAGAATTATAGAAGGAGAAGAATTCATTGAAATCTTTTGGAGATTATAAAGCTGAAGGATATAAATGGATTACATTAGCAAGTGGTGATTATTACCCCGATATATTAAATGATGCCCGTAATTTATATACTCCAGTATTTGAGATGTTTGGAATGTTACTAAAATCTTCAGAGTCCTCAACTCATTTATTTTTAAATATTTGCAAGGTTAAAATGGTTGGATGAGAATCCAACTAGATAGAGTATTTCGAAAATACGTTAGCCCAGATACCCCAGTAGAGATGTTAAAGAAAAAAACTATGGCTCAAAAAATTTGTGACGAATTTGGAGATCGTTTTAGACCAATAGAGGAAGTTCGTAAAGCATTTTCATCTAGACCTATACCTGATGAGGCATTAAGTGCACTTTTATGGGAGTATAGAGAACGAGGGAAAAAAGGATACGATTTTACAGAAAAATTTTTCATACTTATAAGAGATTTGTACCCCGATTTAATTGTCGAGGGGCCGGAAAGAGCAGGAAAAGATATTAGAATGGGTACTGTATTTGATGATTATCCAAATCCAGATCGACCTGTAGATTTTATTATTAAAGATCCAGTAACTAAAGAAGTATTAGCTATCGGATTAGCACGATATGATTCAGATAGAGGTGGAGCTCAAGAAGATGACCGTACAGGTGGATACCATAATTGTGCAGATGAGATATTATATTACGCTAATCTCCATAAATTGAGAACAAAAGTTATATTTTTAAACGATGGACCAGGGTTATTACTTGGTACAATGTGGAACGATTATGATAAAATTGAAAAAAGTCATAATAGTAAAATATTGGTAGTAACACTTCGTATGGTCCCAGAACGAATTACCCGAGAATGGTTGACACTGTAGAGGATAAAATGGCTACGGGCATCCCTAAAACCCAATGGAATGATTTAGAAATTATGACGTCTAATGGCGGATACGATAAGCCAGATATAATGTATTTAAATTATGATAATAAAAAATCGGAAAAAAAGATTTTATCAACAACTCCAGCTAATGTTATTAAGTTATTACCAGAGGATGATATTAATAATAACAGATTGTATTATGGAGATAACGTACATATTTTATCTCATCTATTAAATGACCCTTCGATTAAAGGTAAAGTGAAACTTGTTTATATCGATCCTCCATTTTCTACTAATAGTATATTTCAATCAAGAGATCAAAAGGATGCTTACCAAGATCTTCTTTGTGGGTCAGAATATATTGAATTTATTAGAGAAAGACTTATTTTCTTAAGGGAATTACTCGCTTATAATGGGTCAATATTCGTTCATTTGGATGAAAAAATGGTTTTTCATATCAAGATAATAATGGATGAAGTGTTCGGTAAGCAAAATTTTAGAAATTTTATTACAAGGAAGAAATCAAATCCTAAAAATTATACTAAAAAGACATTCGGTAAAATAGCTGATTATATATTATTTTACACAAAGTCAGATGATTATACATGGAATAGACCATATGAAGAATGGACGGATGAAAGAGCATTAAAAGAGTATCAATATATAGAAGAAAGTACAGGCAGGAGATATAAAAAAGTTCCATTACATGCTCCGGGTAAAAGAAATGGTGAAACGGGAAAAATTTGGCATGGTATGTATCCTCCTCCTGGAAAACACTGGCAATTTCCCCCAGGCGTACTTGATGAAATGGATGCAAGGGGAGAAATATATTGGTCACCTAACAGAAACCCAAGAAGAAAGATTTATTTAGATGAAAGCAATGGAATCCCAATACAAGATATATGGATGAACTTTAAAGATGCTCATAATCAAAATATTAAAATTACTGGATATCCTACTGAAAAGAATCCTGATTTATTAAGATTGATAATAAAAACTACATCTAACCCTGGGGATTTAGTACTTGATTGTTTCTGCGGTTCAGGAACGACTTTAGAAATCGCATCTGAACTTAATAGAAGTTGGATAGGGATTGATAATAGTCCACAAGCAATTGAAACAGTCATTAAGCGTTTTAAAACAGGTACTCAGCCTATGGGCGATTTTGTAAGAATGCGTAATGTAATAAAGACAATAAATCACAAACAAATTCGTCTCGATATGATTAATGAAAATAATCATGAATTGGTTATGATGCCAGATAATCCACTAAAAACATATTCAATACATGCTACAGAAGATAATATATCCGATATACGGGAGATTATTAATAAAATGAGTAATTGATTATGAAAGAACGTAAAGAATTACTAAATATATATAATTCTCTTCTAAACGCTTTCGGGCACCGGAACTGGTGGCCCGCCGAAGGGCCGTTCGAGGTCATCATCGGCGCCATACTTACCCAGAATGTCTCCTGGGATAACGCCAGTAAGGCGATAGCTAACCTTAAGGCCGCTAATAAGCTGAACCCCATCGCGCTCTATAAAAGTAGTCCCGGGGAAATCGCCCCATTGATAAGGCCTTCCAGGTTTTACAACATGAAATCCGTGAAAATTAAAAATTTCATGGACTTCTTTTTTAAAGAATATGGCGGGGACATGGCGGCCATGGCGGACGAGGATCCGGTAATACTAAAGAGAAAGTTTTTTGCGGTCAAGGGCCTGGGCCAGGAGACCGTCGACTGCATCCTGTTATACGCCTGTGAGATGCCCGTATTCGTGGTCGATGCCTATACAAAAAGGATATTCAAACGATATGGCATATTTAAGGGAGACCCTTCTTATGAGGAAATACAGGGCTACTTCATGGAAAACCTGCCGGAGGACGTGGCCTTATTCAACGATTATCACGCGCAGATAGTCCACCTGGGCAACTCAACGTGTAAATCTACGCCTCGTTGTGAATCATGCCCTATAGCGAACGTGAACAGGTCAAGCTGTCAATATTACGAGGAAAAGAGTGTATAAAAAGGTCATTTGAGGCCGGTGATAGCCTGTCCCTGTCTCTGCACGGCCCTCTCGACGGCCTTATCCTCGACATTCACATCTATCACGTGGTATTCACGCTCGACCCTGTTGCCGCGCCGCTCAAGGAAGCCCTCGTTGTAGAGCCTGGTCAGGTACGTGGACACAGTACTTATTTTAATTTCCTCGCCATACTGGCCCTCGTACTTGCCCTTCACCAGTATGGATGTGAACCAGAGATTGCGGAACTCGAACTTGAGGAACAGCCTGAGGCGTTCCTTGATCGTGTACTTATCGGCCGCCAGGTCCATGATATCTTTCGCCATCACGGGCTCATGCGAGCCCTCGGTACCCGGGAAGTTCTTCACAATAGCGCTCAGGGCCTTCTGGACGGCATCCATGTTAACGCCGTCCCCGGAAACGGTCAACTGGGTGATCTTGCCGCTTTTTTCATCGACGTTCACTTTAATTTCCATCGGCTTCATCCCCTTCTCTAACGGGCCTAAAGGCCCGAAAAGCAAAAAGGCAGTCAAGCGGCCCAATCCACCCCAATGCCGTTTTACTGCACGCCGCTTGACTGCCTTCTTCGTTATTGCGTTTTTTCGTTTTTAACCCAATCCAATCCCTACATTGCCGTTTTGAGATGATATTTATGGTCGTTCGCACGAATCCTATCCATCCCCATGTATAGGTATTATCGCTGTGCTGCTGTCCATCCATCCCCAGATGTTCCAGCTGCGAGTTATTGCCGCTTAACGACAAAGTATAGTACAACGTCTTACTATATAAGCATTATGGAGAAACGGGGGATTTTTACGGCGATTTGAGGCTTAAGCACATATTACGACAATTCAATACCGAATATGTGTATGTTCTATGGCATATTGGTATATTTTTTGGTATTTAATAGTTTGTGTGTTCACAAGCATGCCCGGTTAAACCATTTCAATCCCATATTAATGGCTTAGTATTGAAAATAGTTTAATAAAACCACGATTTGCTTGTTAAAGCCATTATTTTAAGGTTATTTAGGATGCGTGCGACAAATTGAAGCTATTGGTTATTATCAGATGGCTTATTCACGATGCGTTCACAAAAAGATGTGTACAAGTAGGCGAGTGAACAGTCGGGAAGGCGTGAATAATTGCCCTAACGCAAGATCCGGTTGATGTCGACGTTACATAACAAAATGAAGTCGGACTTGAGCCGCTCCACGATGTCAAAGCCCGACAGGCCATATAGAAACCCGGCGGTGATGAGCTCGACGCCCTCGACAATCATGAGTTCCTTGTTTTTGCTTACGCGCCCGTAGGCGTCCACGACCTGCTCCATGGTGAGCGACGGTATCGACTCTTTCGGGAACGGGCATAGCTCGCTCGTGCTGGCCTCGAAATCAATGACCGACTGCATCAGGTACGCGTCTTCCCCCACCTGCTGGCCGTTCACAGTGATCATTTTCTCCTGGAACGGCTTGCGCGTGCCCCATAAACCATTTTTCGATACAGCCATCGAAAAGTAAATAGTAAAAACGGGGACAGGTAAACGACTTATAGCAAATTTAAACATCAATAATAACTCGGTTATAAATAATAACCTGTAGTTATCCCCTATTTTCTCAAATAGCACCTAAACTGCTGAAATTTGTCTTTTTATGGGCCTAATGTTTTTATTTGTAATACTGTAATTGTTCTGTGTTAAGGAGGCGTGGTTAATAGTATGAATGGAAAAATCTGGTTAGCGACGCTCGCAGCAGTCGTGCTTCTTGCGTTCGCCGCCCCCGCCATGGCCCAGTGCGGCGCATGCGGCGGCGTAGCGTATGGAGCGCCACAGGACTGCGTAGCGACCATAAGCTGTAACATCCCGGTGACCCAGCAGGTCCCGTATGTTACTACCACATGCGTGCCGCAGCAGATCCAGGTGCCGGTCCAGGTGCCGGTCCAGTCGAGCATCACTGTCCCGACGCAAGTGATGGTGCCGCAGCAGATAACGGTCATGGTGCCCCAGTGCGTGCCACAGGAAGTACCCATAACGACCTATCAGACTACCTGCGTACCGCAGGAGATCCAGGTCCCGGTACCGGTGACTGCGTACCAGCCCGTGACGACCTATGTGCCGCAATGCTACACTGTACCTATGGGCGGAGCTAACGCCCCGATGGGCGGCATCTCTAAGGCCGCCAACCAGCCGATGGACGTCGGCGTTCCCAAGGGCCTCGGCAAGGGCGGCATGAGCAAAGCAGGCATGGGCAAGGGCGCCGCGACCTACTAAGAAGAGAAGAAGCGGCATTGTGCGGCCTGCCTGATAACTACACCATGACTGCAGGGCGGGCCGCACACAAAACGAAATAAAAAAATCGTTAAACCATCTATTTTAATAACTGGCAGCTACTGACCAGCGCCGTCGCAGTATCGCCCGCGTTCTCCAGCGGGAATACCCTGTCGTCGATGAGCGGGATAAGGTCGTGGATCGATACCTCTTTTCCCTTAAAGGTGCAGCTCTTGCGCGTGCCTTTAGGATAAACCTTCGCCAGTTCATCCTTACTCTTTATCGGGAACTTCACATCTGCAGCCCTTAGTTGCTCTACTATTTCGATTTTAAGGTTATCAAGCGCTGCGATATCTTCAGGGGACGGTTCCTCCCCCATGATCATTGTGCCTCTCTCCACCATAGGATCACCAATATATATGTATTGTTTTTTATATAAAACTATAATATTTTGCCTTTTTCAAAGCCATTTATAATGGAAAAATAAAGTCTATGAGCGTTAAAGGCTATAATGTTTTAAAGGTCTGAGGCTACTTAATGTAGCCATATTTTCAACGCTAATCCATGTGTTCGGGGCCGGCTTTCATGAACTCCCGCAAGACCGTCGTGGCATAGCATCCCTTAGGCAGGAAAAATTTTAGACGAGCCATACCCTCTCCCGCCTTTATTTCCGGCTTTACGCGTAAAAGGATCTCCCGCCGCAGGCCCGCCGATGCGAGGTCCGGCATCGCGCTGACGCTGAAATTTTCGGCACGGACGCCTTCTTCCTCGAGCACCCTGCGCTCTTCTTCTCCCCTCCTGCCCCCGTCGAGGGACGTATCTTTTCCTATGAGCGGCAGCGTGATGTATGCCCGCTTCCTTTTTATTAAAAACATCACGTCGGGGAGGTTTTTCTTTGTTACAACTTCCAGCTTCGACGTATCCGGCGCCCCGCGCTCGTCCGTAAAACACACGACGTCGCCTTCGACTGGCTCCGAGAGCGAGAAACCGTCCAGCAGGCGCCTGCTGAGCAGCCTGTTAAAGAGATACGATTGATAGGCGTGGACAAAAAGCCTCAGTAGCCTGGGCGAGAGCGAGCGGAACGCCCCCGCATAGTCGTCGGGGTGCTCCGCCAGATAATGCATCATGGCGCGCTCGTACCGCAGGTTCAAGGGATATTTTTTAAGGCCCTCTTTAAAGTCGTGCGTCTCCATTACGAAGTCCCGGGCTTTCCGGTTTTCCTCAGTCTCGCCCCGGAAAGACATGGCGATGTATGCCATGGCCGCGCCCTCGACGTCCCCCCTGAGCAACTTTTTGCCGATGAGGTGCGTTATCGGGCGCACGACGCCAAACCTCTGGTACCCGAAGAAGTTTGGTACGCCCCCCATATTAGCGATGCTTCCGCCTATGGCCTCTATCCGCCTTTCAAGCTCCGCCGCCGGCAGCGCAATATGCCCGATCGTGACGTCGAAGTCATTGCCCAGGAGGTCGCCCAGCCCTATATCCCTGTTAGCGCGCCCCAGGGGCTCCAGCTTAACGCGGGGCAGGTCGACGTGAGACAATTGTTCCTCCGAGATGCCCCGGATGCTCATTAGCTGCGTCGTGACCGCCCGCTTATCCTTGGTGCCTGCGATGCCGATACGCTCCTCGCTGATGCCAAGCTGCCTCGACAGGTCCCGGATGAGGTGATGCATCTCCCAGTTCTTCTTGGTCAGCCGCACGATGATGTAGTCGCCCGACGTTCCGACCTTGAAATACGATACTTCATTTACTATGAAGTCGCCCGGCTCTACGCGAAGGTCCCCTCCTACGCCATCCTCATCCGTGAGGTAGACCTCGATGCCCATGAGCCGTTCCAGCTCAAACGAAGTACGCCTGACCATACTCAACACCCGGCCCACCACGGAGGGCACGGAGATAATTTAACCACGGAGGGCACGGAGGGCACGGCGGACTTTTCAATGCTAAAGGGGTATGCAAGGGCGCTCCGCGCGGCTTCGCCCCTCGCAGACCCCTACTTCTATTTTGGCCGATTTCGAAACGGTCTTTATTATAATCTGGGGTCTCTCAGGGGCGACGCCGCGCGGAGCGCCCTTGCATACCCCTTGAGTCATAAAAAGTCCGCCGTGCCCTCCGTGCCCTCCGTGGTTAACAATGAACCGTGGTGCCACCGTGTCGCCGTGGTTAATTCCGATTCTCATGCATGATATTTATCGAACTTGTCTTTTTCCGCCCCTTCGCCCGGCTTCTGGAAGTTGATGACGGGCATGGGGGCGGCGGGCGGCAGGCAGAGGTTCTGGGAAATGAGCATGGCGAGCGGGATGATGCGGGCCATCATGTTATTGGCAACCTCGTTCTGGATACCCGGATCCGGGTGTCCCTGCTCCCACTCCTTGTGAGTCTTTTCCACGTTCACGCCCGAGTAGTCGCAAAACCCCTCGAACCTGATGAAGCCGATGGACGGATTCAAATAATTGATGGTCACCCCGTACTCGATGCGCAGCACCTTATCCGGCCCGGCGGGCGCTTTGACTACCGACAAATTTCTCAGGTTAATATCATAGTTCACGTTGATGTTCCTGTATTTTTGGAGCTCTTCCAGGTGAACGTGCCTGGCGGACTCTATTTTATTTATAACAAACCCGACGATCATGGTCTTACCCTACATTAATTTTAGGTGGCCCACTATCTTATCCAGCTTATCGGCCTCGGCCGGGCCCATCCCGAGCGCCGTGATGGTGCCGGGCGGCACTGTCGTAAGGCCTGCGTCCTGGATGAGCGCCGTGGGGATGTCCATCCTGCGGGCCTCCTCCTTATACCTGAACAGGTCTTCCAGCTTATCGACCTTGAGCACGACCTTTTTTTGGCCCTGCCGCTTCCACTCTTCCTGCACGGCGGGCTTTGCCCACTCATACGCCGACAGGGAGGCGTGGGCCACCTGGACCGCCATCTTGCCCTTCGGAAGCTTCAGGTCATCCCTCACCAGTATGCACTGCTTGTACTCTGTCATCCCTATTACCGTTCGTAAGATTGGTCTTTTTTACAACGGTAATTAATCTGTGGCTTACTATATGCATTTTTTCTTCCATGCTCAAAAGGATAAGCCTTAAATTAATAGAGAGTCGTTAGTTTATCACGATAAAGGTCGTTGTAGATGGATTATGATGTGATTGTAGTCGGGGCCGGGCCGTCGGGCTCGATGGCCGCCAAGTATGCCGCAAAGAACGGGGCCAGGACTCTTTTGATAGAGGAGCATGGCACGATCGGCTTCCCCGTCTCCTGCACCGGCCACATCAGCGTCAAGGCGCTTAAGGAGTGCGAGCTCCCCGAAGGGAACTTTATCAATAAAAAGATCAGGGGGGCTTTCGTGTATGCCCCTGATAATCGTTCGATCACTATAGATGGGAAGCGTACGATGACCTATGTCGTCGAGAGGAAGATCTTCGACCGCGAGCTGGCGAAGGCGGCGGCCCTGGCGGGCTCCGAGGTACTGGTCGATACGGCCGTACGGTCGCTTAAAAAGGTCCCCGGAGGCGTCGTGCTGGAGGCCATGAGCGAAGGCAAGATCACGCATTTCAAGGCTAAGGTCGCCATCGGAGCCGACGGCGTGAGGAGCAAGGTAGCCCGCGGAGCAGGCCTGGGGAGGGTACCGCACGTCTGCTCGGGCATACAGGTGGAGGCGAGCTACGAGCCCAGGGACCCGGAGTTCGTGGAAGTGTTTCTGGGCCACCGGTATGCGCCCGGTTATTTCGCCTGGTCGGTCCCCACGTCTGGCGATTGCTGCCGCATAGGCCTGAACGCCGATAAGGACGCCCATGTTTATTTGAACAGGCTGTTAACGGAGCACGAGGTCGTGTCGAAGAAAGCCCGCTCGGCCGTCGACCTCATCATGGGCGGCATACCGGTGGGCACGCTTAAAAACACGGTGGCCGACGGCGTCCTCATCGTTGGCGACGCCGCCGGGCACGTGAAGCCCATCTCCTATGGCGGAATATACGCGGGAGCCAGGTGTGCCAAGATCGCGGGCGAGGTGGCTGCGAAGGCCGCCTGCGAGGGCGACGTGAGCGCCCGGAGGCTCATGGAGTACGAGAGGCGCTGGAGAGGCGAGATCGGCCGCGAGCTGACCTTCGGGCTTAAGGCCCGGCATATCTACGGCCGCATGTCCGACCTGGACTTTAACGAGGCTATAGCGGCGCTGGACGACCCCGACATCCTGGACATGATAAACCGGCATGGCGACATCGACCATCCCTCGGTACTCGCACGGCATTTCCTGGGCCTGTCGACGAATAAGAGCGTGTGGCGGTTCATCAGGCTTTTCGCCCGCGTCATTATCTGATGGCAGGGAGCATGGTCGATAATCCTCTATTCATATTACTGGTCGCGGCCGCGCTTTTCTTGTTCTTTCTCGCCGTGTTCGTCTTTTTTACCTATCTTGTCCTTAAGCTGGTGGCTGACCTCAAACGGGAGGAAACGAAGAAGTAGCAGGGGGCCGCCAATGGACATCCATTATACTAAGGATCTGCGGGAATTATTCGTTAAGGCGCCGGCGCTCAAGTCCCGCATCGAGTATGTTTTGTGGTTTTTCCCCGAGGTCGAGAGCATAAAGTTCGGCCGGGCGTCCAGGAGCGCCTATTACGACTCGGGGACTGGTACCGTACGTTTGACCAGGAATAGCAGCCACTACGTCATCGGCCACGAGGTCACACACTTTTTACAGGACGAGCGGCACTTCAATGGCAAGACGCTGCCGAAGGGCGAGCGCCAGTGCGATCTTTTCTTGTTCGCCCGCAGCCCGGCGCTCGTCGCAGACTTCTGGAAGGCGAATGACTGCTCCTACATGGGGTGGGCACTAAGGACCGAATTGCTGAAGGGGCTTTTTTCCCGGGAAGAAGGGCAGGCGATGATCTTTGAGGTATGCAGGGACGCCGTTGCCATGTACAGGGAGAGGCCGAGCCATTACATTAGCTGGGCCGAGAAGCGCATCAACGAGCGGGTCATGGAACGCCATAACATGCGATATTTTTAAATATCAAACCGTCCATCTGTGATTCCGTTGTGCATACGTCGTTCGAGGTGCTGCGGTAAAATGAACTTTTTCATCATGCTGACGACGGCCTGCGACCTGCAATGCCGCTACTGCTATGGGGAGTGCTGCGACGACTTTGACGAGTCGAGCGACCGCGGGGACATCGACTATTTTTTGCCGCGGGACCTTAGCTACGAAGTGGATGCTTTGAGGGCTTTCGTGGAAAAGGACTCCGAAGCGACTCTCATCTTTTATGGCGGGGAGCCGCTGCTGAACGCCAAAAAGATGTACGAGCTCATGGATTCGTTGCCCGCTAAGCGCTTTATGCTCCATACGAATGGCATGCTACTCCATAAGGTCAAGCCGGATTACCTCAATCGCCTGCACACGATCTCACTATCTATTGATGGCGACGAGAGGCTGACCGACTATAACCGGGGCGTGGGCGTCTATAAAAAGATAATGAGTAACGCCAGGCTCATCCGGGAGAATGGGTTCACGGGAGAGGTGATCGCCCGGATGACCGCTACGGAGGACTGCGACATCTACCGGCAGGCATTATATTTACTGGATAACCCTGATTTTTCGTTCGACAGCGTCCACTGGCAGCTCAACGCCCTGTTCTGGAAGAACGATTATCGGCGTCGGCCGTTCGCCCGATGGGCCCGTGAAAGCTATAACCCGGGCATTTACAGGCTTGTCGGGGAGTGGGTCCGGGTCATGCGGGAGGATGGCAAAGTCCTCAGGATGTACCCGCTCATGTCGGTCATGCGCTCGCTGCTATTGGGCGAGAAGACGCACCTGCGGTGCGGCGCCGGGTGGGCCGAGTTCAACGTGCAGACGGACGGGAAAATATCCCCGTGCCCGGTGATGTCCGGCATGAAGGAGTACTATGCGGGCGATATTTTCACTGGCGACCCCTTAAAATTAAAGCGAACGCTGATCTCGGGCCCCTGTAGTGGCTGCGACATGCTCGATACTTGCGGCGGCCGGTGCCTCTACGCGAACGTCACCGTGAAGTGGGGCGACAAGGGATTCGCCGAGGTGTGTTCCACCGTAAAGAACCTCATCAAAGCCCTGCAAGACGCATTACCCGAAGTCAATGGATTAATAAAAGAAGGAAAGATCAGCGTAGCGGACTTCGAGCACACAAAGTTCAATAGCTGCGAGATCATCCCTTGATGATGGCATATTTGAGGATAGTTTTTTACAAAGCGCGTTATACCGGGCATGCAAAGTTTTTATAAGTATGCGTATTACTCTATAAGGCTATGGCATCCCCGAAGGTGGCATCCCCGAAGGCCCCCGAAGCTCCCATCGCCGTAGAGCTGGCGAAGAAGCAAAAAGCGATAAGCGTAGCGGAGTTCTTCGAAAAGAACAGGCACATGCTGGGCTTCGACTCGCTCCCGAGGGCGCTCATCACCTGCGTCAAGGAGGCCGTCGATAACTCGCTCGACGCCTGCGAGGAATCGTCGATCCTGCCGGACATCTACATACGCGTTAAAAAAATAGACGAGAATCTTCTTAAGGTCACCGTCGAGGATAACGGGCCGGGCATTCAAAAGGACGTGTTGCCGCGGGTGTTCGGTAAATTGCTCTATGGCAGCCGGTTCCACGCAATCCGCCAGAGCAGGGGCCAGCAGGGAATAGGGATCTCTGCGGCCGTGTTATACGCGCAGCTTACGAGCGGTAAGCCGACGCGCGTCACGTCCCGGATAGACCCTAAGCTCCCGGCGTATGTATTCGACATCAAGATCGATACGGTCGCCAACGAGCCGATGGTGGTACCCCAGGGCTATGACGAGGGTTTCCCTAACAGGGGCACGCGTATCGAGCTGGTCATAGAGGGGACTTATGTCAGGGGTAAGCAGTCGGTCCTCGAATATTTGCGGAATATATCCATCGTGAACCCCCATACCCGCATAAAGTTCAAAGACCCCTACGATGAGGAAACCGTCTTCGAGCGTGCCTGCGACGTGCTCCCGAAAAGATCCGTAGAGATAAAGCCTCACCCTCATGGCATAGAGCTCGGAACCCTGATCAAAATGCTGCAGTCGGCGAGGCATCCGAAGCTAAGCGCTTTCCTGCTGAACGAGTTCGAAAGGGTCGGGGACGTCACCATCGACTCCCTGTGCAGGGAGGCCAGGCTTAGCCCCGATATGTCCCCCGCGGTGCTTTCACAGGACATCGACGGCGCAAAACGGCTGATATCCGCCTTTCAAACCATCAAGATCACGGCGCCGCCAAAGGACTGCCTCTCGCCCATCACCGGTGACTTCTTAAAAAAAGGCATCACTCAGAACCACAAGGTCGATTTTATTTATTCCATTTCCCGGTCGGTCGGCGTCTACCGGGGTAACCCTTTCATAGTCGAGGCGGTCGTAGCCTACGGAGGCGACCTGGATACCGATGGCAGGGCGGACATCCTGAGGTTCGCCAACCGTGTGCCGCTGCTGTACCAGCAGGGGGCCTGCGCCATTACGCATGCCATCGAGCGCATCAACTGGAAGTATTATAACCTGGAGCAGCCTAAGGGCGCCAGGCTCCCGAATGGGCCGCTGATGGTCCTGGTGCACGTCGCCTCGACCAACGTGCCTTTCACTTCGGAGTCGAAGGACGCCATCGCGGACATCCCCGAGATCATGGACGAGATAGAGCAGGCGGTGAGGGGCTCCGCCCGCGAGCTGAGCCGTTACCTGTCGGAGCAGAAGAAGGCCCTGGACGCCCGAAAGAAGATCAAGATGTTTGAGTCTTATACGAAAGAATTGTCTTTCGCCCTTGAAGCGCTGACCGGTAAGGACCACGGCCTGATCGAGGCGCAGTTCCGGGATGTCCTGGCTAAGAAGTATTCGAAGTTCATAGGGTCGGCGGAGGAGGAAGTGGCGAATGGCCCGCAGTAAGGAGATCGTGGATAAGCTTGTGAAGGTGGGCGAGGGCGTGCTCGGCGACATCGATGCCGGCAAGAATCCCTCTATCGACATTACCATGAGGGCGCTTAGTAACGTTTATTATGATGAGCAGGCGGGGCTAATAAAGCTGGGCGACGAGAAGCAGAAGCGGTACTACTTCAACCTTGGGCAGGCCAAAAAGTTCCTTCAGACGATGCTGATCGCCAAACAAATTAAGGTCCTTTTGGAGCAGGATAAGCCTGCGCTGTCCATCCGTCAGCTGTTTTATACTTTAAAACATGAAATTCCGGGCGCCGGCGAAAATACTTTTGACATGCAGGAGGAGTCGGACCCGATCATCGAGGATATGGAGCTGATGACAAATAGCCTGCGGGAGGAGCTGAATTTGATAGCCACGCCGAACGGCGTGGTGGCGGGGCCGATGGTGGTCGAGGACAGGACCGGGGACGTTTTGGATTTCACGAGGATGGGCTCGGCGGGGGGCGCCGTGCCTCCCATCGTCGAGGACGACTACTTCCACATAAAAGAGATGAGCGCCGACTACGTGCTCGTCGTGGAAAAGTATGCCGTATGGAACCTGCTGAACCAGGAGAAGTACTGGAAGAAGAATAATTGCCTGCTGTTGACGGGGAAGGGTCAGCCCGCCCGCGCTGAAAGAAGGCTTTTGGCGAGGCTGGGGGAGGAATATGATATTCCCATCTATGTGTTCACCGATATGGACCCATGGGGGTATTACATTTATTCCGTTTATAAGTCCGGTTCCATCAACCTGGCCTTCTTCTCGGAAAAGGCCGCCTGCCCTAAAGCCAAATATATCGGGCTGTCAATGAAGGACGTGAGGGACTTCGACATGCCCAGGAGCTCCTGGATCAAGCTTAACGACGAGGACTACAAGCGCATCGAGGAGGTCTCCGCGTACCCGTGGTTCAAGAAGGAGCGGTGGCAGAACGAGCTGGCCGACCTCAAGAAGTTCGGGTACAAGATAGAGCAGGATGCCCTCGTGTCAAAATCGATAGAGTTTACCTCGAATAACTATTTGCCCGCCAAGATCGAGAACAAGGACTACTTCGATTGAGAGATGGCCTCGCCGGCGGGAGAGGAAATAGTTGATAAAGGATGCCCTCTAATACACGACTATGGCCTCAAGCGTGCTGACGTACGATGCCTTTGTCTGTAAAAAATGCGGCGTCTGTTGTAAAAAACAAAAAGTTGTCCTGATGACTGTCTACGACATCTTCAGGGTCTCCAGACATCTTGGAATGTCGTCGAACGATTTCTTCAAGCGATACTGTACGAAGTCGGCCAAGTTCAACAGCGACGGCCTGAAGCGGTTTTACCTGAGGGCAGATGGCGGGTGCCCGTTCCTCAAGGGCAACCTGTGCTCCGTACAGGACATAAAGCCCGTCGTCTGCGCCCGGAATCCCTTTTATTACATCGAGGCATCGCTGGCCGCCTACAAGGTCTTCGGCATCCTGGAGGACGAGTGCCATATCAACGAATACCCGTACGATACCATAGCCAAGGGCGACAACGAGCGCCTCATCGACATGGACATACTGGTTAAAGCCACCGACGAGTATATCGCCAGGTACGGGCGGTTCGACGAGAAGACTGCAGCGCCTTATTATGAGAAGTCGCTCTCGGGCCTTAAAGACCCGAAGCTGCGGGCTTTAACGTATAATACGCTGTTGGAGCAGTCCATCCGGAGGGAGGAGACGTGCCGGACCGACCCGTATTATACGGGCGCGGCGAACATGTACCTCAGCGGATTTTACGGCGAGTTCAAGCGGGCGGCCAAAGAGGCGGGAGATAATGGTAACGTTCTTGCATTCGAGCCCTCGGCGCTGGGCACTATCGATAACGTGTTAACGGTGATACTTTTCGAAAAGGATTATAACCAGGCTAAAAGGGCCCTCGCGCAAGGCGAAGGCGCGAACATCCGTGTGAGCTCCCGGGAGCATTACGGCAGGGAATATGATATAATCACCATCGAGCCCGGCAAAGATAAAAAGGTCATCTTTTATTACCATATCGAGCCAAAAGATAAAAAGGAATTACGCCACTGCCCCGGCGAAATAGCCATTAGCTTCAAGAGCGAGAAGGGCGGCGGGTTCGCCTTCCGCGGCAGGGACGCCGACGGGTGGCTGAAGCGATAGCGGGACATGATGCAATGAGGTTCGAGCTTACCAATCTGGTCGGCCTGTTATCCATGTTTGGCACGGTGGCAGGGATGGTACTGGCGGGGGCACTGTATGAGTATAACTACTTGTTCGCTCTGCCGTTCGCCCTGCTGGCCATCGTTTGCTTCATCATCTTCGTGGCGTATCTCTACAACTTTATCAAGCAAGCCTACTATATACTGGCGGAAGAGCCGGAAAGTGAAGAGCCGAATAAATGAGCCTACGCCATGAACAAGGGTATGGCGAGGAGCATATACAATCCCGCATGGATCAGCTGCGGCGCCAGTATGCTTTCGTTTTTAAGGGTTATTATGCCAAAGAAGTATCCCAGCAAGGCTCCGGCCACGAGGACGACGGGCAACACCCATATATTCGGGATGAAGGCATATACGGCCAGCGCCTCGAAGACGGAGAAAGCGATGGCCTGGATGGCCAGCGCACGATTTTCTCCGAGCACCTGCCGGAGGCGGGATAACAATAGCCCCCGGAAGAGCGCCTCCTCGTAGACCCCGCCGAAGAGGCCGAAGACGAGCATGTTTAAGGCGGTCAGCATGAACGCCGTGCCGCCGAGTAAGAGGTAGACCAGGCCCAGGGCCAAGAGCCCGCATGCCGCCATAGCGGTAAATCCCACTAGCGCGCTGCGGAGCGGGGATGCCTTTAGATGGATGTTCTCGCGGCCCTCTTTTTCAAAGAACAGGACGGCCATGAGTAATATGGCGGCCGTCGCGGCGCTCACGGTCATCATGAACGCTATGCGCCGGATAGTTATTTCCGCGGCGGGGCCAAAAACGTTCAGGAACCCGATTAAAGCCTGCGCCAGGGATAGCGCGGAGAGCGCCAGGAAGGCGTCGATGAGCAGGGTGAAGGGCTTCAGCCCGGCCAGGCTGCCGGACCTAACTAAGAAGGCGAGGGCGGCGAACATGGCGAACGAAAAAACCGAGAGGATCAGCGCATCGAGCCCGCTTTCGAGCTTTACGCCGATAAGAAATATCACATAGAGAGCTGCCATGAGCGAGGCGATGGCCACCGCGGGCTTTATTTTTAAGCCCCCGACGTTGATCTCTTTCAGCACGACGCCCCTTTTCGGCTTCCTGGCCCCCTTCGCGTAACCGCTCATACGCTCCATTCATCGTCATGGGCCACTAAAAGCTTTACTGTCCCCAGTAGTTCCGTGTCGATTTATAATGTTTTGTATTATTCATTTGCCAGGTGGCGTGTCTATTAGTTTGCCCTGTGACATGTCGTTTAACACAAAGACACGATGACACAAAGACACGAGGACTTTTTAAATCCTGAAGGGGGCTGATGCCCCTCGGAGACCCCCATACCTTCTATTAGATATAGGTGAAAACAAAACTATTTTTTACATGAAGGGGTCTCTCAGGGGCGAAGCCCCTTGAGTAATAAAAAAGATTGTGTCTTTGTGTCATCGTGTCATTGTGTTAAACGACATGCCCATAAATAAGCATCCGCGGGCCGTATGACGGCCCAGAGAGCAAACCGGCAAAACACAGGCTTCAATAAAAGACAAGCCTTTATTAAACAAACATGGGACTACCGGTCCCGGCGAACCGCAAAGTATTTTGAAGCGGGTCATGCTTACTTAAAAGAGAATACCGATGGCATACATAAAAGGGTTAATTTTCGATCTCGACGGCACCATCATCGACAATAATGATGACTACATGGAGCTGATGCTTAAGCGTGTGGGCAAGGACCTGAGCCGCGATTTCGGCCTAAAGCACGCCAGGGAGCTGTGGTACTCGATCGACTCGGAGTCCAGGGACGAGGTCATCGAGCGCTGGGGCGTCAACCCGGACAGGTTCTGGACCGTGTTCAACAGTTATGAGAACATCGACGAGAAGCTGAAGAGCACGTATTTGCATGAAGATACGGCCATCTTGAAGGGGCTGAGGCTGCCCAAGGGCATCGTCACCCATACCTCATATGAACATACAGATAAGCTATTAAAAAAAGTGGGGATGCGCCAGTACTTCCACCCTATCGTCTCCTGCACCGAGGATACGGGCTACAAGCCATCGCCGCTGCCCATCATCTACTGCGTCGTCGACATGAAGCTCAAGCCCGAGGAAGTGGCCTACGTCGGCGACACCCTTTCGGACATGCTCGCCGCCAGGAACGCCGGCGTAAAGAGCATTTACATTAACCGGTTCGACAGGCCCATCAAGGCGGATCCGGACTATGAGATAAGGAGCCTTGATAAGCTAGAGGATATCATCAAGAATAGCGACGATAGCCAGTTATGAGAAGATAAATAGACAACTTTTAAAAAAATATTTTTAAAGTAGCGAGCGCGCTATCGGTCGACGCCCCGCAATATGAAGGTTATCTTACATCCGTCCTCCGGCCCGCGACCCCACAAGCGTCAGTTGTTCACGGTAAGCATGCTCCCTTCCGGGCCTGTGCCGTTCCCCGCAATTAAGGCGAACGATATGCTCTCCAGCATGCCGCCACGCCACCGCTAACCAAGCAGGACGGGCCTTCACTGTCGAGAAGTGAGGCCTTCATACAACAGGAACGCCTTCTTCAAGCTTCGTCCCCAACATGCCGACGATTGAAGGTTGCAGGTGACGCCGAACCACCCGGACTAGCTCGCCGTCTCTATAGGTTATCGTGGCATCGCAATAAACTTTTTCCTTCGAAACCATAAAAAGAAGATGGTCGGGGAGATGGTTCTTCTATTACTAAGGCTAAAGGGGGACTCCGCTTCGCTTCGCCCCCTCGCGGACCCCTGATTCTTTGATTGCCTGATGGCAAACGAATAAAAAGCCCGACCATGAGTTCAGCGTCGAGGATATTGAATGTTGCTATCAGGTCCCCTTAAGCCTTTTTGTCCAGGAAACAAGACTCTCGAGCAGCTCTTTAATCTTCTGCCTCGTCTTTTCGTCAGTTACCCGGCCATCCTGGTCAATTTTATCCTGTGCGAACGGTACCATGACTTCCGGACGATTAACGGGATACATGTTGATGTAAACGAAGGCCTGCCGCAGGTGGTATTGCGCCCTCGAGCCTCCCAGCATGCCTATCGACGCGCCCATGACGGCGACGGGCTTACCGTCCCAGGAATTATCGCCGGGGGGCCGCGAGGCCCAGTCGATGGCGTTCTTGAGGACGCCGGGTATCGAGTAGTTGTACTCCGGCGATGCAATAAGTATCGCGTCCGCGGCCCGGACCTTTTGCTTAAACTCCTTGACCTTCCCGGGCATGTCATTATCCAGGTCCTGGTTGTACGGAGGGATGCCCTCAAGGTCAAATATCTCGAGCGCCGTGTCCCCGGGCAATAATTCCAGGGCTGCCCTCAATAATGCCTTATTATAAGAGCCCTTGCGTAAGCTGCCGGCAAAGCCCAGGATTTTTATCTTATTCATAAATAACTCAATATTAACCCGTATGTGGAAAACCTTTTTGCGCTATAATACTATAATTCATGATCGTGATATGATGGCAGAAGCAACCGCCGAAGAACTAGCCGGCTACATCAGCGGCAACGTCAAACGAAGGCAGATCGTCGACGTGCTCGACAAGAACGGGAGCGAGACGTTCGAGGCGCTCGAAAAGCTCACCAGGGCGCCGAAGCTCGTGCTGGATAAAGCCCTCAAGGACATGGTCGACAAGGGCGTCATAATAAAGCAAAAGGACAAATACACGTTAACAGATAATGGCACGGCGGCTGTGACGCTATTACACTCGATGCGCTAATAAATATTCTTTTTTTACATATCACCCCCAAATATTTTTCCCCAATACACGTTAAAGCCGTTTAAATGGGCTCGAATAGGCTCAAAATTACGATTCAGGTTAATTTCACAAATTATAAATACTTGGATTCTCATCTAATCGATTGGTATACAACGTCTAAAGTACGTTATGCAAAGGTGATTCAATGGTAGCAAGAGAGAGAAAGAACTTCGGCTTACTCAACGAAAAAGGGGAGGAGGTCGGCACCTTCACCGGCGCACAGCCAAGGGATGCCGCTTTGAAGGTCGCCAACAAGGACATCAAGAACATCATAATAAGGGAAAAGGGCACCAAGAAGCTGCACTTCTTCAAAGGGGAGCGCAAGCAGGTCCCCAAGCCGGCGAACTCGCCCGCCTGGCTGCCTGCCAGGATCTGGAAGGCGAACGTCGAAAAGGTCGGCATCAAGCACCTCCAGTACAATGAGCTTGCCCGTAACTCTAAGGACGCTTTCAAGTTCCCCGTCAAAAATTGATCAGCGAATATTTAATATTTATAAAAAGTTTAACATGGGATAGCGATATGCTGCCCCATGGATCTTTTTTATGCGGTATAGGTTGCCCTGGGCATCCGGGGTTTGTAGTTCGGATTGGTGACCAGGGCGCTGGCCATCGAGATGTTAATAAAATATTTAAGTTTTGTTAAACAAAGTTTATCAAGCACTGAGGCCATGTGTTAGCAGATGAGCCGCGTCATCGTGGTCGGCGGCGGCATTACCGGCGCCGGCATTGCCAGGGACCTGTCTTTAAGGGGCATCGACGTCACGCTTGTAGAGCGTGGCATGCCAGCCTCAGGGGCTACCGGCCGCTGCCACGGGCTATTGCATTCGGGCGCCCGGTATGCCGTCAGCGACCCGGTTGTGGCGGCAGAGTGTGCCGTAGAGAACCGCGTCCTGCGATCGGTCGCCCGGCAATACGTCGAGGATACGGGCGGCCTATTTCTTGCGACCTCCGCGGAGGAAGCCTCGTATGGGGATAAGCTTCTGGAGGCTTGCCGCCGCACGGGCATCCCTATGGAAGACGTACCCGTGGCAGAGTCGCCGAACCCCTCTGCGATAAGGTGCTTGCAGACCAACGACGCCGGGATCGATCCCTTTTTACTCACTTTAGCTAACCTTTATGATGCCGAGCGTAATGGCGCCCGCATCATGACCGGCATTGGCGTAAGGGCGGTAGGGGAGGGCTCGGTAAAGCTCGACGACGGGCGGGCGCTGAAGTGCGACGTAGCGGTCAACGCGGCCGGCCATGAATTCCCCGCCATACAAAAAAATTGCGGCATGCACGTGCAGCCCGATAAGGGCACCATCCTCGTGACGGAGCGAAGGGTTTGCGACGTGGTGCTGAACCGCATGAGGCCTCCCTCTGACGGCGATATCATCGTGCCCGGCCATACGACGTCGCTCATAGGCACCACTTCGGCCCAATCCATAAGTACCTCCCCGACGAGGGACGAGTTTCGCGCGCTTATGCGCGAGGCTAGCGCTCTCCTTCCGTCGCTGAAAGGCGTACGGGTCATCAGGGCATTCTCCGGCATCAGGCCGCTTATCGGAATCGGTGACGGCAGGTCACTGTCCCGGGATTACCGGATAGAGGGCGAACATGGCATTATCACTGTCGCCGGCGGCAAACTGACGACCTACCGGCTTATCGCCGAGATGGCGGCCGACGCAGCGATGAGGCTCCTTGGCGAGAGAGGGGAATGCAAGACCAGGTCCCCGCTGCCGAGCATCCTGAGGGGTCCTGGCGGCGACATATTATGTAATTGTGAGCAGGCGACGGACCGTCTTGTAGAGATGGATTTCCTCAGGCCCGAGGATGCCTGGAAGTTCAACCGCATTGGCTTCGGCGCATGCCAGGGCATGCGTTGTGCCAGGAACGCGGCCCGGGGGAGGGAACTACTGGAGGAAAGATGGAAAGGCGTTAAGCCCGTGCTCGACGATATACAGATGAAGCAGTCGTACCTGTCGTGGGCATCATACATGTCCCTGATGGAGCCATCTCAATGAAAGCCGGCAGCACCATAGTCATAGCGACATTAATCATATTAGCCCTGGCCGCCGCTTATTACCTTAGCATGTACGCCACGGGCGATGAGGGCAACAGGGTAGAGTTCGTCGACTCGAACGGCACTGTGGCCACGGTCTTCGTCGAGGTCGCCGACACGCCCCAGGCACTTCAGAAAGGGTTGATGTACAGGACTTCCCTGGACGAGCATAAGGGCATGCTGTTCATCTTTAGCAGGGAAGTCCCCCAATCGTTCTGGATGAAAAATACTCCCCTGCCTCTAGACATGGTCTTCGTCAACGGCCAGATGGCCGTCGTGGACATCAACCATAACGCCACGCCCTACAGCGTGGACGTGTTCACGTCGAAGGAAAGCTGTAAGTACGTAGTAGAGGTCAATGGTGGCTTTTGCCTGGAGCACGGCATAGACGCGGGGGACCGGATGAGTATATACTTAAAAGCGAACGGCCCTAGTTCTTACGCTGTAGCGGAGTGATCTCGACTACCTTTTCGCCTCGCAGGCTCTTTTTAATGTTTTCAAGCGTTATAAGGTTGAATATGTCCCGGATATAGTCGAGCGTCTCGGGGAGGTACGTGATGACGGCATATGAGATGATCACCAGGGCGATGAGGGAGCCGGCCTCCGCGAGCACGTTGTGCGCCCAGAAAAAGCTGGCGTAGTCGGCCGTCTCGCCCGTCCATTCCACTATGGTCATGGGGGCGATCTGGAGCCACTGGCCGCCATAAGCTGATATCACGAACGTATTCCTCACGATGTTCAGGACGTAGATGACCGGGACCGAGACCATGAACGCTTTTAGCCTTCGGTCGAGCGGCGCCTTGACGCAGCCCACGACCCCCACGAAGAGGGCTATGCTCTGGATGGCCGTACAGGCGAGGATTATCTGCACCTTGACGCCGTTCAACGTGATGACGTCGCCATTTGCGACGGCGTTCTGCCCCAGGGCGTTCACCGAGGCCAGCGTGATGTCGGTAGTGACCTGTATGAGCCAGCCGCCAAGCCACGGGAAGAACGAGAAAGGAAAATAAAAGATGCCGCTGATGGCCGCGCTCCTGGTCAGCACCATGAGCGACTCGCGCTCGTCCTTGACCATAACATAGGCCAGATATGCGGTCGCCGGTATGGCCAGGGCACAGGCCACCGTGTACATTATATTGTGTTCGACCAGGTAGAAACCGGGGGTCTTAAGCCCCCAGCTGAGCCCGAAAACGACCCATCCGGCAGCTGCGACCTTGTAGCCATACTTCTTTGGCAATAATGCGCCCGCGGCCAGCATAAGTAGAGAAGCCCATAGCATGATGTCAAGGTATTCCATCGTGTGACCACCGCAAGATAAGGCCGTTAGCCTTCATAGACTTTCCGATGCTTCGTCTCCTCGATGATGGATTTGAGCCGCCGGGCCGCCAGCGTGACGTCGTCCTGGCTCACCACGGCCGATATGACCGCGATGCCATCGGCTCCCGCTCCGATAACGTCACTTGTATTGGAAGGCCCTATGCCTCCAATGGCGACTACCGGTATGGAAATGCGATTTTTCACTTCCCTTATGATGTCCAGCCCGCAGGCGGGGCCTGCGTCGTCTTTAGAGCTCGTGTGGAAGATGGGGCTCAGCCCGATATAGTCCGCGCCATCCCGCTCCGCCCGCGCCGCCTCTTCGAGAGTACCCGCAGTAACGCCAATGATGAAGCCCGGAGGGCATAAAGGCCGGGCCAGCCTGGCGGGCATGTCCTCCTGGCCCAGGTGGACCCCGTCCGCACGGGCGGCAAGCGCCACGTCTAGCCGGTCATTAACGATAAATAATACGCCCGCCTTTTTCGTGAGCTCCCTGATCTCGAGGGCACATTGTGTCAGCGCTTTACCACCCATATGCTTATCCCTCAACTGTATGACGTCCGCGCCTCCGTCGATCGCCATGCGCGCGATCTCGGCATGCTTGAGGCCTTTCGACAGGCCCTCGTCGGTTATCACGTACAGGTCGTATTTTACTGTCATCCTGCCTCTATACGCTCAGGCTTCCCTTATCCGGGCGCCTTTTTCCAGCTCTTCGGGCGTAAGGCCATAAACCTCGTCAAGAAGCGCCACCTTGAAGGACGCCGGCCCATTACTGTGCCGGGCCGCCTTTTCCCCGGCCAGGCCGAACGCCGCGAAAGCAGCCGCAGAAGCCGTTACGTAGTCTTTCGTGACGGCGGCGAAAGCCCCTGCCAGGGAGGCGGCCATGCAGCCGGTGCCCGAGACCTTGCCCATGAGAGGATGGCCGTTGTCGACGAGCAGCGTGCGCTTTCCATCGGTCACGATGTCCGTGGCCCCGCTTATGGCCACTACCATGCCCGTCTTCCGTGCCAGCGCCTTAGCAATATCCAGTGGCTCGCCCTTGATGCCATAGGAGTCCACGCCTTTTATGCTGCCCTCGGCGCCGGCAAGCGTGGCGATCTCGGCAGCGTTGCCCTTCAATAAGGATATATCGAGGCTGTGCAGGAGGCGTCGCGCGCTCCCGGTCCTGAGCCCCGTCGCGCCCGCTCCCACGGGGTCCAGGATGACGGGTATGCCCAGGCTATTCGCCCGGGCGCCCGCCAGGAGCATGGATTCGACCTGCGCCTCGTCGAGCGTGCCGATGTTGAGCACGAGGGCGCCAGCCATCGAGACCATTTCCTCCACCTCGCCCTTCGAGTGCGCCATCACGGGAGAGGCGCCAATGCAGATGGTAACATTAGCGCAGTCGTTGACCGTCACGTAATTGGTAATGTGGTGTACGAGCGGCCTTTTCGCCCTCACGCCGGAGAGCAGGCCCGCAAATATTTTGTTATCCATAGGAGTACCCCGGGGGAATAAGTCGAACATAACGCCGGAGATGATAAAATTAACGACAGGGCTTTGAAGCTCCCGAAGTTAAGCCCCTATTTCTTGTTGAGCACGCGTACGATGAGTATCAATACTATTATTATGACGGCGATTACGACCCCGGCGGTTAGGATGCCTGCCGCCTGGGCGTTAGCGTCCCCTGAAGGGGGAGGGCTTGTCGGGGCTGTCGTGATGATAGGGGCGATCGTCGGCATTGTGGTCGGAGTAGGCTCTGCCGGGGGAGCGGCCGTGGCCGTGGCCGTGGCGCCCGGCGTTGGCGCAGGCGACGGCGATGGCGCCGTAGTCGCAGTGGGCGTTGCTGCGAGCCCTTCGATGATGTGGAACTTCTTAACCGCCGATATCCCGCTGTTCGTGTTCATGGCCGTGGCGGTCAGCGTCACGTTCCCCGTTTTGCCCGGGGTGACCGTGTAATTGGCGATGCCGTTCTTATCCGTGAGGGCATATGTGCCCAGCTCGGCCGGGATGATGGAGTTGTCGCTCGCCTGGTAATACACCCTGACGCCTTCGGACTTTAGCTGGCCCCCGGCGTAAAGGATCTGGACCGTAATAGTATACGTCTTGCCCGCCGTGAGCGTATCGGCCTCGCTCAGGTATGCGATGCCATCCGGGGTGATGGGCGACGTTTGCGCCTGCGCGGGGCCAGAGACGACAAGCAAGCCGATAAGCAATAAAAAAATGATCCCGTTAAATGATCGTGATATAATACCTCATACCTCCAGCATATTATCACTAATCATGTGAAGGACATAAACCTTTTCTCTTAAACGCTTAAGTAGCCTAAGTTTAATGGGACTGGATATCCTCGCGGAGCCTCGCCATGGTGGTCTTGAGCTCGGCGAAGGCGTTATGCTGGTGGATGCTCTCCTCGTTGACCTGCTTGAGTGTGACGACCGCATCGTCCGGGAGGTCGGGGAAAGAGGTTAATATGTGCTTCGCCATGTCCCGCACACAGTCCTCGACGAACTTGGGGTTCGCGTGGGCATTGCCAACTACCTCCAGCTCGTCGATGCGCTTGAGAAGGTCATAGCTGGTCGTGCTCATGGAGCGCTCGATGATCTCGATGATGGTGTCCAGGGGCGCGTTATAGTCGCCGACGAACTCGATGGAAATGGTACCTCGGCCCCTCTGGTTGTGCGTGGCCATCGGTATCTTCATTAAGAACGTATCGATCTTATCCTGCTCCACGCCGAGGTTTCTCAGTTCCGCCTCCGCCCTGGCCTTCATAAGCTCCTGGGCGCAAGGGCAGGCCGTGATCCCGATGACCTCGGCCCCAATAGCCTTTTTTACCTTGATGGTATCGTTCCTCTCCGCGACCGCCCTGGCAAAGACCTTGACCACCTTCTGGGATAATACCTCGGTCTTGGGCGTCCTGCGCTTAACTATCAGCTCGCTGTCCATGTGCACTTCGGAACGCGTGGCGTACTCGTGCCGGTTTAAAAGGCGTCGGGCGATCTCGCCGCACAAGTCCTCTATATCGAGGACCGGCGACTTGACCATTTCCTCCAGGACCTCGTCGATCACTTCAAAGTTCCTGGAAAGGTTTGCGCCCCTCCTGTCGGAGGGCAGGTCGACGTACATATCGAACATCGATATCAATATGATAGGCCGCTTGTTCGGGCGGGCGACCTTGACCAATTTTTTCACGTTGGTGACGCCTACGCGCGAGAGGTTAATGGCCACCTCTGACCTGGTGGCCTGGACATCGGGTAATACGTCGGGCAATGTCATGATAGCATCATCTTTGTTAGGATATTTGAATATTCATGCAATTTTCTCGCTTTAATAGTTTTTGGGTGCCGCGTGCCACAACATGCAAATAAAAAGAGTATGCCCCGTCGCCGGGGCCTGTAATTTTAAACCTTCTTGAACCCGAACGACTCCATGGTCACGTCGTCGTTTATCTTGCCCGCGACGTACGTATCGCCCGTCGAGACGTCGTTGACGACGACCTCGGCCGGGGCGAATATCGATGGGTCAAGCTTGTAGAAGTCGAACTTGGCCTCCTTGAACACGGTGTAGAACGGCCTGCCGTAGTCCTTCGATGTCGAGGAGGGTATTTTAGCCACGAAGTCCTTGATGTTGCCGCCGTTGACGGTCAGCATCACGCTGCCGTGGTAGATGGAAGCGTCGTTCGTCGTGCCCATGGCCACTGCCGGGTCCTTCTTGACGGGCGGGATCGGGGCGCTGCCGAAGGCGCTCAGGATGTTTCTCGTGTCGAAGCCCATCTCGCTCAGCTTGTACACGGCCATCTCCACGACGCGGCCGGCGATCTGGATGGAGCCGACCAGGCTGTTCGTGGGGGCCACGATGGCGATCACGTTGGCGGCGTCCACGCCGCACTCGCTGGCGATATAATCCATGACCTTTTCGCCGGGGAGCGTGCTGGCCTCGAGAGCGATCACGGCCAGGTCGCTTTCATCCTCGTACTCGATGACCTCGTAGGTGTGCTTAGGCTTGAGCGCCAGTGCCCTTGCCGGGCCGCTGCCCATCGCGAAGAACCCTTCCTGGTTGACCCTCCAGCCGGCCTTTTGCGCCGCCAGGCAGGCGAGGGTCGGGTAATCAGTGTAAATTTCGATGAACGGGTAGAATATTTCGTGTTTTAGCTTTTTATGGGTCAATGAGGCTACCGCGAGCCCGCCCATGCTTATCTGGGTAAACGCGAGGCCGGCCTCGTAACCGCCTTTAGCCTTAACGCCGCAGTCGATAACGGTGGAATCGTTCCCGAGAGTATGTACTTCTACCTTATAGTTGTCGGGATAGTCCATCATATCTCCGGCAAAATCATAAGCGATATCGTTGACGCTGATCTCATCATAATTATTAACCAAGATGATCACCAAGATGTAATGGCAAGCATATGTTTTTAATTTTTCCCTATAAGTGCCCGGATACTATAGGCTTGCTTTGACCTCGATCATCGCGCCCTCGCTAACAGATAGCCGGCTCCTGAGCTTTCTGGGCAGTATGATGTAGCGGCTTTCCTCGGGCTTGATGGGCGCCTCTTTGAGCATGACCGGGTATTCCCTGCCGTTCGGCAATATTATGCTGACGTTCGGGTCGATGAGGTGGAGCAACGTGAACGTTTTTCCGTCCACCCATGCGATGTCGCCCTCTTCAAGTGCTTCGAGCGTCTGCTGCCTCGAGCGGCGCGTGATGCCTATGGTTTGGTCTCCGCTCATGACAACGACAAGCTTCACGCCCACCATTAAGGGCGGCGCACGCACCGGCTTCGGAATGGCCTGCACCGGGCCTTGCGCTACCTGCGGGCGCGGCTTGACGCCCTCCACCGGGAACGGGCTTATGGGCTCCGGCGGCGCGAGAGGCTTCGCCACAGGCTCTCCGGCCTTAATGGCCTCCGTGGGCAATAACGTTATTGGTTTCTGGGCGGCACGGGCTTCCGCTTTGGCTTCTGCCTTCGATTTAAGGTACTTCGACGATGGCTCGGTAAAATAGACGGCCACGCATGCATGCTCTTTAAAGCGGCCCATGGCCTTTATGGCGCCATCGTCGTATAAGCGCCCTTCGGGGGACTCGTATACTGCGCCAGCGAGCTTTCCGAAGTTGATGAAAACGTATGCCGTCGAGCGCCCGTCCTCGAGCTTCAGGACGCAGGTGCTTTTATCGCCCTCTAAATAGCCGATGAGCAGGCCTGCCGTCATGTAAGGGCCCAATTCGGTCTCCACCATCGTCTGGACGTGCATATGGACGAAGATATCCAGCAGCCCCCGGGGAAGCTCGTACGCCGCCATCCTGCCGTCCGCGGCGAGCGCTTTATTCTCCGCCGGCTCAACCAGCTCGTCGCCCGCCGTCAGCCATCGCTTCGACTGGTGGACGGCCGAGACGGCCTGGCCTCCGGAGAACAGTATGGTCTCCTCGAAATCAGGGTACGCGATGTGTATGCAGCCGTCGAGCGCCTTTTGCCTTAGCTCGTTGGCCTTATTGTAATATTCCTTCGAGGCCACGTTCTCGAATAATGGTTTTCCCGATGGCATCAGCATGGCCTATACCGCCGTCAGCGCGCTCGTGACGAAAAACAGCCCGGCCGCTATGTCCAGCACGTTCGAGTATACGATAGTGTTCCCCGTAAGAAATCCCTGGATCACGCAGGATAGTAGTAACGCGACGAAGCCCCAGGTCAGGAAATAGAATATCCTGATCTTGTAGGAGTTATAGAGATATAGCGAAATAAATATCAGTACCAGCTCTACCGCAATGACCACGAGCACCAGTATTTGCGTTATTTCCATGGCGACAACCTGTTTTGTATTAGAATGTGCTCATTTATGAGGCTTTCTGTGGTCGCGCGGCCGCTAATAGTAAATTTGAGCGTTCGCGGTATATTTTGTGATATTTTTTAGGCCTCGTCCGCCGGCTTGCCTGCGGTGCCCCAGTCCCCCTTTTCTATGTCGTGGAGAATGACGGTCACCGCCTCGGCCGGGACGCCCTCTTTCACGAACACGCCGGTGATGCCCTTTATAATATTCTTTTTCTGTTCCCGGCTGCGCCCGGCCCACATGTATACTTCAACGACTGGCATAATATGAAAAATCCGCTTTGTCCTATAAAAGATTACGCTGCTTACCCATGCTGAAGCCGGGTAATTAAGCTCTAGAAATTTTTTTAAAGGCCCGATCACCCGTAATCGATGAGCGTTTCAGTTATTTTAAAGTTCTTTTCGGCCATTTCCACCCTTATGGGCACCGGCACCATCGGGCTCACCAGGTAGGTGACGCTGAACCCCTTGTTATCCGAGGCCGAGTATACGGTCAGTGGTATCATGGCGCCGTTGGGCGTTTTAGCAGTGACGTTCTTTACGGGCCAGAAGGGCACGAAGTAGTATGATAGCCCGACGTCCGGCAGCGTGTATATCTGCAGGCTGGACGTGTCCCTGTCCTGGAAATAGTCGCCCTGCGTACCTTTCGCGTGCATTTTTAAGATGTTGTACGTGGTTGCGTTACTCCATACGCCGTAGGTGATGTTCATGCCGTTGCCCTCGGTGATGATCTTCATATACCGGGCGGGCGTCCCGTTGAGCGTATCGTTCATTACGTAGACGGTCATGTTCCAGGTGGAGTTCACCCCGCCGCCAAACATTGTGACGTTGTTTTTCCAGTAGTGGACCTTGCCGTAGTCGTAAAAGCTGCTCCCGAACGTGGCGTTCTTCAGGTACTCGGCCTGTGATACGCAGCCGGACGCGAGGGCTGCGCACACGATGAGAAGGCATACCGCTACGTAAGCACGCTTCAAGTGATCACACCGATATCTAATATAATAATACAAATATAAAACATTGATAGGCGTTTATCACGGTCTGCATGGTATAAACCAGCAAGCTACTGTGGTTTTTACCACAGAGGTCACGGAGGCTCGTATTTTCACCACAAAGGTCCACAGTCAGTAGTTCCGAGCTTGTTGTGTGATGGGTTGTGGTGGTAGAATAGGTTTTAGTATTTAAGGGCGGGGGTGTAAGGGGCTTGTTGATGATTATGAGAGTTCCTGAC
>Ga0315282_10000738_pt1 | contig 63767 bp, 52 predicted proteins | sample YL17G07_20_MG_FD_203693 | JGI IMG/M metagenome (GOLD analysis project Ga0315282, IMG submission 203693) | Sediment microbial communities from Yellowstone Lake, YNP, Wyoming, USA - YL17G07_20 | ecosystem: Environmental > Aquatic > Freshwater > Lake > Sediment | place: USA: Wyoming | collected...
GCAAAAGGCTCTGATGAGCTATTACGATATGTCGGTCTATCACCCGGCTAACTATTTAAAATTTCTGTAAAAAGCATAAGTTATCGTAGCCTAATTTATTACCCGATTAATTTTTCAAACTCCATGAGAGGGGTCCGGGGGTGTGTTAATTTATCTTATGCCCAGGGATCAAGGACAACTTTTCCGCAGTTGCCTGTAATCTGCAACTCCAACGCTTTTTGTACTTCACTCATGGGAAATCGGTGCGTGATGAATTTATCAAGCTGTGCCTTCGATTCCTTTATAACTCTCATTAGTTTTGGATAACCACCAAGATTATAATGCCAGTTACCACGCAAAATCAAGCCTTTTCGTACCATATCTCTGCTTGCGGCTAATGGGAACTCTCCTCCCTCTCCGATGAATGTTACCTGACCTTTGCATCGAGCCGCATCAACCATAAGCCTGTGCGCCGACAAAGCTCCTGAGCAATCTAATGCTTTATCAATGCCTATTCCATCAGTAAGTTCCATAATTTTTTTGAGTATATCACTGTCATTGGGGTCAAGAACCACTTCAGCACCAAGTTCCTTTGCCAATTCAGCACGGTATGGATGGCTTTCAACTGCTATGACACGGGCATTGCGATGATGACCGTTAATCACTCCACCCAATCCAACCGGACCCATACCTGTTATGAGAACAGTGTCCAGTGAATTAACCTGCATCTGCTGCATTGCACCAAAGGTTGGTCCTAATCCACAGCAAGCCATGCCAGCATGTTCAAAGCTAACGTCATCTGGAACTGGGGACAAAAGCCAATCCTGCTTGAGTAAATATTGTGCGTAAGTAGCAGTACCGGTGCTTGATCCTGTAATTGCATACACATCACGATTGTTTGCGCAATGTATATGTTCACCGATAAGACATGCCCAGCATTTTCCGCAGGCATATTGCGGCTGAACAACTACTCTATCGCCTACTTTAACTTGACCGGGCTGTGCAACTTCGACTACCTCGCCGGCGGCTTCATGACCAAAATGGTCACCTTTATGGCCGCCCTTAAAAGCTTTGTATTCTGTACACATCGGCACTACACGAACCTTTACGAGAACAAAATCTTCTTTTGGTGTTGGGTCTGGTTTATCAACTACCCCTGCTTTACCTTCACCAAACATTGCGGCTACTTTCATTACAAATCCTCCATTCAATTTTAATTCATAACACATTGGCTATTTTGGAAGTGTTCCGACAACACCCTCAACAAGCCACGATATTTTCCATATCTCCTCATCTTTGAGTTCAGAACCTTTCTTAACCTTCAAAATCCCGTTCTGATCTTTAATCGGACCGGCGAAGACTTTATCCTCTTCTTTGAACAACTCCACTTTATGATTGATCAGCTTTTGCACGTCCTTTGGAACAAGGTCGCTTAAAGGTGTAAGTTTGACGGTATCTGTTTCCATACCATCCCAGTAATTAAGCTTCTCCCAATTTTTATTACCCCTTTTATATCTGTTAATAACGTCCTTATAGATTACTGCCCAATCCCAGACCGCAGAAGTTAAAACTGAATTTGGGGCAAAATTCTTAGCGTCACTATTGTATCCAAAGGAGTATTTGCCTCTAGCTTCAGCCGCCTGAGCCGCTGCAGGACTATCACCCTCAGTAGCTATTATATCACACCCAGCATCCATAAGAGCATTTGCCGATTCTTTTTCTTTTGCGGGGTCGTACCATGCGCCAGTCCAAGCTACATGAATGTTAGCGTTCGGATTAATGCTTCTTGCGCCGATGGTAAAAGCGTCAATGTGCCTAATGATTTCCGAAATAGAGAGCGGGGCTATGTATCCGATCTCGTTTGTCTTTGTCATTTTGCCAGCAATGATACCTTCGAGATACATAAGTTGATACATTCTGCCAAAATATGTAAAGACGTTCGGCGCCCTCTTTTCACCAGAACAGTGACCAAAAATCACATTTGGAAACTTCTTAGCTACTTCAATTGTTGTATCCATATATCCGTAACTTGTGGTGAATATGATGTTATATCCCTCAGATGCGAATTGCGTTATAACTTTTTCAGCCTCTGGTCCTTCTGGAACGTTCTCCGCAAATGCCGTTATTATGCCCATTTTCTCAAGAGCTTTTCGTCCCTGATCATGAGAGTATGACCATCCGCCGTCACCAACAGGACCGATGTAGACAAAAGCAACTTTTATTTCTTTTGCTATCTTTTGTTCTGCATTTTTTTGAGATTTCTTAGCTTTTGTTTGCTTTGCTTCCGAATCTGTGATCACAAACCCTACATAGAGAGCCATGATCACAAGGAACACAAACGTTTTCCTCATATTTACCTCCTTTAAATATTGTTTAAATATTGTTGTTATCATCGTATTATTAATAAATATATTACTGATCATATTCAAAACTAAGAAAGCTTTATAATATTTTGCCTTTGTACACAAAAAAAGTCAAGATATATCTGAAATTAAAAATTACTTCGTACTTGACATTACCTTCTATATGTTTTACGATTCAGATAAAATCGGGAAATTAGAAAATCCCTGTATCATGAATTTCACTTGACATACAAAAACTGATCTGGTATTCTGTAAAAGTATGTTTATTATTACTAAAGAGATGTATGTGCGATTCCTTGCTGATTCAATGATTTTGAATATTTAATAACCAGATTTTATTCGGAGGAACCAAAAAGATGGAAATTTCTACACGAATTCGTGACAATGTTGCTATACTTGACATCAGGGGAGAAATTATAGGTGACGCAAGATTTGATCTAAATACCGCTATACAGGAACAGGTTGATTCTGATGTCGCTGGTCTAATTATTAACCTTGACGAAGTACCAATGATGGATAGTGTCGGACTTGGAATGTTAGTTGCGGCTTACACATCGCTTGCAAAAAAAGAGAAAAAAGTTGTTTTGCTAAATGTTGGGAGATCAGTAAGGTATCTTCTCGTTGTAACTAAACTTGATCAAATATTTGAAAAATTCGATGACGAAGATGAGGCTGTTGAAAGCTTCAAAAAATAATATATAACAACTTTTTTGAACGAGGTAGATTTTAATGCAGATTGCTGATAGACTAAGTAAGATACCACCCTATCTTTTTATGGAATTACGAAACAAAATTGCCAAAGCAAAAGCTGATGGAATTGACGTTATTAGCCTTGCCATAGGCGACCCTGTTGACCCTACGCCCACACCAATAATAGATGAGCTTTGTAAAACTTCTTATGACCCTGAAAATCACAGGTATCCGACAGACGAAGAAAAAGGCATGATGTCTTTTCGCAAGACTGTTGCAGATTGGTACGCAGAGCGTTACAAAGTATCGCTTGATCCGAAAACTGAAATACTTGCATTAATTGGGTCTAAGGAAGGGTGCCACCATTTTGCTCTTGCGGTGGTAAATCCTGGAGATACTGTCCTGATGACTGACCCCGGTTATCCTGCATACCGTGCAAGCATATTCATCGCCGGTGGTGAACCTTATCATGTACCTATAAGACCAGAGAATGGGTATCTACCAAAGTTTGATGAAATTCCGTCAGACGTGGCAAAGAAAGCCGTTGGTATGTTCCTTAATTATCCGAATAATCCAACAGGCGCAACCGCAACACCTGAGTTTTTTAAAGAATTAGTAGATTTTGCTAAATCTAATAACGTAGCTATCTGCTATGATAACCCATACAGCGAGGTTGTCTTTGACGGTGAAGAACCAAGAAGCCTGCTTGCAACTCCCGGCGCTAAAGATGTAGCAGTGGAATTAAACTCGCTTTCTAAGCCATTTAACATGACTGGATGGCGGATCGGTATGGCGATGGGCAATCCTGACCTTATATCAGCTATATCCAAAGTCAAAGAGAACACAGATTCTGGCATATTTAACCCTATACAGTTTGCTGGGATCAAGGCAATCAAAGAGTGTCAGGATAATATCAGCATGATGCTGGCAATATATGAAAAAAGACGTAACCTCGTCTTCGATACCCTAAAAGAACTTGGATGGAAAAATTACAAACCATCAAAAGGTACTTTCTACCTATGGATTCCGGTGCCGAAAGGATTTAATTCGATTGATTTCACAACGTTTTTGTTCGAGAAGGCATCCGTTGTTGTCGCATCTGGATCCGCTTATGGAAAATATGGTGAAGGATTTATAAGGATTTCACTGACCGTTCCCGATAAAAGACTTATTGAAGCAATGGAACGAATAAAAAAGGCAATATCCAAATAAAGAATTTAGCCACGGATTAACACGGATAAATATTGATGCAGGATGCAGGATGTTACTTTCTCATCATGTATCTTGAATCTATATCATCAGTGTTAATCAGTGGTTAATTAAGGAAACTAAATATGATTATCAATGCCCACGCACACATAGGAATTTCAAGAGTTTTCGATCATGAGTTTACGGAAGAAGAACTCATAAATGGTATGGATAAATACGGCGTTGACGTTAGTATCGTCCAGCCGCTTATCGGACCCGATCATTATAGAAAATATCATGATGATGTATACGAGGTGTCTATGCGCCATCCTAAACGGATATTTGGTATGATGGCTTTTTCTCCGCATATAGACAAAGATGAGTATTTCGCTGAGGTTGAACGCTGTGTTAAGGAACTTGGTTTCGTAGGCTTAAAACTTCATCCGCTTGAGACGGCTGTTGATCCATTATCCGTTGATGGCAGAACAGCTTTTGAAGCGGCTACTGCGTTTGGTATCCCGTTGATGGTGCATACAGGGATGGGAGTTCCATTCGCAAGCCCTACAAAGCTGATCCCACGTGCCAGAGAGTTTCCTCATCTGCCTATCATCATGGCACATGCTGGTTTCAATATATATACGCCCGATGCTATTGTTGCGGCTGAAATCTGTCCTAACCTCTATTTTGAGCCGTCATGGTGCGCTGGTCAATACATCGGACTGATGATAAAGAAATTTGGTGCTGACAGAGTTATGATGGGATCAGACTGGATTTCAAACTATCCTGTGGAAAAATTAAAGATAGACCTTCTGGAACTTGATGAGATTGATAAGAATAAGGTTCTTTGTGAAACTGCAAAAACCGTTTTCAAGCTATAACAATTTAATAAGATTTTTCACTTTTCTAATAAGAATGGAACGCGGATGACGCGGATTAAACGGATTTTCGCGGATTTTTTTTATTTTCTCTGATCTGCGTAAATCCGCTCAATCCGCGTTTATCAGCGTTCTATTTCCTAAAGTTTAAAGGGATATAAACTCATGGAAAATAAAACAAAGGCTAAATTGAAGCGTGGTGAAATTGCAATAGGTCACTTTATACTGGAATTTGCTACCCCCGGTATCGGGCAAATGATAGCAAATGCAGGCTGTGATTACTTGCTGTTCGACATGGAACACTCAAGCTTTACTCAGGAATCAGTGCGTCAGGCGATCCTTTCAGCCAAAGCGGCAGGAATCACGCCTATTGTGAGGGCTCAAGATACGGAGTATTTTCTGATGTCACGTCCATTAGACGCAGGCGCAGAGGGAATAATGGTTCCAAGAGTTGAATCAAGAGAGCAAACACTCAAAATCATTGATTCGGTCAAATATCCACCAGTTGGCATAAGAGGCACAGCTTTTGGGATTGCCCATGACGATTACAGTGGCGGTGATATGGCAGTAAAAACGAGTAACGCTAATGAAGAAATACTCATAATAGTTCAGACTGAAACAGCCAAATCTGTGGAAAACGTTGATCAGATATTATCGGTTGAAGGTGTTGACGTTGCATGGATCGGGCAGGCGGATATGACCGTCTCTCTTGGCATACCGGGTCAATACGATCATCCCAAATTCCTTAAAGCTCTCGACAAAATAATAAACGCTTGTGAAAAGTATGGAGTAGCCCCCGGTTATATACCCATCACAGTTCAGGAAGCGTATATGATGATTGATAAGGGGATCCGATGCCTTGCATATTCCGCTGACATTTTCTTGTATTCATTCTTCCTAAAAGAAGGTATTACGCAGATTAAGGAATACATTGCTGGAGGCAAGAAAACCTCTGTTGAGAAAGAAAAACAGCCTGAACCAGACAAAGATGAAAAGGTCCGTGTAATTGATCTTGGCGGCGGTAGGAAGTATCGTCTGAATTGGTAGTATTTGGTGGTGGTAATATTGCGTGAAGATATTAAACCTATTTTGCAGGAATTTAAAGAACGTCTAATTGAGCAAATGGGATTTAATATTCATTGAAAGAAGTGATGAATGATTGATTGTCTAAAAGTAGTATATAAAAGCCGTTACGGTTCTTTACTGTAAAGTTCGTATTAACAAATCAACTGAATGAAATTAACTATATGGTAATGTAGTTAAGTAGTATTGATAATCCAGATAACATATTTGAAGTACCGTAATGAGAAGGAAAGGAGAAATAAATGATGAAATTTTGTTTAAGTCTTTTACTTATTTGTATGATCCCTGGGACGATAATGGCTGGTTCAATGGAAGATAACGAGAGTTATAATGAGGTAGGATTTATTGCCCCTTCTATTAATATGACTAAGTTTAATGATGATCTGGGGACAATGCTTGGCATTCGTGCAGGATGGATCACGCAGCATTCGTTCACCGTTGAGGGAATCTTCTATGGGCTTATTTCAGAAGTTGATTCACCACGGCAAGGCTCAAATATTGGCGTAGGATATAGTGGTTTGTCATTGGAGTATACCATGCTACCAAGTAAGAAAATTCATATTTTGGTGAATACAATGATAGGTACGGGGCTTGTCAGCTATGTACGAAACTATGATGAACCCTATAATCCAGATAAAGACAAACTTAGTACAATAATTGCCATTTTGGAACCGGGCGCAGGATTGGAATTTTGTGTTACCAAAAACCTCCGAATAGTTCTGGGAGTAAGCTATCGTTTAGTTGATGGCGTTGATCTAAAGAATCTAAGCAACGACGATATAAAGGGAGTGACAGCGACCCTTGCTTTTAGACTTGGTGCTTTTTAACACGATTTATTTACTTTCGCCATTTCAGTGATAAGAAAATCTTACGTCAGCATTCACTTTCTCTCATGAGGATTTTCTTTTTGCTGACAGGAGAGCAAATATTCACTAAGGGGGGTATAAATGAAGAAACTTACATTACTGCTTGTTTTGCCGTGTTTTTGTCTGATGCTCTTTCCGAGCATTAGCGGAGCCATCGGGTTTGATGGCTTTGGTGCTAAAGTTGCATTTATTATGCCTAAAGGCCCAATAGATAACGCAATAGGATTTGGTGCTGTTGCCACTTTTGGGTCAATATTTTCCCAAATAGCAGCATTAAAGGCTGAAGCCAGTGCAGATTATTGGGGCAAATCATATGATTCTTTTGGTTCTACTATTAAATTCACTTCCGTAGGTGTTAATGGAACCGCAAAATACTACTTCACCAGTGGAGGAATTACACCCTTTGCTGGTGCTGGTCTTGGTATTACTTTCTCAAAATCCAGTTTTGAGGTTAAGGAAATACCTGGTTTTAACAATGCATCAAACACTAGCACAGACCTTGGATTTCATCTTTGTGGCGGTGTTGATATTCCAATTGGAACTGGCACCAAAATTACTGCTGAAGGAAGATATACTACAGGTGGTGATGATACGTTTCAGATAATTGGTGCCTTTGTGGTGAAGCTAAAGTAAATAATAAATCCTATCTTGTTATAAAAACTATTTGCTTTGGCAAAATGACGGGAGGTATAACTAAAATGAGAATTTTGGTTGTGACTGTATTGGTTGTGGGTTTGGTATTTCTTGGCATGGGATGTGGCATGTCTAAAGCACAAAAAGGTGCGCTTATTGGTGCTGGTACAGGAACTGCAGCTGGTGCGGCTATCGGCAAAAAAGCTGGTAACACTGCTGCTGGTGCTGTCGCTGGTGCTGCTGTGGGTGGAGTAGCTGGTGGACTTATCGGAAGATACATGGATAAGCAGGCTGAGGAAGTGAAGCAGGAAGTTCAGGGAGCTAAAGTTGAGAGAGTTGGTGAAGGGACAGAGGCTAAAGTCAATATAACCTTCGATTCCGGGGTCCTTTTTGACGTAGATAAAGCTGAACTAAAGCCCGACACAATAGCTAATCTAAACAAACTGGCTGAGATCCTTCAGAAGTATCCAGATACAAATATCCTAGTCGAAGGGCATACTGATTCGACAGGGAAAGAAGATTACAATATGAAGCTTTCAGAGAAGCGAGCCAAATCTGTGCAAGATTATCTGGTTCAGCAAAAAGTTGCTAGCAGTAGAATGGCAGTCAAATGGTATGGTGAAACAAAACCAATCGCATCAAACGATACTGAAGAGGGTAAAAAGCAAAACCGTCGCGTAGAAATATCCATAGCAGCGAATGATAAATTGAAGGAAGAATCTGCAAAAGCTGATCAAGAGCAACCCCCTAAATCTAATGGATGATAAGCATATAGAAAAGGGATATGTCTTTCCGTAGCAAGTGGACAGAAAAGGGCGCTCATCGTATAAGCAAAATTATACGATGAGTTTTTCTTTGGATAGTTTTTTAATTTAGTCAAAAAAATCCAGACTTATAATGGGTAATTGCCTTAGTTCATATATTAACAAAGCGATATTAGTGTTCGTTGTGACAAAAATTTGCAGTGATACGCATAGCGAAGGAGATGCAAATGGAAAGCATAAGAAATACTTAGCTGAGTTGATTGGAACGTTTGTGCTTGTATTATTCGGATGCGGAAGTGCTGTTATCGCCGGTGACAAAGTCGGATTTCTTGGAATAGCATTTGCATTCGGATTGGCTGTTCTCGTGATGGTATATGCGATTGGAAATATTTCCGGTTGCCATATCAATCCTGCTATAACTATTGCAATGCTGGTTGCAGGAAAAACAAAGGGCAGAGATGCTATATGGTATATAATAGCTCAGTGCATCGGTGCTATCGCAGCAGCGGGAGTGTTGCTTGCCATAGCCATAGGTAAAGCCGATTATAGTCTGGCAATAAACGATCTTGGACAAAATGGCTACGATATACATTCTCCGATGGGATACTCGCTTGGCTCATGTTTCCTAGCAGAGACATTATTGACAGGATTGTTTCTGTTCGTAATATTCGGCGCTACGAGCATAAAAGCGCCTGCAGGATTTGCTGGCATTCCTATAGGCATAACCCTTACTCTCATACATATAGTAGGAATTCCTATAACAGGGACATCTGTTAATCCTGCTCGTAGTTTAGGTCCTGCGTTGCTTGTTGGTGGAGAAGCATTATCACAACTGTGGCTTTTCTTGGTTGCACCAATCTTGGGAGCTATTATAGCCGCTATTATCTGGAAATACCTATTTGAACAAAAAAGCAGCAATTAATCGCTATTGGTTTTGTCGTTGCAATCAGTAACTTTGGATTAGACAACAAAAGCAAGGAGGGAAATAATGGGTGTTATCAAAGAATTCAAAGAGTTCGCAGTAAAAGGCAATGTGGTTGATCTAGCGATAGGAATAATTATCGGTACTGCCTTTGGGAAAATTGTTACCTCACTTGTCAGCGATATCATAATGCCACCCATCGGTCTTTTACTTGGCAAGGTTGATTTTTCCAATTTGTATATTAATCTGTCAGGTCAGAAGTATGAATCACTAAAGGCGGCGCAGGCGGCTGGAGCATCCACGATCAATTACGGTCTTTTCATCAACGTGGTGATTGACTTCATCATCGTGGCTTTCGTTATGTTTATGGTCGTCAAGCAGATGAATCGTCTCAAACGTCAGCCTGAGCCGTCAGCACCTAATACGAAGGAGTGTCCGTTCTGCTTCACTAGCATTCCCATAAAAGCCACACGTTGCCCAAATTGCACATCTGAGCTTTCAAAAACCTAATGTGAAATATATGCAACGTATTATCACAGGAAAAGATGAAATGGCATACTCCCCAACCGTAAGGTTGGGGGGCTTCAGTTGCTTTTTGAGATGAAAAATGTGCCAGAAAGTTAATATTTTGGCAATTATCTTCGCTCAATTTATAACAGTGTGTAGTAATATATCGGGGTTATCTCCTCGTTTATTGTATGTCAATAACTCATGCAATAAACATAGAGAGGAGGAACTGCTTAATGCATGAACTTAAGCAAGTGCCCTGCGCTCGCTCTGTTCATGTGGAAAGGAGTGTGGTTATAGGTGGATAATGGGCATTTCAATGTAAACAGATTAATCGTGATATTAATATTCTCGGTTCTGCTAACAGGATTGGTTGTGGGTAACTTACACGCTCAACTTAAAAAGGAAGAGGTTAATTTTGAGGTTTTAGCCGCAGTTACCATGAAGAGCGGGGATGTTCTTTGGAAGCTGGCGCAGGAGTATTACAAGGATTCTTCTCAGTGGGAATATATTAAAAGGTTGAACAAAATTCCAGATGAGAGAAAAATCCCTGTCGGAACAGTAATCTATATACCAGCCAAAGATGCAAAAGCGATCGCAAAGAAAGCAGAAGAGGAAATTGTACAGAAGAAAGTGGTTGTGGATGAGGTCGCTTTGAAGATAGCGGAATTGCAGAAGGAGATTGAGCGTCTCAAAAAGGAACTTGAGAATTGTATCGTGAAAAAAGAGGATATAGCCGCTTCGCTGAAGAAAAAAGATGATACCATAGCGGAACTTGAGGCGAAAATAAAATCTCTTAATGGTGAACTTGAGAAACAAGCGGAACTTACGGCGCAATTGGAGAATATGCGTGTAGCTGCGAAATTAACTGCCGAAAGTAGAGAAGAACTGGACAACGCTCTCAAGGAGAAGGATGCTGCGATCGCAGAAAAAGAAGCAAGAATCTCAGAAATGGAATATAAACTCAAGCGAGCACAAGAAGAGATCAGTAATCTTGAAAGTGCCAATAGAGAATTGAAAGAAAATATCGCGAAGTCAGGAAAGATAGAAATTACAGAAGTAAATCGCGAAATGGTAGTAACAAAAGCAAAGCCTGCCGAAGCAAAGGAATATCTACCAGCTGTTGCTGCTATGGCGATTGCGATTGTCGGGGCTATGATATGGGTTGCTCACTAAGGTATTTGTGTTACAGATGCTTTTAACGCACAGTAATCGTTAAAAAATGCCATTCTAACATTGTAGGGTAACACCATTTTTTAACGGTTACTGACAGGAGAGTAAATATTAACTGTGACTGCAAGGAATACACATTAGGAAACAGACAGCAGTATGAGTTGAAAAGGTAATTTACATCCGTCTAATAAAGTGTTTGTTAAGTCGTTGAATGTTCTGTTGCATATCTCGCATAAGTAACGTTTTAGCCCAGAACGACGATGATATATGCTCCAGTTTCCAATTCTATCGTTGTCGCAACGAGGACAGATAAAAAGGTCTATCTTTCCATCGTGGTTTATGTATGTATTCTTGGCATTTTTTTGCTCGTGGAAAAGTTAATGAATATATGAGATAATAAACATGAGTTTCTCCTCTCTTTTGCTTTATTGTATGATTTTTTGAACCCATATAATAAACGAGGAGATACCCTATAAGTTATACTACACACTGTTATAAATTCAGCGATTATTTTTTGCAGTGTTACAAAAAGGAAAGGAGCAAGATAAATGAGTGTTGAGCATACTAGAACTCACAAAAGAAGAATCGTCTTATTTATTAGCTTTATAGCATTTGCTTTTATTGCAAATTGTCTAATATTTGCACAGGAAGCTCCGAAAGAAGAACCGAAGTTCGGATGGAAAAATGCTCTTGTTGGCAATATGAACATCACTCAAACAAGCTTCGATAACTGGGCACAGGGCGGCGATAATAGCTCTGCATGGCAACTCAATATAAACGGAGAAGCCAGAAATAGCGCAGTGAATTACAAATGGGATAACTCAGGGAAAATAGCTTATGGAAGGACAAAGATCGCTGGTATAGAGTCACGTAAGTCGGTAGACGAAATAAAAGCAGAGAGTGTGTTTACCTATCTGCTTGGGACATATGTTAATCCTTACGTTGCAGCGACAGGTCAAACCCAATTCACTGCTGGATACGACTATAAAAAAGACCCTAAAACTGAAATATCAAACATACTGGATCCAGGGTATTTTACCCAGAGTGCTGGTTTAGGCTATGAACCTTACAGTGGATTCAAGACACGCCTAGGTTTTGCGGTCAAAGAGACGATCACAAGAAACTTTCCTGCCCCTTATGCTGACGATCCAAAAACTGAGGAGATAGAGAAGACAAAGATCGAGCCCGGTCTAGAATCAGTCACCGATTTCACAAAAGCCCTTATCGGAAATATCCTTCTAACCTCAAAACTTGAGATATTTTCAAACTTTAAGGGATAAAGGAGGTTGATGTGAATTGGGACAATATCTTTACAGCGAAGCTAACCCAATACATCAATATCAACTTCAATATAACGCTTTTCTATGACAGAGATACTTCAGTAAAACGTCAGCTTAAGCAGTCCTTGGCGTTAGGACTGACCTATTCGTTTCTTTAGAATTTTGAAGGTGAATCTCTACAGCTTGCTTACGGAGCATTAGGATTGTATACAAGAAACATCGAAGCCAGTTTTGATGATATGGTTATCAAAGGTGAAACGATTCCAGATATTATTATTGCTACATCTATTGCACTAATAAGAAAGCTTGCTGTAACATGGGGTGAGATCAAAAGCAATTAATAGGTTCAAATAGTAATACTCAGATATTTTAGCTTTAGGGATAAAGGATGGATTCATCTTTTATCCTTTATTTTTATCCATAATAATTATTAAAATTGAACTCCGATAGGAGTGAAATATTTATAGAAAAATGTAACAGATATAAATTTTAGCTCCGAAGGAGCGATATGTTTATATGAGTTTTTCTATCAACTACATTTTCCGAGAAAAAAGATTCTTCACTTCGTTCAGAATGACAATTTCACGTTCCGCCGTGCAACGGAAGAATTGTCGCCCTGAACGGAGTGAAGGGCCTTTCTAATTCTATAAATATTTCACCCCGCTGGGGTTCAGGAAATGTTTTTTTTAACGATTACCAGTTGAAAGGACGCTTGTATATTGAATCCGTTTGTTATATCCATTGTTTTAGTCTCAACTTTTATGCACGCTTCATGGAATCTACTGGCAAGGCACAGTAAAGCAGAGGACGTATTCTTTGAACGTATGCAGATAGTTGTAATAATCGTTGGATTTATCCCAATCGCCATAAGTGAATATCTCACACGTTCAATTCCACCTAGAGCATGGCTTTACGTTTCTTTTTCTGCGATTTTCTGCGGGGTTTATTATTTCTCTCTTGCCAATTCATATAGGGTAAGAGACTTTACAACAGTCTATCCTGTTGCACGATCTCTGCCTGTATTATTAATGGGAATTGTGGATTTGTCACGGGGAAGGACTCCAACGGTATTCGGTTGGATCGGTATGTTTCTGGTTGCAATGGGGTGTACGCTCTCACCGCTTGAATCAATACGTGAAATTAGTCTAAAGAAATATTTGAATAAGGCAAGTTTCTGGATGCTTCTTACAGCGGTTGGTACAGTAGGATATTCGACTTTTGATAAATTTTCATCGGAACTCGTCAAACAAGGTCCAGCGTCAGCGGCGAGATATGGATATTTTTTCTATGCTCTGTCTGGATTATCGTATATGACAATTCGCAGATTGTTTGTGCCAAATAGAAAACGGAATCAAAAAATTGGGTGGTATTTACCAACACTGGGGGGAATATTTAACTTCGGCGCATACTGGCTTGTCTTATGGGCTTATCAATTAGTAGGACGTGCTAGTTACGTTGTAACATTCAGACAGTTCAGTATCGTAATAGGTGCCATCGCCGCCTTTATCATATATCGTGAGAAAGGTTTTGCTGTGCGAATGACTGCTGTATTTACCATAACGTTAGGGTTAGTTATTATTGCAATCTGGGGTAAGTAAAAAAGTTCTTTGGCTAATGACAGGGGAAAAAGCATTTTAAATCCCCCTTCCCACTTTTTCAAAGGGGGAATTATTCTCCCCTTTAGCTAATTTAGCTAAAGGGGAGTCAGAGGGGATTTGATTGGCATGCAAGATTCAAGATACATGATGAGAAAGTAACATCCTGTATCAATATTCATCCGTATTTAGAACTTATGTATTTGTCAATATTTCAAACTATTCAAATTCTAAAATCACAAGGGAACACGGTCGCTTATTTCATAACCTTGCCAATTTGTATTCTTAACACTTTACCATTTCTCGCCTGTTTGTTTCCATTATCCAAAATTAAAAAATGGATAATTTTAGCAACTGTTATCGGCGTTGATACTGCTTTAATTGCAGTCATCACCTGTTTGACACATCAGAACATTTATAATCTTGGATACGATACGTGGATGCACCTTTCAATAATTCAGCGAGGTGTTGAACACGGCTTATTTACAGGAGATCCATATTATCCGAATTATCCAACAACGCCTCATTATTCCATAATAGACATTTTTTACGTACTGCTATCTAAAATTTCAGGTATTGCACCACATTTACTCTGGGGAAACCTATCTTTTATATTTGCGGGGTTAATATTTCTATCCTGTGTTTGGTGGTACAAGGAATTACTTGAGGATTGGGGATCAGGTTGGCTTGCAGGATTACTATTTATTTTGAGTATAACTATCAAGTGGCACTTTGCAACCTATCCACGTAATATTGCCTTTATTTTCTTCTTCCTGAGTCATTTATTCTATTTTCAGTCTGTTCGCACCAAAAAGGATAGATACACCCTATACAGTGGGATTTCCATCGGTTTTTGTGTTATGAGTCACCTGTTTACAGGTGTAATGTGTTTCACGTCTTTAATAACGTATATTCTTATGAGTTGGGGAATAGATGCGATTCATCATAGACCACGACGATGGATAGAAGACTTACGGCGCCTTGCTTTTATACCCATAGGTCTTATCGTATCGAGTCCCTGGTTAATCATGTTCGGCAGACAGGCTTTGACACATACAGAGATTTCAATGTCCCATTATTCTTTGCCCGATTGGGAGACTAATACCTCAATTCTAGGCTGGACTTTCACAATTTATAGACCCAAAATGTTCTTTGACACTTTTCCAATACTTCTGTGGATACTTGCAGGAATTGGATTATTAATCTGTATCTATTATATCATTCGTGGCAGATATAAACCACGACATATCTTTCTCGTTTCTGCGGCGATTGTTCCTGTAATAGTTTTATTAACTCCGCTTTATATGCCCATTGTCCATATTTTTGGTGAATGGATGCCATCACGATTTGTTAGAGTTATATCAGTTCCACCTTTGACGGCATTAAGTTGTGGAATAATACTACATTTTCTTGCCTCGATCCGAATAAATCATAGAATACAGAGAGCAATTATTAGAGGTTTTGGCATTATACTTGGATTGGTTTTTATGATCATTATTATTCCACCGATCATCACAACGCAAAAGAATCTTTATACAGGTCGAAATCAGGTATCAACCCCGCTTTATACATGGGATAATGATTTCAATATCTTGAAGGATATACTCAAAAACAGAGTTGTCCTGACTGATCCGTGGACATCATATTTTCTTCCATATTATACAGACGCATATACGGTTGCCATTCCTGCGGCGCACGGGTCTCCGTACATAAATCACGAGGAAAGGCTTGATGATGTATCAGTAATGTTTAACCCACAAACTAATATGGCAAAGCGATACGAATTACTTGATAAGTATCAGGTAGGGTACGTTATGCTGAACCTGCGCCCTAAAATTGATAACACAGCGTCAGGATATGACTTAATCAAAGACTTTTATCCGCCATCAATTAAAGATGTCTTCGATCAGCAGAAAAGATTCAAGCTTATTTATGATAAGAACGGATTACTTGTCTATACTGTAAATCGCTGATGTCAAAATACAACAGATGGTGTGTCAATAATCGTATATTTAGTAATATTCTTTTGTTATTTTTTATTTGCTGTAACGTTGATACTGATTGTGTATGCCATACTTCTCTTCAGCGATTTCAAATTTTGATCTGTATGGTATAATAGTTGCAATCTATTGTGATTCAACAATCAACTGGCTTTCCTGTCTATATAACATTTAATTGGAGTAGAAAAATGGAAAAAGCATATAATCTCAAATCGTTGATTCTGGTATCTATTGCTATATTCATCGTAATTGGTGTGAGTATAGCAGAACCTGTGCAAACTGATGGAGATATTGTAGGTAACTGGATAGGTACATTGAAGATTCCATCGGTGGAACTAAGAGTCGTGTTTCGGATTACGAAAACCGAAGACGGAAGTTTTAAAGCTTTTACTGACAGTCCTGATCAGCAAGTATTTGGTATACCTGTAGATGAGGTCGTTTTTGAAAACAGTAACATACGTCTTGAAGTAAAGTCCGCAGGAGGCGCTTATGAAGGCAAGCTAATAGATAATACAACGATAGAAGGCTTCTTAAAACAGGGTGGGGAATCAATGCCTCTTACACTCAAAAAAGTTGACAAAGTACCTTCTCCCCCAAATCGTCCACAGACCCCCAAAAAGCCCTACCCTTACAATGAAGAAGAAGTAACTTATGAGAGCAAGCCAGCAGGGGTAACACTTGCCGGCACTTTGACGCTTCCACGTTCCAATGGTCCATTTCCTGTTGTCCTGCTGATCACAGGCTCCGGTCCACAGGATCGTGATGAAACAGCGCTTAGTCATAAACCATTTCTGGTATTATCAGATTACCTGACACGACAGGGGATAGCTGTTCTTCGGGTGGACGATCGTGGAGTAGGAAAATCAACAGGTGATTTCTCTCAAGCAAATACCGAAGATTTCGCAGGTGATGTTCTTGCTGGTGTTGAATACCTCAAAAGCCGTAAAGAGATCGATCCGAAAAACATCGGATTGATTGGTCATAGTCAGGGCGCCGAAATCGCTTCTATGGTGGCAGCGCAATCTCAGGATGTGGCGTTTATTGTGTTGATGGCAGGATTAGGCATAAGTAGTTATGATAATTTGGTTTTGCAGGATTTCCTGTCTGCAAAGCAAGCAGGGGCAAGCGATGAGGAAACAGAATGGGTACGTAACTGGGTCAAACGTTTCTATGCTATACCTTTGGAGGAGAAAGATGATGCAGTCGCCAAACAAAAACTACTCGACCTATATGCAGGGATTAAGGAAGAAGATAAACATTCTGCTAAATGGATGGGAGGGATAACCCTTAATCCCGATTTTGCAGTACGCTATAGATTATCTTACGATCCCCCGCCATCCTTGAAAAAAGTGCAATGTCCTGTTCTTGCGATCAACGGTGAGAGGGACGTTCAGGTTCCACCTAAAGAAAATTTACATGGCATTGAGGAAGCTCTTAAAGCTAGTGAGAATCAGCATTATACGATTAAAGAACTACCGAACCTTAATCATCTATTCCAGACCGTTCAACCCGGAGGGGAAACTGATTATGGAAAGATTGAGGAAACCATGTCTCCAGTAGCGCTTAAAATAATATCAGATTGGGTATCAGAGCAAACTATTGGAAAAATAGGTAATGACAATTTAGAGACAAAAGTTGATAAGATATTCTCGGAATGGGATAAGCCAGACTCCCCCGGCTGCGCATTAGCAATCATAAGGGATGGAAAAATTGTTTACGAACGTGGTTACGGAATAGCGAATCTGGATTCTAAAGCTCCTATCACATCTACAACACTGTTTGATATAGGCTCGATATCTAAGCAATTTACAGCGGCGTGTGTCCTCCTGCTTGCCGAAAGCGGAAAAATCTCACTGGATGATAATATACGCAAGTATATACCTGAGTTTCCTGATTATGGTAATACCATTACGATCAAGCATTTGATCTACCACACAAGCGGCATCCGTGACTATCCGTGGCTTATGGTACTTGCTCGTATGCCATTTGATGATATAGACAAAGATAAAAAGCAGGAAATCATCAACTTAATCTCACGACAGAGTAAACTCTATTTTAAACCGGGTGATGATTATTATTACAGCAATTCCAATTACTTCCTTCTGGGAGCCATTGTTGAGCGTGTGACTGGAATGTCTTTGGGAGAATACGCAGAAAAATATATCTTTGAACCGCTTGGCATGAAAAACACTTTTATATACGAGGACCCGAGTAAGGCTGTTGAGAACAAGGCGATAGGATATGTTCAGCAGGATCCCAATGGTGAATATATCATTAAACCCGATAGAATCTTTTTTGGAGATGGAGGTGTCAATACTAACGTAGAAGACCTTTTCAAATGGGATCAGAATTTTTATGAGAACAGAATCGGCGGACCGAACTTCAATAACACTATGATGACTTGCGGAAAACTCAACAACGGACATAATATTAAATATGCGTTTGGTTTGGAGGTTGATGAGTATAGAGGATTGAAAACAGTAAGTTTTGGCGGATATACAGAGGGGTTTGTAACGCATATTCTGCGGTTCCCTGATCAAAAATTTACTGTGATCTGCCTTGCTAATCTTGGCACTATGCACCCAAATGAACTATCAATGAATGTTGCCGACCTGTATCTAGCTGATCAACTAAAGCCGATTAAACCGAATGAACCCCAACCTGAACCTGTCAAACGAACTGAGATAACCCTTGATCCGAAAATTTATGATGCTTATGCAGGGTCCTATCGTTTTGACTTTGGACTATTAATGAATATCACAAAAGAGAATGATAGACTTATGGTACAGGCTGGAAAACAACCAAAAATTGAGCTTTTCCCTGAATCGGAAACTAATTTCTTTCTAAAGATTACGGATGCTCAGATATCCTTCAATAAGGATGAAAACGGTAAAGTCACAAGTTTAATTTTACATCAGATGGGACAAGACATGACAGCAAAGAGAGTCGGATTGGATGAAGCCATAACACCTGAGCGATTAGTTGAGTTTACAGGAGACTATTACAACGATGAGCTTCAGGTCACTTACTCGGTTATATTAGACAAGGATCAAATATTTGTCAGAGTACCAAGAGCATCAGATGATCCATTACAACATATTGATGGCGATAAGTTCACAATGTCTAAAGGTGATATTACTTTCTTACGAGATGATCAAAGCAAAATCATCGGGTTCACGTTAGATGTAAACACCGAAAGACTGAGCTTTAAGTTCACAAGAAAGCAATAACACAAGTTTTTCAGTTAGCTACATTTTTTCTTGAAATCCAGATTCTTCGCTTTGCTCAGAATGACATTTTCTGTCACCCTGAACGAAGTGAAGGGTCTTTCTGAGCCATAAGTGAAAAAATCACAATCCTAAACTAAGATTAAAGGTTCAATTACCTTAGAATCTTGATTTCCATTTTTAATTGCTTCAAGAAGGACAAGATTGGCTTCTCGATCTAAGGCAGGATAAACAAATTGTATCCTCTTGGGCTCCAAATGATGACGCCTGCATCCAGCAATTAGATCAACGAGACGGTCAGGACGATAAACAACCGCAAGTTTTCCATGCTCTTTGAGCGAATAAAAAGCTGATTTTAATACATCATCAAGCGCGCATTTTATCTCATGACGGGCAATAGCCTTTGTATTATTGGGATTAAGTCTGCCAGAACCAGCAAGGCGATATGGCGGGTTTGATACTACGACGCCGAACTGTCCAGCCGTAAATTGCTCTTTCACAAGTCTTAGATCAGTTTCTATAACTTCAATCTTGCTTTCAAGATTATTTAGCAAAACATTCCTGCGTGCAATGTCTGCCAACTCACTTTGTATTTCGATGGCAACAATACTTTTGGCTTCCATTTTAGAGGCTAAAAGTAGCGATATTATGCCTGTACCTGTGCCAAAATCAATAATACTATCACCTTTTTTGATGCTGACGAATTTAGCAAGAAGGATTGCATCTATTGAGAAATGTGGTCCTTCGACTTTCTGGATTATTTTAAGACCCTCAAAATCGTCAATACGTTCATCTGCATTTATTAGGCGATCACTCATCACCTTCACGATCCTTTGCGGATTTATAAAGCCACCAAAATCCCATAGAAATACCTATCAGGAGAAGAAATAAGGTCATCCACGGAGAAGAATTAAGTTTCCCATCGAGATAGTTACCCAAAAAGAAGCCCGCAAGTATTGGGAACAACAGACCCAATGCTATCTTACCGACAGAACCTAATCCTGTAAATGATGATTTTGATTGCTTTGGCATATCCCATTATACCTATGCAAGCTTTGCCTTTGCCTCCGCAATGTCAGACTTCAACAGTTGCAAAGCCCTATCATAGGAGGATCCTTGCAGGCGAAGAACGTAAGCAGGATGATACACAGCGATAGCAAAAGGCGCGTAAAGACTCTCAAACCACTGACCACGTTCCTCTGTCATCTTAAAGGCTTTGTGAATTATTGCGCTGGCAGAGGGACCTCCGACGCATACTATAACAGTTGGGCTAAGTATTGATAATTCAGCATCAAGCCATTTTTGACATGCCTTTATCTCGCCTACTTTTGGTGGACGATTATCAAGACTACCATCCTGATTAGTAATAGTCGGTCTGCATTTGACAATATTAGTGATCCAGATGTTATTGCGGGATAGTCCATTTTCCTCAAGAACCTTATCCAGTAATTTGCCAGCCCTTCCAATAAAAGGAATGCCTTTAGCATCTTCATTCTCGCCGGGAGCCTCACCAACAAACACAAGTTTTGATTCTAGGTTCCCTGTTCCAAAAACTACTTGAGTTCTGGTCTTTACAAGTTCCGCGCAATCGGTGCAGAGTATTGCCTTATTACGCAAAGTCCACATTTGATTGCAGTTTTCCATATTTCACCTACTGTTTAGGGTTTATAATAGTGTTCCTTGCTCATAAGCTAAAACATTTTCATAATCGCAATACGAGTTTTTCAGTTATGAGCAGAAATGGTAGAAGTAGAACATGCTTTAGCTTGTTTTGTGAACTTGATTAATAACAGAACAAGCCAGTTGGCATGTTCTACAACGCTAACTGAAAAACTCATAATCACAATTGCAATTTTAAGTACACATCCTCAAGGTCAACAAAAGCTTCGTTGAAAAAGGATACCTGAACCTTTCTATTTATAAGCTCTGTCAATAAGTTGTGCATAAAGTTGTGCATATCCTCTCGCTTGCCTGTGTATTGAATTTTGATAACATTACCCTTTATATCTATATCTCCGACATTCTTCTGCTGTTGCAGAATCTCTCTTGCTGTTTCAACATCGCTTTGGACACCGATTTCAAGAGTTAAGGCTATACCTATTTGTGAGAGAATATCATTTATAAAACCATTAAAAATGAAATTCCCATTTTTTAATATGCCTATTTTGTTGCAAATATCAACCAGATCAGAGAGTATGTTGGATGATATGATGATCGTCTTGCCCATATTGCTCAACTCTTTAATAATTTCTTTTATTTCTATTCTAGCTTTTGGGTCAAGTCCACTAGCAGGTTCATCGAGTATTAGCAGGATCGGATCATGAATTAGTGTTCTTGCTATACCAAGCCTTTGTTTCATTCCACGTGATAAGTCTTTAGTATAAAGATTTCTGATTGATTCAAGATCCATCAGTTCCAGAACATCATTGATATTATTCATGCGTTCTTTTTTTGGAATTCTGTATGCACCGGCAAAAAAATCTATGTATTCCCAGACTTTGAGATCATTGTATATACCGAAAGATTCAGGCAGGTAGCCTATAACACCCCTGATTTTTTCAGGTTTCCGTAATATATCGTATCCAAGTATTTGAACGGAGCCAGACGTAGGTTTTAGAACTGTCGCTAAAATTTTAAGGAGGGTTGTCTTACCAGAACCATTTGCACCGATGAGTCCAAAAACGTCGCCAGATTCAATCTGCAGACCTACCTCATTAATGGCAACGCAGTGTTTAAAATCCTTACGAAGCTTAGTGATGTTTACGACAAAATCTATGTCAGGCATTATTCAAGTCATCATGATATTCAGGCAGGCTAAAATAGAAAGTAGTACCTGCATTGATTTCTGTTTCAAATCCAATAGAGCCACCCATGTGTTCAACGAGCATTTTTGCGATACTTAATCCTAGTCCAGCACCATCCCTTCGGCGAATTCCGGGCATTTGCGCTTGAGCAAACTTATCGAAAATTCGGTGACGAAAATCCTCCGGGATACCTGGACCTTGATCCTTGACTGCAATTCGAATAGAATTATCATAACGTGAGATGGAAACTCTAACTTCACTATCGGTTGGAGAGAATTTTGCAGCATTGGTGATTAGATTAGTCAATATTTGCATCAATCGGTCGCTATCAACCCTGACCCTGGGATCAGATATGCTATTGTCTAGTATAATTTTGACCTTAAATTGTTCCACATAAGCACGATTAGCTTCAATAGACTGTTCGACTAATGGCATAAGTTCGTAAATCTGGAAGTAAAACTCCATTTTTCCCGACTCGATCTTACCAATATCGAGCATGTCATTAGCAAGACGTAACAAACGCTCACTGCTTCTGAAGGCAATACGGACCATCTTTTGGGTTTGTTCTGATATTTCACCAGTCTCACCATCAGCAATCAAACTGAGGGAATTAAGAATTGACGTAAGCGGGCTTCTAAGCTCATGGCTTACAATTGAAATAATTCCCTCTTTCACTTTTTCCGCTTGCTTGCGTTCCGTAATATCACGAAGAGATAAGAGACATACGTCTTGTCCTTGCCATTCAATATTTGTTGCTCGTAGTTCAGCAATGATAGGCTGTCCAAGTTTATTGCGAATCTCAACTTCCATCTCAGTTCCCGGCTTGATTGGAAAGTCAAATACTTTTCCTAGAAATTCATCTGCTTTGCAGTCGAAAAGTAATTCTGCCGCAGGATTAACGAAATATGCGATTCCATCGCAATTCACAACAACGATAGCATCAACGTTATGTTCTGCAATACAACGGAAACGCTCTTCGCTTGCTTTGAGAGCCTGAGTGTTTTGCTTTAGTTCTGTTAGTAGGATATGCCGTTCAATTGCATAACTCAGAGAATGGGATAGCAAATCATCAGTCACATTAGCTTTAACAATGTAATCCTGAGCGCCCTTTTGTAATGCTCTGATACCAACCGATTCATCATCCAGACTTGTCAATACAACTATTGGGATGTCTGATGAATGATTACACAAAAAATCCAATGTATCAAGTCCATGTCCATCAGGCAGATGAAGATCAAGTAATATTACATCAATTTTATTATTAGATATATAATCAACTGCTTCTTTTAAGTTATTAACTCGGTCAGTTATAAATCTTCTGCTTTTGACTCTTTTAAGCATCTTGCTCAAAAGTGAAGCGTAAGCATCATCATCTTCAACCAGTAAGACCTTGATACCGCCAGATAAGTGAGATTGTATTTCGACTTGGTTATTCATTATCTGATCTTCTTTTTTCGAAAATTGATTTTACTACCCTTTAAATGCAACTCTATTTTATCATAAGTATAGGATCTTATGCAAGAGATTTTACATCTGACCAGAAATTCTCAACTGATGTCAGTGTCAAAAATCTGGCATATAATCCCTGAAAGCTTTATTTTATGATGGTTCAGAATGATCTTTGCTCTACATTTCAATAGCCATACGGATTTGTATTCATAGGCATTTGGGAGATTACATTGAGAATTTCTGAGCGTTTTAGCTTAACCAATAAGCGGCAAGTTGCTTTTGTCCTCTTATATGCACATGGGTAGTAAGAATATCCGCTATTTCAGTTGGTCCGTGGGGAGTTTCATTAGGATCATAAAGGATTTGGCGGAGGAATGGTTCCATCTCTTGCTTCTCATCTAGACCCCTGACGTTGGAAAGTATTGTCTGACTAATTGCCCCGCTCGGAATGGAATTGATTTCTGAAAACTCATCTATTTCATTTATCTTAATAGGCCTAGACATTTATGTTCCTCAGATTAAATTGTTTAATTTCAGAATATCCTTAAGAAAATTGTATACCCACTTTGGGCATCCATAAGTTCAGCTTGACTCCCCTTCTACAATCTGCTTATCCTAAATTATCCGCTAACCAGTTCCCCATTAAACGCCCTTTGCATCAAAGCATCAAATAAAGTGTTGATCTCTTCAGTAGACTGCTTTTGTTTTTGTTTTAGTGATTCGACTTTTTCGACGATGGAAGCGAATTCTTTTTGAAGCTCAATAGGTGGAACAGGAATATCCAATTCAGATAGGATAACCAAGTTGATATTCTTTTGGGCAGATTCTGGTGCTGTCTCTTCAAGCCCTTTTTGTAAAAAAGATAACCAATACTGAACATATTCTGTCTTAACTTTACTACCCGAAATAAAACCTACAACATTATCTGGAAAGCAAGCATCAAAAGTCAATATCCCCGTTTTTGCAATATTCGCAGCAATAGTAATACAAAGAGTACCTGAAGACCACATTTTACTTTGCTTTAATCCCAACTCAGAATATGTCTGATGATATTCTGTTATATAACCTCCAGAATTTGCAATGTCTCCTGTTTGTATTAATGGATAAATTCCGCCAAGTAGCTCTGGAGCGTCTCTAGGTCTATTTTTTGATTTGCCGCGTGCCAATGTCCCAACCTCTGTAAGTTTTAGTAATCATTTGAGGTTATTTGATACTATTTCATTGTAGTCATCTTCTTTATAGCTCTAAAGCCTTTTGTCTCTATCATGTAGAAATACACTCCGCTAGATACCCTTTCACCGATTTCGTTCCTGCCGTCCCAGTAAACTGCTTTATCCTTATTTGCATATATGCCAGCAGATTTATATCCAAGATCAAGCTTACGAACTAACCGACCCATTGCATCAAATATCCTGACTGTAATTTCGCCATCTTCCTTCAACTGGAATGGTATCCACGTTTCTGGGTTGAATGGGTTAGGGAAATTCTGCATCAATGCGTTATGATCTGGTTTAAGTGTTAGTGTCGCAGGCTTCTCGAATCCTTTTTGTATAGGTGGAGCAGTCTCTACAAATTCTGGCGGTGCAAACTTCTGGACGCTCAGGTCATTGTCAACATTTCCAAATCCTGTATCGGTAACAAAGACAAATCCTGATGAGTCTACAGCCACGTCAGCAATTGCAGTGAACTGTCCATTCCCTGTACCAAAACACCCCCATTGTGTGATATAATTACCATCAGAATCGAAAACCTGAATACGACTATTACTAAAATCTGATACGTAAACGTTATCTAAGGTATCTATTCCAATTGTCCTAGCCCAAGAAAATTGTCCGGGCTTATCGCCTGATGATCCCCATTTTTTAATGAAGTTACCATCTGAGTCAAATTTCTGGATACGGTTATTATCTCCATCTGCTACATAAACGTTGTTCAAACTGTCTACTGCCAGATCTCTTGGAAATTCGAATTGCCCATCGCCGTTTCCTTCAGAACCCCATTTTTTAATGAAGTTACCATCTGAATCGAATTTTTGAACACGATGATTAATACTCTCGCAAACATAAACATTATCGTTATTGTCTACAGCTACGCCAAATGGGAACTTAAACTTACCATCATCAGTACCTTCACTGCCCCATGTTCTAATAAATTGCCCACTTGAATCAAATTTCATTATGCGGTGGTTATTGCTATCGGCAACGTAAACATCACTTGAACTATCCACTGCAATACCTACGGGAACTCGGAAGTTGTTGGGACCAGACCCTAAAGAACCCCACTTCATGATAAAATTACCATTTAAATCAAACTTTTGAACACGCTGGTTATTGGCATCAGTTATGTAAAGCCAGCCATTTCTTCTGTCTACAATACACCACATGCCGCCATTCAAGAATTGGCCATCACCAGTGCCTTCAGAACCCCATTTCTTAACAAAGGTATATTTAAACGCTATCGTTATTGTTACTGTATCGGTAGCCGTTTGTCCGTAATCATCTGTGACTTCTATTGTGGCAGTAAAACTACATCCGCCCCAGGGTGCAAGTGCTGTGTCAGGAGAAACATTGCTACTATAGTCAGCCTCACATACAGATCCATTTTCGGCATGTACTTTTTCCCCTTTTAAAAATCCCATTATATTTTCTTCTTCAATCTTTTCTACTTGAGTTTTATTATTTCCAGATACTCCAATATTATCACAAGGTGGCCTATTAAAGAACCACTCGAACTTCACGGGAGCGCCGATAGAATCAGCGCTGAAGTTGACTTCATCGTCAATAGTTATGCTTTGCTTATCAGCTTCTGCTGTTACATCGAGTGGTGGTATAACAATTCCTCCCTTTCTGAATTTCTGGATTCGGCAGTTTCCACTATCGCTAACGTAAACGTATCCCATTTTATCAACAACAATTCCAACCGGACCATTGAATTGGCCGTCGCCTCCTCCTGCGCCTCCCCAACTTGTGACAAGGTTACCAATTTGGTCAAACTTCTGCACAGAATTAAATATCCAGTCAGTAACGAATATATTTCCCATACTGTCCGCCGCTAACGCACTTGGCAACTGGAATTGTCCAGCACCCGTTCCTCTGGAGCCAATTACGGCAAGAAAATTACCATTTGAGTCGAACTTCTGGACACGGTCATTATTAACGTCAAGAATATAGATGATATCAGATTCATTTATCGCAATTTCTTGAGGGGTATCAAACTGTCCATTCCCTGAACCATGACCACCCCATTGTTTGAGTAAACCACCATTGGGATCGAACTTAAACACACGATCATTCCCACCATCACTCAAGTAGACATTATTCAGGCTGTCGAATGCAATACCAGAATAAATGGGCTTAGGATTTATAGATTGTGGAGTCCAGAGCCCAATATAGTTACCTATCGAGTCGAATATCTGAAATCTCTGGGTGCTGATTCCGTCAAGCACAAATATTCTTCCAAGTTTATCAACCGCCACTATACTGATTTGACCGAACTGCCCCGGTCCAGAACCTTGTGTTCCCCATTGTGTTATAAATGTTCCCTGTGGACCGAATTTTTTGATACTAAAACCATCAACCGCATAAATATAACCTGGTTCATCAATTGCTATGCCCCCAAGTCCATTGAATTGTTCACAGTCACCCCATTTAGTGTGTAAGACGTAATCCTCCCAGTAAACAGTAATAAGCACTGCTTTGGTTGCTATACCTCTTGGGCTACCAGAATCATCAGTAGCCTTTACTGTTACCTTAAATATGCCGGCACTTTGATCAAATGTTGTATTTACCATTGGCACATTCCCGCTGTCTGTCTCAAATATTCCATCATCATTCAAATCCCACGTATAAGTCACAGGCGGAATATCATTTTGAACATTAGCTGTCAATTCTGTATTCAGAGGGAGAGGTCCAGAACTTGGATTAGCAACAAGGTCTACAGCAAGAGGAGGTTTAGCCTCTACACTCACCGGTGCTGTAGCTGTGCCTTTGGGCCCGTCAATGTCATCAACGGCTTTTACATTAACTGTGTGAATTCCTGCATCAGGATAAACATGAACCATAGTAGGATTAATACCGCTGGATTGTTCAAAGACTCCATCATTATTAAAATCCCATGAATAATTGATAGGTGTGAACCCACCGTTAGGGGTTGCTGTAAATGTGATAGTATCATAAATGTGAACTACCGGCTTATCAGCAGAAAGAGATACAGTTAGAGGGGGCTCAATTTCTACTTGCGTTGAAGCAGTTGCAGTTCCATTAGTATCATCAATATCATCTGTGGCTTTTACTGTAACGCTATGCGTTCCAGGGATACTAAATGGATGATTAACTATGTTTATATTCCCGGTTGATTGATCAAAGACGCCATCACTGTTAAAATCCCATTCATAAGTTATGGGCGAAAAACCTCCACTAGCGTTTGCAGTAAAGGTAATATTATCATCAGTATGCGCTCTCATTGGATCCGCAAAAAGTGCTACGCTAACAGGAGGTCGAACATCCACCTGTATTGAAGCAGTCGCAGTACCAAGCAGACCATCTATATTATCAGTAACTTTAACGTTGACAGTATAGACTTTTGCCTCTGAATAGGCGTGGTTCATGACGTTATTTTCAGAGGTAATTTCAAAAATGCCATCACCGTTAAAATCCCATTCATAAGCTATTGGGGGGAAACCGCCGCTGTCCTCTGCTGTAAATGAGATATTCTCATTAGTATGAACCCTTGTAGGATCAGCAGATAGAGTTACGCTTACAGGCGGGGCAGTCTCAACTTGAGTTGAAGCAGTGGCAGAACCAATACTATCTGTTGCTTTGACGGTGACGGTATGAACTCCAGATGTGTCAAAAGCGTTTCCAATAACTGGATTAGTTCCGCTTGATTGCTCAAATATTCCATCATCATTAAAATCCCATACATAATTAATCGGAGGGACGCCATTCTCTGGAATTGCAGTAAACACGACGTTCTCAGTATTGTGAACTCTATCTTTACTTGCCATAAGTGCTACGCCGAATCTACGTTTCACTTTCACCTGTACAGAATCAGATGCTGTTCCACCATCTCCACCCCAGCTATCGGTCACTGTAACTATTGTAGTATACATTCCGGCTGTTGAATATGCGTGTTCAACTTCATTTGTAGAAGTGCTGTCTGTAATGCCGTCGCCGAAATTCCATTCGTAGGATACTGGTTCACTACTTCCGCCAGACGCCTGTGCTGTAAATTTGAATTTTTCGGTTTCAAATGCCTCCATTGGATCAACAGAGAGTGTTACGCTAATCGGTTCTGCAACTTCAACAGAAGTTTTATCAGTGGCAGCGTTGCCAAATGTGTCAGTGACTCTCAGAGTGGCATCGTAAGTTCCAGTAGATGTGTATTGATGTGTTGTATTAGCTGACGTTGTACTTACATAATCGTAAACTCCATCTGACTCAAAATCCCATTCGTAAGTCTTAAATTTAGTTAAAGGGTTAACCTTATTAATCTTTGCTGAGAATGAGAACGCCTGTGTTGTACGCCCTCTGGAAGGATCAACTATGGCTTCGACGCTGAACGGCATATAGACCTTTATAATTACCCAATCGGTAGCTTTTTTCCCCAAAAAGTCAGTGATTTCTACCGTAGCTTTATAGATCCCAGGCATGGTGTATGTATGCTCAGTTTCAGCCGAAATTACGTTGGTATAGTCGTTTACCCCATCACTCTTAAAATCCCATTTAAAAAATACTGGTTTAGTTGGCGGACCACCTTTGACTTCGGCTGAAAAATCAACAGTCAAGGGAGAAAATCCTATTGTCGGTTCGGCTTTAGCTATTACGACTGTGGGGTTTTGCCACCACGTATCATAAGCTGTTCTCTTTGCATCAACCAGTCCATATCCATAGAAATTATCTCTTCCTCTATCTCCAAGATCCTCTGCCTTTTCAAGAATGCTCTCCTCAATTTTTGAGAAATTAATATCTGCCGGTACTGCAATTGCCAATGCGCCGGTGACGTATGCCGCCGCCATATCTGTTCCACTAAGCATGGCATAACCACCGTTCAGGTACGTTGAAAGAATACCAACTCCCGGTGCAGAAAGGTCAACGTCAGAACCAAAGTTAGACCATTGTGGTACTCTATCTCTATCATCAGTTGCAGAAACAGAGAAGACTCCGGGCAGAGATGCGGGATATTCCGGTTTGTCGGATTTTCCATTACCTGCTGAAGCTACCACTATCACACCAGAATTATGAACTTTATCCACTGCCTCTCGAATATTTGGGTCGTCAACGTAGCTTCCAAAACTCATGTTTATGATCTGTATTTTGTTTTTTAGACACCATTCAAGTCCTGCTATAATATCTGAATAAAAAGCGAATTTTTGTTCGTTGAAAACTTTAACAGCGAATAAGCTGGCCTTTGGTGCAACTCCCAATATTCCTATATCATTATTAGCTGCGCCGATGACACCCGCAATGTGTGTACCGTGTCCATCAGTATCCATCGGTGGTTTTGTTGGGTCTATAATGTTTATTCCGCCCGCAATATTTTCCTGAAGGTCGGGATGATTAAGATCAATACCTGTGTCCAGAACAGCGACATTAACTTGTCTGTTTACTATTTTTCCAAGCGATTTTGCACCAATCCGCTCAACACCCCATGGCACAGATTGAGGTGACTGTCCCATAATTCTGCGATCTATGGATGGCTCAAGCTGGATAACACCGTCAGCGGTCACTCTCAATACTCCGGGTGTTTTACGAAGGTTAGCAACCTCATTATCAGGCATATTAATAGCTTTTGAATTTATGATGTCTAGGTCTTTGGTTAGAGTTCCCCCAACATCATTAATTATTTTGACTTTTTCCACCTCTGACGCAGAAATATTAAAGGTTACAATATAGTCTGAGGCTATTGCAACAGTATAACCGATAAACATAAATGCAATAACAATCGCTATTACAAAACACTGATACGTCTTCTTGAACATGATTTTCCCCCTTTATATTAGTTTTGATTTTCAAAATACATGAAAAACTTTAATACACCAAAGCGCAATATATTAAAAATCTTTAAATAAAGATTATTTCACAATATATGGCAATATTTTACAGAAATTAACAAGTTTTGTCAAATCATTTATTGATTTCTAAAATTGTCCAAAATTTGTAACAGTCATCGCTGAATAGTTCACTATATTCCACATACTTGCCCAAAAACTCTCAAAAAGTTTCCACCCATAATCTTCACGATCTCCTCTTCGAGATATCCCCTTGCCAAAAGGGTTTCTGTAATCTTTGGCATTTTTGATACGTCTTCGAGCCCTTTTGGAGGGATTATCCTGCCGTCGAAGTCTGATCCCAATCCAACAGCGTCAATTCCACCTACATTAATTATGTGTTCTATATGGTCTATGACTTTAGTGTAAGGTGGCGGTTCAGGACTTTGCTTCTTATCATATTCGTTTTTAAATCTCTGGTCAAGGTGGAGTGAATAGAAGTTTACGCAAATAACTCCTCCTGAACTTGCAATGTCTTTTATGAGTTTATCGCTGAGGTTTCGGGGATGGTCACATATAGCCTTTGCGCAGGAGTGTGACGCAATTATGGGGTCATCACAGATTTTTAGCACATCAACTACGGTCTTGTCAGCAGAATGAGATACATCAACGATCATGCCTAATTTATTCATCTCTTTTACCACAATTTTTCCGAAGTCAGTGAGACCGTTATGTTTCATTTTCTCTTGAGACGCATCTGCCCAGTCGGTGCTTTTCCATGTGAGCGTCATAATACGTACACCCTGGTTATGGAAAGTATGAAGCTTGTTAATGTCATTCTCAATAGCACGGCCGCTTTCTATGGCAAGCATTGCAGCGATTTTCCCTTTTTGATTAATCCTATGGACATCACTTAACTTTACAGCCAATTCGATGGATTTTGAATTTTTACTGAACTGCTGATGGAGCGTACTAAGCTTTTTCTCGGCAAGTTGTGAATAAAATCCGTGTGACTTTCCTGACTTGTCAATACAGCTTGCAAATACTTGTAATTCAACTCCGCCTTCAATCAGGCGAGGAATATCCACTTGCCCATTTGATGACTTTGTGCCAAGATCAGCACCTACTATTAGCCTGTCAACAGTATCGCAATGTGCATCACACACAGCTATCGCTTTGTGGATTCTGTTTATATCGCTTTGTTTCATAATATGGTTTGTTCCAAAATAATGAAAATCACGAATTACACGAATGAAAGTTAAAATTATTATCTCATATCTAATGTGTTTTTTTCAATGAGTAATCATTAAAAAATGCCATTTTGACATGGCGTAGGGGCGAAGCATTTTTAGCTGGATCAAGATTTATAGCTAATTTATATTAACATAAAAATGCTTCGCCCCTAGGTAAACCCTATTTTTTAACGATTACAATGAGGAATAGGCAAATTTTATTTATATTTTCTTGACAACCGAATCCGAGTGTCATAACATAGTCGTGCCATTAATCATTGGATAGATTTTATAACACACACTAGAAATCAGGGAGAAATTATGAAAATACTTGAAGTTAAAGCTGTAGGTCTACGTGGTGCGACTCCCGAAGGGGGATGGAGCGAGGAACTGGAGTCTGACGACTGTGTTCACACGTTAGTCGCTGTTATCACCGACGAGGGATTGATAGGGTTTGGAAGTGTTTTCACTAACGATGGTCTTGTTAAACGTGCATTGACCGTATTGGAACCGCTCTATCGTGGCGAAAATGCCCTTGAACCAGAACGGGTTAGCGAAAAGTTGCATCAACATACATTCTGGCTTGGTAGGGGCGGTTCTATCACTCACACAATCAGCGGAATAGATATTGCTCTCTGGGATATTCTGGGTAAGGTAACAGGACAGCCGATCAGTCGTTTATTGGGAGGGCGCTACCGTGATCGAGTGAAACCTTATGCCTCGCTTTTGATGGACGAACCAAAGCGATTAGCTGATGTGTTGGTAAAATTAAAGGAACAAAAATTTCGGGCATTTAAGATTGGTTGGGGACCTTTCGGTCGCCAAAGCAATGCTATGGATGAAGCCATAATTCGCGCCGCACGAGAAGCTGTTGGAGATGATACTCTACTGATGGTGGATGCTGGCGGAAGTGACGCATTTTGGAAAAATGGCTATAAATGGGCTTTGCGAACTGCACAGATGCTTGCAAACTATGATATTACATGGTTTGAAGAACCGTTAAAACCAGATGCTTTGAACGACTATATTCTATTGCGGCAGAACGCGCCGGTTCCCATCGCAGGTGGAGAGGTATTGACTCGCCGTCAGTCATTCCAAGCATGGTTACAAAGTGGCGCTTTCGACATAATACAACCGGATGTTACTAAAGTAGGTGGTATCAGCGAATCACGCCGTATCGCATGGATGGCTCAAGATAATGGGATACGTTTTATACCTCATGGTTGGAATACCGCAGTAGGCCTTGCCGCAGACTTACAACTAGCTTCTGCCTTTTCTGATACTGATTTAGTCGAATATCTGACTGGTTCACCTTACGTTGATGATATAACTGTCGGAGGATGGAAACTTGGTGAAGACGGTATGTTACCTATTCCAGATGTGCCTGGTCTGGGGCTAATCCTAGACATGAATGCTATAGCAAGATATACCACTGAGAAATTTGTATAAACCTACACGGCTATTTTGGGTTTAGTATGGAAACAAAATTTGCATAGAATAATCAAAAATCCCCCTTGTTGAAAAATACGGTTCTTTGGGAGCAAATTCCAGGAAATCTAAGCCAAATCTGCATTTAGGTCTCATAAATTTACCAACAACTCAAAAAACCTAAATGCTCATCAAAACTGGATTTGTTTAAATACTTTTCATATTTGTTACCAAAGAACCCTTGAATAAAGGAGAATGTTTAATCATCATTAGCATCTCGGATGTCAGGCACTACTCTCGTAAATCTAAAACCATTACTTAAATAGGCTTCTTTCAGCTTTTCGTAATGACTTTCATCCTCGTACATTCCGATCACTGCGCCTCCTGAACCTGGGAATTTTGAAGTAGCGCCTATACTCCGTGCTATCTCTATCATACGGAGACTTTCCTCACCGATGACTTTGTCGCCATATATCTTTCTTCGTAGATCAAAGTTCATATTCATTAATTCCCCGAATCGTTTGTAATCCCTCGTCTCTAGCGAATGTTTTGCCTCTTGGGCATAACTTGCAAACGTAGCCATAGCATTAGCTATTTCTTTATCTCCCTGATTAAACCTAAACCTTACTTCGTTGTGCATCTTTCCAGAATCTTTTCCGGGGTTTTCTGTATACGCAAGGAATAAGTTGGGAAGCAATCTTGTGTCCATCTGCTCATATATTCCATGACCTAAATTTTCCATAATCTCTCTGTTAAAATCCATATATACAGTACCACCATAAGTTTGTATAACTCTGTCTTGTAATCCTGCATTGATCCCAAGTTCCTTGGTTTCTACACTCAATACAAGGTTAGGTTGAACTTCCAGAGGGATTTCATTGTCTGCTAAACCATAAAATTCCATCAGGGATTTTAAAAGTGATACGATGATGGCACTTGACCCGCCAAGCCCCACCTGACGAGGAATATTCGTGTCATATATAATAGAAAAATTTCGGTTATCAAGTTGTATGCCATTTTCCTTGCAATATTCATTAAATCTTTTACAGGTTGCATATATGAGTCTAATACCGCCATAATAACCATCACGGTTTGACGTTTCTTCTAATTCTGCGAGATTGGAGAATTCCGTGGGATCATGTATACTATGTGGAACTATCTTTATCCGCAGGCTTTCCATAAGAACCACCTGAGCATAGAAATTTCTTATACACGTTGATAAAGTTTTTCCGAAAAAGCCATCAGATGGATTACCTATAAGACCTATTCGCGCATAAGTTCTGTGTCCAATCATAATCTAGTTGGTTACTCCTTTGGATTAAATAAGGCATAGTCATAATCTATGATCAATCCCTGATTAAGTTGTTTTCTCAATTTATATTAGTGTATAACTGACTTATACAAGAATTTCTTAAAGTTGGTTACTTCAAATTCAGAATAATTTATTGGACAGTGATTACGTGCGTTTGCGAAAAGTCATCGGTCCATATCCTACTCTATCAAAACCAATTGTATTCATCATTTCAGGCAATGCTCCCTCATAACGTTCATTTTTCCGAAGGTGCATTGGATGAGCTTCGCTGTGGACAAATGTTACTGTTATGAGCAAATATCCACCTTCTGCCAAATGCTGGTAAAAGTGCTTCAATGTAATATAAAGAGCGAATCTCAGCAGGATGTTTTGGGATCCCTTTTCTGCCACGCTTCAGTTAAAAGAAAGAGTCCTTCAAAATAACCCTATCACATGCAATGTAACTTGACCAAGCCGACGCAGGATTATTAATAACCTGCATGTCCTCATATAATTTTTGCCTATAAATCGGATTCCCTGGAGGAGTATCAATTGGTGTTGGTTGGGTTTGAAGCCACATCATTCCTACTGGTATTCCATGTGTGCACGGCATCTCTATCATCTCCTTTTTATTCTTCCCCAAGTTATAGGTAACTTGTTTTTAGGTTCAATTGAAGTTACGTTCTCCCTTTTCAGGATCGTTCCATCACGTGCCAATACAAAAATACCATTTCCTGGAACATATTGTATATCAACAAGACCAATAGGTTCCTTATAAACAGGATCGATACCTACGTTGCTTTCCTCTAATTGCCATGTTTCACCTTCATCTTTAGTATTAACAATAACTCCATAGCTCCCAATTGCCCAGCCATTACGGTCATTAACGAAACTTAAAGCATATAAAATACCTCCTTTGAGTTTCTCTCGTGCTAAATCGGGCAAACTTTGACCTGACCAACTATGTCCGCCATCTGTTGAATGATAAATATAATAGAGATTCTGAAAGTTGTAGGTAATAACCCATCCATTTTGAGGATCAACGAAATCTATATCTAATATATCATCGGGTAGATCAGATAAAGCATCCCAATTTAAACCACCATCCTGAGTATATTTCAGGACTCCTTTCTCGTTATCTTTGCCTCCGACCCATCCTTCTCCGGGATGTATGAAATCTAAAGCATAAAATCCTCCGAGATTGTAGCTTATTGAAATCGGGATCTGTGCTTCCCAACTTTTTCCTCCGTCTATTGTATGTAATATGAAACCACCATAAATATTAGTGCGTTCCTGCCCATAACCTGCAACCCAACCTTCTTGTGAATTGGTGAAGTAGATTCTCATTATAGCAAGATATCTCCCTGGTATTCTCCCTTCGTAGTCCACTTTCATGATCTGCCAGGTTTTGCCACCATCCATAGTATGAGCGACCTTACTTAATCCACCAATCCAACCTTCTTGAGAGTTAAGAAAGTAAACAGACCTAGTTCTACCAACAATTTCAACCTCACCTGACCAAAATGACTCGTCGTTCAATACTACCTCATCCCAGGTTAACCCACCATCTTTTGTATGGATAAAAACTTCACCATCGGCTCTTAAAGTGCTTACAGCCCAACCACTGTTTGCATCGGGGAAATGCAGTTGAGAGAAACTAAAATCGCCCATATCATTTCTTCCAGTGCCTTTATGCACAACGATCCAATCTTGCGAGAAGGTATTCTGATTGACGGTGAGAATAGACCACAACAGCAAAAACAAGAACATATATAGTTTAGTTCTTTTTTTACAGCAAAAATATCCTGACATTTGTAATTCCCCCAATTGGAAAGTAATTCTAAAGTCACATCTGAAGACCTTTATCGCTCAATTTATAACAGTGTGTAGTGTGATCTAAAGGGGTATCTCCTCGTTTATTGTATGGACTAACTAAATCTATACAACAAAAAAAGAGAGGAGAAACCCAATGGATATTATCACATATCTACATCAGCTTTTCAATATAGGTTTCTATCAGTTTCTTAGAAACTTTCGTAAGTTAAATGCTTTTCAGCAGACAAGCTTGAGACAAGCTTGATCTTGCAAGCTTTATTAGAACCTGAGTTATCACAAAGGATAAAAGATGGTGATTTTGTCAAAATGTTTGACCATTTTAATCTACTACACACTGATATAAATTGAGCGATAATTTTTGCTAGCTCCTATCATTCATCATTGACATTAACAGTATATCTATTCTATAATTGCTTATCAATGACAAATGAAAAATACGAGCATTTTTATAAAGAAAGGAAGATTTATTCAATGTATAAAATTGCACTTTTACCAGGCGACGGCATTGGACCTGAGGTAGTGAATGAAGGTCTAAAGGTCATAAAAGCAACAGCAGAAAAAACAGGCTTTAACTACGAGATTATATCTTATGACTTTGGTGGTGAGAGATACCTTGAAAAAGGCGGTGATCCGCTTCCAGACTCAGCTTTATCAGAATTTAAGGAGATGGATGCAATATATCTTGGCGCTGTTGGACATCCAGATGTAAAACCGGGTGTATTAGAGCATGGTATTTTGCTAAAACTCCGATTTACGCTTGATCTTTATATAAATCTCAGACCAATCAAGCTTTACCCGGGTGTATGGACACCTATTAAAGATAAAGGTCCCGAAGATATTGACTTTGTGGTTGTCCGAGAGAATACTGAAGACTTATACGTTGGTATGGGTGGATTCTTCAAGAAAGGCACTCCTGATGAGGTTGCAATACAGCAATCAGTCAACACTCGCAAAGGTGTCGAACGCTGTATTCGATACGCTTACGAGTTGACAATGCAGAGAAAGAGAAAAAAGCTTACGCTTTGTGATAAAGCGAATGTATTGACTTATGCACATGATCTATGGAGGCGTGTGTTTAATGAAGTTGGTAACGAGTATCCGGATGTCCAGAAGGATTTCGCCTTCGTTGATGCTACTACAATGTGGATGGTTAAGAATCCTGAATGGTTTGACGTGATAGTTACGTGCAATATGTTTGGCGATATAATTACCGATCTTGGTGCGATGATTCAGGGAGGCATGGGCATCGCGGCATCGGGAAACATAAATCCAGAATCAGTGTCAATGTTCGAGCCGATCCACGGATCAGCGCCGAAATATAAGGGTAAGAATATGGCTAACCCGTTGGCGGCGATCTGTGCCGCCGGGATGATGCTGGATTATCTTGGTGAGAAAAAAGCCGCTGAACTTATAGATAACGCTGTATCAAAAGCACTTTCTAGTGGTAAGATCAAAGACCTTGCGGCTGGTAACATGGGTATGACGACAAACGAGGTTGGTGATTTTGTAGCCAGTCTGATCTGATTCGTCGTTAATATTTTGTCATTCCTGATTGCGCAGGAATGACATTTGTTATTATTTGTTGCTCGTTACTTCAGAAGAACCATTTTCTTTATGTCAGTGAATTCGTTTGCTGATTTGAGAACGTAGAAATACACTCCGCTTGCGACTGTCTGTCCTTTTTCATCTTTACCATCCCAATATGCTTGATTCTTTTCTTCCTTTACATGACCAAGTTTTAATGTCCTGACCAGTTTTCCTTCTGCATCATAGATATTGATAGTTGCTTCGCTGTCCTCTGCTAGTTGATAAGGTATCCACGTCTCAGGATTGAAGGGATTAGGATAGTTCTGATAGAGTTCTGTGTGTTTTACTGATCCCCATGTTGTTAAATTCTTGTCTTTTGGTTCCACATCGAATGAACTAGGTAAGTTCACTTCCCAGAGCAACATAGTACCATCTTCACTCCCAGAAACAAGCCATTTTCCGTTGGGACTGAACGCCAGGCACTTCACACGGTCTTTGTGTCCCTGGAACACTGCTAACTGCTTTTGTGTATTCACATCCCAAAGACGAACTGTCTTGTCTTGGAATCCTCCACCCGAAGCTAATATTTTTCCATCCGGGCTAAAAGCTATTGACAATACAGTATCCCTATGTCCTTCTAAAGTCGCTATCTCTATGCGTTTACTTATATTCCACAATCGAACACTACCGTCAGAGCTACCATAGGCAATGATTTTTCCGTCCGGACTGAACGCCAGGCACATGCCAACGTCTTTGTGCCCGACGAATGCTGCTAACTGCTTTTTTTCCTGCACATCCCACAAACAAATAGCATTGGAACTACAAAAAGCAATGATTTTTCCGTCCGGGCTGAACGCTATGGAAGACCACGGGTATGCACCCTCAATCTCCGTTATCTTTTTCCGGCTGTTAGTATCCCATAGACGAATAACACCTTTCCAATCCAAAGAAGCAAGTAGCTTCCCATCCGGGCTAAAGGCTATGGAATACACACACTGTGTATGTCCCGTCATTTCCCATACTCGCTTCTGCTTTTCCACATCCCATAGCCAGACAGTATCATTATGGTCAAAAGCCAGCATCTTATAATCCGGACTGAAGGATAGGGAATATACATACCGCACATTCCTTACCAGTTCTCCTACCTGCCGTTGTTTGTCCGTATCCCACAACCGTATGGAGTTGTCGTAACCAGCAGAAATGAAAGTACCTCCCATTGAATTGAAGGCTATTGAACACACACAGCCCGTGTATCCCTCCAATATTGCGGACTGTTTTCGCCCAGCCACGTTCCAGAACCGAACCGTACCTGGCTCAACAGTGGCAAGCGTTTTGCTATCAGGACTGAATGAGATAGAGGACATTCTACCAATGCAACTCCCTAGAGCTACCTCGTTTTTATCTTTCACGTTCCAGAGCAGGATATTCCCGTCCCAGTCTCCTGAAGCCAGTGACTTGCCATCAGGACTGAAAGAAACAGCCTCTATAGAATTTGATCCATGTCCATTTAGCACAGCGTATTCCCTTCTACCTTCCAAATCCCATAGCAAAATCGTCCCGTCTGTGTTGCTTCCGGTAGCCAGCAGTTTCCCATCAGGACTGAATGTTACAACCCAGCAACCATGTCCCTTTATGATAGTGATCTCCTGTTTGCTCTCAACGTCCCAGATATGTGTTGACTCACTAAGCAAAACATTATTCCAGCACCCGCAAGCTAGCAACTTTCCATTTGGACTGAAGGCAACAGAAATCACCATCGGGTTATCTTTACATATCAACTGATCCACCTGTTTTTTTGTGTCTACACTCCAGAGTCGGGTTGTATTGTCAGTGCTTCCTGATGCAATCATTTTTCCGTCTGGACTGAAGGCAACAGAATACACCCTGGCATTATGTCCTTCCAATACTGCCAGTTGTTTTTTACTTGTCACATCCCACAAATAGATTGTTCCATCTATGCTTCCAGAAGCCAGCATTTTACCATCGGGACTGAAGGCGATACAATACATTAAGTTTGCATATCCTTCCAGTAATCCAATTTCATTCAGATTATTCGCATCATAAAGCCAGATGCCAATGCCTCCTGCCACTGCCAGTAGTTTCCCATCGGGTGAATATGCCACCTGTCTGACAGTGCCTTTGCCAAGTCGTGCAGTCGGTTTGTCAGGAAACGTCTGTCCCAGTGCTATACCACCCCAAAATATAGCTGAGATCACAATAAACCAAAGCCAATTTTTCTTCATAAAATGTCGTTTCATGGTGATAACCTCGCTTACCATAGTAACTACGTTTTTGACATAGTGATTAAAATTTTATTTTATAAGTACCATTTTCTTCGTGTCGGTGAATCCGTCTTTTGATTTAAGAACATAGAAGTATACACCGCTTGCGACTGTCTGTCCCTTTTCGTCCTTGCCATCCCAGTGAGTTTGATTCCTTCCTGCTTTCACACGACCAAGTTCCAATGTCCTGATCAACTGCCCTTCTGAATTGTAGATGCTGATGGTCGCTTCGCTGTCTTCTGCAAGTTGGTATGATATCCAAGTCTCTGGATTGAATGGGTTAGGATAGTTCTGGTAAAGCTGATTCTTGACCTTTCCCCATGTGGTTGCGAGCTTATCTGATGAGTCAATTGAGTATGTACTGGGAAGGGACGGATCGGTGTATCTCAGGAGGATAGAGTCATAGATAACTGCATTCCGATTATCTCCAATCAAAAAGATAGACCCTAATGATAAAGTGCTGTAAAGATTACCACTGCCATCGTAACAGATGCTATAAATACGTGCGCGTATGTTTTCTGCACGATACTGCTCTTTCCATGTTTTTCCACCATCTGTTGTGTGGAGAATAAACCCAGATCCATCAATTCCTTCGCCCGCTATCCAGCCCTCTGTGAGACTGACAAAGCATATAGCATCTAATAATGAATCTAATTTCAGAATGTTTGTCCAGCTTCTTCCACCATCTTCTGTATAGAAAACAAATCCCTCCAACCCAACGACAGTTTCACCCTCTAATATTGCATGTTCGCCAATCCCCCATCCTATCCATTGATTGACAAAATCCACTTTTTCAAAGAATTTTGTGGTTCTGTCAATAACCTCCCAGCTTACCCCACCATCATCAGTATAGGCGACTTCACCTAAGTTATGCACTGCCCAACCATGCCTTGAGTCAATGAATTCCAGATCAAGCCATGCCCCCGTGCCTGTTAATTCTTTCGGAGTAACAATCTCCCATTTCTTACCACCGTTATCTGTGTGGAATATCTCAGGTCCTATGACACAGCCTTCCATCGAGTTAAAGAATTTCACATCCGTATATCCTGGCACACCCACAGGAACTATATCCTTACTCCATGTCTTACCACCATCTTTTGTGTGGTAGATGATACCGCTATGTACGGGTGGCATATTTACTCCAACAATCCATCCCTCTTTATCATCAATGAAGCAGACATCACGTAGTAGGCAATCTGCATCGTCTTTCTGAAACTCCCAGGTTCTCCCGCCATCGGAGGTGTGGAAAATGAAATTCCAGCTTCCTATCAGCCAACCTGATTTCTCATTCACAAAATACACTAAGCCCGGATATATCATACCCAACAAGGTGTTACAGTAAGCATGAACCATCTCCCATGTTTGACCGCCGTCATTTGTGTGATATATGCCACCGTTGAAGGTAGCGACGTATCCTTCGTTGGCATCAAAAAAGTGAATGTTGACTATATATCCACCTAGAAAATCACCATCAACCTTATGCCATGTCTTTCCACCATCTTTTGTATGAAGTAAAAGTGGTGAACTACTATCTCCTACATATACAGCACCTCCCACCCAAGCTTCACTGCTATCAATAGCATATATATGTTGTAATCCTGCATTTGTATTACTTTCCTGTTTGATCCATGTCCTTCCGCCGTCTTCTGTATGAAATATAATGCCATTCCAGCCTGACACCCAGCCTATGTTTTCGGACACGAAGTATATACCCCACAGAGGATTCGGACCACTAATCTTACACTCTTGCCGCTCCCAAGTATTTCCACCATCTGTTGTGTGGAGAACGAAGCCATCTGACCAACCTAGAACCCAACCAACAAGAGCATTGATGAAATAGATACCTGAAATAGGTATATCAGGTTGAGTCTGATACTGCACTTGCCACGTCTCTCCTCCATCTTCTGTATGCAATACTTTTCCTGACAAATTATCGATACACCACCCTCTTTTGGCATCTATGAAACAGATATATCCAATTCTACCGGGGGCATCATGCTTACTCCAGTTTTTGCCACCATCCTCAGTATGTAATATCAGTCCATCTCCTGAAATCCATCCATTCTGGTTATCCACGAAGAATATATCAAACAGAACGTTGGGCAAAGTAAGCTTTTTTATCCACGTTCTTCCAGCATCAGTCGTATAAATAATATTCGCACTTCCATTGGGAGTTTGGAACCAATCCAAAGCCCATGCAGTGGTAGAATCCAAGAAAAAAATATCTTGAATTTTTAAGATATTATCTAGTGGCATTTTTACCATTTTCCATTCTTTGTCTGCAAGGGCAGGATTAGAGGTGGCTATCACAATGATTAATATAAGTACAAAACCGTATATTCTTGTCATGTCCCTAACCTCATTTCAAAAACACCATCTTTTTTATGTTTGTGTAATCCTTCTCGGTTTTAAGGATATAGAAATACACTCCACTTGCAAGGGTCTGTCCTTTGTCATCCATGCCATCCCAATGAGCCTGATAACTACCGGCTTTCCTGTTACCCAATTCCAATATCCTTACTAGCTGTCCTGATGTGTTGTATATGCTGATGGTTGCTTCTGTATCTTCACCTAGTTGATAAGGTATCCATGTCTCTGGATTGAATGGGTTAGGATAGTTCTGGTAAAGCTGACTCTTGATTTTGCCCCATGTAACTACAAGCTTATCTGACGAATCAACTGCCTGTCCACTACGGATGGATGGATCGGTATATCTTAAAAGGCAGTTACCTTGCCCAACTGCGTATAGGCTACTATCACCATCATAACAGATGCTCATCAGGGTTTTGTTTTCCACTCTGTGCTGTTCATTCCATGTCATACCACCATCAGTCGTATGAAGGATGAAACCATCTTCCATTTGAATCCCTGTTGTACTAAAACCTACTACCCATCCTTCATTGTTATTGACAAAGCATAAGTCTTTAATGAAGCTATCATCCACCTTGAAGACTTCAATCCAGCTTTTTCCACCATCTTCTGTGTGAAAGATGAGTCCATCGGACCCTACTCCTTTATCTCCATCCCATCTTGTCCGACTGCCAATCCCCCATCCTTCTTGCTCATTGACGAAATCTACTTTTTCAAGGGATTTAATAGTTCGGTCAATTAGTTCCCAAGACTTTCCACCATCTTCAGTGTAAGCAATCTGACCCTGACAGTACACAGCCCATCCATGCTTTAAGTCTACGAAATCCAGATTGCGCCAACAACCTGGCAATTCTTGTGGAGTAACGGATTTCCATGTCTTGCCACCGCTATTTGTATAGTAAATCTGTTGAAAAGCTGCTATACAACCTTCTCTTGAATTGATGAAATGCACGTCTTGTATCCATTCTTCCAGAGTATTAATCTGTTCCCAATCTACACCGCCATTTCTGGTATGAAGTATAATTCCCTTCATGATATTATAGTATGACCCGACAACCCATCCCTCGTTTTCATCAATAAAGGAGATGCCGTTAAAATAAACATTATTTGTGGTATTTTGCTGTTCTAGTGTCTTTCCTTTATCAGCAGCATGAATGATCAATCCTTTAAATTCTGGTCCTCCTGGTTCTGCTAACAACCAGCCTGTGTTTTCATTTGCGAAATATACTTTCCTCCCATGCCAGACTTGATATGCCGGATCATTGAATGCGTTATATACTACTTCCTTTGGTTCATGCACAGTCTGCCATGTAATACCACCGTCTATCGTATGATATATACCTCCCCACCAGCTAGCGATATATCCTTCGTTGGGATTGAAGAACTGAACCTTCATCAAGTCACAAGTTGGAATACCATCGCCAGCCTTTTGCCATGTTTTCCCACCATCCTTCGTATGAAGTATTGTATCCCATCCAACTACCCATGCTTCATCGGCGTTGATTACATCTATGCATCTTAATCTTTCTTTTGTTCCACTATCTTGCCTATGCCAGTGTTTCCCGCCATCTTCCGTGTGTAAAATGTTTCCTTCCCAGTCAATTATCCAGCCAACGTCTTCTGACAGGAATCTTACGTCATAAAGTAAGTTTTGACCCTCAATGTTGCTCTTTTGTTCTTCCCATGTTTTACCACCATCTTCGGTATGCAGGATGGAATCATTTGCCCATCCAAGAACCCATCCTTTAAGCTCATTGATAAAATACATCCCACTGCTTAGATAGGTATTTAGTTGAGTTTCGTACTGCTTTATCCAAGTTATCCCACCATCCTCTGTATGGTAGATTGAGCAGATCGGTCCTCGAGCAATAATCCAACCTTTGCTTGCATCTACGAAGTAAACAGACCCTATATCAAGACCCACATTGCTTAGTTCTTGCCAGGAGAACCCACTATCTTCAGTATGCAGGATAACACCACCCCTGCCAACGGCCCACCCTTTCTGAGCATCAAGGAAGAATACATCAAAAGGTACAACTCCTTCAGTAAAGGTAAATCGTGTATCCCATGTTTTCCCACCGTCTGATGTACGAACAATCCTGCACTTTGTCCATGAGGTATCCAATCCCACGGCATTGCTGGGATCAAAGTAGAAAATATCGTTGAACCTTACAACCGATGGTTGGGGTGACGGATCTGGCGGTTTCCCCGGTTTCCCCATCACATATTCCCATTCTTGAGCAAAGGCAGAATTGACGCTTACCAATAAAATTACCAAAACAAAAGAATATCCAAGTATTTTTGCCATATTTCCCACCTCATTTCAAAGAATTGTTCTTGTCAGATAATTTGCCACTTTGTATATATAAATTATTTTGGGAAGAAAATGTTAAATTCCTTTGTTACCCATAGAATATTATACTACTAATCTTGTTTGTGTCAAACTACTAAACGTTAAATATACATTGATCTAGCAATTTACCCATCTGTTGGTATATAATAAAAACAAAAGAATTACTAGTTTTTAGTCGAGGAAAATAGATGAAAGTATCTTTTTCAGTTGTTTGTATATTATATATCCTTTGCTTTTTTGCTATATCAACTGTTGTTGCTGATTACGCACCGGGCGATGTTATTGTCAAATTCACTTCACAGGATTATAAATTAATTAGCGATTTTGTGAATCGTATCGGTGCGTATTCTTTTGAGCGTGTAGCAATTACCCACGAGAATAGTCTCCGAGCAATATATACGCTCAAGTTTTCGCTTGACGCTGATATACCATCAATAGTACAGCGATGCAAAAATGACCCAATTGTTGAGTATGTTCAGCCTAATTACATTTACCACCCATGCTTTCAACCGAATGATCCATATTACCCGGACCAATATGCGCTGCCAAAAATAGAAATACTTGATGCGTGGGAGATAGAGAAAGGCACTGAGGATGTTATCGTTGCTGTCGTTGACACAGGGGTTGACTACAATCACGAGGACCTCAAGTCACGAATATGGATAAACACAGATGAAATTCCGGACAACGGTATTGATGACGATGGTAACGGCTATATTGATGATATAAGAGGATGGGATTTCTCTAGTTCTTCCAACACTGGATCGAATGTGGTTCTCGCAGGGGGTGATAATGACCCTATGGATGAGAATGGTCATGGAACACACATATCAGGAATAATCGCCGCAAATCCTAATAACGCTATCGGCGTTGCTGGTATAACATGGGGATGCAAAGTTATGGCGCTAAGAGCAGGAAGTAAGTTTTTTGAAGATGACGACCTTGCCTCCGCCATAGTTTATGCAGTTGAGAACGGCGCCAGAATCATAAACATGAGTTGGGGAGGAGATGAACAGTCTTATGTGATCAGGGATGTATTAAATTATGCTTATGACCATAACTGCGTTCTTGTCGGGGCAATTGGAAATGATAATCAGGCGAAAGTCATATATCCCGCCGCTTATAAAAATGTCATATCTGTAGGTGCAACAGATAATCAGGATAAAAAGTCATCATTTTCTAACTATGGCACAGGGACAGACATTGTCGCACCCGGTACGAGAATCTTTAGCACCGTGCCAAATAATTCATACAGCGATTGGAGTGGTACTTCTATGGCGACACCGATAGTCTCAGGTGTATCTGCACTGATACTGTCTAAGCGACCGGGCTTGACAAATGCAGAAGTTGCTCAGATACTTCGTGCTTCTTCTGACCCCTTAGATGAACCGCTTTACGATGGCGTAGGTAGAGTAAATGCTTACAGGGCTTTGTTGATGGTTTCACCTCTTTCCGCTAACATCACGTCACCAAGCAATGGTGAAAGTGCAGATAAAGAATTTGTGATCACTGGCACTATTGGCGGATCAGGATTCAAAAGATTTGAATTGGATTATAGCGAAAACTCAACTACTCTCGAATGGAGACATATAAATCCACAATCAATCGAAACCAAAGCCGATAGCATATCTGTAACATGGGATATATCGCATCTCCCCGAAGGTTTTTATACCTTGAGATTGAATTCTTTCGGTCAAGATAACCAGAAGGCTGAAGATAGGGTTTTAATAAACGTTGATCATACTCCACCGAAAGCTATAGAACTGCAAAATGTTACAAGACTTGGCGGTGGTAGGATAAGAAATGTTATAACCTTGAAAACTGACGACCTCACACATATTGACCTGTATTATAAGAGACTATCGGATACTGAGTTTATAAAAGTTTCGTCACAAGTCATAGCAAAATACCACGAAGTATACATGCCAGATACTATTGAACCCGATACTTATGAATACTTTGTTAATATCACAAACATTGCTGAATTACGGACAACTGAAGATAATAATGGAAAATACTATTCAATTGCGGTTCTATCAAGCGCTATTTCATCAGATGGATTCACAGAGATAGATACTGGAATACCAGCGATCTATCCTGTATCTGCTTCAATAGACTTCGATGGTAACGGTAGAACCGAGATTATAGGCATGGATAGACCTGTATATGCTCCAGTAAGGATATTTGAAAGAGATGAATCTGGTATTTACAGGGATGTATTTAAGGTTTCAATAGATTACTTGCCCCGTGACGTTGGCGATTCTGATGGCGATGGGCTTCTGGAAATTTTGGGGAGCAAGAGTGATAAGGCTTTTTTATTTGAGTGTCCAGAAAAGGGAACGTTTCCAACAAGGAAGATATGGGAAGGTAGTGATCTGTTACGGGGCGGTCAATTCGCTGATTTAGACATGGATGGAAATATTGAAATGCTATTGTGGAATGTCAAGGATTCATCTGTTGACATATACGAAAACAGGGGAGATAATTCGTATCTGAGAGTTGCAAGATTGATGAATCCTACCCAGGGGATTAATGATCTTGCAATCAACTTTGCAGTTGGTGATTTTGATGGTGATGGACGAAAAGAGATCGCAATAGGCGACGTAGATGGTGATGTTTTCATCTACAAAAACGTTGATGATGATTCTTATATTCAAGTTTGGAGTGGCAATATTCCCGATTCTCAGGCAGAATGGCTGGCAAGCGGAGATTTTGATGGCGATGGAAATGTTGAGTTCGTTGTTGCAGGAAAGGTGACAGAACCACCTGATAGTGCGAATCCATCGTTTATATACACTGTTTTTGATTGGTTACAGGGAGAGTATCAAAATGTATATACTATAGAAGTTACTGGTACAAAAGATGGATGCGGACTCTCCACTGGTGACATCAACGCTGACGGGGTAGATGAAATAGTCGCTAATGTCAGCACTGAGTTATATATACTGAGTTTACCAACGGTAAAATACGGTACAAGCCTGTGGTATCACTTAGCCAGCCAAACTTACCATCCTCTCATAGATGATATGGATGGCGATGGATCTCTCGAAGTGATCTTCAATGTTGGCAATGAACTCAAGGCTTTTAGGTTTGACGATAAAGTAACTAAGCCTCCATGGGGAATAAGCGCTGTGCCAATTAGTGATCATGAAGTTGAACTTCGCTGGAATGGTTCAATGGATTCAATAGCCTATCAAATTTATCGTGGTACAAATGATGGGAATCTCCAGCTTATAACGACACTTGACCTGACATCCGGATTGAAAGGGACAAACTGGGAAATATTCAGAAGACCAGATCACGACGATACAGGCTATTTTCGGGATAATGGACTCATCATTAACACAAAATATTTCTATTCTGTTGCATCAGTCAACTCTCTGGGGCAGGAAAGAAAATCATTAAAAATTAACGCAACCCCAAATTCTCCACCTGAGATATTATCCGTTGAGTATTTATATCCGTTTTTGTATATCAGTTTTAGTGAGCCAATGAGCCAGTCAGCCAAAGGGGTAAACCATTACGTTATCATATCAACAGAAGGAAGTAAATTTTTTCCCTCGTCAGCAATTCTGGATCGGCAGGGCAAAAGGGTTGTATTGACTCTTAATACTTTGTCTGATGGTGATTATAAAATTTTGGTGTCAGGGATTAGAGATGCAACCGGTGTTTTTATTTCGGATAAAAACTCAGCAGAATTCAATGTCTACACGGACAAAACAAATTATATTAATTTGAGTCTGGTAAAAGTATATCCAAATCCAGTATTAGACCGATTCAAGGGAGCTAAATTTAGCAATCTACCATCAGGTGCCAGAATGATGATTTATGATCTTAATGGGCATCTTGTAAATACTTTAACAGTATTGGATTCGGAACATGAAGTAATGTGGTATCTCGACAACGCGGATAATATTGATGTTTCCAGCGGAATTTACGTATATGTTATCGAGTTCAAGTCTGAAAGAAATATTGGTAGGCTTGCAGTTATCAGGTAAAAAAAAATTGAAAATTTTTGTTGACATTAGCAATAGACTGTGGTATGATTTATATTAATAAGTATAAAAAGATATTTTCAGGATAAATACTAGATTTTGTAAATTAACTTGCGCTTGTTTCTCTGAAATTAATACTTACAGGCAGTTATGTTACAAGGTTCTTTTAACGATATAGGGTTGATGCTTGTATTTGTTGGATTCGGAAAAATAACTAGCATAAGTTGTCAAATTGAGATAAGCTCTTTTCTAAAGCACTTATTTTGTAGCTTATTTATATAGGGGGGAGTGTTTTATCACAAAAAGAATAACGTTGTGATTAACCTTTTAGTGCTGCCTTGAGAGGAGCTTAATGATTGGGTAGCATTTTGATTTAATACTGGTAATGTTTTAAAAAATGTTATCTATAGATATTTTAGCGATAAATAAACGATCCAGCTTATTCTTGTGTAGCCTTATACAAATCGTGGCAAATTGGTTAATTATGCTGAAAGTTGTATAGAGGGATATACACGGGAATTAGCAAATGTGAGTGGCTAGATACAATATATTAGATTGTTAGTTATGTGGTTTTGTAAATGTTCTTTAGAGGGGAATCTCTTTCTAGTGGTCTGAATTTAAAAGACAGCATCTAAGAATAAAGATGAATACAGGAAAGAGTAAAAAATGTTTGAATGGCGGAAAAATGTGTAGAGGAGATTTTAGATATAATTATCCATATCTGCTCTTTGATGTAACTATTGATGCGGTGGTTTAATATCCTATCCTAAAGGAGAGTGGCAAATGAAAGATAAAAAAATAGACTGGTTAAAGCCTATGTTGGTGGAATTGGAAAAGGCAACATATACTCTTGGAGTATGTTCAACGGGACCTAGTGTTACTGGAACTGGTCTCGAATGTACCAATGGAGGTGTTCCCACCGGTGTTTGCATATCTGGCGGAGTACCAACAGGTATGTGTTATAAAGGTCCTTCAATCTCTACTTAGTGATTTTATCGCTAAATAACTAATGTTTTGTCATTCTGAACAAGGTAAAGAATCTTCTTTATATAGCACGTTTTAGATTCTTCGCTAATGTTTAGAATGACATAAGATATTTAACGATAAGTGATATATCTTATTTAATGAATAGGTAATGTTTCAGTGCTTATGATTTTACGATTTTTTGTAAAATCAAGTTTTTATGCATTTTTGTAGGGGTGAGTTTACTTCACTCCTACATTGAAATCCTACCTTTATTGTTACTATCCTCGTTTGAAATATGAACTTTTCACAAAATATCTTCTCATACTATAAATTTGACCAACCATTATTGCTTAATTTACTCTCTATTCTCGCTTAAAACACGATGATATTTATTCTTACAGGAGGTAAGATGACAGATTTCAAAACTTATCCATATTCCAAAGGTTACAGTCTGTATTTAAGCGATGGAAATAACTGGTGGATAACAAGTGATGAAAACAATTTACAGATATTAGAAAAATTCGCCGATATAATGCAATTGAGAGAGAGTCAATCAAATGGTTTGCCGAAATTTATATTCTTCAGTACAAAAAAAGACGACAAAAAGGTTAAAAGCGATATTCTTCACACGGAAAGTAATTTTTCTGACTTTGAAAATGGATGGGAATCTTTTAATATGATTTTTTCCCGTATTTGGCATCGTAGTGATGATCCGGATACTGTTTGTGAAGTCAGGGATAATTTACAAGATACACATGAATATTTGGTTATGTGGGACTCAGTTAAAGCCATTTTCATGCGAAGTTTTCAGATGAAGGGATTTCCTTTCCATGCGGGCTTGGTTGAATATAAAGAACAAGGTATAATTTTATCCGCAGACGCTGGTATAGGTAAATCAACTTGTTGTCGTCGCCTACCAAAACATTGGAAGCCTCTATGTGATGACGAATCTCTTGCTGTTCTGGATAAAAACAGGGGTTATGTTGTTCATCCTTTCCCAACGTGGAGTGAATACTTGACAGAGCAAGCAGAGAATAAATGGGACGTCCAATATTCTGTGCCACTTTCCGCTATATTCTTTCTTGAGAAATCTGAAAAAGACGAAGCCACTCCAATATCAGTAAGACAGGCATCTATCTTTATAACAAATTCTACCGTCCATGTTTTGAATAAACTCTGTTTAAGCATGATTTATGATGAAAGACTTAAATTTATTAGAGACATTTTTAATAGTGCTTATGAATTGGCAACAGTGGTACCTGTCTTCCGTCTTCGGGTAAGTCTTAACGGACGTTTCTGGGAAGAGATAGAAAAAGTTTTGGATTTATAGAATTAAAAGAGCAAAACTTAACGGGAATAGAGAATAAGGCTTTGATTGTTAGCATATTTTGACAAATAAAAGAAGATTCTTTATTTTACTCGGAATGATATTTATATTTGTCATTTTTGAGAACAAAGCTGAAGAATCGCATCCCTTAATATCATTTGTTAAGGTTGCTTACCTAATTCTTTAAGAAGGTGTGTCGAATATGTTAAATGGAGATATAATAGAAGTAAAATGCGCACGTTGTGGAACAGATAACCGAGTTTCCAGACGCAAACTAGGTGCTGGATTGATCCCAAAGTGCGGAAATTGCAAGGAGAAGCTGATAATGGAATCAAAAGGACCGATTGTTGTTACGGATGCAACGTTTGAAGAGGAAGTTGAAAAATCTGCAATACCTGTATTATTGGATTGTTGGGCAACATGGTGTGGACCATGCAAAATGCTTGCTCCAACTATAGAAAAACTCGCTGGTGAATTGGCAGGAAAAATTAAAGTTGCTAAACTTGATGTGGACGAAAACCCTAAAACAGCCATGAAGCTTGAAATTATGAGCATACCTACCTTACTCGTGTATAAAGATGGCAAAATAATAGATAAGCTGGTAGGCGCACAACCCAAGTCTGAAATCGAAAAGCATCTTGCAAATATCTAATCGTAATCATTGAAAAATGCCATTTTGACATGGTATAGGACGAAGCATTCTCTTCGAGTGCTTGACCAGATTAATTATTCAACTTATAAACATTAAAAGTAGGTTGGGTTGAGGAACGAAACCCAACACAATATTATAAAAGTTGGGTCTTATGCTTCGACCTAACCTACTTTTATAAGTAAAAAAACTAATCTGGTTAGTCACTATTTACAAAAAAGCCTTAATGAATTCTAAAAACCCACAATATACTTCATATACTTTATTCTAAAATATCCAGAAACGCCTCAATTCTGGTTCTCAACTGCGCGGTATCGGAATCAGAATAATCTGTCTCTACGTGCAACATAGGCATATTATATTTATCTTTCAAGTGCCTAGCTACAAGGTACGACTCTATATTATATGTATGACAAGCCTCCCACGTCAGGTCAATCACACCATCAACACTGAATTCCTCAATCATACGGTCTAAAAGCTCTAATCTGCCTTTATTGGGCGTCATGCACGAGCATGGTAATTTGAAGTATCTCTCAGCAATTGCTTCCAGAGGTGGTTTGTTATCATCAACGTTTAGATCAACGCTTTTCATCCCTGTGCAGGATTCACGACAGACTATAACAGCCCCGCACTCCTCTGTCAGCTTTATCACTTTATCTGCCCCAAGTCCTGTTGGACAGCCTGTAAGCAGTATCCTTTTAGCACCTTTAGTATCAGTGAGTTCACCACGACTGATCATATCTCGAAGCTCATCGAGTAATTCCTTAACGTGAGACATATATACTTGCCGATCAACTACACGCCCAAATACAAGGCTCATATCGTATCCAGACATAGGTACTGGGTCTGTTCTCATACACTCCTGAAGTTCCTTGAGTATTTTTCTTTCTTCATTCATAAATCTGATGGATTCTCTAAGCTTATCATCAGTTATTTTTACTTGTAGCTTTTCTTCCATGTAGTTTTTTAGCTTTTGTACCTCAGAGAACCAGTGCTTAAATGCTTCGTATTCATCAGGTTTCTGCGGTAATTCTAGAACAAACATTGGTTTTTGGTATTGTAGTATCTCATACATCTTCTTCTTGCCATCGCAGGTTGTCTCTGCAATAACAAATTCGCTTGTAATAAAAAATGGACAACTTTCTGTTACGACATACCCGAAGCTGGATTTTATCAATGGACACAACATACTTGGCAATATCGTTTCCGCAGGGGTAATCTGATCGTGGCTGTATCCACAAAGACATATAGGCACAGCGTCAGCCGCAAGGATCAATTCTCTCGGTGAAAATTCGCAGTATATGCCCACGATCTTCTTTCCTGATGAAACCAGTGATTCAAACTCATTAAAAGAATTAGTTCCTAATTGGTCAAAATACTTCATTGTTTTTGGACGCATAATATATCCCTCCGTAGAGCATTCTACCAGAATGAATATCTTCCGTCAAATATATTTTTGTTGAAGGTTTAGTTCAAATATGATATAAAAGACCATAGGTGTATAAGCTTTTCACCTACTATTACTTTTCATTTAGTTAAAGTAGCCCAAGATTCTATCTTGAAATAACGACAAAAAGCCAACTTTGAAAGTTTGGCTACAAGTTTATTCTCAATATTACTATCACTTAATTTCGTTGTGTTCTTAGTGATCTTTGTGCCTTTATGGTATTACAATTGTTAAAGGTGAATTTTAGAATTGATGGAGGCGTTACCTTATGAAAAATCTATTTGACATGAATGGACTTGTTGCTGTGGTTACAGGTGCTGGCGGGGCAATGGGAAGCGTTATTGCGGAAGGACTGGCTGAATATGGCGCTGACGTCGTTGTTATAGGTCATAAAAACAAAGGAAGAATACCGAAAACTCTTGATACTATAAAATCTTATGGAAAGAAGGCTTTAGAATGTTACTGTGACGTAACCTCTCAAGATGACGTGGATCGGGCAGTTCAAGCTACAATTGACGAGTTTGGACGAGTTGACGCATATATAAACTGCCCCGGATACTCATTTCACACAGATGCGGCTGATGTAAATATGAAAGACTGGGAATCTTTAATATCAGTAAATCTTACAGGGGCTTTCAGGTGTATTCAAGCTTTTGGGCGCAAGATGATAGAGCAGAAAAAAGGCAGTATTATCATTATCACCTCGATAGCCGGTATGGTTGCGCTTGGGCGAGGGCAATCCGCTTATTGCTCATCAAAGCACGGTCTTGTTGGATTGACAAAAGAGCTTGCTATTGAATGGGGACCATTCAACGTTCGTGTCAATTCCATTGCGCCATGTCAAGTTGCCACTGAAGGTCTGCTGAAATGGATCAAGGACTCAGAGAAAATAGGTGAGTTATATGATGGCAAACCTCTCGGGCAGCACCTACGCTCTCAAATACCATTAGGACGATTCGCAGAACCCGAAGAGTACATAGGTCCCGTTGTATTCCTTGCTTCTGATGCCTCATCTATGGTGACGGGACACGTATTAGCTGTTGACGGCGGTTATCTGGCAAGATGAGTGAAGAATTTAGCGGCGATATATGACACCTCAAAGTAAAAGATAGTCTAGTCAATCACCTTCACTACATGGCGATGTTTTCCAATTGTCTTAGAGCTTCTTCACATTCGTAAAATTCGTGATAAGAAAAACATTACAAATGTTAAAGTAAAAATCACATCATGCCGATATACATACCAAAAGTATTATATATGAAGATTTTAACTTGATAGCGTATTTGCTATTTCATAGAATTTGAGGAAGCAAAAGGTTATGAGTATTGGATTAGGATATAATTGGTGCAAACAAATATTTCAGGCAACATCAGGTGGCGTGCGCATAATTGACAGAGATTTTAACGTGATCGGGATCAATAATGCATATTCTAAATTATTTGGCATAATCGAAGATGACGCTGTTGGAAAGAAATGCTATGAAATTCTGGGTAGTTCGATGTGCCATACACCTGACTGTCCGCTCGCAGTAATTCTAAACGGTGAGATTTATGCCGAATACGAGATGCAAACGGATAGTATTAACGGAAACATGATAAATTACATCTCTAGCGTACGTCCGTTTTATGGCTTTGATGGTGAGATACTTGGTGTAATTGAAAACGCCAAAGATATAACTGATTATAAGAGAGTTATAGATGAACTGAGTATCAGAGATAGTATCCTTGCATCATCTATTAATGCCATTGCTGTCGCTGATCTTGAAGGAAGGTTGACTTACATTAACCGTGCATTTCTTGATATGTGGGAGTGTGATGTAAGAGAAGCTTTATCAAAACCTATCACCGAGTTTTGGCAAATGGGAGGCAGTCCAGCAGAATCTCTGAGCTTTTTGTATAAAAAAGGAAAATGGGTAAGCGAAGGTATTATAAGTAGAAAAGATGGTTCTCTATTCTACGTTCAGATACTTGCGAGCATGGTGATAGATGAAACTGATAACCCAATCTGTATCGTAACCTCGTTTATTGATATTACTGAACTTAAACGAGTAAAGGAAAGCAAATTAAGAGCTCAAACAGCACTAGCAGTTGCAAAATCGAATACAGATACTATTAAAAGCATAATGGATGCGGTTGTCATAGCCATAGCGATAATTGATCTCGATGGTAAAATTATCCGCATTAATAAAGGTTTTACTGAGACTTTCGGTTTTAATACTGAGATTGTAGGCAAGAATCCATTAGATTTTATAATTGATAAAGATCTTCAAAAAGTTATAGATGGTATGAATGAATGTATTCAGAATGGTCATGCCTCAAGTATTGAATGTTCTGCAATAACTCATGACAAAGATGAAATAATAGTGATAATTGATCTTACTCTCATGAGGGAATCAAAAGGCACTCCTACGGGCATAATCGTTGTCATAAGGGATGTTACCGAGCAAAAGCGTTTAGCAGAGACTCGTGAACGCCTGAGCGACGAGATAATGCACAAGAATAAGGAATTAGAGCAATTAATACGCATAGTTTCCCATGATCTTCGCTCTCCATTAGTGAATATTCAAGGTTTCAGTAATGAACTTGGACGGGCTTGCGATGAGTTACGATCCATAATAGATGAAGAAAGTTTAGTTTCAGAAGTCACAGAGAAAATTTCACCGATCCTCAACGATGATATACCTGAAATGCTTAGATATATACTCATAAGCGTGTCAAAGATAGATTCACTGCTTTCGGGACTCCTGCGTATATCGAGATTAGGGCGCGCCACGCTCAATATTAAAAATATAAATATGAACGAACTTATAGCAAACGTACTCGGCACATTTGAGTTCCAGATCAAACAGGCAGACGTGACTGTGACTGTTGACGAACTTCCACCTTGCATTGGTGACGAGGAACAGATCAATCAGGCGTTCTCAAATCTTTTGAATAACGCTCTTAAATATCTCGACCCGAATAGGCCAGGAGCTATAAGTATAAAAGGCTGGGATGGAGCAGGAGAATCTATATACTGTGTTGAGGACAATGGACTAGGGATCGCACCAGAGCATCAAGAGAGAATCTTTGATATGTTCTATCGCCTGAATCCAAATGCTACTCCCGGCGAGGGATTAGGGTTAAATATAGTCAGAAAGGTGCTTGATCACCATAACGGCAAAGTATGGGTGGAATCAGAATATAGACAAGGTAGCAAATTCTTTGTTTCATTTAGGGATATAAATGATGATAGATGATGAGTTAGTAATAATCGTTACTGAGGATGACGAAGGTCATGCCCTATTAATTACAAGGAACCTGAGGCGCGCTGGTATTAGGAACGAAATTTTGCACTTCAGGCATGGGCAAGAAGCACTGGATTTTCTTCTTCAGAAAGGTGACGCTCCTCACAGGACAAAAAATACCCCATACTTGTTACTGCTGGATATTCAAATGCCCAATGTTGATGGTATAGAGGTATTACGTCAAATCAAGCAACACGAGGAATTGCGTAAGATCCCGACAATTATGGTAACTACTACTGACGACCCACGTGAAATTGAAAAATGCTATGAACTCGGTTGCAGTGTTTATATAACTAAACCAGTTAGCTACGATAAATTCATTGACGCTATAAAGCGATTAGGGCTTTTCATTATGGTCGTTGAAGTGCCAAAAATATCCGGAGATAGTAAAGATGGTAGTTGAGGAAAACAGTTCTCAGGAGATGCCCTTGAAACCACAAAATTCTTCCCGCAAAGTGCTTGTCGTTGAAGATGATGAGATACTGTGCGACCTGATAGTTAAGAATCTACAAAGATCAGGTTTTCAGGTGGAAAAAGCTACCACTGGAAACCAAGCCATCACAAGATTAACGGATAAGCAAGATATATTAATGCTTTTAGATTATCAGTTGCCAGATATGACAGGGAGGCAATTGATCGAATCCCTTTCACGAAAGCAAAATCGGGTGCCTTTCATCATTATGACTGGTCAAAGCGACGTAAAATTAGCTGTAGATATGATGAAGCATAATGCACGTGATTATCTGGTAAAAGATGTGAATTTTATTGATCTGCTGCCAACTACGGTGCGTCAGACTATCGATCAACTAGAGATGGAAAAGCGTTTGATAGATGCAGAAGGATTCTTGAGAGAAAATGAAGAAAAGTTCAGAGGTATATTTGAAGAATCACCTATTGGGATCGCAGTTTATGATTCCGATGGAAATTTCGCTGATGCAAACAAAGTCTGCCTAAAGATATATGGGGTATCTGATATTTCAGAACTGAAGAAACGTAATTTCCTCAGAGACTTTGATATTCCAGTTGATGTTGAAGATAAACTCAATAAAGGACAGGTGATTAGATACGAAGCCACGTTTTGCAAGGAAATGAAAACTAATTACCTCGACATTTTAATAACACCATTGGGTATAGATAGCACAGGTTCTTTGAATGAGCATTTAGTTCATATTCAGGATATAACTGAACGTAAAAATGCCGAGTTGTTGCTTCAAAAAATGAGAGATGAGCTTGATATAAAGGTGAAAGAACGTACTGCTCAGTTAGCAATGGTAAATGAGGAACTACTACACGAGATTTCTGATCGTAAAGAAATTGAGAGAAAACTGGAATCTAACAATGCAGAATTGCAATTGTTTGCCGAAGTGTCATCTGAATTGGTATCCAATACCGTAGAGAATGCAAATAGAATGCGTGCTTTGCTCAATGCCTTGTTGAGTTACTCGCAGATAGGTATGGAAAGTGACTATCTCCAGATCACCGATTGTGCTATCATCTTTGATAATGTAATATCTGAACTAAAGCATACAATTGATGAAACAAAGGCTGTGATAACTAATGACCCTCTGCCGATAATAACTGCTGACAATACTCAGATGAAAATATTATTCCGGAACTTGATGGAAAATGCAATCAAGTTTCACAGTGATAAATTACCTCATATTCATGTTTCCTCAGAACAGATAGAGAACGAGTGGATTTTCTCTGTCAAAGATAACGGTATTGGGATTGCTCCTGAGTATAAGGATATCATTTTTACGATATTTAGTCGTTTACAAAACAGAGAGGGCTACCCGGGTACGGGCATCGGGCTTGCCACCAGTAAAAAGATTCTGGAGTGTCATTCTGGTCGAATCTGGATCGAGTCACAACCAGGGGAAGGTTCAACTTTCTATTTTGCTATACCTAAAAGATAACCTGTAACAATAATATTGCATAAATGGAGAGGTTGATGGAAGATTCACAGTTTCTTGAATTATCAAGAAATTTTAAGGCTACCAGAGAAAGACTGGCTCAACTTCCAGAACTAATTAATGATCTGATGACTAATGAGCTAAATCTACGCAGAAACGCCCATTTGAATAATAGAGATGAGTTAAAATTTGAAATCGAAAGTATCAAAAAAGAAAGAGAAAAACTCCAAACCGAAATGATTGAACGAAAGGCTTTCTTACCAATCTTGAGAAAGCAATTAGTTGACGCATCAAGGGAACTCTGGAATGCAAAGACTAAAAATGAAGCGAATAAAATAGATGATCTAAAAGATAAGATAAAAACGACAAAACTCAGATTAGAGGAAACCGTATGCGAAGCTATTAAATCTGCTACTAAACTCTGGGGTACAGATCAAATGGCAATGCGGTTATTGGAGTATGTATCGTTTCAAATAGAGGAAAGCCTGAAATATGAAGACGACCTCTCCAGAATAGGCATGGAAAAACAATTGTCTGAAATCCTTGACCAGCATAAAAAGGATCAAGATACTTTACGTAAACTTTTGCAGGTTTCGTCGGTTGACAATAATGTTATCTCGCTAGAGATTACCGGCAATAATTCTCCCAAAGAAAAAACTATGGAAGAAAAAGTAACAATTCTTCAGCCATTTAAGCTATTTAATTTTTGAAAGAGGGGTATATTTGATAAAATTAAAATAGCCCTGTCTAAAACTCCCCTCTTGAGAGGGGTCCGGGGGGTGTTAATACTTTTAAAACAGATAGTGCCACAACAAATCTAATCGTCCATGAATAATTAAACGCATACCCGAATACCGCATTACCTCACGGATATTTTCTCTATAAGCGGGTTTATAGCAGTGTATCTCGCAATGTTTACAAGAAGGTTTGGGGTCTTGCGGACAATGCTCAAGCCGCTTAAATGCATAAATCAGCAAATTCTGACAGTTGGAACATAACTCACCTTTAGGAGTCTTATGCTGACCCTGACAGTAGATATGTATAAATTGCTCCAGTATGTACCGATCTTTTTCATTTTTATCCATATTTCAGTTTAACCTTATAACATATTTATGGTATTTTTATTATGATCTCCATCCTCTCCACCTACGACGTCGAAATTTTTGAGGTTCCTGTTCAAAGACTTTTTCATTATTCTGATTATAATTTTCCAATCTCACATATATCTCATTAGCGATATTTTTGTCCACAGCATATTGGGTATTGCCAACCTTAAAAACGTAAGAGGGATATCGCTGTATCAATTGAATTGATGTTCCAGGTAGAATTCCAATGGCTACGAGTTTTTGAATCTCCTGTGATTGTCGTGACAGCACATAAACAATTTTTCCTTGCTGTCCCGGACTCAAGTCAGCCAGCGCAGATACAACAGGTTCTCCCGTTTCCTTTCCCTTACGACAACATTCACCCGGTGGAATTGGTCTTCCATGCGGGCAGACCTTAGGATGCCCTAGTAGAGTGCAGATGTTTTCATCTATTCCTTCATATATAAGATGCTCAAATTTGCAGGCATTTTCTTCTAGTGTGCTGTGTTTTGTCTCCAAAACGTCATTTAAAAGGCGTTCAGCCAGTCGGTGTCTGCGAATAGCGCCTTCCGCCTCTTTTCGACCTTGTGGCGTAAGTTCAAGCAAATTGCCAGAAGGTGAAACCAACTTGAGATCAACCAATTCACGCAGTTCAGATGCTTGCTCATCTAGTTCCAGATCATTTAAACTAATACTATTTTTATTTTTTTCCTCAAGAGTTGTCCATAGTTCCTCTAGAATCTCCTGAGCGGATTCACTGAGTTTCATTTCTAGTCTTCCTCCCCAATTTCCTTATAAACTTTACCAGCTTAGGTTCCACGGGTGTCTCATATCCGCAATTAGGGCATTTCTGAAGCCCGCACTTTCCCTTAGACATAGGACATCCATAACAGGCTTTCATACCTTCTTTTTCATTATATTCAAAACCACACAGTGCGCACTTCATTCAAAATCCAACTCCTTCGCCAAACTCCCCTTTTTTAGATATATAACTCATTTTCAAATCCCCCCGATCTTAAAGGATGAGGGCGGAAGGATGAAGTATGAAAGAAATCACTTCATCCTTTCAGAAGGGGGGAATTAGCCTAAACTCCCCTCTTGAGAGGGGTCCGGGGGTGTGTTAAGAAAAATCTTTATAGACTTAGTTGTACTGATAAAGCATTTAATGTTGTATTAAGCAAAAAACCAGTACCAAACGCCAGCACTACTATAATCACCATCATCACCAGAGAAGTTTTTAATCCACGTTCCTTCACCATTACAAGAAACTGTGCGACACATGGTAAAAAGAGAGTCAAAACAACAGCGGCGATTAAAAATTGGTTCCCTGTAAGTCCTATGTTACCAGTCGCTCTATCGTACAAAGCCGCCGCCGCATAATCACGTCGGAAGAACCCATAGAGTATCGGTTCTGCCAATTTATTTGGAAGTCCAATAAACTTAACCACAGGCTCTAATCCTTTTATTAATAAGTCGAATATTTTTGATAACCTTCCTAACCATATTAAAACACTAGCGATGACGAACAAAGGTATAATCTCAAGAAGATACCATTGCATTCTGCTATAAGTTTTAGTCAGGATATGGGTGATTTTTGGCAACCTTAAAGGTGGCAACTCCATATAAAAACTGGGTTTTGCACCCGGTAGAATTTTTGAAGAAAGATATCCTACCAGTAAAAGCTCACCAGCAACAACTCCCACCCATATAATCATCGCAGTGATATTTTTTGACAATATACCAATAAAGACTGCCTGTTGAGCGGCGCAGGGAACGCCTAGCGCCAAGAGGAACGTTGCAACAATCCGCTCCCGCTTTGTCTCTAATGTACGTGTAACCAGCGTTGCCATAGTATCACAGCCCAATCCCAAAACCATCGGGATTACAGCCCGTCCATTGAGTCCTATAATCTTAAAAACACGGTCAATTAACATTGCCAATCGTGGTAGATATCCACTATCTTCGATAATCGAGAAAACGATGAAGAATATCCCTACTATGGGAAGTACTATTGCAATTGCGTATCGAAGACCAAGAGTAATAATTCCATAATCGTGAACGAATAAATCCTGTAAAAATCCCCAGGGGATAATTTTCTCAAAGAATTTTGTAACGACAGGGATAATCCAGCCGCTTTCAGCATTGCCGAAGAACGTTCTTTCCAGCCAATTAACAAGGAATCCAGCGCCAAAAACCCCAACTGAATAATACATAGCAACTAAAGCCAGTATTAACATAGGAACCCCTGTTAATGGATTCATCATAAGGCGATTAAGTTTCTCTGCAAATCCAGTTTTTTGCCTTTCTGATACGCTTATAACATCCTTTAGAATATCATTCACCTGAGACTGTCTGGATATAGTAATAACATAACCTAGCGAATGGCTGTAATTCGATTTCACATTGTCAATAATTGACTGGATTGCTTCGTATTCCTCACCCTCTTTTTCTTTCACCAAATCGTGAATTTCCCAATCACCCTGTAATAACATTAACCCAATCATCCGTTTTGATACCTGATAATCACTGTGGAGATGTTCTTCTATTTTTTCCAGAGCAGATTCCAATGTTTCTTCATATTTTTCTGTTAGCAAAACGCTCATAGATTATAACCTCCATTCTATAAGAATTCGTCTATCCTGTTCTTGAGTATATCCATCCCTTTTTTCGTGGTTCCTATCGTTGGAACAACGGGAACCCCAAGTTTATCTTCCAGTTTCTTAACATCAATTTTTAGCCCTATTCTCTCAGCTTCGTCCATTATATTCAGGACAAGAATAACAGGCAACCCAGCTTCAATCAATTGGAGTGTAAACGATAACATTCGATCCAGATTTTTAGCGTCCACAACGTGAAGAATTACATTTGGATGTTCAGTCAGCAGAATAGAACGACCTATCCGTTCTTCCTCTGTAATGGGAATTAGAGAATACATCCCCGGCGTATCCACCACTTCAACCATTTTGCCGTTTAACTTTGCCTGTCCCTTAGATATACCAACCGTAGTGCCGGGATAGTTCGATACGGTGACATACGTTCCTGTAAGATTATTGAATATGACACTTTTGCCTACATTCGGGTTCCCAACAAGGGCAATCTTTTTATCCAGACCCGTAGATTCACAATTATTTTCGTGACAATGTACAGATGATTTCTTCCAAAGGTTCATTTTCTAAGCCTCCATAAACTTATTTAGCCTAGCCTAACTTTTGATATAAAAAAAAGAAATATTCGTTTATTCGTGATAAAAATTTACGTCTAAATAATCATGGAATCAAGCATCTTAATTCCTTTTCAGGACATGTATCAATATATTCAACCAGCTTCACAAGTCGTTCCATTGTAACTGGGCTGACAGAGTGTTCGATTTTGCAGGCATCCTTCTCTGCTATATCGGGTTCTACTTTCAAAATATGTGTGAGGAATTTCGATATTAGATCGTGACGGCGTTTAATCTCCTCTGCGACTTTGGTTCCTTCTTCCGTTAATTCAACGTATTCGTACTTCTCATGCCTTACGAGATTTTTCTCAGTCAAAGCCTTCAGTGCGCCTGTCACACTTGGCATCCTTACCTTCATCTCTTTGGCAATATCTTTAACACGCACGTAATTTTTCTTTTCCTTGAGCGTAGATATGGCTTCGAGGTAATCTTCCATGCTATCAGAAAGTGTTTCGCTTAACATTTTTTGTATCCTTTTAGAAATTATAAATAATTAACCTTACCTAACTTTATTATACATGATAAACTATGTTTTGTCAAACTTTATTTCAAATCCCCAAGCATAAACTTCTCGTCCGCGGAGAGATAACCACAAAGACACGAAGACACAAAGAAAACAGGGTCATAGTTTTTGGTCAGGAGAAACTATTGAAATCACATATAGGCACAGGTAAACTGTCTATTATCAGAATGTCTCCATAAGGTAGATTCTCCAGTATCTTTTGCCTGAGAGTATCTGTTACTTTCCAGAGATTACGTCTTCTTCTGTTGAACCTGCTTCTCTCAGGTATATGATGAAACAGGTATGTAAAGTGTTTGACTACGAAGTTATACCAAGCATTTTCACTGTCGATGCCATTATGGGGTCTCGGGGGCGTCTGCCCCTGAGAGAATATTTCACCGACCCAGCTAATAGCTAACACTTCGATGTCAGAGAATTTGCTTTTGGGACCTGGTCTATCAGAAACACTTTGTTGAATGAATAGCTTATAAAGCTCATCAATGATAATGAAGCTGTCAGAGAGTAAGTCTTCAATATCGAGTTTGTCAATACCAGCTTGCATAAATTGCTGTAATAGTTTATCATTAGTTGTCATGGAGATGCTCCTTTCTTATTTATATTGTTGATATATTTTCTTAGAAAGGATAGCATCTCCTTTGTCAAAAATCAAAA